>Ga0136621_1000009_pt1 | contig 51599 bp, 50 predicted proteins | sample AntDryUQ445A2306_FD_104673 | JGI IMG/M metagenome (GOLD analysis project Ga0136621, IMG submission 104673) | Polar desert sand microbial communities from Dry Valleys, Antarctica - metaG UQ445A (23.06) | ecosystem: Environmental > Terrestrial > Soil > Desert | place: Antarctica: Dry Valley...
CGTGGTGGACGTGGTGGACGTGCTGGCAGAAGACCTGCAGGGTGAGATGGCCGTATACGATTACGTTAGTAAAGAAGATCGCAGCGCCAACGGCTATCGAGCATTGCGCGCGGCGAAAGAGCGCGTCAATCCGGTCAGCTACAAGGAACTCATCGATGTCGCCGACATCTGGGTGGATGCCGCGCTGCGTCTCGAGCCGCGCGATCTGCGCATGATGGGACGTCTGGTGACGCGGCAGATCGGCCTCAAGCACAATGAAACGGAGAAACGTCAGGCAAAATTCAGCGGCAGCGGTTCTGCTAGCGCATGACGTTGCGCGGGCGGTCGACGTACTCCGTCAGCCTGACACAGGTGCTACCGAAGCTTGTTTCGATATGGGCTGCCAGCTCGGAGGACTTGGCGGTGGACATCTCATAAGGTTTGAGCTGCTGGGCGGCGGCGCAGAGCCTGACCAACTGCGTGCCGCCCAGCTCGCCGGCGGTGCCCTTGAGCGCGTGCGCGGCGTCCTGAAACTCGGGATAGTCCTGCTCGGCCACGGCATGGCGTACACTCGCCATGAGCCGCGCGCCGTCGCGGGTAAAGCCTTCCACCAGCTCACGCACAAAGTCATGGCCGGAACCCAGCAGGCTCAACCGGTCGAGTGCGGATTCGTCCAGTTGCGTGTCGGCGTTGTGCGATGTTGCTGTAGCCGGGCTTGTCTGAGGCACCGCACTCCGCGCGGACCCAACCCCGCCCGTTAGCATAAGCGCGGCAATGGTATCCAGCAGTTTTCGAGCGTCGATTGGCTTGGTCAGGAATGCATTCGCACCCGCCTCCTTGCACTGATCCATGGCTTCGCGGGTCGCGTTTGCAGTCAACATGATCACGGGCAGTGCACTGCACGTGTCCATGAAGCGGCTCGCCTTGACCGCGTCGATGCCGCTCATCACCGGCATCTGCATGTCCGCGATGAAAAGGTCGAAGCGGGGTTGTTCCTGCGCCAGAGCATCAAGCGCCTGCTCCCCATTATCGGCAACGTAAACCTTGTGCTCGGCACGCTCCAGCACGCCTTTGATGACTTTCTGGTTCACCAGGTTGTCTTCGGCGACCAGGATATTGAGCCGCCGGCCGGCGCCCGTCTGACGATAATGATCGGCCAGCGAGACCACATTCTCTTGCGGCTCGTGATCGGTGTGCGCAGCGTGAATGGCGTTAAACAGCTGCGTTTTGTCCAGCGGTTCTGGCAGCACCGCGCTGTAGCCGCAACGCAGCCACTGCTCCTGCTTTCGACCATCGACGTTGGCATCGATCAGCACCAGCGAAAATTTTCCGGACGGCTGCAAAGCGCGGGCGGCGACGGCAAATCGCTCCGGCGGGATATCGATCTGCCGCCGCTGCACCAGCACCACCCGATGTGGCACCTGTTGCAGCGAGGCTTGCGCCAGCTTGCCGAACGCCTGCGCCGCACCCCGCACGCAGTCGTGCGCGAGCCGCCAACCGGTCAGCGTCGGGTCGATCTCGGCCGCCAGTTCCGGAGTAACGATCGCCAATACCCGTACGCGGCGCAGCTTGTCCACGATTACACCGTCTTGGCGGATCGCCGCGCGCCGCTCGAACGGCAACTCGAACCAGAACGTGGCGCCCGCGCCCTCGCTGCTCTGCACGCCGATATGCCCGCCCATCTGCTGCACCAGTTGCCGCGCGATGGCGGTGCCCAGCCCGGAGCCGCCGAAACGACGCGAGGTGGAGGCATCTGCCTGGGTGAACGTATCGAATATCCGCATCTGCGCGGCTTGCGGTATGCCGATACCAGTGTCCGTCACCTCGAAACGCAGCTTCAGCGTGTCGGCCACGTCGTCGGTCACCGGCGCCACTTTGACGTCGATGCGACCGGTGGCGGTGAACTTGATGGCGTTGCCAATGAGGTTCACCAACACCTGATGGATATGCGCCGCGTCACCGCTAAGCATGAACGGGGTCTCCGGCGCGACGTAGGCCGCGAACACTAGCCCTTTCTTGCACGCCTGCGGTTCGAATAGAAGCGCGGTATCGTGCATCAGCCGGTGCAGATCGAATTCAGCGATCTCGATATTGAGCTTGCCGGCCTCGATCCTGGAGAAGTCGAGGACATTTTCGATCAGCCCCAGCAAGGTGCGCGCGGAGGCGTGGATGGTGCGCGTGATTTCTCGCTGCTCGGCGTCCAGCGGCGTGTCGATCAGCAAATCGCTCATGCCGATGACGCCGTTGAGCGGCGTGCGCAATTCGTGGCTCATGTTTGCGACGAACTGCGATTTGGCGCGGCTGGCCACGGTCGCGCTGTCGATAGCACTATTAAGTTTGCGCAGCAGTGTTGCCATATACATGGGCAACACCGTCAGGACAATCAACATGCTGGTACTCAACGTACGATGCGCGGCCCAGTAATCACTAAAGACTGAAACCGCTGAGAATCCAATAATGCTGAGGATGGTCGCCGCGGCCAGATAATTCGTGCCGAAACGAAATCCGTTGCCCATCGTTACCCACAAATAAAGCCCGATGAGCGGAAGCCCGGTTTCCCCGCTTACGGCCATACTGTAAGAGGTGGCGCCAAGATCGAGAAGCATCCCGATAAATCGCCGTGCAACCGATTTACCGGGCCAGCAAACAATCGCCAGCAAGATGATTATCGAGCAACCCAGCGCCAGACTCACTGCGATACGCGCGGCGAAAACTGTGGCGGGGTTATCGATCCCGTTGGCATATAGCGGAGAAAAGAAATAGACAAATACCACGAACACGATGAACGCGCGCAGGATAGCCTGCTCGTGTTCGCTGTCCGGGCGGCCGGACAATCGTGCCGTAAGCCCTTGTCAGCATGTCGGGTACCCGCCTATTCCATAACGGTTAGGTTTCGGGTAGGAACGCGCCCTCTGCCACTCTGTCGATCTCGGTCAGTTGAGCGATGAACGCGGCGACGCATTGCGGATCGAAGTGGTGGCCCGACTGTTCCGTAACATATTGAAGCGCATCCTCGCGACACCAGGCTTCCTTGTAGGATCGTCTGGTGGTCAGCGCGTCATAAACATCGGCCACCGCGACGATGCGTGAGGTCATTGGGATGGCGTCGCCGCGCAGACCGTTGGGATAGCCGCCGCCATCGTAGCGCTCGTGATGGCTCAACGCGATTACCGCGCCCTGCTGAATGTAGCGCGACGCGCTGTCTTTTAGTATCTCGTGACCAATCGAGGTATGCATCTTCATGATGGCCCACTCCGGGGGCGTCAATTCCGCCGGTTTGAGCAGCACGTGATCGGGAATGCCGATCTTGCCGATGTCATGCAAGGGCGCCGCCAGCGCGATCTCATCGCATTCCGCCGCCGACAGCCCCATTTGCTCGGCGATCAGCCGCGCCATTTTCGCCATGCGCAACACGTGGTAGCCGGGGCCTTCATCCCGGTATTCACCGGCCTTGGCGAGCCGTAACAGCGTTTCCCGTTCGCGATTGCGAATCTGCCGGGTGGCAAGCGAGACCTGTTCCTCCAGCCAGCGCGCACGGTGCGTGATAATTTTCTGTTGCCGACGCAAGGTCAGCAGATTCCGGCAACGGGCGCGACATTCGTATTGATCGATCGGGCGCACCAGAAAATCGGTGGCGCCGGCGTCCAGCGCCTCGTACCTCACTTCGGGATCATCCACCACCGTCACGACCACCAGCGGCACATCCATGCAGCTAGGCAGCGCACGCAAGCGCCGGGTGAACTCAACGCCATTCAAATCCGGCATTCTGTAATCGGTGAGGATCAGATCAGGCGTTTGCCGACCGGCGTGGCGCAACGCCTCGTAGGGATCGGCGAAACTCGCCACCAGCAGCGCGGGGTCGATGCTCTGGATCACCCTCTCCAAAATCTTGCGGCCGGTGAACTGATCGTCAACGATGAGTACGCTTGGCGGATGCCGGCCCTGCCTGGCGATACGATCACCGCTCCAGTCAGGCGCACCCTCGGAGATTACGCGCAAGCTCGCGGGCTTGCGCGCGCCGCGATTGCGCGGTATCAGCGGGATTACGTTGTCCATAATGGATCGGCGCCCCCGGGGCAATTCATGGCTTGATAGCGGCACTGGTCTTTTCGCCAGGTGGTAGCCACTACATAACGTCCCTTAGTCGCTAAAGGATGATAACTGATTATAGACGCGTTTTGAGATCTTGCCGCGCTATCAGGGGCGGCGGTACGCCCCGGATTGGAAGAAGGCGTGGCCGGGCCCTGGCAGGCCGAAATCCGACCGAGGCTATAGCGTCTGCAGATTCGCGTATTCCACCACCAGCCACTTGCAGCCAGCCCGCTCGAAATTGACCTGTACGCGTGCGTGGCGGCCCTGGCCTTCGCTGTCCAGCACCACGCCTTCGCCGAACTTCACGTGCGCGACCCGCTTGCCGACACGAATGCCGTTCTCGCTATCGGCCTGCGGCGCGACCGTGCGGCGCGCGCGCAACGGCTGGGTGATCATGACCCTGGGCCTGACTTCGAGCATGAGTTCGGACGGCAGCTCGCCGATAAACCGCGACGGCGGATTGTAGCTCTCGGCGCCGTACTGCCGCCGCGATTCCGCAAATGTGATCATCAGTTGCCGGCGCGCGCGGGTAATGCCGACATAGCAGAGCCGGCGCTCTTCTTCCAGACGTCCCGGCTCATCAAGAGACATCTTGCTCGGGAACACGCCTTCTTCCATGCCGACCATGAACACCAGCGGAAATTCCAGCCCCTTGGCGGCGTGCAGAGTCATGAGCTGCGCGCAGTCCTGATAAGCCTGGCCCTGACCTTCGCCCGCCTCCAGTGCGGCGTGCGCGAGGAACGCGTCCAGCGGCGTCATGTCATCATGCTGGTCCGGGTCCAGCCTGAAACCGCGCGCGGCGGTCACCAGTTCGTCCAGGTTTTCCATGCGCGCCTGGCCTTTTTCGCCGCCTTCCGCGCCATGATGTTTCTTGACACCGCTATGCTGGATCACGTGATCGACCTGTTCGTGCAGCGGCAGTCCCGTGATGGCGACGCCCATACTTTCTATCAGCCGCACAAAACCCAGCAACGCGTTCGCGGCGCGAGCGGTCAAACCGCCCGCGCTGGTCAGCGTCTGGCCCGCCTGCCATAAGGTTAGGTTTTGCGCGCGCGCGTGAGCGCGCAACTCGGCCACCGTGCGCTCGCCGATGCCGCGGGTTGGCAGGTTTACCACGCGCTCGAACGAGGCGTCGTCGTCATGATTGGAGGACAAACGCAAATACGCCAGCGCGTCCTTGATCTCGGCGCGCTCGAAGTAGCGCAGTCCACCATAAACGCGATACGGAATCGCGCGCGCCATAAAGACTTCTTCGAACACGCGCGACTGCGCGTTGGAGCGATAGAGAATCGCGGCCTCGCGGCGCGGCTGGCCCTGCTCCGCCCATTGCGTGAGCCGGTCGGCGACGAAGCGCGCTTCGTCCTGCTCGTTATATGCCGCATAGACCTGAATCGCGTCGCCCTTGTCGCCGCTGGTCCAGAGCTGCTTGCCCATACGGCCCTGATTGTGGTCGATCAGTGCATTGGCGGCGGCCAGAATCTTAGCGGTCGATCGGTAGTTCTGCTCCAGTCTGAAGGTCTGCGTATGCTGAAAATCGCGGCTGAAACTCTGGATATTTTCGATGCGCGCGCCGCGCCAGCCGTAGATCGACTGATCGTCGTCGCCCACCGCGAAGATCGGAATCTTCTCGCCGGCGAGCAGGCGCAGCCAGGCATATTGAATAGCGTTGGTGTCCTGAAATTCGTCCACCAGCAGGTGGCGAAAACGCTCCCGGTAATGCGCGAGCAAAGTAGCATCGTCGCGCAGCGTCTCCAGCGAGCGCAGCAGCAGTTCGGCGAAGTCAACCAGCCCGGAACGCTGGCAGGCGTTTTCGTACGCCATGTAAATCCGCACCAACTGACGGCTTATGGGGTCGCCGGTATCCTCCATCTGGTGCGGGCGCAGGCCCTCGTCCTTGCGCGCATTAATGTACCACTGCGTCTGGCGCGGCGGCCAGCGCGCTTCATCCAGTTCCAGACTTTTGAGCACCCTTTTTACCAGGCGATACTGGTCGTCGGAATCGAGAATCTGGAACGTCGCGGGCAATCGCGCCTCGCGCCAGTGCGCGCGCAACAGCCGATGCGAAAGGCCGTGAAACGTGCCTACCCACATGCCTCGCGTGGAGGCGCCGAGCAATGATTCGACTCGTCCGCGCATCTCGGCGGCCGCCTTGTTGGTGAAGGTCACCGCCAGCACGCTGTACGGCGAGGCGCCCTCGACCAGACACAACCACGCAATGCGATGCACCAGCACGCGCGTCTTGCCGCTGCCCGCACCCGCCAGCACCAGGGTAGGCAGGGGCGGCGCGCTTACGGCCTCGCGTTGCGCACTATTGAGTGGTTCAAGTATCGGCGAGACATCCATGGGCGCGGGAATTGTAACAGAAGCTTTTGTTTATCTGCGGCGCTTATCGACCTCAATGTAGGAGAGCCGCGAAAGCGATTATTCCGAAAAATACATGCTCAGCATCATCAGCAGCGCCGCGGCCACGATGGCGATCACCGTGCGCCGGTAAGCAATGTGCAACTCGTCGCGGAGCTCTTCAAGCTGGTGGCTGCGCCATTCCACTTTTAATTGCCCCGACTCCGATTGCTTCAACAACGAATAGAGCAGGTCGGGCAGGTCGGGCGATTTCTCGATCATCGACGGCAGCGCGTGCTTGAAGCCTTCGAACAGCGCGCGCGCGCCGATCTGTTCGCTCATCCAGCGATCCAGAAACGGCTTGGCGGTTTGCCACAGATCCAGTTGCGGGTCCAGTTGACGACCCAGCCCCTCGATGCTGAGCAAGGTTTTTTGCAACAGCACAAGTTGCGGCTGTACTTCCATGTTGAAACGCCGCGCGGTCTGAAACAGACGCAACAGCACATTGCCGAACGATATTTCGTTTAACGGACGCTGGAAAATCGGCTCGCACACGGTGCGGATGGCCGACTCGAACTCATCGACCCGCGTGCCCTCCGGCACCCAGCCGGACTCGATGTGCAGTTTCGCCACGCGCTGGTAATCGCGCTGAAAAAATGCCAGGAAATTTCCCGCGAGGTAACGCCGATCCAGCGGCGACAAGGTGCCGACGATACCGAAATCCACCGCCAGGTATTGCGGATCGTGCGGTGTCTCGTAAGACACGAAGATATTGCCGGGGTGCATGTCGCCGTGGAAGAAGTTATGCCGGAAGACCTGCGTGAAAAAGATTTCCACGCCGCGTGCCGACAATTTCTTTAAATCCACATTGCGCGCGCGCAGCTGATCCGTGTCGCTGATGGGGATGCCGTGGATGCGCTCCATCACCATCACCTCGCGGCGCGTGTACGGCCAGTAAATCTGCGGCACGTATAACAAGGTCGAACCTTCGAAATTGCGCCGTAACTGACTGGCGTTGGCCGCTTCGCGCATCAGGTCCAGTTCGTCGATGATGGTCTTGTCGTATTCCGCGACGATCGCGCGCGGATGCAGGCGCCGGCCTTGGGGCCAGTAGCGCTCGGCCAGCGCGGCGAACCAGTGCAGTAGCTTCAGATCACGACGGATGATGCGCCTCACGTCCGGGCGCAATACCTTGACGACGACCTCGCTGCCGTCGTGCAGGCGCGCCGCGTGCACCTGCGCGATCGAAGCCGAGGCCAGCGGCGCCGAATCGAAAAAGGCGAAATACTCGTGCAGCGAATGACCGTAGGCTTTCTCGATAACTGCCTTTGCCTCAGCACCCGCAAACGGGGGCACGCGGTCCTGCAGCAGTGAGAGTTCATCGATGATATCTTCCGGCAGCACATCGGGGCGCGTGGAAAGCATCTGGCCGAACTTGATAAAGATCGGGCCCAACTCTTCCAGCGCGCGGCGCAGCCGTTCGCCCTGTGGCGCCTGTGTGCGCCGGACCCAGCGCCACGGCATAAACCAGAGGAGAAATTTAAACGGCTTGAACACGCTGATGGAGAACACCAGCTCGTCCAGCCCATAACGTACCAGCACAAGGTTAATGTGCAGCATGCGCAGAACCTGCCGGAGTCCTAGCATCTTGTGTACGCTGTCCACGCCATCATGGCAACGCGGCGATGCGCCGACACCGTTATCGACCGCGCGGCATTGACAGATCTGGAGTTATTCATTCGATATGGCAGGCGCCGCGCGCCGATGCTCGCGCGCCGTATCCGCCGGTAACTTTCAGTCTGTAGGATCGCGCGGCGCCGGACTGGGCCGCGCAAGCCGCTCGACGCGCGCCTCCAGACGATCGACCTCGCCGCGCAGCAGATCGATCTCGTCCAAGAACTGTTCGATTTCGATCCGCGTGGGCACCACGCGCGCTTCTTCCTGCAAGTATTCGGAAACGTTCATGCGCAGCTTGTCGAGCGCGCCGGTAACACCCGTCATGAGACCGCGTGCCGCGTTACCGGCCTGATGCGCGGGAATGTCGCCGATGCGCTCGGCCAGCCATTCTTCCCAGTCGATTTCCACACTGGCGAGCACGCTCTGAAAGATCCGCGCGGTTTCGGCGTCGCCGCGGATTTCCACACCTTCGCCCGGCAGGCCGACGCTTGCCGCATTCGACGCGCCGGCCCGCGTGAGCGCCAACGGCGAGCCACGGATGACAGTATCGGGTTCGAACGCCGGATGCGCACTCACCTGCACTCGGCCTGCCAGCGGACGCACCAGCAAGGTCACGTTTGGCCCGACAAGCTCGATTGCGATCAGCTTGCCGGAGATCGTCGCCAGGCGCGCAGCACTCTCGCGGTCAACGCTCAAATAGGCGTTAAGCACGCGTTCCAGCAACGGCGCGCCAAGTTTTGCAAGGTTCATGGAGTTGGAGTCAGCAACAGGTTATACGGCGGTCCGCGTAATGGCCTCATTATGTCACGTGAGCGAGGCGAGCCGCACGTAAGCGGCACGATCGACTGCTGCGCCGAACGTGCATTTGGAAGCCGGCACCACGCTCGCTGTTGTCGCGGCGCACCGGCTAGACCTTGTAACCGCGGTGCGCCGCGACGATGCCGGCGCTCATGGAGTAATAGTTGCAGTGCTCGAAGCCGGCGCGCGTCATCATCCCCAGCAGAGTCTCCTGATCAGGATGCATGCGTATGGATTCGGCGAGGTACCGATAGCTGTCCGCATCCCCCGCCACCACCCGCCCCATCAACGGCAGCGCTTTGAATGAATACAGATCGTACATTGGTTTAAGCCAGTCTTGTGGCCTGGAAAACTCCAGCACCGACAGTGATCCGCCCGGTTTGAGCACCCGATGCATGGCCGTGAGCGCGGCATTTTGATCGGTGACGTTACGCAGACCAAACGCAATGGTAACGCGATCGAAATAATCGTCCGCGAACGGCAGGCGCTCGGCGTCGGCCAGCACGTAGCGCACGTTGCCCGCAAACCCGCGGTCGATCATGCGATCGCGAGCCTGGGTCAGCATCGCATCGTTGATGTCGCACAACACCACCTCGCCGCCGGGTCCAACCGTGTCCGCCAGACGCAGCGCCAGATCACCGGTGCCGGCGGCCACATCCAGCACCCGCTGACCAAGGCGCACATTGGCCAATAACAGCGCGTAAAATTTCCATAAGCGATGGATGCCGAACGACATCAGATCGTTCATGACGTCGTAGCGCGGCGCGACCGAGCGAAACACACCGCCGACTTTGCGTTTTTTATCGCTCGCCGGTATGCGCTCGAAGCCGAAATGTGTGGTTTTCATTGCTTGTTGAAATTCCCGGGCAGTCAAATTTTTGATCGATTTAAATCAACGCACGCTATTGCCAGCAATTGAACCCGCTGCACGTTACGTGTGCTTATTCGTCTGCTTCTAATCTTTAAGATTGCGTGGATGAGGTTTTGCGTCGATGACCGGCGGTCGCGAGCCGCTCCAGGTATGTCTGCCAGTTCGCCGCCCGCCGTGCGCCCAGCTCGTAGAGATAATCCCAGCTGAAGATACCGGTCTTGTGGCCGTCGTCGAACACCAGTCGGACGGCGTAATTGCCGATTGGATCTATCGCGTCTATGCCCACATTTTCCTTGCCGATCTGGAGCACGTCCTGTCCCGGGCCATGACCGCGCACTTCGGCCGATGGAGAATACACACGCAAATATTCGCACGACAAATCGAAGTGCGCACCGTTATCGAACTTGATTTCCAGCACGCGCGATTTCTGATGAAGCGCAATATCGGTGGGCCGTGGTTTTGCCATCGCGGTTCTGATTGCCAACGTTTGCTAAATTTGTGCGAATTCCGAGTCCTGAGTCTGAGTCCATTCCTGCGTTGCCATCCATGGCGAGACGTCAGCGATCCCCCGTGCCCCGGCCCGGACGTCCTGTCCGGTCGTTCGCGGGCGCGGCGCTTTAATCGCGCCACGAATTCCCCGCTTACCCCGACTACAGTATATACCGGCTTAGATCATCGTCCTTGATAAGGTCGCCCAGATGCTGATCGACATACGCGGCATCAATCGTAACCGATTCTCCGTTGCGATCGGACGCGGCGAACGACAGGCTGTCCAGCAGCCGCTCCATCACGGTGTGCAGGCGGCGCGCACCAATGTTCTCGGTGCGCTCGTTCACGTCGTGCGCGACCTGGGCAATGCGTTCGATCCCGTCGGTGCTGAAGGTCACGTCCATGCCCTCGGTCTTGAGCAAGGCTGAATATTGTTCGGTTAGCGAGGCGTCGGGCTCGGTGAGAATACGCACGAAATCCTGCGCCTTGAGTGCTGCGAGCTCCACGCGGATCGGCAGACGGCCCTGCAACTCCGGCACCAGATCGGAGGGTTTGGACAGATGAAACGCGCCCGAGGCAATGAACAGAATATGGTCGGTACGCACCATACCGTGCTTGGTGCTCACGGTGCAGCCCTCGACCAGCGGTAACAGATCGCGCTGCACGCCCTCGCGCGACACGTCAGCACCGCTGTATTCGCCACGCCGCGCGACCTTGTCGATCTCGTCGATGAACACGATGCCGTTCTGTTCCACATTGTGCAACGCGCGCGTCTTAAGCTCCTCCTCGTTGACCATCTTGTGCGCTTCCTCGTCGGTCAGCAGCTTAAATGCCTCCTTGACGCGCAGCTTGCGTTTCTTGCTGCGCGAGCCGGCGAGATTCTGAAACATGTTCTGCAACTGACCGGCCATTTCCTCCATGCCGGGCGGCGTCATGATCTCCACGCCCATGGACGACTGCTGCAATTCGACCTCGATTTCCTTGTCATCAAGATCGCCTTCGCGCAGTTTCTTGCGAAATTTCTGCCGCGTGGCGGTATCCTTTTCCTCGGCCGGTTCGCCCTCGAAACGCGCGTGCGGCAGCAGAATATCGAGAATATGTTCTTCGGCGGCCTCCATGGCACGGTATTGCACCTTGGCGACTTCGGCCTCACGCGTGAGCTTGATCGAGGCATCCGCCAGATCGCGGATGATGGATTCTACGTCGCGGCCCACGTAACCGACCTCGGTAAACTTGGTGGCCTCAACCTTGATGAATGGCGCGTTAGCCAGCCGCGCCAGGCGGCGCGCGATTTCAGTTTTGCCAACGCCGGTCGGCCCTATCATCAGGATATTTTTGGGCGTGACCTCGCCGCGCAGATGCTCGGTCAACTGCAAACGGCGCCAGCGGTTGCGCAGCGCAATCGCCACCGCGCGCTTGGCGTCGCCCTGCCCGACGATGTGCTTGTCGAGCTCTTGAACAATTTCTCGTGGTGTCATTTCAGACATGCTTGTTTACCGTTTGATGCCTCTCGCCAAGGCGCGAGGGCGCAAAGAAGAACTCTAGACGTTAGCCAAGCCGGCTACTCTACAGTACCGCTTTCCTGGCAATTGCGTCTTTGCGCGAGATGGCTTATACAAGCCGCGCCCGAGCTTAGATGCTAAAGCTCTTCGATAGAAATATTTCGATTGGTGTAAATGCAGATGTCGCCCGCGATATTCAAGGCCTTCTCCACGATCTCGCGCGCGGATAGCTCGGTGTTATCCAATAGCGCGCGCGCCGCAGATTGCGCGTAGGGACCGCCCGAACCGATCGCGATCAGGCTTTGCTCGGGCTCGATCACGTCACCATTGCCGGAGATAATGAGCGACGCATCCGCATCGGCCACCGCCAGCAGCGCCTCCAGCCGGCGCAGCATGCGATCGGTGCGCCAGTCTTTCGCCAGTTCCACCGCGGCGCGCGTAAGCTGGCCACTGTGTTTTTCGAGCTTGCCCTCGAAACGCTCGAACAACGTGAATGCATCCGCCGTGCCGCCCGCGAAACCCGCGATGACCTTGTCCTGATAGAGACGGCGCACCTTGCGCGCATTGCCCTTCATTACCGTCTGACCTAAGGTCACCTGCCCGTCGCCGCCCAGCGCCACCTTGCCGTCGCGCCGCACGGATAAAATCGTCGTTCCTCTGTATTGCTGCAAAACCGGCCCCTGTTGGCAAAAACGCGCATTGTATACGCAGACAGCGCGATGACCCACCGTTCACGGCCCGCGGGTTTACGCTTTGCTACTTGCGTGCGCGCGGATGGGCTTTATCGTAGACCTGTGCCAAGTGCTGAAAATCCAGATGCGTGTAAACCTGCGTGGTGCCGATGTCCGCGTGTCCCAGCAGTTCCTGCACCGCGCGCAGATCGCCCGAGGATTCCAGCAGATGGCTGGCGAAGGCATGCCGCAGCATGTGCGGGTGTACGTGACTGGCGATGCCGCGCCGCCGCGCCCAGACGCGCACGCGATACTGGATCGCGCGTGGCGTCAGACGCCGCCCGGAGCGCCCGACGAACAACGCCGTCTCACCCGACCGGGCCAGTGCCACGCGCGCCCGCAGCCATAGCTCCAGCGCTTGCCAGGCAAAACGGCCCACAGGCACCTTGCGTTGTTTGGCGCCCTTGCCGATTACGTCCACCACACCGTCGGCGCGATCCAGAGCGTCGAGGTCCAGCGACACGAGTTCGGCCAGTCGCAGACCGGAAGAATACGCCAGTTCCATAATCGCGCGATCACGCAGCGCCAGCGGATTGTTGTCTTCGATTCGCAGGAGGTCGATTTGCAACAGACGCTGCATCTGGTCGGTGTCCAGCACGGACGGCAGCCTGCGCGGCGCGCGCGGCGCGCGTACGTGCCGCGCCGGATTGTTCCGCACACCTTGTTCGGGGCCTAAGAACTCCGCGAACGCGCGCAATGTGGAGAGCTTGCGTTGCAGGCTGCGGCCGGAAAGTCCGCCGCGATGGCGCCAGGCCGCATAGGCGCGTACGCAGTCGATATCGACGTCCTGCCAGTTTTCGCGTCCCTCGCTGCGCGCGTATCGCACAAACTGTGCAAGGTCGCGCCGATACGCGGACACGGTGTGCGCCGAATAGCCTCGCCTGTCGGCAAGGTGCGTGAGAAATTTATCGATCGACGCCTGGAGTTCGGCGGCCATGATGGGGCGGACTTTCGCGCGCGGCGCTAGCGGCTCAGTTGTGAGCCGATGGCGCGGCTGACCAGTTCCCCCAGATAGCCCAGAAACAGCGTCCCCATGCCGACGCGAAAGCGATCCTGCTCGACGCTGCCTAGAGCCAGCACGCCCAGCCGCCGGTCGTCGACCAGCGGAATCATGACCGCCGAGGCGACATGACCTGCTTCCGTATCGAACAGAAAGTCCACGCGCGCATCGGTCAGCAGACCCGCCACTGGCCGCTTGTCGCTGAACAACCCATCGAAAAGCGGGGCGGCGGGATCGTCACTGCCCAGCAGATGAGCACTCGCCTGCAGCGCGGTGCGTGGATTTCTGAATAGTTTCAGCACTACCTGCGTGGACGGAAATTCGTTGCGCAGCAGTTCTCTGGTGGTCGCGATTACATCGTGCAGCCCGTCGGCCTCCATCAACGCCAGCGCCAGCCGATGCAGTCTTGAACTCAAACTTTCGTTATCCCGGGCGACCTGTACCAGGTCGATCAGCTTTCGTTCCAGTTGCCGGTTGCGCTCGCGCAGCACCGCGACCTGTCGTTCCACCAGAGACACGGTACCGCCGCGCACATGCGGTATGGCCAAGGTTTCCAGCAGGCTGTTGTGACGCTCGAAGAAGTCCGGATGCTCACGAAGGTATTGCTCGATCGCGGGCTCGGACAACGTCTCGCCCGCAAGCTTCGATGCGCGCGCCCTGATCATGATCGATGCTCCCCTCAAAGGCTTTTGTCGCCGGCCCGGTCATGTGCACCGGCGCGTGCGTGTCGGGCCAGCTTATCATAAGTTCTCCCCCGGCAAGCCCCACCGTGACGCGCTCATCGAGCAGACCGCGCAGGCGTCCCGCGACCACCGCCGCGCAGGCACTGCTGCCGCAGGCGAGGGTCTCGCCGACGCCGCGCTCGTAGACGCGCAAACGAACGCAGCGGCGGTCTATGACCTGCATGAAGCCCACGTTGACCCGCTTTGGAAAGCGCGGATGCGACTCCAGCTTCGCGCCCAGTGTACCGACTGGCGCGGCCGACACATCGTCGACCAGCAGCACAGCGTGCGGGTTGCCCATGGATACGGCGCTGAGTTCGATTTCCTCGCCCGCGACCTCAATGCTGTAGCTCGTCGCCTGCGAGTCGGCGATAAACGGAATGTCACGCGGCGCCAAGTGTGGCCGGCCCATGTTAACCGTTACCAGCCCCGTCTGCTCTACGCGTACAGCGATGATGCCGCCTGCCGTCTCCAGCCTCGCATCGGCGTGCGCGATCAGTCCCCGCTCGTGGAGATAGCGGGCAACACAGCGAGCGCCGTTGCCGCACTGCTCGACTTCGCCGCCATCGGCGTTGAAGATGCGGTAACGGAAATCGACATCGGAAGTTCGCGCGGGCTCGATCAGCAGTAATTGATCGCAGCCCACGCCCTGCTTGCGATCCGCGATGAATCGAATCCGCGCGCCGGTCAGTTTCACCGGCCGCGCGAGCGCATCGATCAGCACGAAATCGTTGCCAAGCCCGTGCATCTTGGTGAAGGCGAGAGTCACAGCGTGGGTCTCGACGGGTTCAGAAAACGCGCTGTTGGCAGCGCCTCCGCCGCGATCAAACCTCTCGCGATCGAAAAAGCTGGCGCCGAGCGCCTCGAAACCGTGGCATCAGGTGCTTGCAGGGTCAGGGACTGCTGGACTTCAATGCCGGAGGATAGGAGCGCACGAAATTCGTCAAACAACAACAGCGCGAGACACAGTATCAACAGACCACTGGCGATCAGCGCATAGCGCAACGGACGCACCTGCCGCTGACGCACCCGCTCACTGAAGTCTCGTCGGCGATGAATGCGCTCAGCAAGACTGGGCGGCACATCGATCGCCACGGCGTCCGCCAGTTTTCGTTCGAACTGCGAACCGCGACGCGCGAAGTGCCGGCAGGTGGCGCAGGCGCGCTCGTGCCGGGCGAGTTCCAAGTCGCGCTCTCCCGGCATGGTTAGCCACCGGCGGCGGAAATCCAGGCAGTTCAAGCTCGGGCCGTGCTGAAGCGGCTCTGTTTTGACTCGCCCAGCGAAGCCCGCACCTGTCTGCGAGCCCTGGCGACTCGCGTGGTCACGGCGCTGACGCTGATGCCGAGCAAGGCGCTGATTTCATCGCAACTGAAACCGGCAATAACCTGCAGGATCAAGGGCTCACAGTCGTCCGGCGGCAGCGCGGACAGCGCACGCCTGATCAGGCAGACTTCCACATCCGGGTCAAAACGCTCGGTGTCCGCGGCCACGGTTTCGATACCCGGTTGCGCCAGCCGCGCAGGTGACCGCACGCGGTGCCGGACGTGCTCGCGCCTGAGCAGAGTGAACAACCAGTAGCGAGATGCCTTTACCGCTTTAAGGCTGTCTAGCGCGCGCCATGCGCCAAGGTAGGTGTCCTGTACAAGATCCTCGGCGATTGCGGAATCGCCCGTCAACCATGCGGCGTACCGATACAGGTCGGTGGCGCAGCCATCCACCAGCAACTGAAATTTAGCGTGACGGGAATTCCGCATGATCGCGACTGCGCCTCTGCAATGTTGTTGCATTGCGTCATAAAGTATGCTTCACCCTGGACCCAACTATAGTACAGGTGTTGCGCGCCTGCGATAAAACTTTTGCGCGGCGTTGATTGTTATCGTTCAGTGCCGTTAGTCAGATAACACAGGGTCTGGCAACAGATGTTCGCCTTGCAGCAACTGCGCCAGCGTCTCGCGCGCGCGGATCAGGTGCGCGCGCGCGCCATCGACCATGATCTCGGCGGCACGCGGGCGGGTGTTGTAATTGCCAGCCATCGAAAAACCATAGGCGCCGGCGGCCCGCACGGCCAGCAAGTCGCCGCTCTGCACCGTAAGGTTGCGCGACTTGCCGATGAAATCCGCCGTTTCACACACCGGGCCGACGACGTCGTATACGTGGGTACGCGCGCCGGGGTTGCGAGTCACCGCATCGATGGAGTGCCAGGCGTCATACATGGCGGGGCGCATAAAATCGTTCATCGCCCCGTCCACGACGGCGAAACGCTTGTGCCCATTGTCCTTGATGTACTGTACGCGCGTCACGAGCAGGCCCGCCTCGCCCACGATCGCGCGGCCCGGTTCCAGCAGCAGCCGTTGCGGACGCTCGCCGATGCTCGCCAGCAGTGTCTTCACGTAGGCGCGTGGCGTCGGCGCGTTTTCGTCCTGATACCGGATACCGAGACCGCCGCCCAGATCCAGGTGCTCGATCGTTAAACCTTCCTCGTCGAGTTGCGCGGCAAGCCGCAGCACGCGCCGCAAGGCATCCACGAATGGCGCAAGATCCGTGAGCTGGGAGCCGATATGGCAATCGATGCCCGTCAGTTTTAAAGTCGGAAGTTCGGTCGCACGCCGATACACCTCAAGCGCCTGCTTGATGCCAATTCCGAACTTGTTGTCCTTGAGGCCCGTGGAAATATAAGGATGCGTGCGCGCATCCACGTCCGGATTGACCCGCAGCGACACCGGCGCGACCACGCCCGTCTCACCGGCTACCGTCGCCAGCAGATCGAGTTCCGCTTCGGACTCGACGTTGAAACACAGAATGCCTGCCTCCAGCGCGCGGCGCATCTCATCGCTGCGCTTGCCCACGCCGGAGAACACGATCCGGGCCGGATCGCCGCCGGCGCGCAGCACGCGCTCCAGTTCGCCCACGGAGACGATGTCAAAACCGGAGCCTAAGCGCGCCAGCACGCCCAGCACCGCCACATTGGAATTCGCTTTTACGGCGTAACACACCAGATGCGGATGCGCGCCTAGCGCGTCATCGAAGGCCCGCCATTGCCGCTCGATGGCGGCGCGGGAATAAATGTAGCAGGGCGTGCCGTGCACCGCGGCGATATCCTCGACCGCGACGTCTTCGGCAAATAATCGGTCGTCGCGATAGTCGAATGCGGTCATGCTAATTCTGCCCCGCCTTGCCGCTGTCGGAGCGCTCTGTTTGCTTATCGTCGGGAAGGTATAAATCCCCCGTTTGCCCGCACGCGGCCAGCGCCGATATCACGGCCAGCAGCAGTAACACAACGTCTGATCTTGAGCTGCACATATTCCAATAATCACTGACAGGGATTCCATGGCGAGTATAACCTGCACTCCCGGAACGCCCCAAAGCGTCTGCGCCTGGGAAGTTAAAACAGGAGGGGTCTCAAGGCGAGCCGGTCCGTGGGTTGACCAATATTGCTCTGGATCGATACTGTTCCCAAGCTCACGTTTGCCTGGCGCGATTAACTATGAACACGGTCGTCCTGTCGGTCGCCTTACTGGGGCTGGTGTTCCTGGCCCTGTCGGTGGCGCGTCTGCGCCGGCGCCGCATTCTGGCCGCTGGCGGGCATGGCGTGGTCAGCGCCGTGTTACTCGCCAGCGGCGTGTTGCTCGGCGCGGTAGCCGTTAATCTACAAACTTATCAACGGCTGACTTACGAGCAACCGGTAGCAAAACTGGCCTTCGCGCGACGCGGCGCGCAACGTTTCGCCGCTACCATTGACTACGCGGACAGCACACGCAATGAGTTCGTTTTGAACGGTGACGAATGGCAGCTCGATGCGCGCGTGCTCAAATGGAAAGGTTTCGCCACCGTGCTGGGCCTGGATGCCCGCTATCGTTTGGAACGTTTAAGCGGACGCCACCGTAATCTGGAGCGCGCGCGCAACGGTCCGTACAGCGTTTACCCGCTGTCGACCGATGCCGGTCTCAGTCTCTGGCATTTCGCGCAGCGTCATAAACGCTGGATTCCCTGGCTGGACGCCACCTATGGCACGATCCGCCGTGAGTCGCTGGCGGTAGGCGTCTATGGTTTTGTTTAGTCGAGGCGCGGCGGCGGTTGTTGATATACTTGCCAATCGACAATTGCGAAGCAGATCATGAACGAAACGCGACGGCGGTGGCTGCAAGGCGCGCTCGCGCTGGCGGCGGGGCTTACTCCACAGCTTCGGGGTGCTCCGGTATCGCGGCGATCGAACGCGGCTTTCGCCGCGCGCGATTTGGATGCCGCGCTGCGCGAACTGTTCGGCGTAGCGCGATCCGAGCTCGTCCCGAACGACAAGATCCGACTGAATGTGCCCGCGGTCGCAGAAAACGGCGCGATCGTGCCGCTGACGGTGACGGCCGATTTGGATCGTGTAGAGCAGATCGCGATACTCGCGGCCGATAATCCCAATCCGCTGACCTCAATCTATGCGATTTCGATTGGCACGTTGCCTTACGTATCCACGCGCATCAAGATGCGCGCGACCGCCGAAGTGCTGGCGGTGGCGAAAAGCGGCAGCCGCGTTTATTACACCGCCAGGCGCGTCAAAGTCAGCGTCGGCGGCTGCAGTTGAGGCAGCGTTAAACGGGCATGACTGACAGCATCAAGATACTCGCTGAGATCGAAGGCGAAGTCGTCACGTTTAAGAGCCTGATGCGTCACCCGATGGAGACCGGGCAGCGTAGGGACGAACAAACCGGCGAGCTCGTCCCCGCGCATTTCATTCGCGAAGTCACCGTAGAACACGGAGGTCGCGTGGTCATGACCGCGCTATGGGGCACGGGTATTTCCGCGAACCCCTATCTGTCGTTCAAATTCCGGGGCGCGAAGGCGGGCGACCCGATCAGGCTCAGCTGGGTGGATAACCGGGGTGCCGCTGATACTCTGCTGGCTGAAATCATCAAGGCGGATTGAGCCGCGCGCGCGGAACACGGCGACCGCTCTTAAACTAAGGCAAGCTCTACGATGGCGAACGAATATCTATCCGCGTTAGAAATCACGACGGGCCGTGATCCCGATGCGAGCATCATCTGGCTGCATGGACTGGGTGCCGACGGCCACGATTTCGAGCCCCTCGTGCCCGAACTTCGTCTCGAACCGCTCGCCATCCGCTTTGTGTTTCCGCACGCGCCGATACGTCCGGTGACCCTCAACGGCGGCCTGGCCATGCCGGCGTGGTACGACATTAACGGTTTGACCTCGGCGGCGCGAGAGGACGAGCAAGGCATCCGCGAGATGGTGCCGACCATAGAGGCGCTGATCCGGCGCGAGCGCGAACGCGGCATCGCGGCCAGCCGCGTCGTGCTGGCCGGATTTTCACAGGGCGGCGCGCTTGCACTGCACGTCGGGTTGCGTTATGCGGAGACTTTGGCGGGCATCATGGGCTTGTCGACCTATCTGCCGCTCAGGGCACAACTAAAGCGCGAACGCCACGCGGCCAATGAGAATACTCCCCTCTTTCTGGCGCACGGCACGGACGATCCGGTGCTGGATTTCTCGTTTGGCACCAGTTCCCGCGACTTGCTGCGTGAGATCGGCTATTCGCTGGAGTGGCATGAATACGCCATGCCGCACGCGGTGTGCCCGCAGGAAATCGCCGACGTCAGAGCGTGGCTGCTGGGGCGACTTTAGCGAGGTGCCGGCCGCGATAACTGGTTTGCAATTCGTACGTAGTCGCCTTCAGCTAACGCACGCCGCGCATTCCGTTGCCTGCAGATCCAAGTCAGCCGTCACGCCCGCGCGCTGGGCCGCCGGCCAAAGTTCGCATACCAGCGCATAAGATTCTGATAAGCATCGTCGATGTGCACATCGGCGCGTTCGGCGTGCTCGAAAGCCGCAAACAAGGTGCAGTCGGCAATGCTGGGTTTATCGCCCGCAACAAACCGATGCGCGCCGATTCTTGCATGGATGAAACGCAAGGCTGCCGGGAGCGCCGCGCGCGCCTGCTCGGCTGCCTGCGCAACCTGCTTGCGGTGTACGAATATCGGGCTGGTATTCATGAAAATTTGCGTGATGCGGTTCAGTATGCTCATTTCCGCAAAGCGCTCCAGTTCGGGCACTCGCGCGCGCCCCAGCGGCTCGGTGCCGATCATGGGCGGGTCCGGGTGCAATTCCTCCAGATATTCGATGATGGCCAGCGACTCGGTGAGGCAGAAGCCGTCGTCCAATTCGAGCACCGGCAATGCGCCCATGGGATTCTTGGCGAGAAATTCGGGGCGCTGGTTGTCGCCCTTGCGTACATCCACACGCTCAAGCGGAATTTTCAGCCCCTTCTCCGCCAGGTAAATTCGCAATTTGTGGGGGTTGGGCGCGAACGGGAAGTCATAGATTTTCACGGTATTGTTCTGTCTCCCATGCGGCGACCGGGGCGCCGACTGGCACCGGCGGTCTGTAATGTCACATCGCCAGCCATATTGAAAAGCTCGTGTACAATATCATTCTTGCCACCGGCTTTGGCCTTGTACATGAGATCGTCGGCGGCTTTTATGGCGGCATCGACACTCAGGGGCGATTTCAGGAACGAGGCGACACCCACGCTGAAACGCACCTTGGAGCCGTCGCTGGCTTCGATTCACACCAGACGATCCTCAGGTGTCGCGATGCAGGCCCGCGCCCCTTCGTAATCCGTTTCCGGCAAGAGCAGTGCAAACTCGTCACCTCCGCGCCGGCCGACCAGATCCGAGCTTCGCACGCCTTGCTGCAGGGCGGCGGCTATGGTGGTGAGCACCCGATCCCCGGCGACATGCCCGCTTATATCGTTCACGCGCTTGAAGTCATCGACGTCGATATAAACCAGGGTTGTGTGATGCCTGCGGCTGAATGCGAGATCAAGAAAACGTGGCCGCTTCGTCGAAAGCGCGCCGGTTCATGAGCTCCGTCAACGGATCGGTTCTGGCGAGTTGCGACTCGTGCGCGACAAAGTCAGCGAGCCTCGCACTCGGATAAGCGGCAAACGCGGGGACACCGAACCTGACACCGGCGTTCCACATATGAATCGCGGTTACGCCGAACTCCGGTTCGCTGGCCACGTCTAGCGCGAGGTGAATAACAATTGCCAACGTACAGACCAGCACGCTAACCCTGATGCCCGCGTACCACGCGGCCGCACAGGCGCGCCCGCGCCAACTCGATCTGCGAACGTACCTGTGCCGGTGCCGTGCCGCCTCGCAAGTCGCGCGAAGCAACCGAACCTTCCGGCGCCAGCACGGCGAACACATCGCCTCCGATTTTCGGACATAGCTGTTGCAGCTGATGGAGGGTGAGTTCGCCTAGCGGCGCGTCCTGATCGATTGCCATTCTGACTGCGTGCCCTACGATTTCGTGAGCGTCCCGGAACGCGATGCCCTTGCGCACCAGATAATCGGCGAGATCGGTGGCTGTAGCGTAACCCTGGTCGACCGCGACGCGCATCGTGGCCTGGTTAAATTCGATTGCCGGCACCATGTCCGCGAACGCCCGCAGACAGCCTTGCAGCGTATCCACCGTGTCGAAGATCGGCTCCTTGTCTTCCTGGTTGTCCTTGTTATAAGCGAGCGGCTGACTTTTCATGAGCGTGAGCAGCGCCATCAAACTGCCGTACACGCGCCCGGTCTTGCCGCGAACCAGCTCCGGCACATCGGGATTTTTCTTCTGCGGCATGATGCTCGAGCCCGTGCAAAAGCGGTCAGGCAACTCGATATATCGAAACTGTGGCGAGTTCCACAGCACCAGTTCCTCGGCGATGCGTGAAAGGTGCAGCATGACAAGCGCGCCATCAGCGCAGAATTCGATCGCGAAATCGCGGTCTGAGACTGCGTCCAGAGAGTTGTCGCTAGGTCGCGCAAAGCCCAGCAATCCGGCAGTATAGGCGCGATCGAGCGAATAGCTGGTGCCCGCCAGCGCCCCCGAGCCGAGCGGCATGACGTTGACGCGCGACTGGCAGTCATCCAGGCGCGCGTGGTCGCGCTCCAGCATCTCGAACCACGCAAGGAGATGATGGCCGAGCACGATGGGTTGCGCCACCTGCAGATGCGTAAACCCCGGCATAATCGTCTCGGTGTGCCGGGATGCAACGTCCAGTAAACCGCGCTGCAGACGCCGGATCTCGCTCTGAATCGCGCCGATCTCGGCACGCAGGTACAGGCGCAGGTCGGTCGCGACCTGATCGTTGCGGGAGCGACCCGTGTGCAGCTTTTTTCCTACCTCGCCTACTATTTCGGTGAGGCGCGCCTCAATGTTCATGTGCACATCTTCGAGCGCCACTTGCCAACTAAACTCACCGCCCTCGATCTCCGCCTGCACGGTGTCCAGACCATTGAGCAACTGCTCGCACTCCGCGCAGCTGATAACGCCCGCCTTAGCCAGAGTGCGCGCATGGGCGCGCGAACCTTCGATATCGCAGGCGTACAACCGCCGGTCGAACCCGACGGATGCGGTAAATTCCTCGACAAACGCATCAATTCGTTCGACGAAGCGCCCGCCCCAGGGTTTATTCTTGTCGGTGCTCATTAATGACTTTAGTTTGGTGGCGTCAAAATTATAACATTGCGACCGCGCGTCAGATGGAACTGGCCGCGCCGCCGGTAACTCCCACACAACTCAATCTCATGGCTCACGCAACTCGTAATACCGCGGATTCGACCTCGTACGAGGCTAACTTTTTGCCGAACTTTTGCAGCGCAAAAACTGTGCTGCTCGCTGTGCTGTGCGCCGAATTGCTGGCTTTTATCCTCGCTCTGTCATCCGGCGCCGATGGCCGCGTCCTGTGGATCAATCTGGCACTGATTTCTGTTTTTATCCAATGGATCGCGCTCGGCAACATCGTCGTGCTGTGTCTCAGCCGCCCCCAGCTCAATCGGCTGACGCCACTCGCCGCGGCGCTTGGCTGTTACGGGTTGAGCCTGGTTGTAACCCTGGCCGTATCCCTTTTCGCGGTCTGGTTCGCGCCGTTGGACCTGGTCGCGCTCGGCAACGGATTGACGCTGAACCAGCAGTTCATTCAGCGCAACGTGGCGATCGGCGCGATCGTCTCGGCAGTGGCGCTGCGCTACTTCTACGTTCAGCATCAATGGAAACAGAATATCGAAACCGAAGCGCGTTCGCGTATTCAGGCGCTGCAGGCCCGCATTCGACCGCATTTTCTGTTTAACAGCATGAACACCATCGCGAGCCTCACCCGCACGAGTCCGGAACTCGCAGAGAAAGCCGTTGAAGATCTGGCTGATCTTTTTCGCGGGTCGCTGGGCCAACAGGATAACGTCACCCTGGCGCAGGAACTCGAGTTCGTGCGACGTTACATCAACATCGAGCAACTGCGTCTGGGCGATCGTCTGACAGTCGAATGGCACGTCGAGGACGAAGTCGATACGGACGCCAAGGTTCCGGCGCTGATTCTGCAGCCGCTGATGGAGAACGCCATTTATCACGGCATCGAGCCGTTGCCGGCAGGCGGAATCGTCAATCTGCGTATTGCGCAGGTTAAACGGCGAATACAAATTGCGATCGACAATCCGCTGCCGGCGGGGCGCGCGTATCAGCAGCGATCCGGCAACCGTATGGCGCAGGACAATATCCGTCAACGACTCAAACTGGCCTACGGAGACAGCACCACGATGGACATCAACAAAATCGACGACCGGTACACGGTCAGTTTTTCCATTCCCCTGGAGATAAGGTCATGAAAGTGCTAGTAGTCGATGACGAGCCGCCGGCACGCGCGCGGCTGGTGCACATGCTCAATTCCACCCCCGATTTCGAACCCGTAGGCGAAGCCGCCAACGGCATGGAGGCCGTCGAAATGGTGCAGAGTCATCGGCCGGCGGTGGTGCTCATGGATATCCGCATGCCGGGTAAGGATGGACTGGAGGCCTCGCGTCATCTCGCGCAGATGGACGAACCGCCCGCCATCATCTTCACCACCGCATACAGCGAACATGCGCTGGAAGCGTTCGACACGCTCGCGGTCTCTTATCTCGTCAAGCCCATCCGGCAGGAACGTCTGGAGCACGCGCTGAACAAGGCGCGCAAGCTCACTCAGGCGCAGGCTCGCCACGTTGGCCATAGAAAGCGATACGCAGGGGCGTAGCCACATCTGCGCGCGCGTTCGCGGCAACCTCGAGCTGATTTCGGTCGACGACGTGCTTTTTTTTCAGGCGGACCAGAAATATATCACCGTGCGTCACCGTAACGGCGAGGTCCTGATCGAAGACGCCTTGAAGAGCCTGGAAACGGAATTCGACGAGCGCTTCATCCGCATCCATCGCAACGCACTTGCGAATATCATGCATATCAGCGGTATGGAGAAGAGCCGAGATGCGCGCTTTCTGATGGTGTTCAAGGGTATCGACGAACGCCTAGAGATCAGCCGCAGGCACGTAGCGGATGTCAGAATGTTTCTCAAGGCGAGCTAGCGTTTCGATTTTCCGAGGCGCGTACCGGCCGCGTCGCCGGGTGAGGATGTTATACTAAAGGACAAGCAGCATCGCTTGCCCTTGGAAGCCGGTTCAAAACCGCGTCTAGCGCGTCGATGTTGCGTTAAAAGGCTTTGCTGCGATGCACATTTACTCGCGTGTAAACTCCGCTTGTAGACAACCTTGTGCCTTGTCTGAAAGCACCATCCATAGTTTTGAAACGACTTCATCGTGGAACTCCGATAGTCTCATATGTCCTGCACCGAACTCGTCCGCATCGCAACTCGTAAGAGCAGGCTTGCCGTATGGCAGGCGGAGGCCGTCGCAGCCCAGCTTCAGAACCTGCACCCAGCGCTTGAAGTCGAGTTGGTCGGCATGAGCACCCAGGGTGATCGAGTGCTGGACAGCCCGCTTGCCAAGATCGGCGGCAAAGGGTTGTTTGTAAAAGAACTGGAAGACGGCCTGCTTGACGGGCGCGCCGACTTCGCCGTGCATTCCATGAAAGACGTGCCGATGGCCTTTCCACCAAACCTGCACCTGCCTGTTATCCTGCGTCGCGAGGATCCGCGCGATGCTCTCGTGTCCAGCCGGTTCGATTCGCTCGCGTCGCTGCCGCCCGATGCGCGCATCGGGACATCCAGTCTGCGCCGGCAATGCCAGATTATGGCGAAGTTGCCCGGCGCACGAATCCTCGAACTGCGCGGTAACGTCAACACGCGCCTGGCCAAGCTGGATGCCGGCAATTTCGACGCCATCATCCTTGCGGCGGCCGGTTTGAAGCGACTGAGCCTGGAGCATCGAATCCGCGAATATATAAGCGCCGAATGGAGCCTGCCCGCGATCGGTCAGGGCGCGATCGGCATCGAGTGCCGGCGCGATGATCCTCGGATCAATGAACTCATCGCACCGCTGGACGATCCCGAAACCAACACGCGCGTTCTGGCGGAACGCGCGATCAACGCGCGACTCAACGGCGGCTGTCAGGTGCCGATTGCCGGGTTCGCGCAACTGACCGGCAATGAGATCTTCATACGCGGTCTGATCGGTTATCCGGACGGGCACAGGATCATCCGCGGTCAGGCTCGGGGTGAAATCGCGGATGCCGAGCCACTGGGTCGCGAAGTTGCCGAGCAGTTGCTGGCGCAGGGCGCGAGCTTAATTCTGGCTGCTCTGGGGATGGAAGTTCCGTATTATCAATGACGAACAAAGGCGGCAGTGACTTCGCCGCGGAGCGACCGCTGGTCGGCGTGCGCATCATGGTCACGCGGGCGCCCCACCAGGCTCAGGCGCTGTGCGACATGATCGAGGCGGCCGGCGGACGCGCGATGCGCTTGCCGGCGCTGGAAATATCGGCGCCCGAACATGCCGCTGATGCCGACCGCATCATCGGTCGCCTGGGCGAGTTCGATATCGCCATTTTCGTAAGCCAGAACGCAGTGACGTATGCGCACGAGCGAGCGCATACGCTGGGGGCGAACTTCGCGCAACTGAAACTCGCGGCAATCGGAGAGAGGACTGCCGCAGCGCTGCGACGGGCCGGCAGCAGTATCGACATCTATCCGCGCGAGGGCTTTACGACCGAGGATCTGCTCATGCTTCCCGAGATGCGTGACATCAAAGGCCGCCGTATCGTAATATTTCGCGGCGAGGGCGGACGCGAGTTGCTATCCGCAACGTTGCGCACGCGGGGGGCATTTGTAGACTACGCGGAAGTGTATCGACGAACGATACCGCACGGGCTGCCGGCAATGTTGCGTCAATGCCTACAGAGCGACCCTGTCGACATTATCGCCATCGCAAGCGGCGAAGCGCTACAGAATCTTGACCACGCCTGCGCTGCTGAATATCGAACCCGGTTGCACCGAACGCCATTACTGGTGGGCAGCTTGCGCATGCGGGAACAGGCGGAGCAAGCGGGCTTCAGAGACATCGAACTTGGCGAAAATCCCGGCGACGACGCCATGTTCCAGCGGCTGTCGCACTGGGCCGGTCGGCGCATGGCTACAACCAGAACATGAACGGGTTGACCCTGATCTAAGGTTGACTGCGCTTGCTCCTGATCCATTTTATGATCGGCATCCATTGCTCGCGGTCAACCACGGTGGCGTGCGCGGCCAGCTCAAAAATACTCAAGCCCTGTTCGGCGGCGCGAATGTAGTTCTGGCTATCGCGCAGCATGGTAAGGAAGGGCGCTTTTTGTTTGGTTAAAAATTCGTCCAGCTCCCAGTAAATATTGGTGTAGTCGCGCGCGCGGTTGGCGATCAGGGCAAATTTGGTCTCCTTGCGCCCTATCCGGCCATTTTTTTTGATCTCCGCAATGAAGTCCGCGGCCGCGCGCATGTCCAGCGGCGACGGCAGCACCGGGATGAGGATGGTTTCGGCGCGACGGATCATTTCCTTGAGCGGCTTCCCGTGCACGGCGGCCGGCGTATCCATAATCACGAATTCCGTGTCGCGACCTACCTTGCCGCTGTGAGTATGATCCAGTGCCTGGATGCGTGGCCGCGCCGCCGAGCGCGCGCCAAGCCAGCCTGTGGCGCTCCCTTGTGGATCGAGATCGACCAGCGCGACCTTGTTGCCGGCCGCGGCCAGTAAGCCGGCCAGATTGGTCGCCACGGTGGTCTTGCCGGAACCACCCTTGGCGTTCAGTATCATGATGTGGCGCATAACCTCGACCCCCTTGTTGTTGTCGGGTTGTTGCTGGCCAACTATAGCCTGATCCGACCCGCGTTCAGATTATATTCAATTCCCGCCAGATCTCATCACACGGCATTTAACCGTCTCGTCCATGGTGATGGTGCGACCCCATACGCGTGTCGTCTCGACCGGCCATTTGTGCGTCGCGTTCCAGCCCCAGCTTCGACCCGAGGCCCGAGACGGATGAGGCAAAATCCAGATAATCGATCGATGTGTTTTTGACGATGACCGCGTCGCACGCGGATCGGTCCGCGTTGTCAGCGCCCATATCACGTGTTTCCAGCCGCGTGCGTTCACATCGTCGTCAACCACGATTACGAACTTGGTGTACATGAATTGCCGGAGATATGACCACACGCCCATCATGACCCGCCTGGCGCGACCGGGGTACTGTTTTTTCATGCTCACTACCGCCAGGCGATACGAGCAGCTTTTGGGCGGCAGATAAATATCCGCGACCTCCGGAAACTGTTTCTGCAGCAGCGGCATGAACACCTCGTTAACGTCACACCAAGCATGGCGGGCCGCCGGCCGGTGTACGTGCCGCGAGAAAAGGGATTAAGATCGGCAGATTCTTCCACGCGCACTTCACACCCTTCGGTGGGTCCGGTTCTTTTAGAAACGTCAGGAATCGGTCCACCTCACGCAGAGCGTCAACCGACACTTCGCCCGTGCCCAGCGCCACGCGTAGCGGCGTGCCGAACAGGTTGGCGAGTACCGGAATGGTCGGTCGAACCTTTAGGCTTCTCGAACAGCAACGCGGACCTTGCGTGCGCAGGGCGCCATCGCATATTTCGGTCATTTCAAAGTAAGAACCGATACCCTGTCGAATGTGGTTGAACTCACCCGTCGCCTCCTGGATCGCAACGAAATCGCGCAAGTCGCCGTACTTCACGGCCTGTATTTCACGGCGCGTGGGCCTGCACGCCTCCGAACTCGGCAATGACGGGTGCGTGATCGGACGGCCGCTCCAGGCCACGCGGAGACTTGTCGATGTGGCACGAGGAGCAGGTTTGCGATAGCGCCGGACTCGCCAGAATTATATCGATGCGCAAGCCCTGATTGCGGCGAAAGCCGGCAGCGCGATAATCCCACCAGCTATATGATTTTTCCACCTGCTCGAACTGGCGAAAAGTGTCCACCAGACCCAGCGCCATGAATTTCTTCAACGCCTCGCGCTCCAGCGTGCTGCACAGAATCTTTTCGAACCAAAGGTCGGGGTCGTGCACGTCCGCATCCGCCGGCGCGATATTGAAGTCGCCGAGCATCACGAAATGTTTATGGGTGGCAAGTTCGTCGCCCACATGCGCGACGATCCTGTTCAGCCAGTCCAGTTTGTAGGCGTATTTCTCGGAGCCGACCTGCGAACCGTTGGGCACGTAAACGTTGAGAATGCGCAATTCGCTATCGCCCTCGGACACGGTCGCCGCCAGAGTGCGCCGTTGCGGATCGTCCAGACCCGAGACGTCACGTACCACGTCGCGCAACGGCATACGACAGAGGATGGCGACGCCGTTGTAGGCTTTCTGTCCTGAGTAAATGGCGTGATAACCGGCGTCGATGAACGTCTGAACGGGAAACTGCTCGTCGCTGACCTTGGTTTCCTGCAATGCCAGCACGTCCGGTCGATTCGCCGCCAGCCAGTCGAGCACGTGCGCTAAACGTATGCGCAGCGAATTGACGTTCCAGGTCGCGACCTTCACCGGATTTCGCTGACCAACTTTGCTATGCCGCCATGCCGTTGTGACGCAGCAAAGCGTCGATCCGCGGCTCGCGCTTCCTGAAATCCCGAAAAAGCTCCATCGCGGGCCGGGTGCCGCCGCGTTCCAGAACGCAGTGCAGGAATCGCTGCCCCGTGTCGCCGTCGAACAGGCCGTCCTCCTCGAATGCCTCGAACACATCCGCGGACAGTACTTCCGCCCATTTGTAGCTGTAGTAACCGGCGGCGTAACCGCCAGCGAAAATGTGCGTGAAGCCATGCTGGAAGCGCACGAACTCGGGCGGCTTTACCACCGCGAATGTATCGCGCACTTCGCTTAGAATCGTTTGCACGCGCCCCCCACGCTCAGGCTGATATTCGAGATGCAGTCGCAGGTCGAACAGCGCAAACTCCAGTTGCCGCAACGTCTGCATGCCGGCAAGAAAATGTTTGGTCGCGACCAGCTTCTGATACAACTCCTCAGGCAGCCGCTCGCCGGTCTCGTAGTGCCGGGCGAACATATCCAGCGCGGCGCGTTCCCAGCACCAGTTCTCCATGAACTGACTGGGCAATTCCACCGCATCCCACTCGACGCCATTGATGCCGGCAACACTGGGATAATCGACCAGCGTGAGCAGGTGATGCAACCCGTGGCCGAACTCGTGAAACAGGGTAATGACCTCGTCGTGCGTAAACCGCGCGGGCTTGTCGCCGATCGGCGGCGAGCTGTTGCAGGTCATGTACGCGACCGGCAACTGTACACCCTCGTTTGTGCGCATGCGGTTAACGCATTCGTCCATCCAGGCGCCGCCGCGCTTGTTCTGACGCGCGTAGAGGTCCAGATAAAACTGCCCGCGTGCGGCGCCATCGGCGTCCGTGATCTGATAAAACCGAACATCCGGATGCCAGGTTTCCACATGTTGAGCTTGCTCGATGCGGCATCCGTATAACCGCCCGACCACCTCGAAAAGCCCGCCCAGCACGCGATCGACGGGAAAGTAAGGCTTGAGATCTTCCTGCGCCAGTGCATAGCGATGCTGACGCAGTTTTTCGCTGATGTAGGCGACATCCCAGGGTAGCAGGTCCGCAATACCAGCGTGCTCGGCGGCGAAGTCTCCAAGCTCGGTGAGTTCCCGCTGCGCTACGGGTTTGGCGCGCCGCGCGAGGTCCTCGATAAATTCGATCACCTTGTGCGGTGACTCGGCCATCTTGGTGGCGAAGGACTTTTCGGCGTAGTTGTCGTAGCCCAGCAGACGCGCGGCTTCATGACGCAAAGCCAGAATCTTTTCCAGGGCGTCGCTGTTGTCCCACTGGCCGGCGTGTGGACCCCTATCGGACGCGCGCGTGTTGTGCGCCGTGTAGAGTTCCCGTCGCAGTTCGCGATCGTCCGCGTAGGTCATAACCGCAATATACGATGGCGTCTCCAGGGTGAGTTGCCAGCCATCGTCGAGGCCATTGTTGCGCGCGCTTTGCCGCGCCATGTCCAGCGACGATTCAGGCAGACCGGCGAGCCCCGAAGGGTCGGTGACGTGCTTTTTCCATGCGTGGGTGGCGTCCAGCACGTTTTCCTCGAACTTCGATTGCGTCTGCGACAACTCCTGCTGGATGGCCTTGAGGCGGTCCTTGTCGGAGGCGCGCAGATGCACGCCGCTCAATCTGAAATCCCGCAAGGCGTCATCGATGGTTTTCTGCTGGCCCGCATTCAGCGTTTTGAACTGGTCGCTGTCACGAATGGACTGATACGCCTTGAAGAGCCGCTCGTTCTGGCCGATTTCGGTACCGTATTGGCTCAGTTTGGGCAGGCAGGCGTTGTAGGCGGCGCGCAACGCGGGGCTGTTAACAACCGAATTCATGTGTCGTACCGGCGACCACGCGCGGCTTAACCGATCATCGACGACTTCCAGCGGATAGATCAGGTTATCCCAGTTGTATTGTGAATTGCCTTCGACCAGCGCCTTGATCTTCGCGCGGTTGTCGGCCAAGAGATGATCGATCGCTGGCTCGACGTGCTCGGGCTTTATGCGCATAAACGCCGGCAGGCCATTCTGATCGAGTAGTGGATTGCTCATATATGCCTTAAAAATCAAATATCTAGGTTATTGACGAGCAATGCGTTCTGCTCGATGAATTCACGTCTGGGCTCAACCTGGTCGCCCATCAACATCGTAAACACTTGGTCGGCGGCGACGGCGTCCTCGATGTTCACCCGCATCAGACGACGCGTCTCCGGGTTCATGGTCGTTTCCCATAACTGCTCGGGGTTCATCTCACCTAACCCTTTGTAGCGCTGGATGTCGCGACCACGGCTGGCCTCCGCCATTAGCCAATCCATCACCTGCTTGAAGCTGGCGACCGGTTGCGTGCGCTCGCCACGCTGAATATAGGCATCTTCGCTCAATAAACCATGCATGCGCTCGGCCATTGCGCGCAATAAACCGAAATCCGGCGAGTTAAAAAACTCATGGCGAAACACATCGTCGGTGCCTACACCGTGCACGAGCTTGGTGACGATTGTCCGCGTTGTGCCATCAGCATCCGTCTCCATGCGCAAGCTATAGCGCGTCCCGGACGGCTGATTGATGTTGATGCGCCGCACAACATCGTCCATCCAGGCACTTAATACGACCGGCTCACGGTGCGCATCGATGGCCAGCGGCGAACCGAACAGCATCGCCTCCAGCAATGCGCGATCGTAGCGGCGGGCGAGGCGTCGAACCGCGGTCATCACGGCGTTGTAATGTCGCGCCAGGTCTTCCAGCGCCGCGCCGCTCACCGGCGGGGCCTGTGTATTGACATGCAACTGCGCGCCATCCAGCGCCACGCTCAACAGGAACGCGGTCAGCTCCGTCTCGTCCTTGGCATAGAACTCCTGTTTGCCGCGCTTGATCTTGAACAACGGCGGTTGTGCGATATATATATGTTTGCGTTCGATGAGATCCGCCATCTGACGGTAAAAGAACGTAAGCAGCAGGGTACGGATGTGCGAACCGTCAACGTCCGCGTCAGTCATGATAATTATGCGATGGTAGCGCAACTTGTCGGGATTGAATTCGTCGGGCCCGATGCCGCAACCCAGCGCGGTAATCAGGGTTCCGACTTCAGCCGATGACAACATCTTGTGGAAGCGCGCCTTCTCAACATTCAGTATCTTGCCTTTGAGCGGCAGGATTGCTTGGGTGCGCCGATCCCGCCCCTGTTTGGCCGAGCCGCCAGCGGAATCGCCCTCGACCAGAAACAGCTCGGAGTGCGCGGGATCTTTTTCCTGACAGTCGGCGAGTTTGCCAGGCAGACCCGCGATATCCAGCGCGCCTTTGCGGCGTGTCATTTCGCGCGCCTTACGCGCCGCCTCACGCGCCCGCGCAGCATCGATGATCTTGGCGGTGATCATCTTCGCCTCGCCCGGATTTTCCAGCAGAAAGTCGGCCAGAGACTCGCTCAAGGTTGATTCCACCACGCCTTTGACTTCGGACGAAACCAGCTTTTCCTTGCTCTGGGACGAGAATTTAGGGTCTTGGACCTTGATCGACAAGACCGCCGTCAGACCCTCGCGCGAGTCATCACCGGTCATCACGAGCTTGTGTTTCTTGGCAAGTCCTTCGCGCTCCATGTACTGGTTAAGCGTGCGCGTGAGCCCGCCACGGAAGCCCGCCAGATGCGCGCCACCGTCTCGCTGCGGAATGTTATTGGTAAAGCAGAAAATGCTTTCCTGGTAAGAGTCGTTCCACTGCAGGGCGACTTCCACATCCACCGCGTCCCGTTGCATGGTGAAATACACAACAGTCGGGTGCAAAGGGGTCTTGTTGCGATTCAGGTGTTCGACAAACGCGCGAATGCCGCCTTTGTACTCGAACACGTCCGTTTTGTCAGTACGATCATCCGTCAGCACGATACGCACGCCGGAATTCAGAAATGACAATTCTCGCAGTCGCGCTGCCAGAATGTCGTAATGGAACTCCGCGTGAGTAAATACCAGGGGGTCCGGATAAAACCGCACCAGCGTCCCGGTTTGGTTAGTCGATTCAGTAGCTTGCAGCGGCATTACCGGCTTACCGGAGCGGTATTCCTGCCGATAAACCTGGCCGGCGCGATAAACAGTCAGATCCAGGCGGGCGGACAAGGCATTGACCACCGACACCCCAACACCGTGTAGTCCGCCGGATACCTTGTAGGCGTTGTCGTTAAATTTCCCGCCCGCGTGCAGCACCGTCATGATGACTTCTGCTGCGGAACGCCCTTCTTCGGCGTGGATATCGACTGGTATGCCGCGACCATTATCTGACACCGATGCGGCGCCATCCGTGTGCAAGGCCACCGTAATCTCGCTGCAATAACCTGCTAGCGCCTCGTCTACGGCATTATCGACGACCTCGAAAACCATGTGATGCAAGCCCGTGCCGTCGTCGGTATCGCCGATGTACATGCCAGGGCGTTTGCGAACAGCATCCAGACCTTTTAGAACCTGAATACTGGTTGAATCGTATATTTTTTCAGTCATGAACGGCTCGTTTATCAATGTTTTGCGATTATAGCAGTTCTCGTACACGCCCTTGTTCCACGTGAAACATTTTAGCCGCCGGCGAAGTCTCAAACTTAATATCGCCCGCCGCAATCGAAGTGACGAATATCTGGAGGCCAAGCCCGGTCAAAGTTTGTATAACGTAGTTCTGGTAGCGCGGTTCAAGCTCGGCGGGCAGGTCATCGACAAGAAATACGCACCGGTTTCCAGTTTTATCGACCAGCAATTTCGCCTGAGCGAGTTTCAACGCAGCTGCAATCAGCTTTTGCTGTCCACGGGACGCGGTGCCGGTAGCCGGGCGATCATTAATCAGCAACTCCAGGTCAGCGCGATGCGGCCCTCGCTGAGTGTGGCCGCGCTCCATGTCGCCAGGCAACTCTCTCTCCAGCAACTCATCAAGTGACTGATCGTTCGGCCACCCGGACTGGTAACGCAATTTGAGGTCCGCATCACCGGGCAACTCTTTCACGTAGTCGGCAACGACCGGCGTTAACATGCTGAGGTAAGAACGGCGGAACTGGTCGATGCGGATCGCCGTCTCGCAAAACTCGACATTCCATGCGCGCACTGCGGCAACACTAGCACCGGTTTTCAGCGCTGCGTTGCGTTGATTGAGCGCACGTTGCAGGTGTCTCCACGTTGGTAAAAACTGCGGTTCCACGTGAAACATTCCCCAATCGAGGTAGTTGCGTCGATGGGACGGACCACCCTGAATCAATTGATGGCTTTCAGGATGAAGCACCTGCACCGGCATGAGCGTTGCCACCTGCGCGATCGATTCGACAGGCTCGCCACGGATGCGTGCGCGGGTTCCCGACCGCGATTTTTCGATTCCTACCTTATAAATCGAGTGCGCCGATAACTTTAGGCGCGCGGCAATCGTGAGTTGGGGCTGGCCCGTCGTTACCAATTGGCTGAACAGGTGGCTGCGGAAGCTTCGACCGCGCGAAAGCAGGTCGATACTTTCAAGAATTGTGCTTTTACCGGCGGCGTTTCCACCGCAAATTAAGTTAAGGTTATTGGATGGCTGTATCTCGGCGTGCTCGATGTTTCGCAAGTTATATATGGTGAGTCGTTCAATAATCATTTCCGCGCTGTGTTGAAAGCGACCGTAATTCTCTGACACCACGACGGTTCGCGCATTTCTAAAATCGCAGTCAAATTTTCACACAACGTGAATCACAACCGCATGGGCATCACCACATAAAGCGAATTTTCGGAGACAGCGTCTCGCAACAAGGCACTGCTATTGGCGTCCTTAAGCTTTATTTCAATAGTTTCACTGTTTATGGCGCCCAATACATCGAGTAGATAATTGACGTTAAAACCGATTTCCAGGGGTTCACCGTCGTATTCCACTTCGATATCTTCCTCGGCTTCTTCCTGATCGGGATTGTGTGACTGGATTTTTAGCGCCTGACCATCAAGGATAAGCCGCACGCCACGATACTTTTCGCTCGACAGGATTGCGGTTCTAATCAATCCCTGACGCAATGCGTCACTATTTACGCGCAGCGTCTTGTCGCCATCCTTTGGCAACACGCGATCATAGTCCGGGAAACGCCCATCCACGAGCTTCGACGTAAACCGCAACTCGCCGATGCGCGCCCGAATATGGTTGGCGCTCAACTCGATCTCAATGGCTCCATCGCCATCGGTAAGCAAACGCTGCAATTCCTGCACGCCCTTGCGTGGGATGATCACCTGATTGACGACATCATCCTTTATGTCGATCCGCTCAATGCTCGTGGCAAGGCGATGACCGTCGGTCGCAACCGCACGCAGGTTGCCCTCGCCAATATGCAGCAGCAGCCCGTTGAGGTAATAGCGTACATCCTGCTGCGCCATGGCAAAGGATGTTTTTTCAACAAGACGTTTGAGTGTCTGCTGCGCCAGGGTCACACGCTGTTCCGCGCGAATATCTTCGATAACCGGGAAATCCGCGGCCGGCAACGTGGCAAGCACAAAACGGCTTCGTAGCGCGGAAAGCGTGGCTCTACCTTCGGCGACCTGTAAGGTCAGCTTCGCGCTTTCGGGGAGATTTTTACAGATATCCAAAAGCTTGCGCGCGGGTAGCGTGGTCTCGCCAGGGCTTTCGATATCCACATCCACACCCGCCAGCAGTTCGACTTCAAGATCCGTCGCAACCATGGTTATCCCCCTTTCGTTGCTACGCAACAGCACATTACCCAGCATGGGCATAGCCTGACGACGTTCTACAGCGCCGATAATTTGCTGTAGAGGCTTGAGCAACACTTCTCTCTGGATACTGAATTTCATGGTGAACTCACGGTAATAATAAATTAAGTCAATGTACTTATTGTTATTATTAAGGACAATGATTTTGTGGATAACTTTACTTTTTTGTTTAAAATCATATGGCTATGATGGCGAACGGGATGTACCAGCGGTGTTGTGGAACTACCAGACCCTGTTGATGAAATGTGTGCAAAAATATTGGCCACTGTATGTTCCGGCTTATTCGCGCGTTATCAACAGGAAAGACATGTTGCGTGCTTTCGTTTCCGGTGACGACCTAACTGCTCAGAGTCCGCAACAGATTCACGTAATCTTCATCAATCCGGGTATCACTTTCACGCAGTTCAACAATCTTGCGGCACGCGTGCAACACCGTGGTGTGATCGCGCCCGTTAAATGCTTCGCCTATCTCGGGCAGGCTGTGGTTAGTGAGCTCTTTGGCGAGCGCCATGGCAAGCTGGCGAGGACGCGTAACGGAGCGGCTGCGGCGTTTGGAAAACAGATCAGAGGTGCGAATTTTGTAATAATCCGCAACGGTTTTCTGAATATTGTCAATGGTGACCAGTCGCTCCTGCAGCGCCAGCATGTCACGCAGCATCTCCTTGGCGAATTCAATGGTGATGGGACGTCCCGTAAACCGCGCGGTCGCCGCCAGCCTGTGTAGCGCGCCCTCCAGTTCGCGGATGTTGGAACGAATCCGTTTGGCCACAAAAAAGGCTACATCGGCCGGCAGATCGATCTTGCCCTGCTCCGCCTTGCGCTGCATGATCGCGACCCGTGTTTCGAGATCGGGGGGTTCGATGGCCTGCGTAAGCCCCCAGCCAAACCGTGATTTCAGCCGCTCTTCTAGTCCTTCCACACCTTTGGGATAACGGTCACAGGTGAGGATGATCTGTTGCTGGCCCTCGAGCAGTGCGTTGAAGGTATGGAAAAACTCTTCCTGGGAGCGATCCTTGCCGGCAAAGAACTGAATGTCGTCGATCAACAGTGCATGTACCGAGCGGTAAAACCGTTTGAATTCATTGATGGCATTGTGTTGCAGGGCCTTGACCATGTCGGCGACGAAACGCTCGGAATGAAGGTATACCACCTGGCGCCGATCATCGTGCCCGCGCACGTAATTGCCAATCGCGTGCATGAGATGAGTTTTACCCAGTCCCACGCCGCCGTAAATGAACAGCGGGTTGTATGCGATGCCCGGGTGCATTGCCACCTGTAATGCGGCGGCCTTGGCGAGCTGATTCGATTTGCCCTCGACAAAATTGTCAAAGGTAAAATTTGGATTGATGTTGGAGGCGACCACGGCCGGCGTCGGGCCGGCGGATTTTGTGGATTTTACCGTTGCAACTGTGAATTTTCCGGCTGGCACATGCCGCGATTCCTGACTGAGGCTGCCTATTTCCAACGAGATGTTCGGGTGTTCATCCTCAGCAAGACCTTCCGCAAGCTGTTTGATACGTTCCAGGAAATTATTTCGCACCCAGTCCAACACAAATCGGTTGGGCGCCAGCAGGCGCAGCGACCCGCGACCCTCCACCGCGTGCAGCGGCCTTATCCATTGATTCAACTGCTGTTCGGGAAGCTCATCTTCCAAACGTCCGATACATTTGTTCCACAGCGAATTTGCCGTCAAAATAAACTCCACGCGCTGACTAACCAGACTGGGACTAACGGCGCAGTCTAGCTTGCACGACACGAGTTATCCACATGCCGGGCGGCCCACGCGTAAGCTAAAATTGACAAACCATGCGGGGCTGATTATGTTTGCAACCCTTTCGCCCGGCTCCAGCCAGAATCTAACAATGAAGCAGACATTTCAACCGAGTAAACTGCGGCGCAAACGCACGCACGGCTTTCGGGTGCGGATGCGCACCAGTGGCGGGCGTCGAGTGCTAAACAGCCGGCGCGCCAAGGGCAGATCAAAACTCTGTCCTTAGAAACGTTCGCCCGGAATAGACACGCCCGGGTTGGATGCGCCTGGGGTTAGATGCATCGGTGTCAGATGCACTAGGCGCAGACGCTTAAGCAGTCTGATCAGCCGATAGCTGCGCACATCGAACAGGGGCAGCGTTTTGCCCGTCAGTCGCGCCTCACCGACGCTTGCGAGTTCGGCCGCGTTTTCGAGCAGGCCGTTCGCTGTAGCGACCGTGCGTTTACGATTCTGGCGCGGCGCAGCCCATGTGCGCATGCCCGGCTCGGGCTTGCGATCTCCAAAAAATGCACCAAACGAGCCGTGGCCAGGAATCGTATAAAACGCTTGGTAAGAGAAAGTTTCCGCGCGGCCCAACACGACCTGCCGGCCGTCGATCTGGTGGTAATGTGCCGGCCCGTTATTAACGACATGACCCATGCCGAACGGACGGCGGCACTGCAAAAGCTCTGGCAGTGTGTACGAAATCGATGCAGACAATCCTGATTAGGATCCTCAAGCTTTACCGGCTGGTGCTGAGCCCATATCTCGGACAGCACTGCAGGTTCGCACCGACGTGCTCGTGTTACACAATTGAAGCAATAGAGACTTATGGCACGCTGCGCGGCGGCTATCTCGCGTTACGCCGTCTTCTGCGGTGTCATCCATGGTGCGCCGGCGGGTTTGATCCGCTGCCCCGCGCCACGTCGTCTGCCATTAACAACTGTCGCTGCCTGATCGAACATGGCCATGAGCACCAATAAGGAATTGTATGCCTGTAGATAGCCAGCGAGTGCTGCTTTATTTTTCGCTGGTGCTCACGTTGTTTCTCATCTGGTCCGCGTGGCAGCGCGATTACGGACCCCGCCCGGAACCGCGAACAGCGCCTCAGAGCGCGAACCAGACTCGCGCGCTTCCCGCCGAGGACATGGGTAACAACCGCGCTGATGTGCCGCAATCGCCAGCGATGCCGGCTAACGCCGGGCGCATCGCCGAACCACGCGCGGCGACGGCGGGCGGCAGGCGCATCCATGTCGTCACGGGTGTGCTCGACATCGAGATCGATACCCAGGGCGGTGACATTCGTCGCGCCGCGTTACCAACCTATCCGGCGAACGCGGATAACCCCGACGAACCGTTCGTGCTGATGCACAGTGACCCGGCGCTAGGGGTGTACATCGCGCAGTCCGGTCTGGTTCACGATCGCATTGCCGATGGGGGTACGGGCGAGCATCTGGCGCCCAGTCACCATGCGGTCTATCAGGCCGCGCGTGATGAATACCGGCTGCGCACCGGCGAAGACGAACTACGAGTGCCGCTAACCTGGCAAGATCCCTCGGGCGTATCGGTCAGAAAAGTATTCACTTTTCATCGCCGGGATTTTCTAATCGACGTAAGCCACACCGTCGTTAATCGCAGCGAGCAGGCCTGGAGCGGCCGGCAGTATCGACAGTTACGCCACGGCGCCATTCGTAAAGAAGATAAATCGCTGCTGCTTTATACCTACACAGGGGCTGCGTATTACGACGGCCGTTACGAAAAAGTGCCGTTCGACGACATGCAGAGTGAAAGCTTGAGCCGCGAGATTACGGGCGGCTGGGCGGCGATGCTGCAGCATTATTTCGTCTCCGCGTGGCTGCCGCAGGCTAACGAGCGAAATTTCTACTATACGAATGTCGTGCGCGAAGGCGGTCAGCCTCAATACATCATCGGTCTGCGCTCCGCCCCCCTGAACGTTGCGCCAAACGCGAGCGGCACCTTCAACACTCGCATTTTTGTCGGGCCCAAGCTGCAGGAACACCTGGACGAAATCTCCGAGGGCCTGGAACTGGTGGTCGATTACGGGATTTTCACCGTACTGGCCAAACCGCTGTTCTGGGCGCTGGAGAAAATTCACGATATTGTCGGCAACTGGGGCTGGGCGATAGTAATCCTGACCCTGCTGATCAAGCTGGCTTTCTACAAGCTGTCGGAGACCAGCTACAAGTCCATGGCGAAAATGCGCACGGTGCAGCCGCGCATGGCAGCACTTAGGGAGCGCTACGCCAGCGACAAGCAGAAGATGAATCAGGCGCTGATGGAGTTGTATAAGACCGAAAAGATCAACCCGCTGGGCGGATGTCTGCCCATCCTGGTACAGATTCCGGTATTCATCTCCCTGTACTGGATGTTGCTGGAAAGCGTGGAAATGCGCCAGGCGGACTTTATGCTCTGGATAAATGACCTCTCCAGCCGCGATCCATTCTTTATTCTGCCACTGCTGATGGGTGTGACGATGTTCATCCAGCAGAAGCTCAACCCGGCGCCCATGGACCCGATTCAGGCCAAGGTGATGATGGTGTTGCCGGTGGTATTTACGGTGTTTTTTGCGTTTTTCCCCTCCGGTCTGGTGCTGTACTGGTTCGTCAACAATCTCTTGTCGATCGCTCAGCAGTGGGTAATCACCCGGCGCATCGAGCGCGGCGTCAAGCCGGCCTGAGCAAGTTTTACGCGTCGCATTCGGTGCGCCTGTTGCGATTCATTCATTGTCTATAATGCCGGCAGAAACCATCGCCGCCGTTGCCACGCCACCGGGGCGTAGTGGCATCGGCATTGTGCGCGTGTCGGGCCCAAAAACCGCGGACATCGCGATGCAGGTGCTGGCCGGCCTGCCTGCGCCGCGCGTGGCGATGTATGTGGCCTTTCGGGACGCACAGGGTCATCCGATCGATGCCGGCATCGCGCTGTTCTATCCGCGACCGAATTCGTTCACGGGCGAAGACGTGCTGGAACTACAAGGCCACGGCGGGCCGGTAGTGCTGGGTATGTTGCTGAAAAGCGTGCTCGCCGCCGGCGCCAGGATTGCGCGACCCGGCGAGTTCAGCGAGCGCGCGTTCCTGAATAACAAGCTCGATCTTGCGCAGGCCGAAGCGATCGCCGACCTGATCGACAGTCACACCGAACAGGCGGCCCGCAGCGCGCTGCGCTCTCTGCACGGCGAGTTTTCAAGCGCAATCCATGAGCTCGTCGACAGGCTGATCGAACTCCGTGGCTTTGTGGAAGCGGCGCTGGATTTTCCGGATGAAGAAATCGATTTTCTGGCCGAAGACACGGTCGCTCGACGTCTGCGAGGATTGCGTGAGCGGCTGGACGGCGTGCTCGATAGCGCGCGTCAGGGCAGTCTGCTGCGCGAGGGTTTGACCATCGTTATCGCCGGGCGACCCAACGCGGGCAAGTCGAGCCTGCTCAACCGTCTCGCGGCTACGGATATCGCGATTGTGACCGAACTCCCGGGCACTACGCGCGACGTTCTGCGGCAGGACATACAGATCGACGGCATGCCGCTGAGAGTCATCGACATCGCGGGGCTGCGTGAGGGCGCCGACGCCGCCGAGCGTGAGGGCGTACGACGGGCGTGGCTGGAAATCGAAAATGCCGACCTGATCCTGCTGGTGATGGATGGTGCCTACGGCGTGCAGGCGCAGGAGCAGGGTATTCGTGGGCGACTGCCCGCGTATACGCCGATTGTCACGGTCTGGAACAAGATCGATCTGGGCGACACGCTCGCCGGCGAGCGCGATGGCGTCGTGTACGTCTCGGCGCTCACGGGCGCGGGTTTGGACGCGCTGCGTGAGGCACTGAAGAAGCACGCGGGCTTCAATGCCAGTGCGGAAGGTGTTTTCCTCGCGCGACATCGCCATCTCCAGGCATTACAGACCGCCGGCCTTGCGCTAGAGCGCGCATACGCCATATTGAGTTCGCAGCGGGCCGGCGAACTGCTCGCCGAAGAGTTGCGCGCGGCACAGCAGGCCCTGGCTGCGATCACTGGCGAATTTACTTCCGATGACTTGCTGGGACGGATTTTTTCCAGTTTTTGTATCGGCAAATGAGGCGTGTCGGTCATCGCCCCGAGGCGATCACAGGTGCTCGGGGCAGGTCATGTATCTGGTTTCGAGCTCGAATTGCGTTATCCTTAACGCACCCCGACGCAGCGCAGGAACGGTTACGAGCGACTGGGTCGCCAGGCGGTCAATTAAATCATAAGGAGGGCGGTATGGTTCGAGCAGGCGCGGTCGCGCTACTAGTGTCATTCGCGTCGCAGGCCGGCGCAGTCGACATCGACATCATCAATCCCGATCAGGAAGCCTTCCGCGGCGTATCGGAAGACCTGGCCGCGGCGTTCAGTTACAAGACCTTGAACCCAACCGAGCCGCTCGGTTTGATCGGCTTTAACGTCGGCATAATCGGCAGCTACACGTCGGTCAAGAACGAGCAGGCTTTTGCGGATCTGGTGGGTGAAGAGGTCAATCAGTTCGGCACTGCCGGTATCGGCGTCACCAAAGGTCTGCCGCTGGGTTTCGATATTGGCGCCTTCTACTCGGCTGATCCGAGCAACAGCGTGCGGTCGTACGGCGGTGAAATCCGTTACGCCTTCGTGCCTGGCAACGTGGTGCTGCCCGCGATCGGCGCCAGAGTGGCTGGCACCAATCTGGAGGGCATCGACCAGTTCAGCATGCAGACCCTGAGTGTCGATGTGTCGGCCTCGAAAGGTTTTGCGTTTTTCACGCCTTATGCCGGCGTCGGTCAGGTGTTCGCGTTCAGCAATCCGGACGAGGAGATCGGGCTGGACGACGAAAAATTCAACGATACGCGTGTCTACGGGGGCGCGCGTCTGACATTCCTGCCTTTCCAGCTAACCGGCGAAGTCGATAATGTTGGTGGCGCGACTTCTTTTAATCTGCGCGTCGCGGTGGGTTTGTAGATGCATTGGCGGGCGCGCAATTGAGATCGACGACTCAAACTTCGGGAGTATTCGTGAACGATGGATCAGGCGCCCCTCAGGCGCGTTTCGATGAGGGTGATGCGGTTAGTCACCGCCTGGTAAGTGACTATTACGGCAAGGTGCTCAAATCCTCCGCTGACCTGCAGACCAGCGCGTGCTGCACGGCCGCGGCGATGCCCGCGCACTTGGCTGGGTTGCTCAAGGACATTCACAGCGAGGTCAAGCAACGCTTCTACGGTTGCGGGTCGCCAATTCCGCCCGCGCTGGAGGACGCCACGGTGCTGGATCTGGGCTGCGGAACCGGACGTGACTGTTATCTGCTCTCAAAGCTGGTGGGCGCTGGCGGGCGCGTGCTCGGCGTGGACATGACCGAGGAACAGCTCGCCGTAGCGCGCCGGCATCGGGACTGGCACGCGGAGAAATTCGGTTACGCCAACGTCGAGTTTTATCAGGGATACATCGAGGATCTGAAAACCGCTGGCATCGCCGATAGCACGGTCGATGTGGTGGTGTCGAATTGCGTGATGAATCTCTCGCCCGCCAAGCCAAAGGTATACAGCGAAATCTTCCGGGTGCTCAAACCCGGCGGCGAGCTGTTTTTCTCGGATGTATTTGCCGACCGACGTGTTCCCGTGGAGCTTGCGCGCGATCCGGTGATGCTCGGCGAATGTCTGGGCGGCTCGATGTACGTCGAAGACTTTCGTCGCGTGATGGCGCGGGTTGGCTGCCTCGATGCGCGCGTGTGTCAAGCCAGCCGTATCGATTTGCATAATGTCGATATCGCGCGCAAGGCCGGCAATATCGGCTTCTATTCCATGACCGTGCGCGCCTTCAAGCTGGATTTTGAGGATCGCTGCGAGGATTACGGTCAGGTTGCGTATTACCTGGGCACCTGTCCTTCGCATCCGCACGGCTTCGAGTTGGACGATCATCATCGGTTTGTCACCGGCAAACCGATGCTGGTGTGCGGCAACACGTCGGATATGCTCAAGCACACGCGTTACGCGCCACACTTCAGCGTAGTGGGTGACAGCCAAATGCACTACGGCCTGTTCGACTGCGGGACGCCTGATATCGCGCAGACTTCCGAGGCAGGTGCCAAGAGTGGTTGCTGCTAGCCCGGATCGCTGTGCATGGTGAGCTTCGCAAATTTTGATGTGGTCGTTGTCGGCGGTGGGCACGCGGGCACGGAAGCGGCGCTCGCTGCCGCGCGCTCAGGCGCCCGAACCTTGCTGCTTACACACAACATAGAAACCATCGGTCAGATGAGTTGCAATCCGGCCATCGGCGGCATCGGCAAGGGGCATCTGACCAAAGAGATCGACGCGCTGGGCGGCGTCATGGCGCGCGCGGCGGATCGTGCCGGTATCCACTTTCGAATCCTGAACCGGCGCAAAGGCCCCGCGGTGCGCGCCACCCGCGCACAGGCCGACCGGGTATTGTATCGGCAGGCGATTCGCGAAGCGGTGGAGCGTCAAGAAAATTTAAGCCTTTTCCAGCAGGCGGTCGACGATCTGCTCGTCGAGGGCGAGCGCGTGACCGGCGTGGTTACGCAGATGGGCCTTAAGTTTCGCGCGCGCGCGGTGGTGCTCACCACCGGCACTTTTTTAGGCGGACGGATTCACGTTGGCGAGTCTAACCACGGCGGTGGTCGCGTCGGCGATCCGCCCGCCGTTGCGCTGGCCTCACGGCTGCGCGAACTGCCATTCCGCGTGGGACGCCTGAAGACGGGCACGCCGCCGCGCATCGACGGGCGCAGCATCGATTACGGCCTATTGCAGAAACAGCCGGGCGACCAGCCGGTGCCCGTATTTTCGTTTACTGGCCGTGCCGAACAGCATCCACGCCAGGTCTCCTGTCACCTCACGCACACGAACCCACGCACGCACGACATCATCCGCGCCAGCCTGCATCGCTCGCCCATGTACAGCGGCGCGATAGCAAGCGTCGGGCCGCGTTACTGCCCGTCTATCGAGGACAAGGTCGTGCGGTTCGCGGACAAAGCTTCGCATCAGATCTTTATCGAGCCGGAAGGCTTGACCACGCGCGAGGTATATCCCAACGGTATCTCCACCAGCCTGCCGTTCGAGACGCAATATAAGCTGGTGCGCTCGATTGCCGGCTTCGAGCAGGCGCATATTACGCGCCCCGGTTACGCGATCGAATACGATTACTTCGACCCGCGCGGTTTGAAACCCAGCCTGGAGACGAAGCCGGTCGCGGGCCTGTTTTTCGCCGGCCAGATCAATGGCACCACCGGCTACGAGGAGGCCGCCGCGCAGGGTCTGATTGCCGGCCTGAACGCGGCGCGCAGCGCCTGCGGCCAGGAACCCTGGTATCCGCGCCGTGACCAGGCTTACATCGGCGTGCTGATCGATGATCTGATCACACGCGGAACAACCGAGCCTTATCGGATGTTCACCAGCCGCGCCGAGTACCGATTGTTGTTACGCGAAGACAATGCCGATCTGCGCCTGACTCCAATTGGTCGCGAACTGAGCCTAGTGAGCGATTCGCAGTGGCAGGCTTTCGAGCGCAAGCGCGACGCAATCGTGGGCGCACAGCAGCGCTTGCACGATTACTGGCTGCGGCCGGGTAACGCGCCGGATGCCGACATCGAGCGCGTACTGGGCGCGCCGCTGACCCGCGAGCAGCGGCTTTGCGAATTGCTGCGGCGGCCGGGGGTTGGTTATCGCGCGCTGATGTCATTGTGCGACGTGTCCGATGACGATACTGATGACGTGATCGCCGAGCAGATCGAAATACAGGCCAGGTACTCGGGATACATCGAACGCCAGCAGGTTGAGATCGATAACACGATAAGGCACGAGCAAACCATCCTGCCGGCCGACCTCGATTACGCAAACGTGCGCGGCCTCTCGGCCGAGGCGCGGCAGAAGTTAACGCAAGCCGGCCCGGCCACGCTGGGCCAGGCGGCGCGTGTCCCGGGTGTTACACCGGCGGCCGTGTCGTTGCTGCTGGTGCATCTTAAAAGGCGCCGGGGCGAAGCGACGATACGCGCATCGGACGCGAGTTGTGGATGACTTCATCCGCCGTGAATGCGTTAGTAGACACCGACGACGCGCTGCGCGGAGCGATCACAGCTGGCGTCGCGGCGCAGGACGCGCGGCTCGATGATGATCAGATCGACCGGCTGACGCACTATCTGCGCCTGCTGGAAAAATGGAACCGGGTGTACAACCTGAGCGGCGTGCGCAACGTGCATCGCATGATAGCCGTCCATCTGCTGGACAGTTTGTCGGTGCGGGATTTTCTCGAAGGCCAAAAGGTGCTGGACGTCGGCACCGGCGCGGGGTTGCCCGGCATTCCATTGGCGATCGCGCAACCCGGCACTAAGTTCGTGCTGCTGGACGCCAACGCGAAGAAGATCCGTTTTATCCGGCAGGCAGTCATCGAACTGGGCTTACGCAACGTAACCGTTCAGTGTAAGCGTATCGAAGCTTATCGGCCTGAATCCGGCTTTGATACCGTCATCAGTCGGGCCTTCGCGAGTGTCATGGATTTTGTCGCCGGCGCCGCTCCAGCTTGCGCTCCAAAGGGGCGCATGCTCGCCATGAAGTCCAGCCTGACAGCCGAGGAACAACAATGGCTTCGAGCGATGGCACAAGTATCAAAAATCTTTACGCTCCACGCGTTCAAACTTAATGTGCCGCACATCTATAGCGAGCGTCAGTTGATCGCGATCCGCAATCCCGTACAGCGGTGATGGCCAATATACTTGCGTTGGCAAATCAGAAAGGGGGGGTCGGCAAAACTACTACAGCCGTTAATCTCGCCGCGTCGTTGGGCGCGATCAACCGTCGCGTGCTCATTATAGATCTGGACCCGCAGGGCAACGCCACCATGGGTTGCGGTGTGGACAAGCATGCACTCGACTTTACCAGCGGTGACGTGCTGCTGCGCAAGGCCAAAATCACTGATGCCATCGTGCAGGTCGAGGGCGCCGCCTACGCGGTGTTGCCCACCAACAGCGATCAAACCGTTGCGGAGATCGAACTCATTACGGCCACCGAGCGCGAGTTCAGACTGAAGCAGGCGCTGGAGTCGGTGACGAACAAGTTCGATTACGTCTTCATCGATTGCCCGCCAGCGCTCAATACTTTAACCGTCAACGCACTGGTGGCAGCAGACGGCGTGATCATTCCAATGCAATGCGAATACTACGCGCTGGAGGGGCTGTCGGCGCTGGTCAGTACCATCGAGCGCATAAAACAAACGGCCAATCCCGATTTGCAAATTACGGGACTGCTGCGCACCATGTTCGACCCGCGCAATAATCTGGCCAACGATGTATCGAATCAGCTCATCTCGCATTTTGGCGAGCGGGTGTTCGAGACCGTGATCCCGCGCAACGTCCGCCTGGCCGAGGCGCCGAGTCACGGTCTGCCGGTGTTGCTGTACGACAAGTCTTCGCGCGGCGCGCTCGCCTATCTGTCACTGGCGGGCGAGCTGCTGCGCAGGGATCGGCGCGTCGCCGCCGCGCGGTCATCGGGCAACTCCGAGCGTACGCGGGCGGTATGAGCGGCAGGCGGCGCGGTCTGGGCAATCTGGGCGTGGATGTGCTGTTGAGCGCGGCCTCAAAGCCGTCGTCCGGCAACGATGCGGCCAGCGGCGAGTTGCGACATTTGCCGGTGGACAACATTCGCCGCGGCAAGTACCAGCCGCGCACGCACATAAAGCCCGAAGCCTTGCAGGAACTGGCCGACTCCATTCGCGTGCAGGGCCTGGTGCAACCAGTAGTGGTGCGACCGGTGGGCGACGGCTACGAGCTGATCGCTGGCGAGCGTCGATGGCGCGCGGCGCAGATGGCTGGGCTGGACACGATCCCGGCTTTGATCAAGCTCATACCGGACCAGGCTGCCGCGGCAATGTCTCTGATCGAGAATATCCAGCGCGAAGACCTCAATCCGCTGGAAGAGGCGCAAGCGTTCAGTCGGCTGATCGGGGAGTTCGATCTGACTCATCAGCAGGTCGCTGACGCGGTCGGGCGCTCGCGCGCGGCGGTTTCAAATTATCTGCGGTTACTGGAATTGAGCGAACCTGTGCGACGGTTGCTGGACGAAGGCAGCCTGGAGATGGGGCATGCGCGTGCGCTGCTTAGTCTTAAAGAAGACCAGCAGATCCAGGCCGCACGTCAGATTGTCGCCAAGAGTTTGTCGGTGCGTGAGACCGAACGCCTCGTCAGCCAGCGCGCACGAATGACCAGCACAGCGCCCACACGGGTCGCGGCGACCAGTCCGGATGTGCAACATCTGGAGAACGATTTATCAGAGCGTCTTGGCGCGCGTGTGCGGGTTCAATGCAATCGCGCAGGCAAGGGGCGGCTGGTGATTGAGTACAATAATCTGGACGAACTCGACGGTATTCTCGCGCATCTGAGTTGACTGCGCGGTCGGATGATCCGGGCGGATAAACGATGGTCAGGTTGACAAGAATTCTTCCTGACTTTCTACGATGTTTTTGCCGTAAATGGTTTGACCGCCCGATGCACTGCTTTTATACTCCGTTGCGGTTATTCGCGAAGTGCAACATAACTTCCCCGGATTTCAGGCCTCACGCCGCGTAGCCGCTAAACGTTCTGTCCCAGCTCCGAAGATGCCTGATCAAGGTCCCGTGCGCGGGGAAGGCGACCGCGCGATACGGATGATTCTGGTGATCCAGTTTTTGATAACCGCCGGGGCTTTCCTGCTGTTGTCAATGGTTGCCGGGGCGTACGCCGCCTGGTCAGCTTTTGCAGGTGGCGGCATCAGTCTTGCTACAACATTTTTTTTCAAGTGGCGCGTGTTCGCCGGCAGCGAAGGCCGATCAGCGCAAGCCATAGTAAACAGGTTCTACGCCGGTGAAGTGCAGAAAATATGCTTAACCGTAGTCCTGTTTTTAATCGTCATCATCGGGTTGCGTGTAAGTTTTTTGCCCATGTTTGTAACTTACATTGTCACTCTGGTGGCATTCTGGATTGTTCTCCTGCCGGCGCTGTCCGGTTCACAGGTATGAAGGCACGAGCGCAAGATGGCAACTGAGGTTCAATCTCCCGGTGCATACATCGAGCATCATCTGACCCACTTAACGGTTGGCGATGGCATCTGGGGCATCAACGTCGATACGATGTTTTTCTCAATTTCGCTTGGCGTATTCTTTCTCTTTTTGTTTACGAAAGCCGCGGCCAGCGTAACCACCGGCGTGCCCGATAAACTTCAGGCCACGGTCGAGATTCTGGTCGAGTTTGTCGATCAGCAGGTCAAGGACAGTTTTCACGGCAAGAGCGCGCTGATAGCACCGCTGGCGCTCACACTGTTCGTTTGGATACTCCTGATGAACAGTTTCAAGCTGCTGCCATACGATCTGTTCCCGCTGCTGGGGCAGGTGGCGGGACTTGAGCACCTGCGCATCAATCCAACATCCGACGTCAACGCCACACTTGGCATGGCGCTGGGCGTATTTATCCTGGTCATCTTTTACAGCATCAAGATCAAGGGTCCGGGTGGTTTTTCCAAGGAGCTGCTGCTGGAGCCTTTCGGCATATGGTTCATGCCCTTTAATTTGATCTTGAAAGTCGTCGAAGAGCTCGCCCGGCCCATTTCGCTCTCGTTGCGACTATTCGGCAACATGTACGCTGGCGGCCTGATCTTCACGCTCATCGCTGTGCTGCCCTGGTGGATGCAATGGACACTGGGCGTTCCCTGGTCGCTGTTCGAACTGCTCATTGTTGTTTTGCAGGCGTTTATTTTTATGATGTTGACCGTCGTTTACCTGAGCCTGGCGCACGAACAGCATGAATAGCGTCATCAGGCATCCTTGAGAATGTTCAAATATTCTTCAACCGCAATAAATCCGACTCGATACTCTGGAGGAAGTTATGGAAACCGCTCTTGCTAACGGCATGACCGCTATCGCCGTAGGTTTGATTATTGGAATGGGCGCAATGGGAACCGCTATCGGCTTTGGGCTGCTGGGCGGGCGTTTCCTCGAAGGTTCGGCGCGCCAGCCGGAAATGGTGCCGATGCTGCAGGTCAAGATGTTTATCGTCGCCGGTCTGCTCGACGCGGTGGCCATGATTGGTGTAGGGCTGGCGCTGTTCTTTACGTTCGCCAATCCATTTCTGTAGGGCTAATAATGTTCTACGTATCAGCTTACTCCGGAGTCACCGGTGACAGACCCGTATGAAGTATCTTTGCAGGGGGTAGCCAGTTGAGCATCAATCTCACGCTGCTCGGCCAGATGATTACCTTCGCGCTGTTCGTATGGGTCACCATGCGATATGTGTGGCCACCGATTATCAAGGCCATAGAAGAGCGCCAGAAGAAGATCGCTGACGGTCTGGCCGCGGCCAAGCGTGGACAGGAAGAACAAGAGCAGGCCGAGCAGGATGCAAAGCAGAAGCTTGACGAAGCCAAGCAGAAAGCGACCGATATCATCAATCAGGCGCAACGCCGCTCCAGCGAGATCGTCGAGGAAGCGAAGTCGGATGCGCGCGATGAAGGCGAACGGATCAAGACCTCGGCGCAGGACGATATCGAGCAGGAAATCAATCGCGCTAGAGACGACCTGCGCAAGCAGGTGTCGGTGATCGCCATCGCCGGCGCGGAACAGATTCTCAAAAAAGAGATCGACGCCAAGACGCACAGTGCGGTGCTGGACGATCTGGCGGCGCAGCTGTAAACAGCGATGGCCGAGATCACCACCCTCGCACGTCCGTACGCCAGCGCCGCTTTCGAACTCGCCAGCGAGCAAAAGGAGTTCGATCGCTGGTCCGAGATGCTTGAGTTTATGGCCGCGGTCGCGCACGACGACGACATGCGCGCGGCGCTGGACAGTCCGCAGTTGTCGCACGAGCAGCGCGCCGAGATGTTTATCTCGGTGTGCGAAGACCGGCTGAACGACGAAGGGCGCAATTTCATTCAGTTGCTGGCCGAAAACGCGCGCCTGGCCCTGCTGCCGGAGATCGCCGCGATCTACGAGTTCAGGCGTCGCGAAGCCGAAGGCACGGTGGATGCGGAAGTCGTGTCGGCTCAGGAAATCACCAAGGCGCAGACGGACGCCATAGCAAAGGCGCTCAAGAAACGTCTGGGCCGCGAAGTGCACATAACCACGCGCACTGACGAAGCGTTAATCGGCGGCGCGATCATCCACGCGGGCGATCTGGTGATCGACGGCTCTGTCCGTGGTCGCCTCGACAAGCTTTCCACCGTCCTGAATCGCTAATTCGATATCGTTAATTAGTCCGGGGTTAGTCCGGGCGCTAGCCCATCCGGGGCGGTCATTGGAGAAATCATGGCAACACAAGCGAAACTGAATCCCACCGAAATCAGCGATCTGATTAAGAAGCGCATTAAGAATTTCGAAGTGGTGGCCGAGGCGCGCACCGAAGGCTCGGTGGTCGGCGTGATGGACGGCATCATTCGTATTCACGGTTTGGCTGACGCTCTCGCCGGCGAAATGATCGAGTTTCCCGGGGATACCTTCGGTCTGGCGCTCAATCTCGAGCGCGATTCCGTCGGCGCGGTGGTGCTGGGCGAATATAGCCACATCTCGGAAGGCGATACGGCCAAGTGTACCGGCCGCATTCTGGAAGTGCCGGTCGGGGAAGCGCTGATTGGGCGCGTGGTGGATTCGCTGGGTAACCCGCTGGACGGCAAGGGCGAGATCGAGGCCGATGGCACCGCCGCTATCGAAAAGGTGGCGCCGGGTGTCATCGAGCGCCAGTCAGTGAGCCAGCCCATACAGACCGGGCTCAAAGCGATCGACGCAATGACGCCGGTGGGACGTGGCCAGCGCGAGTTGATCATCGGCGACCGGCAAACCGGCAAGTCCGCGATCGCGATCGATACCATCATCAATCAGAAGGGCAAGGACTGCATCTGCATTTACGTGGCGATCGGGCAGAAGGTTTCCGCCATCGCGAACGTGGTGACCAAGCTGGAAGAACACGATGCGATGTCGCACACCATCGTGGTCGCCGCCGGCGCGTCGGACTCCGCAGCCATGCAGTACATAGCACCTTATGCCGGCTGCGCGATGGGCGAATATTTCCGCGATCGCGGGCGGGACGCGCTGATCGTGTACGACGATCTGACCAAGCAGGCGTGGGCATACCGTGAGGTGAGCCTGCTGCTGCGTCGTCCGCCGGGTCGCGAAGCGTATCCGGGC
>Ga0136621_1000010_pt1 | contig 51304 bp, 46 predicted proteins | sample AntDryUQ445A2306_FD_104673 | JGI IMG/M metagenome (GOLD analysis project Ga0136621, IMG submission 104673) | Polar desert sand microbial communities from Dry Valleys, Antarctica - metaG UQ445A (23.06) | ecosystem: Environmental > Terrestrial > Soil > Desert | place: Antarctica: Dry Valley...
GTTGACGATGAACGGCACCTTGGCAAGTATCGGAATCTTGTTCGACTGCTTGAGGCTGGTGATGATGCGCTGCATGCTGTCCTTGAACGAGCCGCTGTAGCCGCTGGCGCCGGGCAGCAAACCTATGCCGCTGCGAATCGGGCGCTTGGAATCGTTGGTGCCGAACATGATCAGCCAGTATTGCGATTCGGTTTGACGCAACTTGGTGGAGTTGATCCGTGAAGCGCCGCCCGCGCCCCCGGTGCCCGACGTGGTGCCGCCCTGACCTTCGTTTAAAACCGTTACCGGCAGCCCGAGCTGCGCGGTAAGCAGATCGTTGAGGATGGGGGTGAAACCGTGGCTCACGTTGCGACCATCAGACGAGGCGTCATCGCCGGGGACGTCGTCATTCGTGCCCACCGTAATGCTGTCGCCCATGGCGACGAAATACCGGCCTCTCGCGCCCACCACCGTATTCGCGTCCTGCGCCAGCGGTGACGGTATGGGGAGGCCGGAGGCATCGACGATAACGGCGCTTACGATGTGATCGCCGGCAGCGACAGCAGTGAATTTACCCCCGTAAGGCGAGGTCTTGTCGGTGAACGAGAGGCCGTTGTCCAGAGTAAACCGCAGGCCGCCACCGGCGGGTGTACCCTTGGCGACCGCCGCGACATCAAGTGTGCCGCTGGTTTCCACCGAATAGAAACGGGTCTGGAAACAACCAGTGCAGACGTGGCGCTGGTGGTGTTTACCACGACATCGTCGAATACCGCCTGGCCTTGCGAGAACAGGCCCACCGTGCCGGTGGTCAGGCTCGTGTCCTGTGCGCTGAACAGCGCCTCACCGTCAAGGTAAACCAGGATACTGCTGCTGCGGACATCGATCTTGACCACGTGCGGCTGGCTGAAATCCGGGCCGCGACCGTCGAAGGCCAGGGTCGTGAATTTGCCGTTAACCCGCTTCTCCAGTCGGCTGAAGCCCTGATTGCGGTTGATGGTGAAGCGATAGTAATTCTTGTTGTTCGTGTATCTGAACATCACGCCGACGCTGTTGGTGCTGACCGGCGCCAGACGCACGGTGACTTCGTAATCCGTGAAGTTCAGGCCGTTCTGATTGAACGCGTAACTGCCGCTGTGAAAACTCTGCACGTACCCGCGTACGTCGTTCGCCTGTCGATAGCCGCCGTTGGCGACCTGCCAGGCCGGCGCGCCAGTGGAGTCATCTACCACCGTCCAGCCATTGGCGTTGCCATCGCTGAAATTATCGGACAGCAGCGTGGCGCCGTGCGCCGCCAGGCTCGTGAACAGCAAGAAAAAGCCGGCCAGTTTGCCGGTTACATGAAATGTAAAACGCATGAGTTACCTCGTGAGTGTCCTTAGTAGTCGATTGTCGGCGTCGGCCTTGCAGGCGCACGGATTTGCCGATCTGATGCCTTCCGTAGCCTGAATCACCCCTTTCGTCGGGCAATTATAACCGCAAATTCCGCGTGAACTGTGCCGGAATTCACAAATTACTCGCGACAACGCTCGGAAATGGATGCCTTGAAGTTGAATGCAGTCTGACGCGGCCGCCAAGTCCCGTTATGGCGGCGTTTCTTGCAGGAACAATGTGGGATCGACGGGCGTGCCGTTCAGATAAACGCCCCAGTGCAGATGCGGGCCGGTGACGCGCCCGGTCTGGCCGATGGTCCCGATGACTTCGCCCTGGTCCACGTGCTGGCCCTTCTCGACCTTGATTTCGGTCATATGCGCGTACATGGTGGTGAGGCCCTGCCCGTGGCCCAGGTACACGACGTTGCCGCTGAAAAAGAACTCGCCCGTATGCATCACGGTCGCGCCCGCCGGCGCCCGGATCGGCGTGCCCTTGGCGGCGGCGATGTCCAGGCCGCTATGCGGGCTGCGCGGCTGATTGTTGTAAAACCGACGCAAGCCGTACACGCTGCTGATCGGCCCCTCGACCGGGCGCGAAAATGCAAAATCGGGCGGCTGTGGCGTCCAGGTTGCCAGCACTTCCTCAGTAATGGCCATTTCCTTGTAAATGCGATCCAGATCCTCGGCCAGAGGCTCGACTTTACGTTCATCGGTAATCGTAAGGTACTGAGTTTTGTAATCTTTAGGCCCGACCGTAAAGCTCTGGCGCGCGTGCACGTCGTCCGGCCATTGCATATCCAGCCATTGTTCGCCAGGCTGCGTATCGAGCGGTACGCCGACCACCGCGATTAACTCTTCACCGTCTTCGACCACGGCGACGCGCCCGTCAGCAAAGCTCATCTCAGGCAGCGCGCCGTCGCGCGCCTCGACCCGTTCCAGCGCGACGCCGCCCGGCACGTTGAGCGCTTCTGGCAGGTTCGCGGCCGGTAAAGTAAATGGAATGACCAGCAGGGATAACAGTAGTACGTGGCGCATGAGGATGTACATGAGAGTCTATAAGGGTTGATGTTTCAGCTTCGCCGCCTGGAGCAGTTCGCGCAGGGGCGTTGATGTTTTGCATGGAATGCTAACATAAGCGCATGTCTTCGTACCCCGCGCCCGGCGCCAGCGTGGCGCTAAGAATGCGCCACATCCGTCCCTTTCACGTGATGCAGTTGCTGGCGCGCGCGCAGGCGCTGGAGGCGGCGGGCAAATCTATCATCCACATGGAGATCGGCGAGCCGGATTTCCCCACCGCCCGGCCTATCGTCCAAGCCGGCGTGCGGGCGCTGCACAACGGTCACACGCACTACACGCCGGCCGCCGGCCTGCCTGCGTTGCGCGAGGCGGTCGCGCGATTCTACAAGCAGCGTTATGGATGCGATATCGCGCCACAGCGCGTGGTAATTACCACCGGCGCATCGGCGGCGTTGCAATTAATCTGCGGTGTGCTGATAGATCCCGGCGCTCGGGTGCTCATGACCGATCCCGGTTATCCCTGCAATGCCAACTTCGTGCGCCTGTTTGGCGGCGAACCAGTTTGCATCCCCGTCGATGCGGCTAGCGATTACCAGTTGAACACGTCCTTGCTACGAAAACACTGGGGCAGGGCGGTGGCCGGCGCATGGCTGGGATCGCCTTCGAATCCGACCGGCACCTTGATCGCCGAGCCCGAGTTGCGCGCGATGATCGATTACTGCCGTGAGAAAAGCGGCTTCGTGATCGTCGACGAGATCTACCACGGGCTGACCTACGAAACGTCGCCCGTGAGCGCGGCCGCGATAACGGATGACGTGTTTGTCATCAACAGCTTCTCCAAATATTTCGGCATGACCGGTTGGCGCCTGGGTTGGCTGATCGCACCCGAACGATTCGTGCCCGAAATCGAGAAACTCGCGCAGAATATTTATCTGGCGCCGCCGACACCCGCGCAACACGCCGCGCTCACCGCGCTGGAACCCGCCACCATCGATATTCTGGAGAACCACCGTGACGCCTTTAAGCGCCGCCGCGACTTTCTTTTGCCAGCATTGCGCGAACTCGGCTTCGATATACCGGTGCAACCGCAGGGCGCGTTTTATATTTATGCCAACTGCGCACGCCTGACCGACGACAGCCATGCCTTCACCCTGCGGCTGCTGGAAGATTACGGCGTCGCCATCGCCCCCGGTATCGACTTCGGGAGCCATCGCACCGAAGAACACGTGCGCTTCGCGTACACCACTTCGATGAAAAAACTGCAACAGGGCGTAGCGCGCCTGGCAAAGGCGTTGACGAATTCGCCCAACAACTTTGATGCGCCCGGCGCACAGGCGCCTCTACCTAACGGTCGGCTTGTTAAGTAAAATAATACATCCGTTGTGAACTCGCGTCAGCGCGAATCGGTCTGTAAATACCTTTACGATCTCAGCAAGGGTATTCTGCTGGCGGGCGTGATTAGCTACGTTGCCGGCGACGCGGCATTATGGGCGCTGCTGCTTGATTTTGCCGTTGCCGCACAGACGTTTTAGATTGCCCACGAGGTGGAGGGTAAACGTGAACGCATACGAACGGCTTAGTGTGATACTCGCGTCAATTTCGACGCCAGTTTTTTTGTGGTTGTTATGGCATCAAGATCGGCACAAACGCCGATGATCTTTTAAGCCGGCGCGATCGATGGCGGTAAACTAAAGAACAACCTCGAATCACCGCTCCGGGGCCAAGTATCGCTGCCGCCGCTCCATACGCGCTGCACATGTGTCTTGAAGCTGATGCCGGCGGCAATCGATTTTGTAGTTCGGTAATCCCTGGCCGACGAGCGGTCGGTGGTCAAGCCTTAACGTACTTTGCCAGAAACTCGTCCGTGCGACGCCAGGCGAGCTTCGTGGCTTCCGGGTCGTAGTGGTCCGCGAGTTTATGCACGTTAGGATTACCTGGTTTCAATGTTTCATTGCCGAAGCCGTGATGGGCGTCGTACCAATGAAATTCGTATTTTACCCGCGCGTCTTTGAGTTTTTTCTCGGCCGCGCTCACTTCGTTCGCCGGGAAAAACTCGTCGTGCTCAGCGAAATGGCCTTGCAAGGGAATCGCAATCGTGGTCACGTCGGCTGCGTCTTCGGATGGCATGCCGTACCAGCAGACCGCGGCGTCGGCTTCCTTTACATGCACCGCAGCTAATATCGTCAGCGCGCCGCCCATGCAGAAGCCCATCACGGCGACTTTCGGGCTCGACTCTTTTAAATATTGCACCGCGCCGCGCACGTCCTGCGTGGCCGCATCGGCGAAATCGAGATCGCCCATCAGATGCTCGGCCTCAGCCTCTTCGGCCGTGACCTTACCCTTGTACAGATCCGGCACCAGCACACGATAGCCCTGGCTTGCCAAGCGGTCGGCCACACCTTTGATTTGATCGTTGAGGCCCCACCATTCCTGGATCACCACCACGCCGGGCGCGTGCTCGCCAGCGCCCGCTTCGACGTAGTAACCCGCGGTCTGCTTGCCGTCCGGCCGCTCGAATGTAATCTTCTTGCTCATGGGTCGCTCCTCGTCATGGTGTGGATTTGTTTGACTAAGGCGATGGCAGCAATGCGCGTGCCAATCGGCCAGGCATAATGGATGAACCATGTGGGTTATACCGGTGACGAAGGTGCGAGAAAAGTCTGACGAATCACCGTTTCAGAATACGCGAGAGATTAAGTACCTAACGTCAAAAGCTATTCTATGAGTGATCATCTTTACCCGAATCTCGACATGTTTGCTGATGCTGGTGCCACCCCGTCGGGACATGCGTTCAAACGCGTCGAGATGCCGGATGCCGACGTTATTCTTTTCAAATGCTTTTTTGATGTATCCACGGGCGACGCCTATTTCAAAGAACTAAATGAAAATGCGGCCTGGAAGCAAGAAAAGATCAAGCTGTACGGGCGGCGCATTGATTTACCCCGACTAACTGCCTGGTATGGCGATAAAGGCAAGTCGTACAGGTATTCGGGCATTACTGTCAGCCCGGAGCCTTGGACGCCGATTTTGCTAGCTATTAAGCAAGCGATTGAAGCCGTGAGTGGAATACGGTTCAACAGCGTGCTTTTGAACAAGTATCGGACCGAGCGCGACAGCGTTGCGTGGCACAGCGATGATGAGCTCGAGTTGGGACGAAACCCCGTCATCGGCTCGGTCAGCTTTGGAGAAGCCCGCGCCTTTCAGTTCAAACACAAGACGAGAGGTTTACGTGAACAAATCATCTTGTCGCACGGAAGCTATCTGATTATGCGGGGAACCACCCAACATCATTGGTTGCATCAAATCCCCAAGCAAACCGCGTTACGCGGTGCAAGGATTAATCTGACGTTCAGGGTAATACAGTGATTTCAGGAAAAATGAATTAGGGAGGAATATGTACGACGCTATTCTTGAGGGGTTGTATTTATTAAACGCATGTTCTACTGAAGCAAATAAGCGTGCTATCTGGAGGGACTGAAACTAGCCGCCGCGGCATTATGGCGAACTTACCAAAATCAGCAAGTAAACGCTGCTTATTACGCGCGGGATACACTGCGGCGGTCGCGCAAAGCCAGGGTCATGATTGCTCATAAGCGCGTAAGTACAATCCAGCGCCAGCATCCACGCGCTGAAGGTTGTCTTGGCAACGGCGCGATTACATTCAATTCGCGCCAGAGTGGCGAAGAGTGGATTAACCGGCCAGGCGGATCACGCAGTTAAGCCTTGAGATTGCATCCACCCACGTCTCACGCCGTTTTTTGATGTATCGAGCGTTTTTCATACGACTTACTTCCGGACATCAGCTTAATTACTGGCCGATACGCGCCGTGGTTCATGCGCGGCGGACTCAAACTAGTAACCGAACAGTTCTATGTCTTTTCGATACGCTCGCGCGACAATTTCCCGCGTCTCTTCAGTGTAGTAATGGCTGTAGCCGAGCCGCTTGGACTTGTTCAGGTGGTTCATATCCGTGCCGATATTACCCAGCTTTTGCCGCACCTGCGTGTAATCGACGGCCCGATTTTCATGGTAGCCCACGAAATCGACCGCCAGCGTGCCCGCCTCATCGCATAAATACTCATGTTGCGGTACCAGGATTTGGTGCTCATAGATCGACTCCGGGGTGATAAAGCCGCTCACAAATGACTCGAAATCCTGATACTGGCTTAAGTGCTTGGCTCCCCAGCGCTGAAACTGGGCTTTGATGCAGCCGTTTCGGTGGAAGTGATAAATCGAAACCAGGCGGTCCCACGGGTTACGCACGAAAATAAACTTGAAATAGTCTTTGAAGGCGCGCTCACCAAAGATCTGCTTGTATTCGGCGACGGTGCAATGTCTGCCCGTGCATGAGCCAAACAGGGATGTGCTGATCGACTGGCCGCCCGTCTTCGGCACGTGCACATAGATACAGCGATGCCGATCGAATGGCCTCAGCGTTCGCACATTTTTTCCGTGGATGTCCTGCTGGATGCTATGGCTGAAGGTACGGAGTTCTTGCCAATAACGTATGGTATCGCCGTTCATACTTTTCAGGCGGGCGATTCGGTATCCCCGGTAGCATTCTTTGGCCACCAGCTTAGCGTATTTCAGCGAAAATCGATTGATCATGCGTTCCTCGTCTATGGTTGTTGACCAACGGTGTAGCGAACTACAGCGAGGTGGCGTCGCCCTTTTGAACACGCATAACGCTAAACCAGTAAAAACCGGCGTGTGACATAACCCTCCCCTTGTAGTAGTCCCCTCTTTTCCCGGGCCTATACCTTGACGCCGATCGTTTGTCAACCTCAGTTGGCTGCAATGAATCGCCGCGAGGGCCTCCGTCAAAAGCTGGCCACCCAGTCGCAATCTATTGATTGAACCGATTCCGGGCCTCGCGGATGGCGCCGGCGCCCGCGTCGCCGCGCAGCCGCTCTACCCACATCGCGGTGGCGCCCGCCACGCCCACCGGCATCGCGAAGAAATTCAGCACAGGAACACTGGTCATCAACAGCACCGCGCTGCCGAAACCCAGCGCCAGCGGTTTGTTTTGACCCAGCAGTCTGCGGCCATCGCGGAAAGCCAGGTCATGATTGCCCATGGGCGCGTCGGCATACTCCAGCGCCAGCATCCACACGCTGAACACCAGCCACGCAAACGGTGCGAATACATTCAATCCGGGGATCAGGAACAGGATCAGCAGCGGGACGGTGCGAACGACGAGATAGCGAAGCTTGCGCAGCTCGTTGACAACGGCGGTGATGCCTGCCCGAAAAATGTGGCTCCAGCTCTGCGCGGGCAACGTCTGGCCGGTCAGTCGCGCCTCCAGCTTTTCCGCCAGCAGCCCGTTGAACGGCGCGCTCACGAGATTGGCGATTAAGGTAAATGTGTAGAACACGACCAGCAGCGCGGTTACCGCGAACAGCGGCCACAGCATCCAGCGCGCCCACTCCAGCCATGCGGGCAACAGCCAGTCGAGGAACGCTTCGAACCGGCTGGCGCCGAACCAGATGGCGCCGCCGAATAACGTAAAGTTGATCAGCAACGGAATGATCACGTAGCGGCGGATGCCACGCTCCGTAATCAGACCGAAACCGCGCGTCACGTAGCGTGCGCCGCTGGTGAATTGGCCGATCATGTTTACGTTTTTCCTGGGTTTGTCTTGGTAGCGCCGCCGCGCGCCAGGTACGTTACGGCAATTCGACCCTGGGCGGCGCTTCCCACTCCGGCTTGCGATGCTCGACGATTACGCTGGTATAGATTCCGCCGCGCACGTTGAAATCCGCGGTGATGCGCATGAAGCGCGGCGCGATGGCGGCCACCAGATCGGCCAGAATTTGGTTGGTCACGGCTTCGTGGAACGCGCCCACGTCGCGGTAGGACCACACGTAAGCTTTAAGCGCCTTGAGCTCTACGCAGCGCTGATCCGGGACGTATTCGATCAGCATCTCCGCGAAATCGGGTTGTCCCGTCTTGGGGCACAGACAGGTGAATTCCGGCGCGCGGATACGAATCGTATAATCGCGCGCGGGTTGCGGATTGTCGAAAGTCTCCAGCGTGGTTTGCGGCTGGCCTGGCATCGTTTACACTCCGGTCACATAACAGAACTCTGCGTTACAGAGTCGCGAAAATCATTTCGTATTCTACCGAAGGAACGCGTCCATGCGCCTGAGCCGGGTCAAGATGGCGGGATTCAAATCGTTCGTCGATCCGACGACGATCAGTTTCCCGAGCGACCTGGTGGGCGTGGTAGGTCCGAACGGCTGCGGCAAATCCAATATCATCGACGCCGTGCGCTGGGTAATGGGCGAAAGCTCGCGGCACCTGCGCGGCGACACCATGGACGACGTGATCTTCAACGGCTCCACCGCGCGCAAGCCCGTGGGGCAGGCGACGATCGAACTGGTGTTCGACAATCACGATGGGCAGGCCGGCGGTCAATACGCGCAATACAGCGAGATCGCCCTGCGACGCACGCTCGCGCGCGACGGCCAGTCCAGATATTTCCTGAATGGCGGCGCCTGCCGGCGACGCGACGTGACCGATATTTTTCTCGGCACGGGACTGGGGCCACGCAGCTACGCGATCATCGAGCAGGGCATGATCTCGCGTCTGATCGAGGCGCGCCCCGAGGACCTGCGTGTGTATCTCGAAGAGGCTGCGGGCATCTCGAAGTACAAGGAACGCCGCCGCGAAACGGAACTCCGCATCCGTCACGCACGCGATAACGTCAACCGGCTGAATGACCTTCGTGAGGAAATCGACAAGCAGATCAGCCACCTTCAGCGTCAGGCGAAAGCGGCGGAGAAGTATCAGGCGCTAAAAAGCGAGGAACGGCGCGCGAAGGCGGCCTTGCTGGCGCTGCGCTGGCGGCGGCAGTCGCGGGACGCCCTGGATGCAGAAAAGGAAGTCAACGCGCACCAGACCCGGCACGAACAGGCCGTGGCGGAATTGCGCCGCATCGGGGCCGACATCGAGCAGTTGCGCGTGCGCCATATCGAAGCCAACAACACCTTCAACGATGTGCAGGGGAATTACTATCGGCTAGGTGGCGATATATCCAGGATCGAACAGTCGATCACGCATCATAAGGAGTTGAGCGAGCGGCACGCGCTGGAACTCGATCAGGTCCGCCAGGCGTGGGAAACATCGGACGCCGAACTGAATCGCGATCGCGAGCGCTGCGTGCAACTGGCGCGAGATATCGCCGTCGCCGAACCCGAGTACGCGCGTGGCGAGACGGCGCTTGACGGCCATGCCCGAGTACTCGCCGACGCCGAGCTGGCCATGCAGAACTGGCAGAGGCAGTGGGAAGACCTGACTCAACGCAGCCGCGCGCCGGAACAGGCAGCAGAGGTCGAGCGTGCCCGCATGGAGTACCTGGCGCGTCAGCTCGCGCAGCTCGATCAGCGGCATCAGCGGCTGGCGCGGGAAAACGAACAGATCGATCCGGCCGCGCTGAAAACCGCAATCGAACAACTGCGCGGGCAGGCCGCGCAGGGCGGCGCGCAGCTGGACGAGCAACAACAAGCGTTGAACGCGGCGCTGGCGGCTATCACGCGGCAGCGGGACCACGACAAAATCTTAAGCCAGCAGCTCGACGAGATTGCCAAGCGCGCGCAGCAGGCGAGTGGTCGGCTGACCTCCATGGAAGTTCTGCAGGAAGCCGCGCTGGGCAAACAGGCCAGGGGCAAGCAGGCGCGGGGCGTTGTGGAGTGGCTCAAGACAAACGGTCTGGGGGATGCGCCGCGGCTGGCTCAGTGCGTGCGCGCCGCGCCTGGCTGGGAGCACGCGCTGGAAACCGTGCTGGGACCCAGTCTCGAAGCGGTGTGTGTGGATACGCTGGAGGCGGCGGCGGCGAGTGTTCAGGAATTACAGGCCGGGCCGCTACACCTGCTGGCAACGGACGGCAGCGCGAATGACACTCGTGTCGAAACCCGGGCCGAAACCGGGACCTTGCTGAGCCATGTCGATGCCCCCGCCGCACTGGATGAAATGCTTGCCCGGATTTACGTGGCGGACGATCTGGGACAGGCGTTTACGCGCCGCCAGACTCTCACCGCCGGCCAGTCGGTGGTGACGGCGGATGGCATCTGGCTGGGTCGCGACTGGCTGCGCGTGACCCGAGGTTCGACCGGACATGATGGCGTGCTCGCGCGCGAGACCGAAATCAAGACATTGCGGAAAGAGCTGGCGGCGCTCAATGAGTGCGTTGAGGCGCTGCAGACCGAGCGGAGCGCGAGTGAACAACGGTTGCAGACGCTGGAGCAATCGCGTGAGCTCGCGCAGGCGCAAGCCAATCGTGCGCATCGCGCGCAGATCGAAGCGCACAGTCGGCTCAATCGTGAACAGCAACGGTTGCAGCAATTGAGGTCGCGCGCGGCGCATATCGCGCGCGAATTGCATGAGATCGACGCACAGGTCAAGCAGGATCAGGCAGAACTCGCGGCCTGCGAGTCGCGCGCCGCCCAGGCCACGTCCGCGATCAAGGTGCTGGGCCGAGAACGTCAATCGCTAGTCGAGCAGCGCGATGTGCTACAGGCGGCTGTGGCGGGCGCGCGCGAACTCACACGGCAGCAGCAGGAGCAGTCGCATCGGCTCGCCTTGCGCCTGGAGGCGATGCGCGCCGCCCAGACCTCGACCAGCGAGGGTCTGGCGCGTCTGCAGGCTCAGCTCCGCGAACAAGCGCAGCGCCGTGACGCCCTGTGCGCGACTATTGCGAAGACTGAGGAACCTCGGCAGAAACAGGCTAAGGAACTGAAGTTGCTGCTTGCGCAACGTTTGGAAGTCGAGCAGGCGCTCAATGCGGCGCGCGTTGGCATGCATAATATCGAGACGGCATTGCGCGAACAGGCGGCTCAACGCCTGGCGGCGGAACGTCGCTGCGAGACCTTGCAAGAGGAACTCGAGGTGCGGCGCATGACCTGGCGCGACTTAAGCGTCCGTTGCCAGAGCATAAACGAGCAGTTTGCCGAAAGCGGATTTCAGCTCGACACCCTGCTAGACGAAATCGACAGCGCTGCCACTATCGAGCCCGCGGTTGAAGCCACGGTTGAACAATGCGAAGCGCAGGTAGAAAATCTCATCCGACGTATCGAACGGCTGGGCGCGATCAATCTGGCGGCCATCGACGAATTTCGGGAACAAAGTGAGCGCAAGGCGTATCTGGACAGTCAGCACGCGGATCTCGCGCAGGCGCTCGAGACTCTGGAAAGCGCGATCTACAAGATTGATCGCGAGACCCGGCATCGCTTCAGGGAGACTTATGACAAGGTCAACGTGCGCCTGGGAGAGATGTTCCCCCGTTTGTTCGGGGGCGGTCAGGCGCATCTGGAGATGACGGGCGACGATCTGCTGAGCACCGGCATTGCGTTAATGGCCCGCCCGCCCGGCAAACGGCTGTCGACCATCCATCTCATGTCGGGCGGCGAGAAGGCGCTGACCGCGGTGGCGCTGATCTTCGCGATTTTTGAATTGAATCCGGCACCGTTCTGTCTGCTGGACGAGGTCGACGCGCCGCTGGACGATGTCAACGTGGGCCGTTTCTGCGAACTGGTGAGCGAGATGTCGAAGCGCGTGCAGTTCATATTTATTACGCACAACAAGACCACCATGGAGTACGCGCGGCAACTGGTGGGCGTGACCATGCACGAGCCGGGCGTGTCGCGTCTGGTGGCGGTCGATGTCGATGAAGCCGTGCGAATGGCCACCGGATAATGACCGTGTCATGATTTTCCGCGGGGAACCTGTCTGAAAATGGATTATTACCGTGACTGAAATGCGCTGGATATTGCTGATTTTAGGCATCATCGTCCTGGTGGCCATTTATATCTTCGGTCGCCAGGAGCAGCTGCGCCGGCGGCGTCGCTGGGAACACGAGCCGGAGTCGCGCGAGGACACCGATGATGTGTCGTTCGATACGCGCGCCGAGTGGGATGAGATCATGCCCGAGCCGGAGCGTTTCGACGAGCTGCGCGACGTGCTCAGGGAAAACGACGAGCCGCCCCGGCGCGCGCCGCCGTCCGTGCAACGCGTAACACCTCCGCCGCCTGACGTTGCGGCGCGGCCGCCGCCGTTGTCCACGCAGCCGGTGGAATCCGCGCCGGCACGGGCGCAATTGTCCGAACCTGAGCAATCGCCGGAACCGGAGCACGTGTCCGAAACCGGGCAGTCCGCGGAACCGCAGCAGACTAAAGCCGCAGCGGCACAACGTCCCTTTGCCATCGGTGACAAGATCATCAGCCTGTACGTGGTTGCGCGGCGACCGTCGGTATTCGGGGGCGATACGATCGCCAAGGCCGCGGAGAACCTGAAGATGGAATATGGCGACATGCAGATCTACAACCGCATGATCGAGCGCAACGGACGCCGGCGAATAGTTTTCAGCCTGGCCAGCGCGGTGCAGCCGGGCACGTTCGACCCGGACACACGCATGTCGCTGACCACGCCCGGTGTGGCGTTGTTCATGCAATTGCCGGGTCCGATCGATGGGCTCAAGGCCTTTAACGCCATGCTGGATTGCGCGCAACAACTGGCCGCGGAGATAGAGGGCGAACTGCTGGACGAGTCCCGCGGTGTCTTGAGCAATCAGACCATCGATCATCTGCGCGAGGAAATTCAGTTGCACGGCCTGCGCCACGCGCGCGCGCGGCCCGCGAGACGTTCCAGCTAAGCGCCGTTCGCGTTTTCTTAGCGCCTTTACTTTGCGGCCCATTGTGACGGTTGCGCCTGGCGTGTTAGCACCGCCTGATGCTTTCGATCGTGCACAGCGCCTGCGCGAACAGCTAGCTCACCACAATCATCGTTACTATGTGCTCGACGATCCGGAAGTTCCGGATGCCGAATACGACCGTCTGTTGCGCGAGCTGCAATCGCTGGAGGCTCAACATCCGGCTCTGGTGACACAGGATTCGCCCACGCAGCGGGTGGGCGCCGAGCCAGTCAAGGCGTTTGGCGAGGTCGTTCACGAGTTGCCGATGTTGTCACTCGGCAACGCCTTCGACGAGGCCGAAGTGCAGGCGTTCGACAAAAGAGTGCGCGAACTGCTGGATACGGACGACGACATCGAATACGCCGCCGAGCCTAAGCTGGACGGACTCGCCATAAGTCTGCTGTATCGTGATGGCCAGCTTATGCGCGGCGCGACGCGCGGCAACGGCATAAAGGGCGAAGATATCACCCAGAACGTGCGCACCATCCGGGCGGTGCCGTTGCGGCTCAAGGGACCCGGCTGCCCGCCGCTGGTCGAGGTGCGCGCCGAGGCGTATATCGCCAAAAAAGACTTTGAAAGCTACAACGCGCAGGCCGCCGCGCGCGGCGAAAAAACCTTCGTAAACCCGCGTAATTCGGCCGCCGGCAGCCTGCGTCAGCTCGATCCGCGCCTGACCGCGAAACGTCCGTTGTCGATCTATTGTTATGGCGTCGGCAAAATCGAAGGCGAAGCATTGCCCGCGAAACAAAGTGAAATCCTGCAACAACTGCGTGGTTGGGGACTGCGCACGTCGCCGGATGTCGAAGTGGTGCGCGGTGCCGCGGGTTGCCTTGACTACCACCGTCGTATTAGTGCGCGTCGCGTTTCATTACCGTACGAGATCGACGGGGTGGTGTACAAGGTCGACTGGCTGGCTTTCCAGCAGGAACTGGGCTTTGTTTCGCGCGCGCCGCGCTGGGCGATCGCGCACAAATTTCCCGCGCAAGAAGAGCTTACCGAGATTATCGACGTGCTGTTCTCGGTAGGTCGCACCGGCGCGCTGACGCCGACCGCGAAGCTCAAGCCTGTGTTCGTGGGGGGCGTTACCGTCAGCAACGCCACCTTGCACAACATGGACGAGATCGAGCGCAAGGACGTGCGCATCGGCGACTGGGTGATGATCCGGCGCGCCGGCGACGTGATACCCGAGGTCATCGGCGTGGTCAGAGACCGCCGTCCGCCGCACGCGCGTGTGATCGAGCTCCCCGCGCGGTGTCCAATTTGCGATTCGGCAGTTATCCGCGTCGAAGGCGAGGCGGTCGCCCGCTGCAGCGGCGGGCTGATATGTCCCGCGCAGCGCAAGGAGGCCATCAAACATTACGCGTCGCGGCGCGCGATGGACATCGAAGGGCTGGGCGAGAAGCTGATTGATCAGTTGGTTGACCGCGACATGGTCCACACGCTTGACGACATTTACAGGCTGAATCTGGAACAACTGACCGGCCTGGAGCGCATGGGCGAGAAGTCGGCGCGAAACCTGCTGGATGGAATCGAGCGCAGCAAACGCACGACCCTGGCGAATTTCGTTTACGCGCTGGGCATACGCGAAGTGGGCGAATCGACGGCGCGCGCGCTCGCCGGCCATTTCGGCAATCTGGACGCGATCATGAAGGCCGATGCGCAAGCCTTACAACAAGTTGCGGACGTTGGCCCCGTGGTCGCCCAGCACGTGGCGACTTTTTTTCAGCAGTCGCACAATCGCGAAGTGATCCGCAGCCTGCGCGAACGGGGCGTCAACTGGCCCGATGCCGAACCCGCCGCGCCTCGCGGCGACGCGCTGGTCGGCCGAACCTTCGTGGTGACCGGCACCATCGAAGGCGTCACGCGCGAGGACATCAAGCAGCGTCTGCTGGCGCTGGGCGCGAAGGTCAGCGGCAGCGTGTCGAAGAAAACCACCGCGGTAATCGTCGGTGAGAATCCCGGCTCCAAGTTCCGTAAGGCCGAGGAGTTGGGAGTGCCGATCATAGGTGCGGATGAATTACATGATCTGTTGGGGGTCAACCCTGATTGAGCCGGCCTTGGTAAGCGACTAGTATTCTCGTGGCCCCTCAATCTACCGGCAGCGGCTTGATTATGCGCGCTGGCCAACCTACAACCTGGAGGTATGCATGGATTCTTCAGACACGTTTAACAATTGGCGCCCGCATCCCTGGCATGGCCTGGAGACAGGTTCCAACCCGCCAAAGCTGGTCAACGCGTATATCGAGATCACGCAGTTCGATCTGGTGAAATACGAAATCGACAAGACCACTGGCTATATGCACGTGGATCGTCCGCAGCAGACGTCGTCCCACCCGCCGACCTTGTACGGCTTTATCCCGCGCACCTATTGCAGCCGGCGCGTGACGGCCCTGTGCGACAAGGCCGAGCGCGGCGACGAGGATCCACTGGATGTCTGCGTCGTCAGCGAGCGCCAGATTACCCGTTCAGAGGTGATTCTGCATTCACGGGTGCTTGGCGGCATCCAGATGCTCGACGGCGGCGAAGCTGACGACAAGATCATCGCCGTGCTGGAGAACGACAACTTCTGGGGCGAGGCGCAGGACATCGGCGATTTGCCTGAAAAGCTCATCGAGCGCCTGAGTCACTATTTCGCGACCTACAAGATGGTGCCGAACAAACCCAACAAGATATCCATCGAAGGTGTGTATGGCTGCGACCACGCCATGAAAGTCGTCGAAGCGGCGATGGCGGATTACGAGGAGGAATTCGGGCGCTGACGATAACGTTGGCAAAGGATTGCCGATCTACAGACGCAGTGTCAGTCGCCCATGTGCTGTCGTAAATCGTAGGGGCTGGTTGATCTGTGTGTAACCCGGCATCCTCAGTGCCGGGGACTCGCAAGCTTATCAACCAGCGCGGGCTCGGCTCGATTCACACGTTATGCGCAAATTCTACAATGGAGCAATCGATGAAATTCTTACCTCACACTTCGATTAAGATTCAGAGACAGAGCAATGGACTTATTGCGGCAGACAAGGAGTTTTTGTTGGCCTTTTGGTCCCGGGTCGATGGTGAGATAGAAGATGGACTATCTGGCGCAATTGGTTGCTACATATTTTCCATTCGAGCGGGCAAGGGTTCATTGCCTTGGTACGTTGGACTCGCTGAAAAACAGTCATTTCGCAAGGAGTGCTTTACGAGTCACAAACTTAAACACTACAACAATGCAATTGCGAAAAAAAAAGGGCACCCCCATATTAACCTTGATCGCCAAGTACACCCCGGGCAATAAACGTGTCAACCCTACTGGAAATAAACATCGTGACATTCAGTTTCTTGAAACCATGCTTATTTCTAAGTGTGTGGCCAGAAACGACGAGCTATACAATGTCAGAGACACTAAGCTGCTGCGGGAAATGCAAGTGCCTGGCTTATTAAATACACCTCAAGGCAAGCTCGCATCATCGGTTTCAGAATTCAGAGGCCTAATTGGCAAATAAGCCCGCGTGGGGCGGAAGCCTCTCCTGGGCATAAGCGAAAGCCCCGTTTAAGTTGAGTGAACTGCGCGAACTCCAACATTCATTCAGCCTCCTCGACCTGCAAGTCATCTACCTGCAGTGCCCGTTTTGCGCCAGAAGACGGCGCGCTCCGGCTTCCTGCAAGGGCGCCTGTCTGCTAAATTGCAGCGCATGAAGGTCGAACAACTCAAAGGCATCGTTCATGCTGATCCGGACATTATGGGCGGGACGCCTGTCTTTGTCGGCACGCGTGTGCCGCTGCAGAACCTCATCGATTATCTGGAGGGCGGGGAGTCAATCGAGGACTTCCTGGATGCCTTCCCTACCGTGCAGCGCGACCAGGTCATCGGCGTCATCGAAGCCGGCAAGCTGACGATTCTCGACACCGTCTGAGTGGTGCGCATTCTGATCGACGAGTGCCTCAACTGGCGGCTATCTCGCGCGCTCACCGCCCACTACGCAGTATCCGTCCAGAAATGGGCTGGGGCCGACTTAAGAATGGCGCATTGTTCACCAAGGCTGAAAAAGAGTTTGACGCCTTCCTGACCGGTGACCGCAATCTGAGCTTCCAGCAGAACTCGACGAGGTACAACCTCGCCGTTGTGGTCCTTCATGCCGAGAGCACCCAATTGCATCAGACGCTGCCGCTGATCCGTAACGTTCTGGACCTCCTCCCGACACTGAAGCCTGGACAGGTTTTGGATGTGTATCCGTAATCCTGAAACCAACTAAAGGTTCGGGACAAACCGGGACATACGCTTCTAAGATCAGCAACGGCCACCACGAGGGATGACCGCGGCCTTTGATCCCACTTCGTGCGGATTCTTGGGGTTCGCGCGTGCCTCCCGACTACGTCACTTGCGCCAGTGAAAAGGCCGCGCCAGCAGCGCTCAGTCACTTCTACAACATCGGCACGATCAGCAGCGCCACGATGTTCATGATCTTGATGAGCGGGTTGACCGCGGGGCCGGCGGTGTCCTTGTAGGGATCGCCCACGGTATCTCCGGTCACTGCGGCTTTGTGCGCCTCCGAGCCCTTGCCGCCGTGCGCGCCGTCTTCGATGTATTTCTTGGCGTTGTCCCAGGCGCCACCGCCGGTGGTCATTGAGATCGCGACGAACAGGCCGGTGACGATCGAACCCATCAACATGCCGCCCAGCGCTTTGGGCCCCAGCAACAGCCCGACCACGACCGGCACCAGCACGGGCAGCAACGAGGGCAGGATCATTTCCTTGATCGCGGCTCTGGTGAGCAGGTCGACCGCGCGCGAATAGTCCGGCTTCGCGGTGCCTTCCATGATGCCCTTGATCTCGCGGAACTGGCGGCGCACTTCGATTACCACCGATGCCGCCGCGCGACCTACGGCTTCCATCGCCATCGCGGCGAAGAGATAGGGCACGAGTCCGCCGATAAACAGACCGATGATCACCATGGGATCGGAAAGATCGAAACGCAGTGCCGCGCCGGCGTGGTCCAGCGCATGCGTGTAGTCGGCGAAGAGCACGAGTGCGGCCAGTCCCGCCGAGCCGATCGCATAGCCTTTGGTGACCGCTTTGGTGGTGTTGCCCACGGCGTCCAGGGGATCGGTAATCGCGCGCACCGATGCGGGCATGTCCGCCATCTCGGCGATGCCGCCGGCGTTGTCCGTGATCGGGCCGTACGCATCGAGTGCTACGATAATTCCAGTCATGGACAGCATCGCGGTCGCGGCGATGGCGATGCCGTACAGGCCGGCGAACGCATACGACACGAAAATCGCGGCGCATACCGCGATGACCGGCAGTGCGGTTGATTTCATGGAGACGCCGAGTCCCGCGATGATGTTGGTCGCGTGTCCGGTGGTGGAAGCGTCAGCTACGTGGCGCACCGGAGAGTATTCGGTGGCGGTGTAGTACTCGGTGATCAGCACGAGCAGCGCGGTCAGCACCAGCCCGACGACTCCGGATGCCCACAGGGCGGCGACGCTGTGGTATTCATTGCCACCCATGAGCCACGCCGTGACCGGATAAAAGGCTACCAGCGATATCAATGCCGAGACGATCACGCCCTTGTACAGCGCGTTCATGATCTTGGCGCCGGGGCTGGTTTTCACGAAGTAGCAGCCGATAATCGAGCCGATGATCGAAACGCCGCCCAGCACCAGCGGATAGACGACCGCATCGAGCCCCGCGGTCGGCATCAGCAGCGCGCCCAGAAGCATCGTGGCAATGATGGTGACGGCGTAGGTTTCGAACAGATCCGCCGCCATGCCGGCGCAATCGCCGACGTTGTCGCCGACGTTGTCAGCGATGACCGCGGGATTGCGTGGATCGTCTTCGGGAATGCCTGCTTCGACCTTGCCGACCAGATCCGCGCCTACATCCGCACCTTTGGTGAAAATACCGCCGCCCAGTCGCGCGAAGATCGAAATGAGCGAGCCGCCGAAAGCGAGACCGATCAGGGGCTGCAAAATCTGCGTCAGATTGGCCGCATCTTCCGCAAGCGCCAGGAGAATCGAGAAGTAGCCGGCGACGCCGAGCAGTCCCAGACCCACCACCAGCATGCCGGTGATCGCGCCGCCGCGAAAGGCGACCGAGAGCGCTTCGTTCAAGCCGGTGCGCGCGGCTTCAGCGGTGCGCACATTGCAGCGCACCGACACGTTCATGCCGATGTAGCCCGTCGCACCCGATAGCACCGCGCCGATGGCGAACCCCCACGCCGTCGCCCATGACAAGAAAAAACCGATGACGAAAAAGAGCACGATGCCAACGATGCCGATCGTCGTATATTGTCGATTCAAATAGGCCATCGCGCCTACCTGCACCGCGGCGGCGATCTCTCGCATGCGGTCGTTGCCGTCGGGACGGCTTAAGACTTCTTTGGTGGAAACCGCGCCGTAAACGATCGCGATGACCGCGCAGATGAGCGCGAACAATAGACCCACTGACATGAATGCTTACTCCCTTTTATTGGTTGTGCGGATAAAACTCGCGCGGATTATACAGATAAGGCTCTGGCGTTGGTGAAATCACCGGGACATCGAGCACCAACAGGTAAAAAAAGTCTGGTGACAGCTGACCGTACTATTCGTAGTTCGCGAGATAATGCGGCTGGGGCAGGCGGAGTTGAGCTGAGCGTACCCCGGCATTGGGGGTCATCCGGTCGACCGACGATTCGCGCGCCTCTCCCTCTGCACTAGCAACGCGGGCCGTCGCCTGCCCGCGATCTAGCTCCCGGGATTCTGAGCCTGCGTATTCAGCTTGATGTTGACCTCGGCCTCCTCGCGCAACGACTTTATGTAGTCCTGCAAGGCCCGGTCGCTCAGTATGCCCGACAGCCGCTCCTCGACCTCCGCGTACGTCGGCGGCTCCAGCTCGCGGGTGTCCTCGAGCATAATGACATGCCAACCAAACTGCGTTTGCACCGGCTGTTTGGTGTACGTGCCTTTTTCCATCCGCGTTATTGCTTGCGCGAATGGCGGCACCATCGCCTCGGGAGCGAACCAGCCCAGATCACCGCCCTGCGGCGCGGAGGGGTCGGTGGATTCCTGTTTGGAGACGGTGGCGAAGTCCGCCCCGCCATCCAGCTTCTTGATGGCGGCCTGCGCTTCTTCTTCCGTTGCGGTGAGAATGTGTCTCGCTTTGTATTCGCGACTCGAAAGTTGCGCAAGTTGCTTTTTGTATTCGGCTTTAAGCTCCTTTGTCGAGAACGACATATCGCTCATGCGTTCCTGCATCATCGTGTTCACCAACAGGTTGGTGCGCTGCCAGCCCAGTTCGGCCTGCACCGCCGGGCGCTTGTCGATACCTTGCTGTTCGGCTGCCTGCTCGATGAGTTTTAATTTGACCAAATCGTTGAGCGCCGTCTCCGGTTCGGCTACAACGCCGGGTTGTGCGGCCTGCATGCCTTGCAGGTAGGCATCGAGGTCGCTACGGGTCACGTCGCTACCGTTCACGGTGGCGACCACTTCGGCGGCTTGCGCGGGTGCTGCCGGTTCGCTGTTATTCTGATCGCAGCCCGCGAGGAGCATAGCGCCCAGCAGCAGAGTTGACGTCAATCGAGCAGTCGCGAGATTCATAATTTTTTATCCTGATAATTAAAATTGTGTCCGGAATATACGCGGTGCGATGGGCGTGACGCGTCCGCGCAGTATTTTGGACCGTGAAAACGTGGAAACTAAACGTCAGGGCAGAACTTTTTTGAATGGTTTGACCGTCACGCGCTGATAAACACGCGCGGCGACGTAAGGGTCTTCATCGGCCCAGACCTGCGCCGCTTCGAGCGAATCGAACTCCGCCACAACCAGGCTGCCGGTAAAGCCGGCCGGGCCTGGCTCCGCAGCGTCGATGGCCGGATGCGGACCGGCCAGGATCAGGCGGCCGCGTTCCTTGAGCGCCACCAGTCGCCCGATATGCGCCTCGCGCGCGGCTTTGCGCTGGTCCGCGCTGCCTTCGGCGTCCTCACTGATGACCGCGTATAACATTGACATCTTTCCGGAGCCGTTAACTTTCCTGGGCCTCAGCTTTGCCGAGTCTCATTCTCGGCGGGCTCCATGTAACGGGACAGATAAAGCGCCTGAGCGAACACAAATGCCAGGGTCATTCCCATTAGCCCGAACAGCTTGAAGTCTACCCAGGTTTCTTCGCTGAAATTATAGGCCACGTAAATATTGGCGAGCCCCGCGATCAGAAAAAAACTGACCCAGCCCAGGTTAACCCGCCGCCAGATGCCTGCGCGCACCGTAACCGCGTGTTCCATCATGCGTTCGATGAGCGTCTTGTTGCCGACGAACTGGCTGGTTAAGAACGCCGCGGCAAACAGCCAGTTGAGGATGGTCGGCTTCCATTTGATGAACAGCGGATCGTGCAGCGCCAGGGTCGCGCCGCCGAATACCGTGATGACCGCCAGGGAGATCAGGTGAGACTTTTCAAAGCGGCGAAAACGCAGATAATAAAGCGATACCTGCAGCATTGACGCCAGGATGGCCACCGCCGTGGCGAGATAAATGGCGTGTTCCGCATTGCCGGGTGTCAGCGCAAGCAGCGGCAAAGAGTCGAACGCATTCACGACGCCTGGCGGTATGACGCCATAAAACTTGTAGACGACAAAAAACAGCAGAACCGGAAAAAAATCGTACAGAAACTTCATTGTGCGTGTAAGTGATGAGCCGTGCTGACTTGAGCTTATGGTAGCGCATGCGCCGCGCCCTGAACACGTTTTGGTCATGCACGCCCGCCATTGGTTCACCTCCCAAGGCGGGGTAGAATCGACGCCTAGTTCCCTTTGGCCCGAAAAGAGGCGCTGCCGTGAGCCAGTTTTTCGCGATTCATCCCGACAATCCTCAAGCCAGGCTGGTGCAAAAGTCCGTTGATATACTCAATGGCGGTGGACTGATCGTGTACCCCACCGATTCGTGCTACGCGCTGGGTTGTCTGATCGGCAACAAGGCCGCTATGGAGCGCATGCGCCGCATCAGAGACGTGGACGACAAGCATCATTTCACCCTGGTGTGCCGGGATCTGTCCGAGATCGCAACCTACGCCAAGGTGGATAACACCGCGTACCGGCTGCTCAAGGCGCGCACACCGGGGCCTTATACGTTTCTGCTCAAAGCAACCCACGAGGTGCCGCGCCGGCTGCAAACGCCCAGGCGCAATACCATCGGCATTCGGGTGCCGGATCATGCGGTGACGCAAGCGCTGCTGGCGCTGCTCGACCAGCCGCTGATGAGCAGCACCTTGCTGATGCCGGGCTCCGAACTGCCGATGACCGAACCTGATGAGATGCGCGAACAACTGGAGCATCAGGTGGATCTGATTATCGACGGCGGCTTCTGCGGTATCGAGCCGACCACCGTGATCGACCTGATCGACGGCACGCCGACAATCATCCGTCAGGGCCGGGGCGAGGTCGATGATCTGGCGGGGTATTGATTCGATGCTCCGCGCCGTCAACGCCTCGTGATGCGCGCGTACCCGAACCGTTTTAACTAATAGCCAATTCAGGGCTGCCCTTGAGTTCCTTGTCAAGTCAAAACCGGCGCGTCCTGTCCGGCATGCGGCCCACGGGACGCCTGCACCTGGGTCATTATCACGGCGTTCTCAAAAACTGGATCGAGCTGCAGCGCACGCACGAGTGCTTTTTCTTCGTCGCCGACTGGCACGCGCTGACCACGCATTACGAAGACCCGCGGGTGATCGGCGGCAGCGTGTGGGAAATGGTCATCGACTGGCTGGCGGCCGGGCTGGACCCGCGGGCCGCGACCGTGTTCATTCAGTCGCACGTACCCGAACACGCGGAACTGCATGTCCTGCTGTCGATGCTGACTCCGCTTTCCTGGCTGGAACGCGTGCCCAGCTTCAAGGATCAGCAGGCGCAACTCAAGGAGCGCGATCTGGCAACCTATGGCTTTCTGGGCTACCCGCTGCTGCAAAGCGCCGATATCCTCATCTACAGGGCCGGGCACGTGCCGGTGGGCGAGGATCAGGTGCCGCACGTGGAGTTCACCCGCGAAATCGCGCGCCGCTTCAATTATTTGTACGGGCGCGAGCCGGATTTTGCCGCAAAGTCCGAAGATGCGGTCCGCAGGCTTGGCAAGAAATCGGCCATGGAATTTCAAGACTTTTGCCGGGCGTATCAGGAGCAGGGCGAGCCGCAGGCGCTTGAGCGTGCACGCGCGCTGCTGGAGGAGAGCGTCAATCTCTCGATCGCGGATCGAGAGCGCCTGCTGGGATTCATCGAAGGCACCGGCAAGATGATCCTGCCCGAACCGCTGCCGCTCTTGACCAAAGCCTCGAAGATGCCGGGGCTGGATGGCCGCAAGATGTCAAAGTCCTACGGCAACACCATCGAACTGCGCGAACCGCCGGAACACGTCGAACGGAAGTTGCGCACCATGCCCACCGATCCGGCGCGCGTGCGCCGCATCGATCCCGGCGAGCCGGAGAAGTGCCCGGTGTGGCCGCTGCATCAACAGTACTCCGGCGACGAGATACAGGCGTGGGTGCAGCACGGCTGTCGCACCGCCGGCATCGGTTGCCTGGACTGCAAACAGCCGGTGATCGACGCGATAAAGGCGGAGCTCGCGCCGATCCAGGAACGTGCAAAGGAATACGAGCGCGATGTGGATACGGTGCGTGACATCGTGGCCCAGGGTTGCAGGACGGCGCGCGACATCGCCCGCGAAACGCTAACGGAAGTGCGACGGGTGATGGGGTTGGGGTATCGCTAGATGGGGACCACGCCTCGTTTGCATGTGGTAAACAACGATGACGGCGCGGAAGATGCGCCCGCGCAGCGTCCGTTGGCCTTACATGGTCCGGCGCCACTGGCGATGGTGCGCGGGGCGGCCGTTACCGAACTGCCGGTCGATCTATATATTCCGCCTGATGCGCTGCGGGTTTTCCTCGAAGCCTTCGAAGGGCCGCTGGATCTGCTGATCTATCTGATCAAGCGCCATAATCTGGACATCCTCGACATCCCCATCGCCGACATCACCCGTCAGTACATGGAATATGTCGAGATAATGAAGGACTTGCACCTGGATCTCGCGGCGGAGTATCTGGTCACGGCCGCGATGCTGGCCGAAATCAAGTCGCGCATGCTGCTGCCACGGCCGGTGGAGATCGACGACGAGGTCGATCCGCGCGCGGAGTTGGTGCGCCGTCTGCAGGAATACGAACTCGTCCGCCAGGCGGCCGGGGACATCGATGCATTGCCCCGGCTGGAGCGCGATACCTTCACCGCCGCGGCGCTGCCGCCCGCGATCAGCGCGCCGCGGTTGCTGCCCGAAGTCACCCTCAAGGACATGCTGGCCGCGTTCAGGGACAATTTGCAGCGCGCGGAGATGTTCTCGCATCACCACATCCCGCGTGAATCGCTGTCGGTGCGCGAACGCATGTCCAGCGTGCTGAACCTTTTGGACGGCGAGCAATTCACGGCGTTTTCCGCCTGTTTTACGCGCCAGGAGAGCCGCGCCGGCGTTACCGTGACGTTGCTGGCCGTGCTGGAGCTGATTCGAGAACGCCTGATAGAACTGGTGCAGACCGAACCATTCGCGCCGATTTACCTGCGAACCGCCACATTCGAATCTGGATCGATAAGCACAAGCGCCGAGTAATGGAAATGCGCAAAGTCAAAAATATTATCGAGGCCGCGTTGCTGGCGGCCGATCGCCCGCTGAACGTCGAACAGCTCGCGCAACTGGTCGTCGACGGCCAGGGGCAATACAGCCGCGACGCCATTCGCGAGGCGCTCGACATGCTGGAGGCGGATTGCGCCGACCGCGGCGTGGAACTCAAACATGTCGCCAGCGGTTACCGTTATCAGGTGCGTCAGGAATTGAGCCTCTGGATCGCGCGATTATGGGAAGAAAGGCCGCCACGCTATTCGCGCGCGCTACTGGAGACGCTCGCGCTGATCGCGTATCGTCAGCCCATCACGCGCGGCGATATCGAGGCCATACGCGGGGTGGCCGTCAGCACCGGCATCGTGAAAACCTTACAGGAGCGCGAGTGGATACGGGTGGTGGGGCACCGGGACGTGCCGGGCCGGCCGGCCATGTACGGCACCACGCGGCAGTTTCTCGATTATTTTAATCTTGGCTCGCTGGACGAACTGCCGGCGCTGGCCGAATTGGTGGGCCTGGACAAGGTCCCGCCGCAGCTTGATCTGGTTGATTCGGATATTCCGCGCGACGCGGGATTGCGGACAAAGTCAGCCGAACCCGCAGAGCGCACATAAGTCGGTCAAGGTGAGTAAGTGCCATAGCACTGGAATGAAGGCGTGTTATCGCCCGGATGGGTGCTCTTTTTCCGACTCTGATTTGTTGCCTTTCCTGCCGCTGAAGGATGCGCGCGCGTCCGTGTATTTCTGTTTGAACTTGTGCAGCAGAGAACGCGCCCAGTCGAATTCAATCGACAGAATGCCTAAGCCCACGGCGATTCCAACCAGCCCCGGACCGGGCGTGACCAGCATGACGACACCCGCCAGCAGCACCACACCGCCCACGATCAGCACCGCGATGCGCCTCACCTGGCGCAGCCCGATAGCGAACAGTCCGTCGCCCGGGGCTGTCTGTGCCTGGTGCGCCGTCGTCCGTGGCTTAAGCGCCGGTTGCGCTTCGGCGGGGCGTGCGTTGTCTGTATCCTGTGGTTTGTACATTGGGCTTCCCGGTGCATATTCCGTGTGAGTTCGTCGAGAAATTTCCGATGCTGGATGTTCCAGCACTGAGTGCTTTGATGCGCGGCTATTAAAACAGGTTCCACCTGCGTGATACAGCGCGCACCGATATCCGTGCCACCGCTGCCCGCTCCTGATCCGGTATTGTTAACAGATTTCAGTGAAAGAACGCTTACAAAAACTGCTGGCGCGCGAGGGTCTGGGCTCACGCCGCGAAATCGAGGGCTGGATCGCGGCAGGGCAGGTCAAGGTCAACGGCCACGTCGCGCAGCTGGGCGATCAGGCCGGAGACGGTGACCGGGTGCGCGTACGTGGCAAACCCGTGCGCCTCTCCAGGCACGTGCGCCCGCGGGTGATCGCGTATCACAAGCCGCAGGGCGAATTGACCACGCGCCAGGACCCGGAAGGACGTCCGACGGTATTCGCGCGGCTGCCGTATCTGCACGCGGGACGCTGGATCGCGGTGGGCCGTCTGGATGCGAGCACGTCGGGTCTGCTGTTGTTCACTACCGATGGCGCGTTGGCTAACCTGCTCATGCACCCGTCGTGCGGGGTCGAGCGCGAATATGCCGCGCGCGTGCGCGGCGAGATCAGCGCGGAGGTGCTCGCCCGACTGCAACTGGGTGTGCTGCTGGACGATGGCCCCGCGCGCTTCGAGACCATTTTAGAGGCCGGTGGCGGCGGCGCCAACCGCTGGTACCACGTGATGCTGCGCGAGGGGCGCAACCGCGAAGTGAGGCGGCTGTGGGACAGTCAGAACGTGACGGTCAGCCGGCTGATCCGCATTCGTTATGGTTCGCTGACCCTGGGTCGATGGTTGCGGCCCGGGCACTGGCGCGAACTGGAGGCGGACGAACTGCGGACGTTATACGGGCAGGCCGGGTTGGACGCTCACGGATGCGCGCCCGGGCCGCACGCTGGAAGGCGTTCGATCCCGGCGCGCACAAGGCAACGGCCGCGGTGATTCGCCAGGAGTTACAGCTAGCGGTTAATCCCTCGAAAGAGGAGGGTCACCGCGCCCACCTGAAATTCTGTCCGGTAGTGCCCTTGCTGTCCGGGCCCATGAAGTACAGGTAAGGCGCGATCACGTCGTCCGGCATGGGCAGCGTGGCCGCGTCTTCGCCCGGGTAGTTCTGCGTCCGCAGATTCGTGCGCACGGGCCCGGGGTCGATGCCGTTCACCCGGACTGGCCGGTCGGTGTCCAGTTCGTCCGCCAGGATATTCAGTAGCGCCTCCTGGCCGTGTTTCGCCACGCCGTAGGCGCCCCAGTGCGCGCGCGTGCAGTGATCAGTCGAAAACACGATGGCTGAATCCGCGCCCTGTTTCAGGAGCGGTATGCACACTTGGCAGATGAGAAACGGCGCGTTGAGATTGACGTTGATGATCCGCGCCCACAGTCCGATGTCGTAGTGCTGGATGGGAGTCAGGCCGCCGACCTGCGCCGCGTTGTTGAGCAGGCCGTCGAGGCGCCCAAATTCGTTCTTGATGTTGTCGCCCAGATCGTCGTAGTCCTTGGGCGTGGCGGTCTCCAGGTTCAGGGGGAAAATCGCGGGTTGGGGATGGCCGGCGGATTCGATTTCGTCGTAGACCTGTTCCAGTTTTTTGATCGTGCGTCCAAGCAATATTACTGTGGCGCCATGTGCGGCATAGGCCTTCGCGACCGTCCGGCCGATACCACCGCTCGCGCCGGTGACCAGAATAACGCGCTCATGGAGGAGATGCGGCGGGGCGACGTAATTTCGAGGGTCGTTCATAACAGTGTTGTTGCGGATACATAAAATGCGTACACAGTTGACCCCGACAGATCAGGTTCAAGCCGCGCAGCAATCCGCCAGGACGATAGCAGTTGCCGTGCAACAGGTTGTGGTTTAGCGGTCATTATTCCTGCACTCGCCGGGAGGTCTGCACTGGTTTAGAGGTCAAGCCATGCGCCGAGATCCTGGTGAATCAAGTCCTGTAGCTTCAGAATATCTTCGCGGTAGTAATTGATCAGTCCAGCTCGCTCGTCCGTCGAAATTTCCGCTTTCTCAAATTTGCTGGAACCAATGTTGGCGAGGCGCCGACGGATTCCTGACGGTACTATCGACTGCACAGCCCGAGTCATGCCCAGGCTCTTGCGATACTGTAAGCGGAAGTACTGTATACCTCTTGCTTTTTTGATAGTGCCAGTGTTGTGACGCGTCGATACGTTTGCACGGAAGGTATCGTCAACCTCCAGGTAGCGGTAAGTCTCGCGCATGACGGAAATGGCGTCTTTTTCCAGGTCGTCAAATAACAAAATTTTCAGTCTGTCTTTCCCGAAGAGATCCAGATAATACTTCACGTGATTGTAGTACAGGCTGCTCCGCAATATGTCCTCGTCACCATCCAGTATATTCTCCCAACTGTGCGTTTCGTTGCCGACGCGGACGCGCATATTGTAGCCCGAAATCGTCTTGTCTATAGGATTTCGGAGAATGGCAATTAACTTCGCATCCGGAATGTGAGTGCGGATTGCGTGCGCCGCAAATCTACTGTGCAGGTAGTTGGGTGAAGCTTCACCCACGGCTTTCTCGGTGGTGACCCCGTTAAACAGAGCAATGTAATCCGCCATGGATCTGACGGGGAATGCGTCCGCTGCACGATGCTTTGGATTGGTTTCGTCGTAGGCAAAAAAGCGAGGCTCTTTCAGCCAGCTCATATGGACGTGCGGGTGCTCTTTGAGATAGTAGTAAAGCGATGTCGTACCGGCTTTTGCAACACCGATGACTAAGAAATTAGGTAGTTGCATCGAGCCTCCTGTCATTGTCCGCGGTTTCAAGGGGAATAGTGTGCAAAAGCCGATGAAAGCAGATCGTTACCCTATGCCGCCTGCATACGGTCTTCCGCAGCTGTTACTCGCGCGAGAAAGCCCACTTAACCAGTCCAGAAAGTGAGTCCGCGGCGCGCTTCGCCGAAAAACTAGACATTGATTGTATCGTACCCATTACTCTACCGGTAAACTCGGAGCTACTGGTAAGCTTCGACGCCCGAGCCGCCTCGACTAATCTTTCCGGGCGGGTACCCGCGTGGTTCTGTCCAGCTGCTCTGTAGCACTAAGTTGTTTGGCTGGATTGATGCCTAGCTCGGTGAACCTGCGTGCGCCCGGCAGCAGTTGCCGCTCCAGCGAACCGACCGCCTTGTTGTACTGATCGACGCTGCTGCTTAAGGATTTGCCCAGACCCGTCAGGTGTTCGGTGAACGTATAGACGCGCTTGTAGAGTTCCTCGCCCAGTGCGCGAATCTTCTCGGCGTTTTCGTTGACCGCCTGCTGCCGCCAGCCGTAGGCAATGATGCGCAGCAGCGCGATGAGGCTGGTCGGTGTGGCCAGGATCACCTTGTCGCGCAGCGCGTCCTCGAGCAGTGCCGGGTCGTGTTGCAGCGCGCTGGACAGAAATTGATCGCCGGGAATGAACAGCACCACGAAATCCGGCGAGTCCTTGAACTGCGTCCAGTATTGCTTGCTGGCGAGCGCCTTGACCCGCTCGCGCATGCCGCGCGCGTGACGCTTTAGATGTTGAGTACGCTGTTGATCGTCCACCGCCTCGACGGCGCTTAAATAAGCATCGAGTGGCGTCTTGGCGTCGATCACGATCTCGCGCCGTTCGGGCATGCGTAAAATAAGGTCCGGTCGCATGCCACCCTCGGCGGTGGCGTGATGAACTTGTTCGTAGAAATCGCAGTATTCGACCATACCGGCCAGCTCGGCCAGACGCCGTAAGGTGAGTTCGCCCCACTGCCCGCGCACCTCCGGCCGGCGCAGGGCCTGCACCAGATTTCTCGTCTCCAATTGTAACTGCACCTGGGATACGGCCATCAGATTGAGATGCTGAGTGAGCGACCCGTGCGCCGTGGCGCGGTCTTTTTCCATCGCCTGCATTTGTTGCTCGTTTTTTTCCATCGCCTCGCGAATAGGCTTGACCAGCGTTTCGACCGCTTTCTCCTTGCGTTGCAACTCGGCCTCAGCCTGCACTTGAAACTGCGTCAGGTTCTCCCGCGCCAGGCGTAGGAATGCCTCGTTATTCTCCTTTAGCGCCCGGCTGGAAAGTGCCGCAAAACTGTCCTTGAGCTGTTGGCGTGCCTCGTCCAGCGCCGCATCGCGTTCGACATAGCGCTGTTGCTCGGCTGCAAGTTGCGCGGTCAGTTGTGCATTGTCCCGCTGCTGGCGCTCAAGCTCCGTATGCTTGCGGCCAGCGGCGAACCATGCGTCGAGCAAAATGCCCGCAATGAACGCGCCGACGAGCGCCGCGATCAATTGCACGTTGAACATCGTCATCGCAGCCTGCCTGCGCCGTTGCGGCTCCGCAGCCACGCGGACAGTTGGGCGATGTCTTCGAGCACACCGTCGGCGCCCCAGGCGTGCGGATTTTCTGCATCGCTAATGTAGCCATATAACGCGACCAGAGTGGTCATGCCGGCCGCCTCGCCGGCCCGGATGTCGCGCGGATCGTCGCCGATGTAAACGCAGCGCGCGGCGTCGCTGGCGCAGCACGTGCACGCGTGCAGCAACGGTTTGGGATGTGGCTTGCGCTGATCGGTGGTGTCGCCGCTGACCACACACGCGGCGCCCGTGGTCAGTCCCAGTGCGTCGATCAGCCGGTCGGTCAGCCAGGCCGGCTTGTTGATGACCACGCCCCACTTGCGGCCGGAGTCTTCGATGTGCGCCAGCGTCGCGGCCATGTTCGGGAACAGCCGCGTGTCGACGCAAAGTGCGTCTGCGTAGATCTGCAAAAAGCGCACGCGCAGGCGCTCGAATTCGTCATCCGCAATCTCCTCGCCATACGCCAGGCGCAGCAGACCGACCGCTCCGCGCGACACGCAGCTTCGGGCGACCGTCGGGTCCACAGGCCGACGATTCTCCTCGCGCAGCAATGAACTCAGTGCGGCGAGCATGTCCGGTGCGGTATCGGCCAGGGTTCCGTCGAGGTCGAACAGCACGGTCTCGATATTCACGTGCGGCGCGCGCGTTCCAAGTTCAAGCCTTGCGCGTGTGCATCAGGTAATTGACGGTGACATCATCCGAGAGCGCATAACCGCGCGTGATGGGATTGTAGACCAGGCCGGTGATATCGGCCGGTTGCAGCCCGGCGTCGCGCGCCCGGCGGCCCAGCTCCGAGGGACGGATAAACCGCGCGAACTCGTGCGTGCCTTTGGGGATCAGGTTCAAGACATACTCCGCTCCGACAATCGCGAACAGGAACGATTTGGGGTTGCGGTTGAGCGTGGAGAAAAATACGTGACCTTCCGGTTTCGCCAGGCGAGCACAGGCGTTCACGGTCGCGCCGGGGTCCGGCACGTGCTCCAGCATTTCCAGACAGGTGACGATGTCGAAGGTGCCGGGATGTTCGTCGGCGAGTTGTTCGACGGCGACATTCCGATAATTGATTTGCAGCCCGCTCTGCGCGGCATGCGTGCTTGCCGCGCGTAGCGATGCATCGGCCAGATCGATGCCGGTCACCAGCGCGCCACGTTTCGCCATCGCTTCGGTCAGAATCCCGCCGCCGCAACCCACGTCCAGAACCTGCCTGCCGGTGAGCCGCGCGCGGCCGTCGATATAGTCCAGACGCAGCGGGTTTATGTCGTGCAGGGCCTTGAACTGACCTTGACGGTTCCACCACTGGTCCGCCAGAAGTTCAAATTTGGCAATTTCGGCGGCATCGAAGTTTGGTCGCAGGGGAGCCATGAGCTTAGCGTCTGTGGTCGGTGGAAAAGCAGGCTCGTATTAATGCGAACAGGCGCCGCGCCATCAGCCCTGCAACTCGCGTATGCGCGTGCTCCACTCACACGCTTTGGCACGGATCTCCGCTTCGTCGAGGTTAGTCAGGCGGCGTCCTTGCAAGACTTGCTGACCGGCCACCCAGACATCCGTGACCTGATTGCGCCCCGTCGCGTAGATCAGTTGCGAGACCGGATCGTAGAGTGGTGTGGCTTCGATCCTGTCGAGCTCGACGGCGACGATATCCGCCGATTTGCCGGCGATCAGTGAACCGGTCTGTTCGCCGAGTCCCAGCGCGATGGCGCCGTTCAAGGTCGCCATGCGCAGCGCGGCGGCGGCGGGCAGCGTCGTGGCGTCACCCGCGACCGCCTTGGCGAGCAGGGCCGCCGTGCGCATCTCCGCGAACATGTCCAGATCGTTGTTGCTGGCCGCGCCATCCGTTCCCAGCGCGACGTTGACGCCGGCGCGCATGAGCTGGTGCACGGGACAGAAACCGCTGGCGAGTTTCAGATTCGATTCCGGGCAATGCAGCACGTGCGCGCCGCCGCCGGCGACCTGTTCGATATCGGCGTCAGTCAGTTGCGTCATGTGCACCGCCAGCAACGAGGGCGACACGAGCCCGAGGCCGGCCAGGCGTTGCAGCGGCCGCCCGCCATGAGTGGCGATGCTCTGGCCGATTTCGTCGGCGGTTTCGTGCACATGCATGTGCACAGGGATATCCAGTTCGTCCGCGAAGGTGCGCACGCGCCTTAGCGCATCGTCCGACACGGTGTAAGGCGCGTGCGGCGCGAACGCGGTGGTGATCAGCGCATCGCCTTTATATTCATCGTGCACCGTCAGCGCGCGGCTGATGTATTCGTCCGCGTTGCTCGCGTAGACCGTGGGGAAATCGATGACGATGAGGCCCACGCAGGCGCGCATGCCGGCGGTGACCGCGGCGCGCGCGGCGACTTCGGGAAAGAAATACATGTCGTTGAAGCAGGTAACGCCGCCGCGCAACATCTCCGCTGCCGCGAGCGCCGTGCCGTCGTAAACAAAGGTTTCGTTCACCCAGCGGTTCTCGGCCGGCCAGATGTGTTCCTTGAGCCAGGTCATCAACGGCAGGTCATCGGCCAGGCCGCGAAACAGACTCATGGCGGCATGCGTATGGGCATTGATCAGACCGGGGATCAGCGCGTGGCTGTCAAAGTGATGCGTGGATCGCGCCTGATAACGGCGCTCGGCATCGACGCAGGGCAGAATATCGACGATCCTTCCCTGATCGATCGCTACGGCGTGATGTTCCAGCACCGTGTCCGGCGGCTCCACCGGCACTACCCAGCGCGCATTGATTAAGGTATCGATCATTCGCATGCGCGCTTGATTATTACACCACTATTTTCCGGCTGTTAAGTATCGGCTGGTAACTTGCGTGAGAGCTGGCGGGGTGCAGTGCCCTTTGATCTGCGGCGAGTCGCCGTTGGTAGTCGCCGGCAGGAAATGGCGTCTGGAACGTAAAATTGTGCGTGGTAACAATTTATAGGCGTCAGGTAGCGCGGGCGCAAAGCTGCGCGGACAACAGGCACGCCCACGACCCTGCGAGCAGAATCGTGGGCGTGTCGGGATTTACCGCATGACCTTTTTGGTGCCGGTCACGGAGACATCCACCCGCCGGTTGGTGGCGCGGCCTTCGCTGGTGTCGTTGCTGGTCAGCGGCGCGGTCTCGCCATAACCTCGGGTTGTAATGATAGCGGGGTCGATGCCCTCGTCGACTAATGCCGCCTTGGCACTTGCCGCGCGTTCCTCGGACAAACCCTGATTATAGGACTCGGTGCCGACACTATCCGTATGCCCGGCGATATCGATGCTCAGGGCTTTTACATTTCGCACGCGGCCCGCCATCTCGCGAATGGCTTCGGCACCCTCGGGTTTGAGTTCGACGCTATCGAAAGCAAAGTTGGCGTCCGCGCTCATGCTGACTTCCTCGATTACGGCGGTCGGCTGCGGTGCGGGCGCCGGTTTGGCGACAGGTTTGGGCTTGGGCTTTGGTTTGGGCACCAGATCGGGGTCGCACTCCCTGGTCGCATCGGCCTCGGTCCAGTCCGGTTTTTTCCAGCATTCGCCGTCGGCATTCTTGTACGCCTCCCCTTCGGGATTGCTCCAGTAGGCGCCTTCGTCGCCCTGAGCGTAGACTGCCGGGGTGCACAACAAGCCGCAGGCGATCGCGGCAATCGCTTGGTGTTTGATTCTCATCGAGGACTCCCTGATTATCATTGGGAACAAAAAGTATACAACCGGTGGAACGCATTTTCGTTTTAGTAAAACAGTCATCATGGAAAGGGTTGTTCCTGTCAGACTTTAAGGATAATGATTTGAACTTAACGCTACGTCAAGGCAACTGTGGCAATTTGACCGAAGTTTTTGACGATTCCGCAACGCGGTAATAATGAGACCGCAATGACGATGGGCGCGCACGACAAAATCAGAGCGATTCGGTGGCATGAAAACCGCGTGCGTCTGCTGGATCAGCGCCATTTGCCGGACACGGTTGCGTATCTCGATCTCGAGCGTAGCGATGACGTGGCGCAGGCCATCACCGACATGGTGGTGCGTGGCGCGCCTGCCATCGGCATCGCGGCCGCCTACGGCGTGGTGCTGGCCGCGCGCGCGACGCGGTTTACGTCGGACTGGCGGCAAGCCATCGAGCCCGCCATTCAGCGGCTGGCCGCCGCGCGTCCAACCGCAGTCAATCTGCACTGGGCGATTGCGCGCATGCGCGCAGCCATCGCTATGCTAAGCCTCGATCCGGCAACGTCTGATTCGACAATGCCCGACCCTGCGATGGCCCACCCTGGGCGCGAACTGCTCGCCGAGGCACGGCGCATTCACGAGGAGGACATCGCGGCGAATTACCGCATGGGTGAACTGGGCGCCGCATTGCTGGACGGCAAGTCGGTCCTGACCCACTGCAATACAGGCTCGCTGGCCACCGGCGGTTACGGCACCGCACTGGGCGTGATCCGCAGCGGATTCCACACCGGACTGATCGCCAGGGTGTATGCGGGCGAGACGCGGCCCTGGCTGCAGGGCGCGCGGCTGACCGCGTGGGAACTGGTGCAGGATCGCATCCCGGTCACCCTGCTGTGCGATGCTGCGGCGGCCAGCCTGCTACGCCAGGGTGATGTCGGCTGGGTCATCGTAGGCGCTGACCGGGTCGCCGCCAACGGCGATGTCGCCAACAAGATCGGCACCTATAATCTCGCGATAAACGCCCGTCATCACGGCGTGAAATTCATGGTAGTGGCGCCGACCAGCACCATTGATCTTGCCACGGCGAATGGTGACGATATTGACATCGAATATCGCGACGCGGGCGAGATGCTGTCGTCACTCGCGCTGAGGGAGTGTGGCGCCACGGTGTGGAATCCCGTGTTCGATGTAACGCCCGCGGAACTTGTCGACGCGCTGGTCACCGAGCGTGGCGTGGTACATCGGCCTGATGGGGCCAAACTGGCGGCACTGCTGCGCTAACGAAAAAAAACGGCGCCATCAGGGCGCCGTTCTAATAGCACTTTCGACCGATTCACTTAGTCGGTGGGTCTGTTCGGATTTTCCATCGATCCGCCGGCTTGACCGCCGCCAGCCGGTTTTCCGCCCATTGGTGTTTTGGCGCCCATGCTTTTAGCGCCGCTCATTGCCTTATCTGCTGACTTTTTAGCGCCCTGCATGGCGTCCTTCCCCGTCTTTTTGGCGCCTTGCATGGCCTCCTTGCCAGTCTGTTTGGCTTTCTCCATGCCCTTTTCCGCCATGCCGCTTGCGCCTTCCTGCGGCGCATCCTGCTGCCCACAGGCGCTCATCGCCAGCGCGATCAGCAGTGCGCTGGCGGCCGTCATGAGTCGTGGCTTCAAGGTTGTCGAGGCGTGTGAGGCTTGCTTCGGATCGTTGATCTGATTCATAGGCTTAACTCCTGATTGAAATGTAACGTAACGCCGCAGGCTGCGTGGTTCGTGACCAAAGTGCAAGTCCACGATACCCGCACGACATCGGCACGGTGGGTCTAGCGGGTGTGTCGCGCGCGTCCTCTCCGCGCCTGACCACGGCGCTCACCACCAGATTAATGATTGCGCGCGGCAGCATTTCGTTCAAGTTATCTTACTTCTCGATGACGCGATATATCCACAGCAGCAGGATCGCGCCCAGTACGGCGATCACGAAACTGCCGAGTTTGAAGCCATCCACTCGCCCGAAGCCAAGCGCCGACCCGATGAACCGCCGACCAGCGCGCCCGGGATAGCGAGCAGAATAGTGATGATAAACCAGCCGGATCCTTGCCGGGCAAGATGAGCTTGGCGATCACCCCGGCGATCAGGCCGAAGATGATCCAGGCCAGAATACCCCATTAAATTTTCTCCATGTTTTTGCATTAACATACACGGATACCGACCCGCGTGCTTGATGGAATAGGTGTAATGTGCCGGAGTGTAAACGGGGGAACATGTTACAATCTACCCCTTTTTCGATGAACCCCGTAACGATTAATAAGCGTCTTCGAAAGGCGCGCGCCCATTAAGTCAATATGTAATGGCTGAATTCGCCAAAGAAATCCTGTCGGTCAATCTCGAAGACGAAATGCGGCAGTCGTACCTCGACTACGCCATGAGCGTAATCGTGGGGCGCGCGCTGCCGGACGTTCGGGATGGTCTCAAACCCGTGCATCGTCGCGTCCTGTACGCCATGAGCGTGCTGGGCGTCGATTGGAACAAGGGTTACAAGAAGTCGGCCCGCGTGGTCGGCGACGTCATCGGTAAATATCATCCGCACGGCGAGTCCGCTGTTTACGACGCCATCGTGCGTATGGCGCAGCTGTTTTCCATGCGCTACATGCTGATAGACGGGCAGGGTAACTTCGGCTCGGTGGACGGCGACGCGCCCGCCGCCATGCGCTACACCGAGGTTCGCATGGCGCGCATCGCGGCCGAGATCCTGGCGGATCTGGACAAGGAAACGGTCGATTTCGTCCCCAATTACGACGAGACCGAGCGCGAGCCGCGGGTATTGCCCGCTCGCGTCCCCAACCTGCTGATCAACGGTTCGTCCGGCATCGCCGTGGGCATGGCGACCAACATTCCGCCGCACAATATTACCGAAGTCATCAACGCCTGCGTGGCGCTGATCGATAACCCGGAAACCGAGATCGCGGAACTGATGGCGTATGTGCCGGGCCCGGATTTCCCCACCGCCGGCATCATCAATGGCACGCGAGGCATTGTCGAGGCCTATCTGACGGGCCGCGGCCGCATCTACGTGCGCGCGCGCAACCACATCGAGACGGAAGACAACGGCAAACAGCGGATCGTCGTCACCGAGCTGCCATATCAGGTCAACAAGGCGCGGCTGCTGGAAAAGATCGCGGAGTTGGTCAAGGACAAGCGCGTCGAGGGCATCACCGAGTTGCGCGACGAGTCCGACAAGGACGGCATGCGCATGGTCATCGAGTTGCGCCGCGGCGAGGTGGCGGAGGTCATTCTCAATAATCTGTACCAGCACACCCAGATGCAGAACGTATTCGGCATCAACATGGTGGCACTGGTGGATGGCCAGCCCCGGCTGGTGAATCTCAAAGAAATTTTGCAGTCGTTCGTACGTCACCGGCGCGAAGTAGTCACGCGGCGCACGATTTACGATCTGCGTAAGGCCCGCGAACGCGCGCACGTGCTGGAGGGTCAGGCCGTGGCGCTGGCGAATATCGGTGCCGTGATTGAGTTGATCAAGGCCAGCTCGAATCCCGCCGAGGCCAAAAGCGCGATGATGGCGGGCGTCTGGGCGCCGGGTGTAGTAACGGAACTATTGGCGCGCAGCGGTGCTGAGGATACCCGGCCGGACGGGCTTGCGCCGCAGTTCGGTATGAACGAGAACGGCTATCGCTTATCCGACCTGCAGGCGCAGGCGATCCTGGATTTGCGTCTGCAGCGGCTCACAGCACTTGAGCAGGACAAAATCGTCAAGGACTACGGCGAACTGCTCGCCAGCATTGGCGAATACTTGCAGATTCTGCGCGAGCCGGAGCGCCTGCTGCAAGTTATTCGCGACGAACTGGTGGCCGCGCGCGAACAGTTCGGCGATGCGCGGCGCAGCGAGATTCTTGAGAATCAGCTCGACCTGACCCTCGAAGATCTGATTCCCTCGGAAGAAGTAGTGGTGACCCTGTCGCACTCCGGTTACGCCAAGTCGCAGCCCGTTGACGTGTACCGTGCGCAACGGCGCGGCGGTCGTGGCAAGGCGGCTACCTCGTTCAAGGCCGAGGACTTTATTGACAAATTATTCGTTGCCAATACGCACGACACTATTCTGTGCTTCTCCAGCCGTGGCAAGGTTTACTGGCTCAAGGTTTACCAGCTGCCGCAGGGAGGGCGCGGCGCGCGTGGCAAGCCCATGGTGAATCTGCTGCCACTTGAAGAGGGCGAACGCATCAGCGCCGTGCGGCCCGTTCGGGAGTTCACCGCTGACTGTTTTGTGCTGATGGCGACCAGCGCCGGCACCATCAAGAAAACGCCGTTGGTGGAGTTCTCCAGACCGCGCACCAACGGCATCATCGCCATCGACCTGCACGATAACGATGCGTTGATCAGCGTTTGTATAACCGATGGTTTCGCGGACATCATCCTGGTCAGCAATGCGGGCAAGGCGGTGCGTTTCAAGGAATCCGAGGTGCGTTCCATGGGCCGCACCGCGTCCGGCGTGCGCGGCATCCGGCTGCGTCGGGACCAACGGGTCATATCCCTGATGACTGTAGATGCGACCGCCAGCGGCAACACGGTGCTGGTCGCGACCGAACTGGGCTTTGGCAAACGCACGCCGATCGCCGATTTTCCGCTGCACGGCCGCGGCGGCCAGGGTGTCATCGCCATCCAGTCCAGTCCGCGCAACGGCGCTGTGATCGGCGCCGAGCTGGTCAGCGACGACGACGAGATCATGCTCATCACGGACAGTGGCAATCTGGTGCGGACCACGGTTGCCGGGGTGTCGTTGCTGAGTCGCAACACGCAGGGCGTAACCCTCATCCGCCTGGGCGAGGGGGAGCGTCTGGTGGAAGTCGAGCGCATCGAAGGGCTGAACGGTGACGCCGATGACGCTGGCGAGCCGCTGACAGACGACGCACCGCTGACAGACCCGCGAATAGACGACGGGGTGTGAAGCGCCACGCGGTAAAAGTCAAAACCAGATTATTCACGGGAGACAATGTGTCGAGAATATTCAATTTCGGCGCCGGGCCCGCCATGCTGCCGGCGGAGGTCATGCAGACAGCCAGCGAAGAGCTGCTGGACTGGCGCGGCAGTGGCATGTCGGTGATGGAGATGAGCCATCGCGGCGACGAGTTCATGTCGATCGCGCGCGAGGCCGAAGCCGACCTGCGCGCGCTGCTGGCTATACCGGACCGCTACAAGGTGCTGTTTTTGCAGGGTGGGGCGAGCAGCCAGTTCGCGATGGTCCCGCTGAATCTGTTGCGCGGCAATCCTAGCGCGGATTACATCAACACCGGTTATTGGTCCAAACAGGCCATTGCCGAAGCGAAGCGTTTTTGTAAAGTGAATGTCGCCGCCTCGGATGAAGACGATCGTTTCACGAAGATCCCGCCAGTTGCGTCGTGGTCGCTGGATTCGACGTCGGCGTACGTGCATTACACGCCGAACGAGACCATCGGCGGCGTGGAGTTTCTTTGGGTGCCGGACATCGGTGGGGTGCCGCTGGTCGCGGACCTGTCGTCCACCATTCTGTCGCGTCCGTTCGACGTGGAGAAACACGCCGTGATTTATGCCGGCGCGCAGAAGAACATCGGACCGGCGGGGCTGACCGTCGTCATCGTGCGTGATGACTTGATCGGCGAACTCGCCGCCGGCACACCGGGCATGTTCAGCTATCGCAACCACGCGGACGCGCAGTCGATGTATAACACCCCACCGGCGTTTGCGTGGTATGTGGCCGGACTGGTGTTCAAATGGCTCAAACAGCAGGGTGGCCTGGCAGCGATGGAAGCGCGCAACAGCGCCAAGGCGGAAAAACTCTACGCCGCCATCGATGCTTCGGATTTTTATCGTAATCCGGTACAGCGCGACTGCCGTTCGCGGATGAACGTGCCATTTACCCTGGCCGATGCGTCGCTTGACGATTTGTTTCTGTCGCAGGCGGCCGACCAGGGCCTGCACGCGCTCAAGGGTCATCGCTCGGTCGGCGGCATGCGCGCCAGCATTTACAACGCCATGCCGGAGGCGGGGGTGGACGCGTTGATCGAATTCATGCGCGATTTTGCCCGCGCGCAGGGGTGACCTTGATTTAACGGCTAGGCATTGAAATGTACAAGATTCTGACCCTGAACAATATTTCCGCGAAAGGTATAGAACAGCTACCCCGCGAGCTCTATCAAGTCGCCGCGGAGGTAGAACATCCGGATGCGATCATGGTGCGCTCGCATAACATGCACGGCATGACGTTTCCGCACGCGTTACAAGCCGTGGCGCGGGCGGGCGCTGGTGTTAACAACATCCCGGTCGATGCGTTGAGCCGACAGGGAATCGCGGTGTTCAATACGCCCGGCGCGAACGCCAACGCAGTCAAGGAACTGGTGCTGGCCGGCATGCTCATCGCATGCCGCAACATCTGCCAGGCGTGGGACTACGCGCGGGGGTTGAGCGGCGACGACGCCGCGCTCAACAAGGTTATTGAGGGCGAGAAGAAACAGTTCGCGGGTTACGAATTGCCCGGTCGCACTCTGGGTGTGTTCGGCCTGGGCGCGATCGGGGTACAGGTGGCGAACGCCGCGCGGGGCTTGGGCATGCACGTCGTGGGCTACGATCCCCGCATCACCGTCACGCGCGCTTGGCAGCTTTCGGCGGACGTGGAGCGCGCGCACAGCATCGACGACCTGCTCTCCAAAGTCGATTTCGTAACCTTTCATGTGCCGCTGATGAAAGAGACGCAAGGCATGATCGACGCGAAGCGCCTGGGGATGATGCGCGACGGCGTGGTGATCCTCAATTTCGCGCGCAGCGGCATCGTCGACGACGACGCCGTTTGCGAAGCCATAGACGCCGGCAAGGTCTATGCGTACGTATGTGATTTTCCGTCCCGGCGGTTGCAGGCGCAGCCGCGCGTGATCGCGCTGCCGCACCTGGGTGCGTCCACGCGCGAAGCGGAGGATAACTGCGCGGTGATGGCCGCGCTGCGGATCAAGGAATACCTGGAGCAGGGCACCATCAGAAATTCGGTCAATTTCCCGGAAGTGACCTTGCCGCGCAAGGGCCACATGCGGCTCGCGATCGCCAACCAAAACGTGCCCGACATGGTGGCGCGGATTTCTCACTTCCTGGGCCGCGAGCAGGTTAACATCGTGCACATGGTCAACGAATCCAACGGCGCGCTGGCGTATACCTTGCTCGATACCGCCACTGCCGTGTCGGATGACATCATCGCTCGCATCGCCGCGACCGAGGGCGTGTTACGGGTGCGCGCCGTTTGAAAAGGTAAGGACATGAACGACCGCGCTGCACTGGACGTCGCCCGCGAGCAAATCGACGAGTTGGATGCGCAAATCCTGCGCCTCATCAGCGAGCGCGCGGAGGTGGCGCTTAAGGTCGCGCGGATCAAGCGCCAGACCGATGCGGATGCGCCGTGCTACCGGCCCGAGCGCGAGGCCGAAGTGTTACGCCGGGTGCTGGCGCGCAATCAGGGGCCGTTGAGCGAAGAGGAGATGGCGCGCCTGTTTCGCGAGATCATGTCCGCATGCCTGGCGCTGGAGCAACCGCTGAAGGTGGCATTTCTCGGGCCGGAGGGCACCTTCACGCAGGAAGCGGTGCTCAAGCATTTCGGTCATTCGGTGAAAGCTATCGCGCAGGGCGCCATCGACCAGGTGTTTCGCGAGGTAGACTCCGGCGCGGCCCATTACGGCGTGGTGCCGATCGAAAATTCTACCGAGGGCGTGGTCAATCACACGCTGGACATGTTTTTGCAGTCGTCGCTAAAGATTAATGGCGAAGTCGAATTGAGCATCCATCATCATCTGCTTTCGAACCTGGACGACGCCGCGCGCATTGAACGCGTGTATTCGCATCAGCAATCTCTGGCGCAGTGTCGTAGCTGGCTGGATTCGAATCTGCCACAAGCCGAGCGCATCGCGGTCAGTAGTAATGCCGAGGGCGCCCGCCGTGCGCGAGGCGAAGGCAATGCGGCCGCCATCGCTGGCGCCGCCGCGGCGCGCGCCTATCGCCTGCACGCCCTGCGCAACAACATCGAGGACAATCCGAACAACATCACGCGCTTTTTGATCATTGGCCGTCATCGGGTGCCGCCCAGCGGTTTCGACAAGACCAGCCTGGTGGTGTCGGGACGTAACAAGCCCGGGTTACTGTGCCGGTTGCTGGCGCCGCTGGCGCAAAACGGGGTAAGCATGACGCGCATTGCCTCGCGCCCGTCGCAACTGGTGAACTGGGAATACGTATTCTTTCTGGATGTGGAAGGTCACATGGACGACGGGAAACTCAAGCCGGCGCTGGATGACCTGGAGAAACTCGGCGACCTGTTCAAGGTGCTGGGTTCGTACCCGCGCGCCGTTCTTTAGTGTTCGCTAATGCCCCGATCATTTACATGAGTTGTGATTTTTTGAGGTTGGCGGTCGACGGTGTGCGGCGGCTGCAACCGTACGAACCGGGCAAGCCGATCGAGACGCTGGAGCGCGAGCTCGGTATCCGCGATTCGCTCAAACTCGCATCCAATGAAAATCCGCTGGGGCCCAGCCCGTTGGCGATGGCCGCCATGCAGCGGGAACTCGGCAGGGTTTCCGTTTATCCCGACGGTAATGGGTTCGCGCTCAAGGGGGCGTTGGCTGACTATCACCAGGTGGCGCGCGACTGCGTTACCTTGGGCAACGGCTCTAACGAAATTCTAGAGTTGGTTGCGCGCGCCTTCCTGCGACCCGGGCTGAACGCGGTGTTCTCGCGGCACGCATTTGCCGTGTACCCGATCGTGGTGCAGGCCGTGGGCGCTACAGCGGGGGTGGCGCAACCTAACGCGCCGGATCATGTCATGCCTTACGGGCATGATCTGACCGCACTCGCAAACCTTGTCGATGGCGAGACAAGGGTGGTGTTCGTCGCCAATCCGAACAACCCCACCGGCACCTGGATCGATGGTGCGCGGCTGCGGCAGTTCATACGCGGTTTACCCGCCATCACTCTGGTCGTGGTCGACGAAGCCTATTTCGAGTACGTACAGGCGCCGGACTATCCCAACGCGGTGGCGTGGCTGGCGGAATGTCCTAACCTTATCGTAACCCGCACGTTTTCCAAGGTTTACGGGCTCGCTGGCCTGCGCATCGGTTACGGACTTTCGCATCCCGCCGTCGCCGACCTGCTGAATCGTGTACGTCAGCCGTTCAACACCAGCAGTGTCGCGCAGGCCGCGGCGCTGGCGGCGCTGGATGACACCGGGCACGTGGCGGAAAGCCGCGAGATGAACAATGCTGGGCTGGCACAGTTCGCGGACGCGTTCGAGGCGCGGGGCTTGCGCATCATCCCCTCGGTGGGCAATTTTATTTGCGTCAACGTTGGCCGCGACGCTTTCGCGGTGTACCAGGCGTTGCTGCGCGAGGGCGTGATTGTGCGTCCCGTTGCGAGTTACGAACTGCCGGAGTATCTGCGCATCACCATCGGACGCGAGGCTCAGAACCGGCGTGTCGTCGACGCGCTGGACAAGGTGCTGAGCACTTGATCCGGCGATTATGCGTGATCGGCGTGGGCCTGATCGGCGGCTCGCTGACGCTGGCGTTGCGTCGTGCCGGCGCGGTAGATGAGATCGTCGGCGCGGGGCGGGACGAATCGCATCTGCGCCGTGCTGTGGAACTCGGCGTGATCGATCGATTCGAGATCGACGCCGGCCGCGCGGTGGTCGGCGCGGACCTGACGGTTGTCGCCGTGCCGCTGGGCGCCATGCGCGCGGTGTTCGCCGCCCTCAAGGATCATCTGGCGCAAGACGCGGTGCTCACCGATGTCGGCAGCGCGAAGCACTCGGTAATCGAGGCCGCGCGAAACGTGTTCGGCGAATTGCCGACGTTTTTTGTTCCGGGTCATCCCATCGCGGGTACCGAGCACAGCGGCGTCGAGGCTGCTTTTGCCGAGCTTTATCGGGGCCGCAAGGTGATCCTGACACCGGTTGTGAATACCGATCGCAAGGCTATGCAAACCGTTAAATCCATGTGGGCGCAGGCGGGCGCAACTGTTGAGGAAATGGACGTCGAATATCACGATCGCGTGCTGGCCGCGACCAGTCACTTGCCGCACGTGCTCGCGTATGCGCTGGTCGAGAGCTTATCGCGGCTGGATGACCGCGACGAGATTTTCCGCCATGCTGCTGGGGGTTTTAAGGATTTCACGCGTATCGCCTCCAGCGACCCCGTGATGTGGCGCGATATCCTGCTGGCGAACGGCGATGCGATCCGCTCGCTGATCGGCCGCTATCGCGATGATCTGGCGCGCATCGAAGACGCCATCCTGAGAGAGGACGGGCCGAGCCTGCAGGCCCTGTTTGCGCGCGCCAAGCAGGCGCGCGACGGGCTCGCGATCGGTGACTGATCCCGAGAATGATCGTGGCGTGTGAGCCGTCCGGCGACTCCAATCCGACCATGCGCGGGACACAACGTCAGTTAAGCTTTTGTACGCGACCGGGCGGCAGCCTCAACGGTATATTACGGGTGCCAGGCGACAAGTCCATCTCGCACCGCGCGCTCATGTTCGGGGCGATTGCGGAAGGGACGACGCGCGTCGCGGGCTTTTTGCATGCACAGGACTGTCTGGCCACGGCGCGTGCGTTCCGTGCCATGGCCGTGCGGATCGACTTCGCCGAAGACAGCGGCGTGACAATCGAAGGCGTGGGTCTGCACGGGCTCAAACCGCCGTCCACGGCCCTGGATATGGGCAATTCCGGCACTTCGATGCGGCTACTGGCGGGGCTGCTGTGTGGGCAAACGTTCGCATCGAAACTCGTCGGCGACGCTTCGCTGATGCGCCGTCCCATGAGCCGTATTGCCGAGCCCTTGACGTGCATGGGTGCGGCTATCCACACCAGCGCGCAAGGCACCGCACCGCTGATTATCGAGAGCAGCGGCGAGCTGTGGGGCATCGCGTATAACATGCCGGTGGCGAGCGCACAGGTCAAATCCTGTCTATTGCTGGCCGGCGTTTATGCGCGGGGCGTAACGTCTATCACCGAGCCCGCCGTGACCCGCGACCATACGGAGCGGATGTTGCGTGCGTTTGGCTACCCGCTGCGGGTGGCAGGCGATACCGTAAGTGTCCGTGGCGGCGGCAGGCTTATCGCGTGCGACATCGAAGTACCCGCGGACATTTCCTCCGCGGCGTTTTTCATGGTCGGCGCCAGCATCGCGCCGGGGTCGGATGTGATGCTGGCGCAGGTTGGCGTCAATCCCACTCGTCGCGGCGTGATCGACATCCTGCGACTGATGGGTGCGGATATCGAATTGGTCGATGAGCGCACCGTCGGCGGTGAGCCGGTGGCGGATCTGCGCGTACGGTACGCGCCGCTTACCGGCATCGAAATTCCGCCTGCACTGGTGCCGCTGGCGATCGACGAGTTTCCCGCGATTCTCATCGCAGCGGCATGCGCAACGGGGGAAACGGTGTTGACCGATGCCAAGGAACTGCGGGTCAAGGAGAGTGATCGCATCCAGGTGATGGCCGCGGGATTGCAGGTTTGCGGGATCGGCGCCACGCCTGCCGACGATGGTATGCGCGTGCGCGGCGGGCGGCTGCGCGGCGGCGTGATAGAAAGCCACGGCGATCATCGCATCGCCATGGCGTTCGCGATTGCCGGAGCGGTGGCGGACGGTGAGATTGTCATTAATAATTGTGAGAACGTCGCGACGTCATTCCCGGGCTTTGCCGCGCTGGCCACGGGCGCGGGCTTGAGTATTTCAGAGCAGTTTTGCGCGTGACAGGCGCGGCGCCGGTGATCACCATCGATGGCCCCGGCGGCGCCGGCAAGGGCGCGGTCAGCAGCCGCCTTGCGAGTCATCTGAGATACGGCCTGCTCGATAGCGGCGCGCTTTATCGCGCGCTGGCGCTAGCGGCGCGGCGGCACGGCATTTCTCTGGATGCGGTTTCCGATCTGGCAGGTCTGGCGACTGGCTTCAACGTTGTATTCAGCACCGAACCGGGCGCCGGACGCCGCGCATGGCTGGATGGCGAGGATCGTACCGAAGCGTTGCGCTCGGAGAGCTGCGGTGACATGGCGTCCCGACTGGCGTCCATCCCGGCGGTGCGCGAGGCGCTTGTGTTTCGTCAGCGCGCGTTTCGAAAAGGGCCTGGGCTGGTCGCCGAGGGCCGCGATATGGGTACGGTGATATTCCCCGACGCCACGCTCAAGATATACCTGACGGCGAGCCTCGAAGAACGTGCCCACAGGCGTCATAAGCAGTTGATGGCGCTAGGGATTGGTGCTAAGCTCGCCGACCTTCTGGAAGAATTGAGCGCCCGTGACCAGCGGGATATGCAACGCAAGGCCGCACCGCTCGCACCCGCGGTGGATGCGGTTATCGTTGATTCTACGGGAAGAAATATCGATCAGGTGTTTGCAGGCGTCGTGCGCCTTGTGAACGAACGTCAACCAACCTCGAGGGATTGATTGCAGTAATCCCTTAAGTCTATGAGTCCAGTCAATCCATGAGTGAAAGCTTTGCGCAGCTGTTCGAAGAGAGCCTGAACAATATTCAAATGCGACCCGGCACCATTATCAATGGTACCGTCATCGACATCCGCAACGACACCGTAATCGTCAACGCCGGTCTCAAGTCCGAAGGTGTTATCCCCATCGATCAGTTTCGCAGCGAACGCGGCGAGCTTAATGTGCATGTCGGCGATATCGTGGAAGTCGCGCTGGATGCGGTCGAAGACGGCTTCGGCGAGACCAAGTTATCGCGCGAAAAGGCGCGGCGCGCGCGGTCTTGGGCGGTGCTGGAACAGGCTTTCGAAGCAGGCGAGGCTATAACGGGCAGCATTACGGGCAAGGTCAAGGGTGGTTTCACCGTAGAGGTGGGCGACATCCGCGCCTTCCTGCCGGGTTCGCTGGTCGATGTGCGCCCCGTACGCGACACGACTTATCTCGAAGGCAAGGAGCTTGAATTCAAGGTGATCAAGCTGGACCAGCGACGCAACAACGTGGTGGTTTCACGCCGCGCGATCGTTGAGTCCGAATACAGCGCCGAGCGCGAGGCGCTGCTGGAGAATCTTCGCGAAGGACACGTGGTCAAGGGCATCGTCAAGAATCTTACCGATTACGGCGCGTTTCTGGATCTCGGCGGCGTAGACGGGCTGCTGCACATCACCGACATGGCGTGGAAGCGCGTCAAGCACCCTTCGGAAGTCGTGAATATAGGCGATGAAATCGACGTGAAAGTTCTCAAGTTCGACCGGGAACGCAGCCGCGTGTCGCTGGGCTTGAAGCAGCTCGGCGAGGATCCGTGGGTGGACATTTCGCGGCGTTACCCCGAGCGCACCCGTCTGTTCGGCAAGGTAACGAACATTGCCGACTACGGCTGTTTCGTGGAAGTCGAGGAAGGCGTGGAAGGGTTGGTGCACGTGTCCGAGATGGACTGGACCAACAAGAACGTCAATCCGTCCAAGATGGTTTCTCTGGGCGATGAGGTCGAGGTTATGATTCTCGACATCGATGAAGATCGGCGTCGCATCTCGCTCGGCATGAAACAGTGCCTGCCGAATCCGTGGGACGATTTCGCCGCTTTGCATAACAAGGGCGACAAGGTTTCAGGCGTCATCAAGTCAATTACCGATTTTGGCATATTTGTCGGTCTGGACGGCGGCATCGACGGGCTGGTACACCTGTCCGACATCTCCTGGAACGTACCGGGTGAAGAGGCAGTGCGCAATTATAGAAAGGGCGAAGAGGTCGATGCGGTGGTGTTGTCCGTCGATTCCAGTCGCGAGCGTATTTCGCTGGGCGTCAAGCAGCTAGATCGGGATCCATTTTCGAGTTTTGTTGCGGATAACCCCAAGGGCAGTGTCGTCAAGGGTGTGGTCAAGGAAGTCGACGCCAAGGCAGCGATTATCAGTCTTGGCGACGGTGTCGAGGGTACGCTGCGCGCATCCGAGCTTGCGCGTGACCGGGTAGGGGACGTGCGCACCGTGCTGAACGCGGGCGACGAAGTGCAGGCCAAATTCGTGGGTGTGGATCGCAAGAACCGCACAATAACGTTGTCGATCAAAGCCAAGGACTACGCCGAAGAAGCCGAAGCCCTGCAGGACTACAGTCATACCGGCGCTGCAACCACGTCGCTTGGCGATATTTTGAAGGAACAGATGGAAAACAAGGACAGGTAGCGGGTGTCACCAGGCTCCACCAACTCGTGTCTTTCAGTGTGACGCACCCGATTGCCTTCTTCACATGCGCGGGCAAGCGATGACCAAATCCGAATTAATTGAGAAGATTGCGCAGCAGCAAAGTCATCTTGCCTATCGGGACGTCGAGTTCTCGGTTAAGAGCCTGCTTGAGCAGATGAGTCGCGCGCTTTCGACCGGCAAACGTATCGAGATTCGTGGCTTTGGAAGTTTCTCGCTTCATTTCCGCCCGCCTCGCACCGGCAGAAACCCAAAGACCGGGGACCCGGTATATTTGCCCGGCAAGCACGTCCCGCATTTCAAGCCAGGCAAGGCGTTGAGACAGCGGGTCAACGATTCACTCGTCGAGTCGGATTGATCGCAACGTCGGGTGGCTCCGCGATCGGATGGTATAAATTTTCTGCGTGCGTCGCCACCGTGACCAGTGGCGGTAGCGTTTGACCGTCGGCCGCCTTCCACATCACGCCCGGGGGCACCCATGCGTCCAGCCGACCACCTGTTTTTTCTGCATCGCCGGCACGCAAACCCCGCATGAAGACCGGCTGAATGATTGATCTGCTCTGGCTGTTGGTGCCCGCCGCGGCTCTATCGGGGTGGTACACGGCCGGCCACTCGATAAGGAATCGGGCCGAACGGCCTGCCGTCCAGTTCCCCGATGACTACATCAAGGGCCTAAACTTCCTGCTCAACGAGCAGCCGGACAAGGCGCTCGAAGTGTTCATGCGCATCGACGAGGTCGATTCGGACACGGTCGAGACGCACATCGCACTTGGCAATCTTTTCAGACGTCGGGGCGAAGTCGAGCGCGCCATTCGCATTCATCAGAATCTGATTGCCAGAGACAACCTGCATCCGGACCACCGCGCGGATGCGCTGCTGGAATTGGCCAAAGATTATTTGCGGGCGGGACTGCTGGATCGCGCGGAGGACCTTTTCAAGGAAGTTATAAATATCGGCGGGCAGGTGCCGCAAGCCTATAAGCATCTGCGTGAAATTTACGAACAGGAGAAAGACTGGCAGCAGGCGATCGATGCCGCCGTACGCTGGCAGCGGGAATGTGGCGTGTCACAGGGTGAGGTGATCGCGCATTATCATTGCGAACTGGCCGATGCCGGTATGATCGACAGTCAGCACGGCAGCGCGCTGCGACACGCGCGACAGGCGCTGGTTCACGACCCGGATTGCGTACGCGCGAGCATTCTGCTCGGCGACCTGGCTTTTGCGCAGGCGGATTACTGTATCGCCATTAAATTTTATAGCGATGTGCATCGCCAGAAACCGGATTTCATCCCGCTGGTGCTGCCAAAGCTTAAAGAGGCTTTCGCGCGACGCGGCGATTTCGTTGGCCATCAAAAATTATTGCGGCACATGCGGGATCAGCATGGAGGCCTCTCGGTCACTCTGGACGTAGTCGACAGCCTGAAACAGTTTAAGGGACCTGGGGCTGACACTGTTTTGTCCGAAGAGATGGCCCGGCCTTTGGTGTCCTTAAGGATGATCACGGAGTTTATCCGGCTGAAAACGGGGAATGGGCCGAACCATGAACCCGTTTTGCGCGCGATCGGCAATGCGCTGGATGCGCATGTGCGGCGTCAGGCCTCGCATTTGTGCTATCGCTGCGGACTGGAGACCAGAGCCTTGTACTGGCAATGCCCGGGCTGCCATGGCTGGGGGACGGTGAAGCCCATCGATCCCCCTGGCAATGCGCTAAAATCGGCGCCACAACCTGCGCCGGCCAGACAGTGGCGCGCGTCCGCCGGCAAATAAACGGCGCCGGCAGATTTACGTACGCGCCCGTTCGATCAGCATCACCACAGCCCTGACAAGGATCGATGTTTGAGTTACCCTGCGAGATACTGAACGCTCCGTTGCAAGTACGTTGTGTACTTAGATAAAAGTGTGCCTTTAAGGTAAATATTGCTTGTCGCGGCTTTCTAGCAGGGGCTGCTTAATTATGAACTTCAACACTCCAGGCGCAGCGCATTTTGAACAAGAAGATTCGTAAGGCGGTTTTTCCGGTCGCGGGGCTCGGCACACGCTTTCTTCCCGCGACCAAAGCCAATCCCAAGGAAATGTTGCCCGTGGTCGACAAGCCGCTCATTCAATATGCGGCGGAGGAAGCGGTCGCGGCCGGCATCGATGTATTGATCTTTATCACGGGCCGCAGCAAGCGTTCCATACCGGATCATTTTGACAAGGCGTATGAACTTGAGGTTGAGCTCAAGGCGCATAAGAAAGACAGCATGCTGGCGCTGGTGCAGGAAATAGTGCCCCCGCAAGTTACCTGCGTATACATCCGTCAGGCGGAAGCGCTGGGGCTGGGACATGCCGTGCTCTGCGCGCGGCACGTAGTTGGCGACGAGCCGTTCGCGGTGATCTTGGCCGACGATCTGATATCCAGTGATAGTGGCGGCTGTCTCAGCCAGATGGTGGACATTTACAATCAGCGGCAAAGCGGGCTAATCGGCGTACAGCAGGTGCCGCGAGAAGACGTGCATAGTTATGGCATCGTCGAGGGCGAGTCGGTCGATGAGCGCCTGTGGAAGATCAATAGTATGGTGGAAAAGCCCAAGCCCGAGGAGACGTCTTCTAATATCGCGATCGTTGGCCGCTATATACTGACGCCATCGATCTTTGACTGCCTGACTCGCGTGAAGCGCGGCGCTGGCAACGAAATCCAGTTAACCGATGCAATCGCCGGTCAGCTCGAGCGCGAAGCAGTTTTCGCCTATGAATTCGAGGGCAAGCGGTACGACTGCGGCAACAAACTTGGCTATCTGGAGGCGACCGTGGAATACGCGCTCAAGCATCCCGAGTTGCACACACGGTTTCGTGATTATCTCAAAGCGCTCGATGTGGAGTCGATCGGACCGCCAAAGTAATTTTCCAACTTCCACCACGACCTTATTCGAATCTGAAGACGTATTCCTGCGTATTGTTTTGCAGTAAATAGGTGCGTTCAGTCACAAACCCCGTCATTTTTCTTTGCAGCGTCGGCATGCTGTAAGGCGAGTGTGGGCGCGGCTCGCCATCATTCGATGCATATTGCAGACAATCCTCGGTTAGCACCGTAAAGCGCGAGGGGGTGCCGGGCATCTGCTTGCCGTTGTACATTATAGCGAACAGCAATGTTCCTCGTTTGCTGAACTCATGCAGGCGCGCAACCAGCGTGTCCAGACCGTCAGGCGTCAGGTAATTCAGCAGATCCCATGCAAGCAACACGTCGAACTGACACTGTCCGGCGTCCGATAGAATCCGTTTGGCGGCCCTGGACGCACCCGGATTTGTTCCCTCACGCGGCGCATTGATTTCACCGAGCATCAACGCCAGATGCTCGACATAGACCTTGCAATGAAGGCTTGAGAGGAACTCGATATTGCGTGTAATCGCGGTGCCCAGATCTAGCGCCCATTGCCGCTTTCCCGTGCGTAGATGATGCGCAATCAGGTTGAAGCCAGGTGA
>Ga0136621_1000011_pt1 | contig 50655 bp, 53 predicted proteins | sample AntDryUQ445A2306_FD_104673 | JGI IMG/M metagenome (GOLD analysis project Ga0136621, IMG submission 104673) | Polar desert sand microbial communities from Dry Valleys, Antarctica - metaG UQ445A (23.06) | ecosystem: Environmental > Terrestrial > Soil > Desert | place: Antarctica: Dry Valley...
ACTTCGCCAAGCGTCTGAAGACGCTAAAAGGCCTTACCCCCTTCGAATTCATCTGCAAAACATGGACACAACAACCCGATCGATTCAAACTCGACCCAACCCACCATATGCCGGGACTTGACATCTAATAAGCCTATGTGATCGCGACCGAGGGACGCTGTCATCTCGACCCTTCGACGCTCCTCAGGGCAGGGTCCGCGAGAGATCTTACACGCCCCCGGAGTCGCCTCTCCCCCACCACCGAGTAATTCTCGTATCGTCTGCGTCAGAACTCGTAAATGCCCGACACCTGCACGCGATTTATATCGCCGTCGAAGCCATTTTCGAGCTTGCGTTCGGCGTGCAGGAACTCGACGCCGAAGGTCACCGGCGCCACGGGCGAGTACAGCAAGTTCAGGTGCCCACTGTATGCTTCTTTTTCGACGTTCCCGCCGGTGAATTCCACGGGGTTGTCGATTTGACGATAGCCACCCACTAAATTAGACCGCCACTGGGAGTTCCAATAGTGCGTGTACCCAGCATACCCGCCGTACTGCGGTATGGGTTCGATGTCGCCGTCGTCGTCGATCACGCCGTCGGAAGGGCCAAATCCCATGTAACGCCCGACTCCGTCGCCGCCGTTAATTTGGAAGACCAGCTCGTCGTCACCGATGGACGGGACTATGCCCGAGAAGCTTACGCCGTAACCGACCGCAGTATCATCTTGTTCAAGAAAATCAGGATTGCCGTCGTCGACCGTGAGCGCTCGACCGACGCCCGCGAGCGAGAACGAGCCGAAGTCGGTGTCAAGGTTATAGCGCGCCACCACATCCGGTATCTTGCCGTCTTGCGTACGGGTGCCCAGGCGGAACACGTTTACATCGCCATCTTCGGGGTCCAATGCGGGTGGTCCGTTGTTGTTGTATAGCTCAGTCTCCGGGTTCTCGATGGCGAAATCGAAAGCGCCTAACGTATAGCGGATTTGCGGTTGACGAACGAAGATCGTACTTTCGGCCGGGCCCACGAAGTCCAGCGTTTCCGGCAGCGCGTCATCATTCTGGAAGGTCGACCAAGTCTGCCCCACCAGCAGGTCGTTGAACTCGAAGTAGTAATGTCGCAGCCGTGGACTGAATGAGTTGGTGAACGCTTCGTTGCGTTATCAGTTGTCAGAAAATCTATCTCCAAATAGGTGGTTAGCGCATTGCCGCTGAGGTCAGTCGTGGACTCTAAGGCGACACGACTCTCCTTGGCGGTCGCATAGACGGTTTGATGGCTGCGACCGTCGCCCTGTACCGGGATCGCAAACGGCAGATAGAAGTCAGTGCCAAAGGATTGTTCTTCGCTAACCAGTCTGCCGTCGCTCGCGTCGTTACCGATCAGGCTCAGTTTGGCGTAACCGCCGATGCCGACGGTAGTATCTCCGGCCTCGAACTCAAACGTCCCGAGCGACTCAAACGCTTGAGCAACACCGGGCACGCCGAAGGATATGCTCACAGCTAGCGAAGCAACCCAGCTGTTATGTACGATGTTTCTGGTCGTCATGGTGATCCCCGAACGGTGTACTTAACGAAGCCGTCCGTGGCGAGGAAAATGGGCCCATTGGTTAATGGGCCTATGGGGTTAATGGGCCTATGGCACTGACTACCCGCAAATCGCGCGGCGAACAGTCAAGTGCGATCGCTCTTACCGACACCGGTACCGCGCGCACGCGCGATACCGGCCACGAATGAAGTCGCACTTATTTGCCCGCCCGATGCTCGACCAGATCGTCCACCACCGATGGATCGGCAAGCGTAGACGTGTCGCCCAGCTCGTCGACTTCGTTGGCGGCCACCTTGCGCAGAATCCGGCGCATGATCTTGCCCGAGCGCGTCTTGGGCAGACCCGGAGCCCACTGAATAAAGTCGGGCTTGGCAATGGCGCCGATCTCATCGCGCACCAGTTGCGCCAGTTCCTTCTCCAGCTCCTCGCTCGGTTCCACGCCTTCCATCAAGGTCACGTAAGCGTAAATGCCCTGGCCCTTCTTCTCGTGCGGAAAGCCGACCACGGCCGCCTCCGACACCGACTTGTGCAACACCAGCGCACTCTCGACCTCGGCGGTGCCCATGCGATGCCCGGAGACGTTGATCACGTCGTCGACCCTGCCCGTGATCCAGTAGTAATTATCTTCGTCACGGCGCGCGCCGTCGCCGGAAAAGTAGTAGCCCGGATAAGGATCGAAGTAGGTCTCCTTGAAGCGCTTTTGATCGCCGTACACGGTGCGCATCTGACCGGGCCAGGGAAACTCGATGCACAGATTGCCTTTCGCGGCCCCTTCCTGCACCTTGCCCTTGTCGTCGAGCAGCACGGGCTGTACGCCGAAGAAGGGCACCGTGGCCGAACCTGGCTTGAGGTCGATGGCGCCCGGAAACGCGGTGATCATGAGACCGCCGGTCTCGGTCTGCCACCAAGTGTCCATGATGGGGCAGCGCTCCTTACCAACGGTACGGTAAAACCATTCCCAGGCTTCCGGGTTGATCGGTTCACCCACTGTACCAAGTATCCGCAGACTGTCGCGCGAGGACTTGTTGACGGGCTCGTCGCCCTTGCCCATCAGCGCGCGAATCGCGGTGGGCGCCGTGTAGTAGATATTGACCTTGTGCTTATCCACGATTTCCCAGTGACGGCTCGCGTCCGGATAGGTCGGCACACCCTCGAACATGACGGTCGTCGCGCCATTAACCAGTGGCCCATAGAGAATATACGAGTGCCCCGTGACCCAGCCGACATCGGCCGTGCACCAGTAAACCTCGCCATCCTGATAATCGAAAACAAACTTGTGCGTGATGGCGGTGAACAGCAGGTACCCGGCCGTGGTGTGCAGCACGCCCTTGGGACTGCCTGTGGAGCCTGACGTGTAGAGGATAAACAGCGGATCTTCCGCATCCATCTCCTCTGGTTCGCAGTCCGCGCTGGCCTTGTCCATCAACTCGTGGTACCAGTGGTCGCGGTCATCGTTCCACGGCACATCGTTACCCGTGCGCTTGACGACGATTACGGTTTTGACGTCCGGGCATTCTTTCAAGCCTTTGTCTGTATTGGCCTTGGACGGCGTGTTCTTGCCGCCACGCACACTTTCATCGGCCGTGATCACCACGCGGCAATCAGAGTCCAGAACACGATCTTTCAGTGCCCCCGGCGAGAAGCCCGCGAACACCACCGAGTGAATGGCGCCGATGCGCGCACAGCCGAGCATCGCCACGGCGACTTCCGGAATCATGGGCATGTAGATCGCTACCCGATCGCCTTTCTTCACGCCCTGCTCTTTTAGCACGTTGGCGAACTTGCAGACCTGCTCGTGCAACTCTTTGTAGGTGATGGTCTTGGCGTCATCGGGTTCGTCGCCCTCCCAGATGATAGCGGGCTGATCGCCGCGCTTCTCCAGATGCCGGTCCACGCAGTTATACGCAGCGTTAAGCTTGCCGCCCTCGAACCAGCGGATGTGGGCTTCCTTGAAGTCCCAATCCAGGACCTTGTCCTTGTCGAACGGTTTGGACCAGTCCAGGAACGCTTCGGCCTGTTCGGCCCAGAAGCCTTCGGGATCATCCACGGAACGCTTGTACATTTCCTTGTACTCGCCCGCGTCAATATGTGCCTTTGACGCGAGTTCGGATGGAACCTTGTAAAGTTTCTCTTCTGACATTTTTTACACCTGTAGAGTCGTGTGAGTTTCGCTCTTCCTTAAGCCGCTGAATTAGTCTAACGCCGGGCTAATGCGCTGCACCCGCCGAAGACAGTATGCCTGTCTGCTGGCGGACGTAAGTCTCCTCCCACATCTCTTCGGCGCGCCGGTCGCGCCACAGCAACGATCCCAGAAACACCGCCAGGAAGCCGAGCGGAATAGAGACGATGCCTGGATTTTCGAGCGGGAATAGCGGCGCCCGTAGCCCAAGCATGCTCTCGGTCTGTCCCTCGTAAGTCTTGACATCCGCCGTGGCAGCGGCCACTTGGTCCTTCACGGCGGCGATCTGCGACTCGAGCGACTTGCGCTCGCCTGGGCTCTTAGCGGCCGCCATATCGGCCCTGATTTCCTTTATCGTCGCCGGGCCGGCGTCGACCACCGCCTGCGCATCCGCCGTTTCGATCAGCGGATAAGTCATATTGGGAGACACCATCACCAGCGCTACCGCGCTCAAGGTGCCCACCAGAATGCCAGCGACTATGCCGCCCGTGTTGCAGCGCCGCCAGTACAAGGTCAATAGCAGACAGGGCAGATTGGCCGAAGCCGCCACCGCGAAGGCCAGGCCCACCAGATGCGCCACGTTCTGACCCTCGGCCAGAATGCCGATGGTAATGGCGATGGCGCCCACGATGAGGGTTGCGACCCGGGCCGCGCGCACCTGTTCGGCTGGCTCCGCGTGCCCACCGCGGAACACGTTCACATACAGGTCATGGGCAATGGCCGCCGAGCACGCCAGCACCAGCCCGGCCACTACCGCCACGATGGTCGCGAAGGCGACCGCCGCCACAAATGCGAGCAACAGATTGCCCAGCAGTGCGTCCGGCCCGCCGCCCAGATGTTGCGCCAGCAACGGCGCCGCCATGTTGCCGCCCTCGTCGAAAGTGGCGATGTCCAGCGCGCCCACATTGATGGCGGCGGACATGCCGAGGATCAACGTGATCACGTAGAAACCGCCGATGATGGCCATCGCCCACACCACCGACTTGCGGGCCTGCTTTGCATCGGGCACCGTGAAAAAGCGCATGAGGATATGCGGAAGACTCGCTGTCCCCAGCACCAGCCCCAGACCTAACGAAATCAGGTCCAGCGGCCGCGTCAGAAACAACCCGGGTTCCAGGAATAGCTGACCCAGTTCGGCCTCGTTCATGTTGCCGGCGCCGCCCAGTAACTTGACCACCTGGGCCAGCACTTTCTGGTCGCTGATTACGGCGTCGAGCAGCCCGGGCAGCGAAAATCCATACGGCGCCCACGCCAGAATGGTCAGCAAAATGGCGGCGATGACCAGCAGCACCGCCTTGATGATCTGCACCCAGGTGGTCGCCAGCATGCCGCCAAACAGCACATACACGAGCATCAGCACGCCCACCGCGATCACCGACACGGTGTAGTCGATGCCGACAATGAGCTCGACCAGCAGGCCGCCGCCCACCATCTGCGCGGTGAGATAGAAGATCGACACCGTGATGATGGAAAGCGACCCCATGACGCGCGCGGTGCGCGGGTTGTTGCGGAAAGCAAGGATGTCCGAGAGGGTGTATTTGCCGATATTGCGGCAGGGCTCCGCGATCACCAGCAGCACCGTAACAAAGGCCACCAGGAAGCCAACCGAGTACAGAAAGCCGTCGAATCCGTATAGCGCGATCAGGCCCGCTATGCCTAAAAAGGAAGCCGCCGACAGGTAATCGCCGGCGATGGCCCAGCCGTTCTGCAAACCGCTGATGCCAGAGCCGGCGGCGTAATAGTCGCTTGCCGAGCTCACTCTTTTGGCGGCGATAAACGTGACAAGTAGCGTAAGCGCGATGATGGCGCCGAACACGACAATGGTCAGCCACCGCCACTCGGACGAGACTGCGCCCTGGGCCAGCGCCGTGCAGGGGCTTAAGCTAATCGCGACCAGCAGCCCGCCTTGCATGATTTTGCTCTTCATGCGGCCCCCCGCTTGCTCTCACCGGCGGCAGGCTTCATCACACCGTGGCGCTCGGCGTTCTTGCGAACCTCGGCAGCCAGCCGATCAAACTCCCCGTTGCCGCGGGCCGCGTACACGGCGGCGATGATCCAGGCGACTACGAATTGAGAGAGCGCGAACAGGATGCCGACATTGACCGGCCCCCAGACCTGCACCGTGAAAATACCGGGGAAATAACCGCCCCCGATGGGCAACAGAAAGTAGTAAATCATCGACACGATCATTAGCGTCACGATGAGGGTTTTCTTCTTGCGGTGCAGTTCCTGGAATTTCGGGTCCGCGTGGATGGCGGACCAGTCGACGTTGCGTGCGGGGTCGTTGTTGTTAGAGGCCGTGGCAGCCATTGTCGCTCTCTCCGATAACGTGTGGGTCGGAGTCAACGGCATTCCGTTGCGGCGCTGAACTTCGGTTGGAGTGCAAGCCCGCGAAACGCGATCCGTGCAGGCCTGATTTGCGTGGACCTGCAAACTCCATGCCTCGAGTGTGGGTTACACCTTCAGTGGGGGCCCAATATACAAGTACTCACCAGGGCAATGATGCTCGAGACCGGTAGTGTCGTGTCCCACAAGGAACCAGCCCATTTTGAGGCCGTCGTTAGGGCCAGCGCCTGGCCCCACAAAGGCCGGGGGATTTGGCCGGAATCCAGTGACAAGGATGTTTGGTTAACGGGACTCCAGCCTGCGCGGGAACGACGGGGGAAATGTGAAACTTATTAGTGGGACAGCGAACGAGGGGCTTGTAGCTGACAACGACTACCCGTACGAGATGCTGTTTGTGGCATTGTCCAATGCGTCTATTTTCTAATGCTTTCAGGGGTCAAGGTCGCTGGATGTTTGCAATTCCTTACAGATCGCTTGTAAATTTTACAATTCAGTCTTTGGCTGCTGCATAGCGACAATCATAGACGGCGGCAAAATATCTAACCGCCCGCAAACATGGCGCGCAGGTTCACCGACGATGCCTCGCCCAGCGCCTCGAAATGCCGCGTCAGCCACTCGGTGGCAGCGCGATAACTCATACCGTGCAAGGCGTCCAGAAACGCCCATTCGGCGTTTACCTTGCTCGACGCGTCCAGCGGAGTGAGCTCGGCTTCGCCGTCGATGCGGTGGATCAGCATGCGCTTGTAGCGCCTGGCATCCAGGCTCCCTTCGTCGAGCTGCCGGGTCACGAATTCGATGGCGCGCAGCTCCGCCAGCAGGCTGCTGTTGAAGGTGATCTCGTTGATGCGGTCCAGAATGTCGCGGGCGCGCTTCGGGGTGTCGGGCGAATCGATGGGATTGATCTGCACGATGACGATATCGCGCGTGGCGCAGCGATAGATGAACGGGTGCAGCGCCGGGTTGCCCATGTAGCCGCCGTCCCAGAATGCCTCGCCGTCGATCTCGACGGCCTGAAACATATTCGGCAGACACGCCGAGGCCATCACGGCGTCAGGCGAGAGTTCGGCATTCCTGAAGATGCGGGCGCGACCCGTGCGCACGCTGGTGGCCGACACGAACAGCTTGATCGCGGCGCAGCAACGCACCGCGTCGAAATCGATCTGCCGCGCGAGGAAATCCCTGAGTGGGTTGAGGTTGAACGGGTTGAGTTCGTAAGGCGAGGCAAGTCGGGTCAGCATATCGAGCGCCAGATAGCCGGGCGATGTATTAAGGCTCCAGTTGCCCGTCCACTGATCCCACGGCGTGCGCTGAATCAGGCTGAAACACGCGCCCTCGCTCGCCGCCCGCCAGAAGCGGTGTAATGCCTCGCGCGCGCCTTCCCGCCCGCCTTTCTCGAAGCCGTCGGCAAGCGCCACGGCGTTCATCGCCCCCGCGCTGGTGCCGCTGATCGCTTCGATGCCGATGCGTTCGTCTTCGAGCAGACGATCCAGCACTCCCCACGTGAACGCGCCATGCGAGCCGCCGCCCTGCAACGCAAGATTGATGGATTTGACGCCGTTGCCCTTGAGACCGTTGTCAGTGGGGCGCGTTGCCTTGCGTGGTTTGGCGGGCACGGAAGTTTCGTTCGCTTTAGCGCTCATTGGGCGGTCCAGCCGCCGTCCATGGTCAAGGCGCTGCCGGTGATCGCGGCGGCCGCATCGCCGGTGAGATAAACCACCAGCGCACCGACTTGTTCGGGTTGCACAAACTGTTTTGTGGGCTGCGCCGCCAGCAGCACGTCGCGCAGCACTTCCTCGCGGCTGATCCCGCGCGCTTTGGCGGTATCCGCGATCTGGCCTTCCACCAACGGGGTCTGCACATACCCTGGGCAGATAGCGTTGCAGGTAATGCCAAGCTCGGCCACCTCCAGCGCGATGGTCTTGGTCAAGCCCACCACGCCATGCTTGGCCGCCACATAAGCGGACTTATAGGGCGACGCCACCAGCCCGTGCGCCGAAGCGATGTTGACGATGCGCCCCCAGCGCTTCGCCTTCATCATCGGGAGTGCTAAGCGCGTGGTGTGAAATGCCGACGACAGATCGATGGCGATGATCGCGTCCCATTTTTCGATCGGGAATTCCTCTATGGGTGCGACATACTGAATGCCCGCGTTGTTCACCAGAATATCCACACCACCGAACGCGGCGGCGGTATCCTCGATCATGGTCTCGATCTCGTCGGGTCTGGTCATGTCGGCGCCTGAATATTGCGCCCGCACACCGTGTTGCCGTTCGAGATCGCGCCGGATGGCCTCGATCTCTTGCGCGTCGCCGAAACCGTTCAGCATGACGTTGCAGCCTTGGGCGGCCAGCGCACGCGCGATGGCGAGGCCGATGCCGCTGGTCGAGCCGGTAATCACCGCGGATTTGCCTTTAAGCATGGGAACCTCCGGATTTTGATGACAGATGAATGAGGCGTAGCCCCGGCGTCACGCCAGATAATTGTGCACGACAGTACCGAGCGGCAGGGTCAGATCGGTCATTATGTGCGTGGCGGACAGTACCTCTACAATCGGCAGCCGGGCCACCGGCACCAGCGCGTGATCGAACAGTTCCAGCCCAGCGGGCCCGGTCCACGCCCCCTTGACTGTGACATCGGACAAAGGAGTTCGCACCAGTTCGCAGATGCGCGACCGCCGTCCACGTGAGGGATGATCTTTAGCAGAAATGTCGGCGCCCGCAGCGATTTCAGCGCCAGCGCCTCGTCAAGCGGGGCGTGCTTGTAGCCCATGGTGCCGGTTGCCACGCGCAGACCGCTGTAATCCAGCGTGCCGACCAGCGTATCGCCCCGCACCGCAAGATCGGGGGCGCCCAGCTTTTTGGGGAATCCCCACAACTCGCGTCCGCCAGCGATGGGCGCGTGAACATCCAGATACATCGCCTGCTGATAATTTCCCGGCTCGCCCCTGTAGGTCACCGGAATTAATTGCCCCGCCTCGCAGTAGTCGCCAAAGCCGGTGGTGTCCGGCATGCGCATGAACTCGAACTTGACACAAGGTTCGGCCAGTTCCAGCGGCTCGGGCACGAGGTCGTTCAGCAGCCCGGGATCGCTGCGATAGGTGATGATCAGATATTCACGGTTGATGAATCGGTACGGTCCCGGTGGATACGCAGGGCTGGTCAGGGGCATGGAGAAGGCGCGTTTGACGACCTCGCTTTGTTTCATGCTGGCCTCCTGTGGGTCGGCATTGACAATTGATGCTCACGCTCCCATACAGGCATACATACGTCAATGCCTGCCGGCGAGTGATTGCGGGCCGGATACTGCCTGCCGGCAATAGTCAAAGCGGCGCGGCAAACAGCGACATCACATGCATGCAAGCGGTAACATGTGAGCGTGAACCGTTCATTAAGACATGGCGCCCCGGCGTATACATCGTGGCGCGTGAGTCTGGCGAATTGTCCATGACTCGCGCGGGATCGTCCGCCATGCGCTTCGATGCCAACTATCGTGAGGATGTGACCCTGGATCACGGCCTGCGCGTTCGCTTGCGCACGGTCACGCCTGCTGATCGGGAAATGCTCGTCGAAGGTTTTGCGCGTCTGTCGGCTGAGTCGCGTCAGCGGCGTTTCATGGGGACCAAGGCCGCCTTGAGCGAGGCCGAGCTGCGGTTCCTGACCTCGCCTGACAGCATCGATCACGTGGCGATCGGGGCGGTGGACATTGGCGCGGACGGCGAAGAACGTGACGGCGCTGGCATCGGTCACCTGCTGCGTAGCACCGAACACCCTGAGGTTGCGGAGCTGGCGTTGACCATGCAGGACGCCAGACAGGGGAAGGGCATCGGCCACATGTTGCTGGTGCGTTTGATCGCCGCTGCCGCCGAGCGCGAAGTACGGCGCATTCGCTGTCACCTGCTGGCTGACAATACACGCATGCGCGGACTGATCGAGCCAGTGCTCGGCGACGCCGTATTCACCCGCGAAGGCGACACGATGACGTGCGAGTTTCCCGTCCCGGCGAATGCGCAACCAGAACACCTGGCGCGTGACCAGGCTGCGGCACCACTGTTTGGACTCCTGCGTCTGGTCGTCGCGGGCGCCGTATTGCCGCTTGACTTCACTATCGCCGGGTTGCGCTACAGCATCGGGTCGATGGCGCTTCATTCCCCTTCTTCGACACGGACGCCTCCTCCGGAACCGGATGCCAAAGACGAAACCGGCAACAATAGCTAGAGCCGGTTTCGTCCGCCTGCTTCCACGGCTGCGACGCTCTAACAATTCCAAGATTGTTCGAATTCAACAGAACTTACGACTCCGGGTCGAAAACATCTCGATCCCAGTACGGCGCATCGAACCGCGCGACCAGAAAATCGATAAACACGCGTACCTTGGCGGGCAGATTGCGCCTTGATGGAAATACCGCGTACATGCTGAGCGGTGCATGCTCGTATTCCTGGAGTACCACCCGCAGTTCCTTGCGAGCCACCGCCTGGTGGACGATGAACGTCGGCAGGATAGCGATACCGTAGCCAGCGATGGCGGCCTCGCGCAGTGCATCACCGTTGTTGACGCGTAGCGCCGTCGGCACCTCCGCACTCATGATGGTTCCATCCCGCGGATCGCGGAACTGCCAGTAAAGCCGATCATCCTTGTTCGTGTAAGCGAGACCGCGGTGATGGGCAAGATCGTCCGGTCTCTCCGGAATTCCGTAACGCTTGAAGTAGGCGGGCGCGCCGACCGCGGCGAATCGAATAGGTGCGATCCGTCTCGCGATCAGGTTTGACTCCTTTAGCCAGCTTATCCTTACGGCCATATCGAAACCTTCTTCGACGAGGTCGATAACGCGGTCGTTCAAGTCTAGCTCCACGTTAAGTTTCGGATGCAGGCTCATGAACTCGCCAATCACGGGCGCGAGATGCAGGATGCCAAACGACATCGGGCCGCTGATTCTCAAGGTTCCCACCGGTTCGGCGGCACCCTTCGACACCAGGCTCTCTGCTTCTTCTAGATCGGCCAGCACGCGCTGGCAGCGGTCAAAGAACTCTGTGCCTGCCTCGGTGAGGCTGAGTCGTCGCGTGCTGCGGTTCAGCAGACGCACGCCAAGACGATCTTCCAGATCGCGTACCCTGCGACTTACCGCCGACTTGGCCAACCCTAATTGCTCAGCGGCCGAGCCAAAATGCCTGGTCTGCACCACTGCGACGAAAGTGCGCAGGTCCTCAAAGCGATCTCGCATTGTTCTCCACTACAGAACAAATAAATCTTGAAAAGACGGTTTGTAGCTTCGGCTCGCAATTATAGGATGCCGTTATCGCGTCGCCCGGTAAAGGCGAAACGGCGCAAGCATGGCCCGCGGTGGCGTACGGTACGCAATCAACTCGAAGGAGAAACTCCCGATGACCAGTGAACCCAGGCGTGATCCCCTCTCCGATCCGCTACTCACCGCCGAGAACGCGGCGCTCGTGTTAGTGGACTATCAACCCCCGCAAGTCAACACGGTGCGTTCGACCGACAGTCACAGCCTCGTAGCGAATGTGGTCGCGCTGGCAAAAACGGCCCGGCTGTTCAAGCTGCCTGGCATCCTTTCCACGGTCGGTGTCAGTGCCGATCTTAATCCGGACACGATAGAACCGCTCCGCGCGGAAATGCCGGAAGCGGTCTGGATCGATCGCACCAGCATAAATGCCTGGGAAGACTTGGATTTCGTTCGGGCGGTTAAGGCGACCAGGCGCAAGAAGCTCATCATGGGCGCGCTGTGGACCGAAGTCTGCCTCGCCTTTCCGGCACTTGACGCCCTGCGCGATGGCTTTGAGGTATTCGCCGTGGTCGACGCGGTCGGAGGAACCTCGACAGAGGCTCATCAAGCCGCGCTACAGCGCATTGTTCAGGCCGGCGCACAGCCCGTAAGCTGGATTGGCGTGCTGTGCGAACTTCAGCGTGACTGGTCGCGTTCAGAAACGACGGCGGGCATGGTCAGGATCGGCAGCGAGCACGGCGGCGCCTGGTCAACCGAGATTGCTCTGAAGCAGTTCGCCTCTAAAGGTCTTGCCAAAGAGAGCGTATGAGAGATTTCACCTTCTTGTTTTCGACAGCTACGTAGCCCGACCCATGAACCAAGTCATTTCTTGTCTGACCCGCTTTCTTCTGCTCGCTATCACGCTGGGCGTACACGTATGACCAATAAGATGTTCCAGGCGCGGCTTGGCGCTATCTGCTATCTGATCTGGGGATTGCTGCACCTCAAGGCCGCGCAGGTGGTGTATGTGCTCGGGGCCGGAATGGTGCAGGGCCGGCTTTATCAGGACGCTTGGAATCTTCTGTGCTTCGCCGTCACCGCGATGGCGTTGTCGCTGACGCTCAACTGGCGCAATCACGTCTGGGGCTACTGGATCAACCTCGGCGTCATCAGCGTGGCGGACCTGGGCTTTATATTCTTTGTGCTCGTACCTGGTTACATCGACCTGATTCCGGGGATCCTGGGGCCCGTGTTCTGGATTCTAGGCTGGCTGTTGACGTCCCTCGCCTATCCGCGATGACTGGGCATCTAACGCCCGATGATGCAAAGTAAAGCCCGCGCGCATTGTTTAGGGGCGCAAAGGCATGACTCGGGATTTCCTGCCCGTCATTCCACGCTCGTAATACCCGTTACAACCCGCTACTAACAGGAGTACATGATGACTCAGCAAAGCTCACCGTCCGAAGGATGGCCGGAATTGCCCTTCAGCGACTGGCGCGACACGTGCGGGACTCTGCACCTGTGGACGCAGATCGTCGGCAAGGTGCGACTGGCGCTGACCCCATGGATCAACCATTCGTGGCACGCCACCTTGTACGTGACCGCGCGTGGCCTGACCACTTCACCCATTCCCCATGATGGGCGCGTGTTCGAGATGGATTTCGATTTCATCGATCAGGCGCTGCTGATCCGCGTGAGTGACGGCGCGGCGCGCAGGCTGCCATTGAAAGCGCAGTCGGTGGCCGATTTCTACGCCGCCGTGATGAAGGCGCTGGCCGAGCTGAATCTGCAAGTTCAAATTCACGGCGCGCCCAACGAAGTCGCCGACGCCATCCCGTTCGAGGAAGACCGCACGCACAACGCTTACGATCCCGACTACGCGCAACGCTTCTGGCGCGTGCTGTTGCAGGTCGATCGCGTGTTCAAGCAGTTCCGCACCGGGTATCTCGGCAAGGTCAGCCCCGTGCATCTGTTCTGGGGCAGCTTCGATATGGCGGTCACGCGCTTCTCTGGACGTAGCGCACCGCAACATCCCGGCGGCGTCCCCGCCCTCCCCGATCCCATCACCCGCGAGGCGTATTCGCACGAAGTCAGCAGCGCGGGCTTCTGGCCCGGCGGCGGCGCGACGGATTATCCCGCGTTCTATTCGTACTGCTATCCGACACAAGAGCAATCGGCTCGACGGCCGTTAAGCCGAAAGAGGCGTTCTTCCACAAGGAAATGGGCGAGTTCATCCTGCCTTACGACGCCGTGCGCACGGCGCGCTCACCGGACGCGGTGCTGCTGGAATTCCTGCAAAGCACGTATGAAGCCGCTACGGAGACCGGGGGATGGGATCGCGCCATGCTGGAATGTCCGCTGGGCGAACCCGGCGTAGTGCCTGCGACGGCGACGGCAAGCTGAAAACATATGCCTGGGTCACTGCTACACGGTACCGCATGACGTCCCGTTTCGTATCCGCTGCCGACGGTGATTTAACTTCTCACGCGCGTACCCAGTTTTCCACCAGCAATCCCGGATAGTCCGTGAAGTCCGCTTCGTTATTGGTGACGAGCGTGACGCCCAGGCTCAGCGCGTGCGCGGCAATCAAGCGATCCAGCGCGTCTCGCCGACGATCGCGCACGGCAGCCGCAAGGACGCCATAATGCACAGCCGCATCTGCATAAAAGGGCGCTGCGGGGACCCAGGTCAGTAGTAGCGCGACGGCACGTTCGGCCGCGCCCTTCGTCTGCGTTAATCGCTCTACGCCGTGACGCAGTTCGGCTAGCGTTATCACCGACAAGACAACGTCGTTCTTGTCCGCAGCTGCGAATCGCTCGACCACCCTCGACGAGCGACGATTCATCAAATAAATGCAAATGTTTGTGTCGAGCATGTAGCGCATGGCATGACGCTCCCAAGCTATGTTTTATCGCCCCAATCGCGCTCTTTCTCCTCATGGAACTCGCGCCCCTCCGACATGAAGTCCGGCGGAAACGCCGCGAAGGCTTCCATTACGCCTGCAAGCGATCTCCTCTGGACCGGCCGGATGACCAGGTTGTCTCCCACCCTCTCGATTTCGACGTCCTGTGACGCCTCGGCAAAGGCCAGTTCCTTGGGGATGCGAACGGCTAGCGAATTTCCGCTCTTGAACATTCGGGTCAACATCGCGGACTCCTGATTGCAAGGTATATACAGGATATACGCTCGACAGTTCGTGGGGAAGTCCGTGCGTTACGGTCGCTTATACCATTACATCCTGGGACTGAACACATAGCCAATGTGTGTAGCGGCATAAACGCTCGCCTCGTAGGCCTGCCGGTTGGCATCTCCCACAAAAAAGTTATCGAAGGTCAGATCGGGTAGATCGAGCATACGCCCGGGCCTGTGCGCCTGCACTTCGGTATGTTCATCCGCTCTGGCCTGTGCGGTAAGCGATGGAAACTCAGGTACCGCCAGCACCGCTATTTGCAAGCCGGGATTGAATGGAACTCCTTCGAATTCTCTTGGGCCGCAACCACCAATGCCCCACAAACAGCGTGAATTTCGCCCGTCGCCGAGAATGCTGCGCGCGTGACTCGGGCCGGCGTATAATTCATGCGTCATCGTGCGATTCAATTGTGAGGTTGGTGTTCATGTCTACCGTTCTTGACGCTCCGGAACAGTCAACGCGAAAAGTGCCGGCGGTTCAAAAAGTCATTCTGTATGACATCAGCTGGGAGACGTACGAGCGTCTTCTCGCTGAGCACGGTGCGCATGCGGGCACGCGCTTTTCTTACGACTGTGGAGCGTTGGAAATCATGAGCCCGTTGATAATCCACGAGAGAATTAATCGTCGGCTGGCGACCATCTTCGAAACCATCGCGGAAGAACGCGGAGTGGATTTCGATAGCGTCGGCTCAAGCACATTCAGACGTGAAGACTTGAAGAAGGGGTTTGAGCCGGACTCATGTTTTTACATCACCCATCTTGAGCGCGTCCGTGAGAAAGCGCAGATCAACCTGAGAATCGATCCGCCGCCTGATCTGATAATCGAAGTCGATATCACCAGCCCCAGCCTGCCGCGTTTCCCGATCTTTGCCGCGGTCGGCGTACCCGAGGTGTGGCGTTACGACGGTGCGCGGGTGCGCGTTTTCGCGCTAAGCACCGGCGAGTACGTCGAGCCATCGGAAAGCGCCAGCCTGCCCGGGGTAACGGGCGATGTGCTGACCGATTTCCTTGCAAAGAGCAAGATGATAAAGCGCGCCCCATGGCTGCACGGCATTCGCGAGTGGGCGCGGCACACTTTGAGCAAGTGAACCGGCGCGGTCTACGCATCACATTGGTGAACGATCTCAGTTTCCAATGCGGTCTCGGCAAGCATCGACGTAAGCCGGAAAATTAATTCAGCGAGCCGCGCGCGCTGTAAACTCCTCGCGCCACCCCGATGCCAATAGCTAGCAGCGCGCCTGTTCCTGGCTCACGGCAAGGTCAAAATTAGCTTGCCAGATTACTCAGCCCCCGTGCCCGCCAGAAGCCGCTCCAGTGGCGCGCGAACTCCGCTCAGCGCGGCCTGCAGCGCCTGGTCGATCGCCTCGACCACGCTATCGACGGTGCGCTCCTGAGCCATTGCTCTGCCCCAGGCGTGTTTTTCAAAAACGATGCCGTTGCTGTTACTCACACGCAATGTCAGCGCGACCCGGCCGCTGGGACCTTCGCGCGTATCGACTTCGAGCAGCTCGGAGACATCCGCGCTCACGATAACCGCTTCGCCGATGTTCACGGCAAGCCCCGTTAATTCCGCGTTGATACCCGCCCGGCACAGATAGTCGACGGTGGCCTGCGCGAGCATACGCGCCGGTGGCGTAGCCCATTGATGACTTGCGTAGAAGCCGATGGTTTGCGGCAGGTCGGGTGGCCGATAAACGATTTGCATTGTATCGAACGGCGGCAGGACGTTGAACGGCTGCACCTTCACAAGCGCCGCTGCCGAATTGTTCGCTGCACAGGCAGCGTCCTGCCGGCCCGCGAAATCATCGAGCGAGTAGTAACGCGTTTGCGGCGCGGAAGCGCAGGCGGACAGCAGCAAGATCGCCGCTGTCGGAACGAGTCGCATGAGTTCGATCACGGCATCACGCCCGCGGGTTCGCCGGGGATTCGATCCTCCGTCGGCAGTACGCGTATAAGACTGTAAGGCCGCGCCTTGATTTGCGTGGAGAAACCTTCCAGGCCAGCCGCCGCGCGGCTGAGCCTCGCGAGGATTTGCTCGATGACCAGCCGATTCTCGCTGACGACAGCGGTTGCGTCATGCGCATCGTGCAACGCCACCCGCGCTTCTTCAAGCACCACGCTGACGTTGCCACCATCCTTACCCAGCGCCGCGTTGAGATTGCCGGACAGGCTGTCCAGTTGTTCCATCACGCGTTCCGTCCGATCAAGCAAACTAACGGCGCGAACCGAGGCTCGATTCGTCTGCTTGAGAATATCGGGAAGGTCGCGCTCGAACGTCACCGTCAGTTTGTCCAAACGTTGAGCTACTGTTGCAGCCGATTCAGCCGAGACCATGGCGGCATCGTCGGGCACCGAAGCGAGCAACTATAGCCCAAGGTCGGACAGACCTGGACAATCATACGGACGCGGACTTGAGGGCCAGTGGTATTTGCGGTCGGCTTCCTTGATCGGCAGATCGTTGATACTTGCGATGCGGCGTTGCATGAGACCGTGCTCGTCGAACTCCCAGTTCTCGTTGCCGTAAGAGCGGCACCAGTTGCCGGAGTCGTCGTGCCACTCGTAGGCGAAGCGCACCGCGATTCGATTCTCATGAAAGGTCCATAGCTCCTTGATCAGGCGATAGTCCAGCTCTCTTGCCCATTTGCGCCGCAGAAACTGCACAATTGCCTCGCGCCCGGAAAAGAACTCGGCGCGGTTGCGCCACGCGCTGTTTGCGGTGTACGCAAGCGACACGCGTTCAGGGTCACGCGTGTTCCACGCATCTTCGGCCATCCGCACCTTTTGCGTCGCGGTCTCCTTGGTGAAAGGCGGCAACGGCGGGCGGGCGTTAGAGTTCGTTGTCATGTCATCCGGTTTGGTTGGTCATTCGGAATTGTAGATAACAGCCTCTTCAGCTTGATCGTCCAACCAGAGGTAATTGCTGACTGTTTGCACGTTCAGTTGCTCCGTGGGAGAGATGCCTGACACTCAGCATGCTATGAACGCACGCGCGGCGCGTCTGCTGCAAGACCGCCTTGGGCTTCGCGGGCTAATGAGAGTGTCGCTCAAAGCGGCTACCGCCACCCTTCGACGGTCGCGCCGCCGAAAATGCCCCGATTGATTTCGGGCGTGAATATCGAGTAGGGGAAAACCGCTTCGAGCGCGCTGGCCTCGTCCAGCTCCCGAACCTGTTCGGGGTTAAGGCGCAGGTTGAGCGAGGCCACGTTGTCGTGAAATTGCTCCAGGTTGCTGGCCCCCAGGATCGGGGACGTTACGCCGGGCTGCGCCGAAACCCACGCCAAGGCGACCTGCGCCGGCGGGCGGTCAAGTTGCGTGGCTACCGTACGCAGCGCGTCGAGCACGCGCCAGTTGCGGTCTGTGAACTTCGTGTCCCCGAATGGGTTGGGGCCGCTGAGCCGGCCCTGGCCGCTGGCCCCAGCGCTTTCGCGCCGGTACTTGCCGGTCAGAAAGCCGGCAGCGAGTGGGCTCCATGGCGTGACGCCGAAGCCGCACGCACGAGCGGCGGGCAGGTGCTCGCGCTCTACGCTGCGCTCCACGAGGGAGTATTCCACCTGCATGGCGATGGGGCCGGGCGCGGCATGCGCCGCGGCCAGTGTGCCAGCCTGGACGGCGTACCAGGCGGGCATGTCGGAAAAACCGAAGTAGCGTATCTTGCCGGCCCGCACCAGGTCGCCGAGCGACTGGAGCACTTCTTCGACGGGCGTCACCATGTCCCAGACGTGCAGCCAATAAAGGTCCACGTAGTCGGTCTTCAGCCGGCGCAGCGAGCCGTCGAGCGCCCGGCAAATGTTTTTGCGGCCGTTACCCCCGGCGTTGGGGTTTCCGGCCTCGGCATTGAAGCCAAACTTGGTGGCGAGGACCAGCTTGTCCCGCAGAGCGCGGTCGGCGATGTACCCTCCCACCATCTCCTCGCTGCGCCCACCGGAGTAACCATCGGCAGTGTCGATGAAGTTGCCGCCCGCATCGACATAGGCGTGGAAGATGTTTTCAGAGACCTCATCCGACGAACCCCAGCGCGGGCCGCCGAAAGTCATGGTGCCGAGGGGCGAGCGGGCTGACGACGAGTCCTGAGCGGCCGAGAGTGCGGAAGGTGGTTAGGCTCATGTGCAGTACAGTCTCCTTAAATTTAGATTTTAATGAGTAGAACCGTCTGGTGTTTCAGAGCCAGCGCTGTACTGCCTCGGCTGTATCACTCGGCTTAGTGTTAAAGCACAGCTTGGCTTGCGGGGCATGTTCGTGCACGATGTTGATCAATTTTTCAAATAATATGAAGTGCTTGCCAATCGTTCGGATGCCTGCGCCGATGACGATGCAATCGAAACACTTCTGCACGAGTTTTTCCAGAACAACTGCCTCCGCAGTTTCGCCCAAATCAGTCAGGCACATTTGCGTATCGTAGCCAAGGCCGTTCAAGCGGTCTTCATCGGCTTTGAGCCCGGCCAATATCTTGTCTGCGTCCAAGCCAGGAGATGCTGCGAATGCTGGATCTGAGAAATCGATGAGTGTTGGCTGCAAGCCAATCACCAGGACACTTTTCTTGTCTGTCATAACTTTCTCTACAGGGCCTGCGCTTGACGGAAGGCAAGCACAGCAATGATTGCGTACGAGCAGCGATAGTGCGGCCGGATACCCGGCGCGCCGTTGTCTTTCGCGCCAGCAGCCAAAACGGCGGCGTGGAACGCAAGCACTTGTTGGCGGGATTCGACGGCGAAAGTAATGTGAATGGCGCCAGAGCTGGAGCCAAACGAGCCGAACCAGAATTGCCCTTCACCGTTCTTGCCGATCACTGCCCAGCCCTCACCTTCGGCGACAACACCGATACCAAGCGGAGCCATGGACTGAACGAAGAACGGTTTGCTCGTCGCAAAGTGACTAACATTGACACCGATTGGTCAAGAATCATGGCAGATCTCCCTGCGGCCTAACCCTCGCGCTCCGCGGGCAAAGCGCAAAGCGAAGCCGCGCTTTTGTGAATCTCCATCGAACGCGTTGTCAGGCAATTTTTCAATGCGCTTCGCCCGCAAATACAGAAACAGCGGCAACCCGAATGGTCCGCAATCTTCTGGCGTTGGGCAAGAGTAAACGTCAGGCAATCCTCACGGCGATCAGCAGCAAGAGCTACTGGCACCTCTCGAAGACCCTGGCGACACAAACCGGGATGACGAATGATTGGCTGAAAAGCCAGGGCTTAATATCCGTCCGTGCGCTCTGGATGCGTGCCCACGGCTATACCTGATGTCATCGTGTGCTCCACTTTTGTGAACCGCCTAGTGCGGCCCCGCATGCTAAGTGGTGTGGGGGCCGGGGGCTAAACACCCCCGGCTACCCGATTAGACCTCGGCTCTCTTGCACTGCGGCTGTGGCGCAAGAGGTGACTACTTTCGAGCGGGAATAGTGTTCTTAGTTCTACGGGAAGAAGACATCCGTAGTGGAATCTCGTCGAAGAAGGACAACTGAAACACGGATGAATCCTTCGGGCGAAGTCTTGTCCACGGGTCCGCCAGTTCCTCGTCGGAGAACTCAATCGGGACAAGTTGCTCGAATGTGGTCTCATCAATCTCGAATGCGTCAGCGGAGACCTCCAGAAGCTTGTAGCCGCTAGAGATGACGTGAATGGCCTTTACTCGAAGTGCAAGCGAACGGTTCAGTATCGGCATGATCATGCAATCATCAAAGTCTTGCAGACACAGTACTGGTTCGAAACGCAGGAAGCTGCCCTTGTAGTATTTAATCGAGAGAAATTGAACGGTACTCACCCCGACGGACTGAGACGAACCAACACAGACATACTTTTCCGGCGGGTCGCTCCCCAGTGCCTCGGGCGTCGCTGGGTTGTTGGAGCTTGGTGGATCAAAATACTGCTCCCATTGAGCGCCGCTGATGCCGAACTTTATCCCTGCGTGGGTCTCGGTAGCGTCGGCTGGTCTCGGCTCCGTCAATCGATCCGACTTGTCAGTTGAGCCAAACAATAGCGACAGGATCTTTAACTTCGGCTCTCGGAGGTAGACAGAAGAGAAGGCACGGAAGTGCCCTATCTCTTCTGCGGGATACGCTTTGTCGAGCTCAAAGCTGAGCTGAAACGAACTTAGCGGCCCAGTCGACTCTTGGAGGAACAGTAGGTGATCGAGCGTCCACTGAATCGATTGGAAGCCCGTGGTAATTACCGAGTTGATGTCATCGCCCCACTTCGTAAAGAAGATCGCCTGCTCCTCTTCGGAGAGGGGAACCCCGAGGTATTGAAATCGAATTGCAAAACCGTCGGCGCTGTCAAGTGCGATGCGAAGTCTCTCGCGGTCGAATATCTCAGAATGCACTAAACCATTCTTCTTGGCGATTGCCACTAGGTCATCCTTGTCACCGACAGTGAGGTTGACGTTTGTTAGAAAGACAAACACTGTTGGTGGAGGTTTGGCAGAGAGAGCGCTTGTTAGGTCGTCTCGGTATTTCTTGCGCACGTCCTTCTTTCTGTCTTCTGAGTCATCCGCTTGGTTGACAAAGCCAACAGCACCGAACACGCGCTGGTCACCCCGGAAGATGGCTTCGATGTCTCGACCGCCATCGGGTCCGCCGCGAGGGTGTCTCGGCCGCACTTCGGTGAATCGCTTGTCAAGGGAAAGGACTGCCAGCGCCAGTTGCTCTCGGTGCAACTGATTTGTGTCGAGATAGCTCTTGAGGCGCTCGTCTGTCAGGTAGGGCACGATGACATTCCTGTTGTCGGGCTATCGGTAATCATGCGGGAAGGCGCAGGGCTCCGAGGCCCACGGCCCTGTGACTTCCGGGCGCTGGACCGTTGATTCTCCGCGACCGCGGCCTGGATTAGGGCTTTGAACACCTCAGCATCCAGCACCTCTCCCTCCCGGATGTCGATGGCGCGACGCGTGTTCCCCTCCAGGCTGGAGTTGAAGAGCCCCCGAGGGTCCTCCAACGAGGCACCCCGGGCGAAGGTGAGCTTGACCACCTGTTTGTAGGCCTCTCCCGTGCAGACGATCCCAGCGTGGGACCATACGGGCACCCCCATTGGGCTGCTGGGCTTGATCCATTTGCACTCCTCCACGATGTCCGGGTCCGCCTCGCGGATGATGCGGCGAACGTCCGCCAGGGTTTCGGCGCGCCAGCCACCCAGAGACCGGATCCGCTCGTCGATGAGACGAGAGGCCGCCCCGGTCGCGCGCTTCGCTTCGCACCTGGCTTGGCCTTTGCGCCTGCCTTCGGCTCACTCCTCTTTGGTTTTAGCGACACGGTTCATTCACCAACTTGTTGTGATGCCTAACCCAGCCTCAGCCGCGTGACCGCCGAAGGCGGGCACGTCGGCTGCAAGCACTTGTTGGGCGCAACGCTGCTTCACTTTCGCAGTATCTCGATGTCATTGCTCAATTCTTCCGTCTGGAATCCCTGCGTCCTTTAGTAAACGGGCCGCTTTCTTGCGGGTTTTATCGTCTGTAAACGCGAATAGGAACGGCGCGTGTGACACATAGTAAAAGCTCTGGAACCCACGCCGGTTCAACCACTGGCGCTTAACGTCTCTTTGGCTCTTGGCTGGATTTCCAGCCTCCCGGTGATTGCTTTGGTCAAACGTCAATACGCACCTGACCCGTTGATCAACGAGTTGATCTCTTATGGTCGTTAGAGTGATATGAGACCTTCCTTCTCTTTGGTTTTGTTTGCCCGGAAGCCGGATACCTGTATCTGGATCATTCAGTATCGAGTGGGCTCCCCGCTGCCTTCCATCGAGAACAGGTATGCGCGTCAATCTCGTGAAGTCAGCGCACATTTCCTCGGGAATGAAGCGCGCGTCAGCGTATAGAGGGGCCCAGTCTGTGAAAATCTCCTGCCAAAGACGCTTAACAGCGTCATAGGAGTCTCCGAGATACGTTCGCTTCACTCGCTACTCCCCAATTACGCCTAACTAGATTTAGATGACAAGCGATCAAGGAAAAATGTCGTGCACGTTACTGTCAGTCGTTAGGACAAACCGCGCCGGTCTCGGCCCACGCAGCGATAAGGTCTCCAAACACTTTCTGTGTGCCAGGAACCGGTTCGCGTCCGCGGCCTGGATGCCAACCGTAGCCAACGAGACTATCGTGCGCCATGTGCTCGACCAGCTCCTCCATGGATTTGCCGCCGTTGCGTTTCGGATCTTTGATCTGTTCACAGATGTATCCAAGCGATTTCCCCTGCCACGCCATTTCGATCGGTGCGAGATGCCATAGCGGATGACCGGGCATACCGGCGGGGTTGTAGTTCTCTTGTCCATGACAGGTGAAACAGTACATGCCCGTCGCCCCCATGCCGCCACTGCCGCGCACGACCATCGGTTGATGCACATAGGTGTTTCCCATCTCCCCTTGCAACGGCCGGTCGCCATCAGGATGACAGTTGACGCAGCGCGGGTGCGTGATGACTTTGCCGGCTTCCCTGAACAGCGCCAGGGAGCGCGCCTGCTCGTTCTCGATTGATGAGAAGGCTTGCGGGGACTTCAATTCGGCCGCGCTCGCCGTGATTGCCACCGCGAGTGTGATCAACACCACCTGCAAGCTTCTATGACTCAACATAATGCCCCTCACGATTTCACCGGCGGGATAAAAGGCAACTTGCGCACGCGCTTGCCGGTCAGCGCTGCCCAGGCGTTCGCCACCGCTGGTGCGATAGGCGGTACGCCGGGTTCGCCCACACCGGTCGGTTGCTCGGAGGACCGTATGATCGTGACCTCCACCTCCGGCATTTCGTTGATGCGCAGCATTCGATAGTCATGGAAATTCGACTCGACGATGCGCCCATCGGTCATGGTGATTTCGTCGAACAGCGCCGCGCCCAGACCGAAGCCTATGCCGCCTTCCATCTGCGCTGTAATCACGTTCGGGTTGACCGCGACGCCGCAGTCGACCGCGCACCAGACTTTGTGCACGCGCGGAAAGCCGTCTTTGCGTCTTGAGACTTCGGCGATCTGCGCAACGTAAGAATCGAACGACTTGTGTACCGCTACACCACGCGCGCGACCTTCCGGGACATTGGCACCCCAGTTTGCAAGCTTTGCTACGGCTTTTAGCACGCCCGCCTCGCGCGGATGATCGACCAGCAGCGCGAGCCTGCCGGCAACTGGATCTTTGCCGGCGGCAACCAGCAACTCGTCGATGAAAGTCTCCGTCGCAAAGCCCGTGTGCGTGTGACCGACCGAGCGCCACCAAAGCACCGGCACGCCGACCTCGGTGGTGTGCAGGCTGGCGGAGAAGTTCGGGATCGTATAGGGCAGATCGTCCGAGCCCTCGACCGAGGTTGGATCAAAACCCTCCTTGATCATCATCTCAGCGAAGGGCGAACCCGAGACGATCGACTGACCGACGATGACGTTGTCCCATGCGACGATCCGGCCCTTGTCATCCAGACCGCCCTTGAGCTTATGCACGTACATGGGCCGATAGCGGCCGCCTTTGATGTCATCCTCGCGCGTCCATATGAGTTTGATTGGCGTGCCGCGCCCGTAGGCTTTCGCGCATTCCGCGGCTTCCTTGGCGAAGCCCGAATCTGGTTGCGCGCGCCGGCCGAAGCTGCCGCCCGCGAACTGGGTGTTGACCAAGACCTTCTCGGGCGGCAGACCGAGCACCGCCGCGATCACCTGCTGGTCAACGGTCTGCAGCTGCGAACCGAACCAGGCTTGCGCGCCGTCCTCGCGCGCTTCGATCACGCAGTCGAGCGGTTCCAGCGGCGCGTGCGCGAGAAAAGGAAATTCATATTCAGCCTCGACGATTTTGGCTGACTGCGCGAACCCGCCGTCAGCATCGCCTTTCTTCGCGACGGACATTCCCCGCGACTTTGCAAGCTCGCGGTATTCGGCGATCACCTGCGCGGACGAACGCGTTTCGGTGCCCGCTAAATCCCATTCCATCTTCAGCGCGTCGCGCCCCTTTTTCGCGGCCCAGAAATTCCGGGCGTAAACCGCCACGCCTTCGGGAATGGCCTTCACCGCAACAACACCTTTAACTTTAAACGCTTGGCGGTCGTCGAACGCTTTAACCTTACCGTCGAAACGCGGCGGGTGCGCGACCACCGCGGTCAGCATACCGGGCTTGCGCAGGTCGATCGTGAACTCGGCCTTGCCGGTGGTCTTGGCGACCGAGTCGAGTTTTGGCACGTCGGTCCCGATCAAGGTGAAGTTCCTGGGATTCTTGAGCGCCACCTTCTTCGGCGGGCTCAGGCGCGCGGCTTTTGCGGCAAGCGTGCCGAAGCGCGCTGTCTTGCCGGAGCGAGCGTGCTTGATGACGCCTTTGACGACCGTGATCTCGCTTGCCGGCACGTCCCATTCCGCGGCCGCGGCGGTGACCAGCATCGCGCGAGCGGTAGCACCGGCAGTGCGCATCTGATCATAAGAATTGAAGATCGCGGTGGAGCCGCCGGTGCCCTGAATACCGAAGGCGGCGTTCTTGTAAAGCTCCAGATTGGCGGGCGCGGCTTGCGCTCGCATCTGCGCCCAGTCCGCATCCAGTTCCTCGGCGACTAGAGTGGCGAGCCCGGTGTACGGCCCCTGACCGAACTCGATGTGTTTGACCAGCACCGTGACGGTGTCATCGGGCGCAATGCGCACAAATGCATTGGGCGCGAACGCGGCCTGTGCGGACCCATCGCCCTGGATCACGGCCGCGGCGCCGGATTGGGCGCGCGCGAACCTCGGCACGTGCACGCCGATCAACAAACCGACACCAGCGGCGGCGGTGCTCTTGAGGAAATCGCGCCGCGAATAGGTGAAAGATTCCGTAGCGATCATAATCTCATGTCTCCAGGGTCTTCGCGGCGTTATGAATCGCCTGGCGAATGCGCACATAGGTCGCGCAGCGGCAGACGTTGCCATTCATCGCGTAATCGATATCCGTGTCGCCTGGTTTCGTTATCTCCGAGAGCAGCGCGATGGCGCTCATCACCTGGCCGGACTGGCAATACCCGCACTGCGGAACGTCGATAGCGACCCAGGCGTCCTGCACTGCTTTAGCCACAGGGCCAGCGACACCTTCGATGGTGGTGATCTCGGCGCCTTCGACGGCCGACACCGGCGTCGCGCAGGAGCGCCTTGGCTGACCGTGAACATGCACGGTGCAGGCGCCACACTGCGCAATTCCGCAGCCGAACTTGGTGCCCGTGAGCCCAAGCTCATCTCGTAGCACCCACAACAGCGGGGTGTCGGGTTCTACGTCGACCTGGTGCCGCTCACCGTTGACCAATAGCTTAATCATGCTTCCTCCCAATTGAATGAACTTTTGTAGAGTGGATTAAGGCGCATCGCGCCGAATCCACCGCAGTCGGTCGATAGGCCCGCAAGGCTTGCCATGAGCCTGTCGAACGGCGCGGCGGGCTTTATCCACTACACCGTTTGCTGGCTGCTGTTAACGCGCGCCAGTCACGGTTACGTACTCGCCTCGTTCGATGCGGGCGCGGAAGACCGCACCGGCGTAGTCGTCGCGCCTTCCGCTACACCGCCGAACGCATACTGCCAGCCACCGCCCAACGCCTTGTAAAGCGCGACCAGCGAGCGGGCGGCCTGGGTTTCGCTCACCGCCAGTTGCGTTTGTGCTTCGAGCAGGCGGCGCTCGGCGTCCAGCACGTTGATGAAGCTGTCCACCCCGCCCCGGTAGCGAATGCGCGAGAGCTTCGCGGCCCGCTGACTAGCGTTCGCGGCGACCCGCAACCGTGCGCGCCGCACGATTTCGCGCGTGTAGCCTACAATCGCGTTTTCGGTTTCCTCCAGCGCCCGCAATACGGTGCGCTCGTAAGTAGCGAGCTGACCATCGGCGCTGGCCTCGGCGGCCCGGATGCGCGCACGCACGCGGCCCAGATCGAACGCCGCCCAGCTCAAGGTCGGACCGAACGAATATTGCTGGCTGGATTCGTCCAGCAGGTCTTCGATCGAAGTCGAGAGATAACCGAACGAGCCGATCAGCCTGACCCTGGGAAACAAATCCGCGACCCGCACCCCAATACGCGCGGTCGCGGACGCAAGTCGCCGTTCGGCGGCGAAGATGTCGGGCCGGCGTCGGAGCAGTAAACCAGGATCGCCGATCCGAACCACCGTGGGCAGCGCCGGCAGGTCTCTGGGTTTTGCCAGCACGGTGTACAGCGCGCCGGGCGGGCGCCCTACAAGCACGCTCAGGCGATGGATAGCACGCGCTACATCGACCTCTAGCGGCGGGATCGTCGCCAGGGTCGTCGCGAGTTGCGCGCGCGCCCGCGCGATGTCCACCGCCGTCCCGCGGCCGCCTTCAAGCAACGTACGCGTCAGTTCAAACGTGCTTTGCTGATTGCTGGCATTGCGCCGCGCGACGTTTAACTGATACTGCGCGCCGCGCGCCTCAACGTACGTACGCGCCACTTCCGCGGCCACCGAGATGAAGACGGCGTATGGCTGCGCCTCGAACGCCTGATAATCGGCCGAAAGCGATTCTATCGAGCGGCGCACACCCCCGAAAAAGTCCAACTCCCAGGAGGCGTCCAGACCTACATCGTAAAATGTCTGCGTGCGATCGAATCCACCTGTATCGCCGCCGGATGTGCCGCCAGTTGCACTGCCGCCACTGGAAGATGATTCGCTGAACTTTTCCCGACTGATGCCACCACCAACGGGAACGATTGGATACAACTGGAAGCGCTGCTCGTCGAGCAGTGCGCGGGCGGTGCGCAGATTGGCGCGCGCGATCCTTAAGCTATGGTTGTGGCGTATGGCGCGCACGATAAGGCGGTTTAGAATCGGGTCGTGCAGCTCGGCCCACCACTGGATCTCGGGCTTGGCGCGGGCGACCAAGTCCGCGTTGGCGCCAAAAAACGATTCCGGCTCGTACACACCCGGCGCACGATAATCCGGGCCGACCATGCAGGCGCTTAAAGCCAGACACATCGCGATCGCGCCCGTCCGCCGCCATCGCGCGCGCAGCACATTCCTCATGGTCTGGCTCCTGTCGGTTGCGACTCCTGCGCGTCGCGAGCGTCGCTGAGCGGCTGACGCATCGTCAGCCGCCGGATGACTACGTAGAAGACGGGGGTTAAGAACAGGCCGACCAGGGTCACGCCCAACATGCCGCTGAAAACTGCCGTGCCTAAAATCTGTCGCAACTCAGCACCCGCGCCCGTAGCGAGCGCCAAAGGCACCACGCCCAGAATGAACGCAAACGAGGTCATCAAGATTGGCCGCAACCGCAATTGCGCGGCGTTGGTCGCGGCCGAATAAATAGACTTACCCGCTTCCTCCTGCTGCGTGGCGAATTCCACGATCAGGATCGCGTTCTTGCAGGCGAGTCCCACCAGCACGATAAACGCTATCTGCGTCAGGATATTGATGTCCATGCCGCGCGCCCATATGCCGACCAGCGCGAACAGGATACACAACGGCACGATTAGGATAATCGCGAGCGGCAGCGACCAGCTCTCGTATTGCGCCGCGAGCACCAGGAACACGAACAGCACGCACAGTGGAAAGATAATGATACCGATGTTGCCGGCCGTCTCCTCCTGAAACGCGACCTCCGTCCACGCGAAGTCGAGACCGTAAGGCAACGTCTGCGCGGCAAGCCCTGCCATCGTGTCGATGGCGTCACCCGAGCTGAAACCCGCGCTCGCTTCGCCTTGTATCTCCGCCGCCGGATAAAGATTATGACGCACGACCCGGTCCGCGCCCGTGGTCGGTTGAACGTCCACGAAGGTGCCCAGTGGCACCATCTCGCCGCGTGCGTTACGCGTGCGCAGTTGCTCGATGTCCCGCGGCACCAACCGAAACGGCGCGTCCGCCTGCGCGGTCACGCGGTAGACGCGCCCGAAGAGATTAAAGTCATTGACGAACGTCGAGCCTAAGCTGACCTGCAAGGTGTCGAACACGTTCTGCACGGGCACGTCAAGCATCTCCGCTTTGGTGCGGTCGATGTCGATGAAATATTTCGGCGTGGCGGTGCTAAAAGTCGTGTACGGCTGGCTAACCGTTTCTGTCTGGCTCGCCGCACCGATCAGTTGATTAGTCGCGTCCTCCAGGGTTTGCAGGCCGCGATCGAAGCGATCCTGCACCATCAGCTTGAATCCACCCGAGGTGCCGAGTCCGCGGATCGTCGGGGGCTCGATCACGAACACCAGACCTTCCTTGATCTCGGAGAAAGCCTGCTGGAGTTTGGGGAACATCTCGGCAGCGTCCTGACCGGCTTCGCGTTCCTCGAACGGTTTGAGCGGGACGAATACGACGCCTGCATTGGGTGCGGCCGTAAACGTAGCACCCGAGAATCCCGCGAAGCCGACCGCGTTCGCGACGCCGGGCATGTCGAGCGCGATCCGGGTGACCTCCTGCACGACCCGATCGGTGCGCGAGAGCGAGGCACCCTTCGGCAGTTCGATGGCCGTGATCAGATAACCCTGATCCTGCTGCGGAATAAATCCCGCTGGCACCTGCTGGTAGCCAAACACCGTGAGGCCGATCAGAATCGCGAACACCACCAGTGCTATGGCCTGCCGGCGTGTGATCTGACACACGCGCCGGCCATAGCCGTGGCTCATGCGTTCAAACCCGCGGTTGAACAGCGCGAAGAACGGCCCCGTAACGCGATTCGTGATGCGCGCCAGGCGACCCTCAGGCTCACTATCCTTGGGCCGCAACACCAACGCGCCCAGCGCAGGACTCAAAGTGAGTGAGTTGAAAGCCGAAATGAACGTCGCCACCGCGATGGTCAACGCGAACTGGCGGAAGAACTGCCCCGTGATGCCTGTTAAAAACGCGGTCGGCACGAACACGGCCGAGAGCACCAGCGCGATCGAGACAAGTGCGGCCCCGACTTCATCCATGGTCTTGCGCGCGGCGTCGCGCGCCGACATACCCTCTTCCAGGTTCCGCTCGATGTTCTCGACCACCACGATCGCGTCGTCCACCACGATGCCGATCGCAAGCACCAGCCCAAACAACGACAGATTATTCAGCGAAAAACCGAATGCGTACATCGCCGCGAAAGTACCGATCAGGGAGACGGGGATGGCGACGATGGGAATGATCGCCGCGCGCCAGCTCTGCAGGAACAAAATGATGACGAAGATGACCAGCAGCATCGCCTCGAACAAGGTGTGATAAACCGCAGAGATCGACTCAGCCACGAATTCCGTCGGGTTGTAGACGATTTCATAATCCAGGCCCTGCGGAAAGTCCTCCGACAATCCCGCCATCGTGGCATTGATCTCGTCGACCGTCTCGATCGCATTGCTGCCCGGCCGTTGATTCGCGACGATGGCAACCGCGGGCTTGCCGTCGAGATAGCTGTTGGTAAAGTAATCCTCCGCACCCAACTCTATACGCGCCACGTCGCCGATCCTGGTCAGGCGCCCGCCGCGCCCGCTTTTTACGATCACCTGCTCGAACTGTTCAATGCTTGTAAAACGGCCCTGCGCGTTGGCGGCCAGTTGAAAGGCGTAATTGGCGGCCACCGGCTCCTGGCCGAGCGAGCCAGCGGCGACCTGCACATTTTGTGCGCGCAAGGCGGCTACGACATCGCCGGGTGTCAGATTCAGCGAGGCCAGCCGCTCCGGGTCCAGCCACACGCGCATGCTGTACTCCCGCGCGCCGAACACGACGATCTCGCCCACGCCCTCGATGCGCGCCAGAACATCCTGGATTTGCTGCACGGCGTAGTTGCTCACATAGAGCTGATCGAAGGTATTGTCCGGCGACCGCAGATGCACCACGATCATGAGGTTGGGCGAGCGTTTGACGGTAGTGACGCCGAGTGCCCGCACCTCCTCGGGCAGACGCGGCTCGGCGATCGAGACGCGGTTTTGCACCAGCACTTGCGCCACGTCCAGATCGGTGCCGTGCTCGAAGGTCACGTCCAGCTGCATGGCGCCATCGGCGGTGGACGAGGAGGTCATGTACAACATGCCCTCGACGCCGTTGATCTCCTGCTCGATCGGTGTCGCCACCGTGTCGGCGATCGTCTCCGGCGTGGCGCCAGGGTACGTCGCCTCCACCCGCACCTGCGGGGGTGCGACTTCGGGAAATTGTTCGATCGGCAGATTGAAGTACGCAATCCCGCCGATCAGCACGATCAGAATGGAGATGACCGCCGCGAAGATCGGGCGGTCGATGAAAAAGTGTCCGATACGCATTATTCAGCCGTGGCCATCAGGTCCGTGCCGGGAGCCTCGATGGTGCGCGGTTGGGGCGTCACGGGGCTGCCCGGCTGCACGAGCAACAGACCCTCGACCATGATCCGGTCGTCGGGCTTCAGACCGTCCTCGACCACGCGCAGGCTATCATCCACCCAGCGGCCCAGCACGACGTCCCGCCGCTGCACCGTGTTCTTGTCGTCCACGACATACACAAAGCGTGTGGCCTGATCCGCGCTCACGGCGGCGTCCGGGATCAGCATTGCCTCGTAAGGCCCGCGGCCTTTCAAAAGTATTTCCGCGAACACACCCGGCACAAACAGCGCACTCGGGTTTTGAAACGTCGCGCGTCCCTGAATCGTGCCCGTGAACTCATCCACCTGGTTGTCCACGAAGCTCATGTGTCCCATATGCGGATAACCCTGCTCGTCGGCGAGTTGCATCCGCACAGGGTTGGGTGTGTCGCGCGATGACGGCCGCGCGCTCCTTATCGATGCTGAGATCCCTTATACCATTACATCCTGGGACTGAACAGCTAGTCCATTATCCATTCGCGATCCTAAAGGACGGAAAGGGGCACGGGCATGGAGTTGAGCACATGATTTGCGCCGTTGTGACGCCGGCACTAGACTCGGATCGAACTCGTCCAGATCGGATTACGCTCTTAGGCAACGGCATGTCAGAATCCTCCCGCAAAGCTCCCGCCACGAGTGGAACGCGCGCCCGCGAGGCAACCACTCCGTCGTCCGATCAGCCGCGCTCGTTCGGTCATGGGGAAGCATCGCTTTCGACGGCTGCCGTATCCGAACCGGGCGACCCGCGCACGCAGCGGGCGTCTCAAGCCGCCGCGGCGTTGACCGGGGAACATGCGGCGCTAAGGCGCGCCGTAAAGCAACTTGCGGGTCAAGCGTCAGCGCCGTCGTCTCTCGTCGCCACGGTGCTGGCATCGCTGAATGCCTGCGAGTCGCGCGCCGCGGAACTGTGCTCGCTCCAGCGCGAGGCGCGCATCGTGCTCGAAAACGAAGTGCAGGAGCGGACCCAGGCGGGGAAGCTCGCGCGCGGGCAGACCGAAACCCTTGTACGGGCGCTGGCCGTGTGCGCCGAGGAACCGGAACTCGACAAGTTTCTGGGCCATGTGCTGCGCGCCATCGCCGAGCAACTCGCGGCGCAGGGCGCATCGCTATGGATTCGCGATCCCGCCACGGATCGACCTGTATTGCGGCTTTGTTGTGAGCATGGGGTTATCAGTTGTGACGCCGATTCAAACCACTCCGCGGCACTGAAACCGCCGTGTTTGCGGGACGATCCAACGTGGCAGGAAATCGTGCGCACGCGTCAGCCGGTAGTGCATGAGGACGTAGCGACGGACTCACGCATCGAACCGCTGCGGGGATATCTGCTGGATAAAGGCGTGCGGGCATTACTGGAGGTGCCGCTGTTGCTCGGGGAGGAAATGATCGGCTTCATCAGTATCCGCAGCCGCACACCAGGCCGCTTTCGACCGGAACTAGTCGCGCTCGCGCAGGCCCTGGCGCATCAGGCGACCTTGGCAATGCAGCTCACGCGGCTTGCCGACGCCGCGCGGGATACCGCGGTGCTGGCCGAACGCAACCGCATCGCGCAGGAAATCCACGACGGACTCGCCCAGAGCTTTACCGGCATTCTCATGCAGGTGGAAGCCGCGGAGGAGTCTGGCGCATTTGCGCATCGCTTGCCGGTGGAGGTGTTCGCGTCCAAGGTGCGCGGGCTGGCGCGTGACGGACTGACCGAAGCGCGACGATCGGCAATGGCTTTACGCCCTCAGCACGGTCGTCGCGGCGGGCTGGATACGGCGTTGCGGGAACTTGCGCTGCGCAGCACCGCGCCCGGTCACACCGTGTGCACGTTCCGGCGTTTCGGCGCAGAGTCGCTGCCGCCGGACCAGGAACATGCGCTGTTTCGCATCGCGCAGGAGGCAGTCAGCAATGCGTTGCGGCACGGGCAGCCGGACCACGTATTTATCTCTTTGCACGAGACGTCCTGTTACTGGGAGCTTTACGTACTCGATGACGGCGTCGGAATACAGCAATCGTTAGCGATAGACGCACAACAAGGGTTCGGGCTGGAAAGCATGCGCGAGCGAGCCCGAACGATCGGCGCCGACTGGCACATCGGCAGCCGCATCGACGAAGGAACGAGCGTGACAGTGCGGGTGCCCAAACTTAAATCTACGTGACGACACCAGCATTCAAGACTCGCGTTATTCTCGCGGACGATCATCCCGTGGTGCGGGAAGGCCTGGTCACGATCATCAATCAACAGGCCGATATGCAAGTCGTGGCCGAGGCCGGCAACGGCGAGGCGGCGATCGCCCTGTACGAGCAGCATGTTCCGGACGTGATGGTCCTCGACCTGCGCATGCCCCGATGCGACGGTCTCGCGGTGGTCGAACGGCTGCTCGCCGTTTACCCGGATGCGCGTTTGCTCATCATGACCACCTACGACGACGACGAAGACATCTTCCGTTGTCTGACCTTAGGCGCCCAGGGTTACCTGCTGAAAGACGCGCCGCGGCAGGAGATCCTCGCGGCCATTCGCGCAGTCAGTCGCGATCAGTCTTACACCTCCCCTTCGGTCGCCGCCAAAGCCGTCAGTCGCGCGACAAAACCCAGCCTGACCCCGCGCGAGACGGACGTATTGCAACACCTGGCGCAAGGACGCAGCAACAAGGATATCGCGCGCAAACTTGATATCTCGGAGGGCACTGCCAAGAGCCACGTGCAGGCGATCCTGCAGAAGCTGGACGCCATCAGCCGCACCGAGGCGCTGACGATCGCGCACAAACGCGGCCTCATTCATTTGTAGGCGCGGCAGCGCATATGTAAACGCTGTCGCGAACAGCGGCATCAAATCGACACAACTTTTCCCGCGGGGCGCACATGAGGAACAGACCATGACCACCGAACGCAAAATCGCTGGCGTTTATCGCGGCGCGCCCCTTCATTGGGTCGGTGACGGTTTTCGCGTGAGCAATTATTTTCCCTCCGGTAACGATTTCGGCGCGCGCGTAAGCCCGTTTATCCTGATGGACTACGCGCCGCCGTATCACTTTCCACCGAGCGACGATCGTCAGCGTGGCGTGGGGCCGCATCCGCATCGCGGTTTCGAGACCGTGACTCTGGCGTTCGAAGGTTCAGTCGCGCATCACGACAGCTCAGGCAACGAAGGTGTGATCGGTCCCGGCGACGTGCAGTGGATGACGGCTGCTTCCGGCGTTTTGCACAAGGAATATCACGAGCGCGAGTTCGCTCGCAGCGGCGGTATGTTCCACATGCTACAGCTCTGGGTGAACCTGCCCGCCGCGCACAAGATGAGCGCACCGCGTTATCAGGCATTGACCGCGGCGCGGATGGGCCGGGTCGAGCTGCCGGACAACGGCGGTTACGTGCGCGTCATTGCGGGCGAATATAACGGCGTGAAAGGTCCGGCGATGACGGTAACGCCGGTGAACCTGTTCGACATCCGGCTTAACGCCGGCGGCAGCATTCCGCTGTCGTTTCCCGCGCACGAGAACACCCTGGCGCTGGTGATGCAGGGCACGATCGAGGTCAATCGCAAGACCGCGAACGCGCTCGATCTGGTTTTGTTCGAGAACGAAGGCGAGGCGATCAAGCTGAGGGCGACGCAGAATGCGCAGGTATTGCTGCTCAACGGGGAGCCAATCGACGAACCCGTGGTGCAATACGGTCCGTTCGTGATGAACACGCAAACCGAAATCCGCGCGGCGATGGTTGACTTCAATGCGGGGAAGTTCGGAGTGTTGGCGGATTAGACATCCATCTGCATTGACTGAGTAGCTGAAACCGGCTTACAGCGCTAATGCAAACCAGGGACGGTTTGCGCATGAGAGTGCCTTTAAGCACCATAGGTAGCCTCAAACACCCCCAAAAGACCGATCCCCATGCCCGAAGAAATCCGTCTATGGAGAATTGAAGCCGAAAATAAATTGCGCGAAGTGGGTCGCGCCCGACTCGACTTTGAGAATCGGCTCGAAGCCTGGCTGGAACAAGACATCTCCGTACTCGATCCAGACCTTCTTGTAATCGGACGTCAGGTAGGGACAGATTTTGGTGGTTCTATTGATATCGTGTGTCTTGACCAAGCGGGTGATGTCGTTGTTGTCGAGTTAATGCGCGATAGGACACCTCGCGAGATAACGGCCCAAGTCCTGGACTACGGTTCATGGGTTAAGTACCTATCGCATGAAAAGGTAACGAGCCTAGCCGAGAGCTATCTTGGCCTGGACGAGTTCGAAGAAAATTTCAAGCGCCGCTTTGGCTCTGAACTACCAGAAATCCTTAATGAAAACCATCGCCTGATGATAGTAGCTTCCGAACTCGACGCAAGTTCGGAAAGGATCATCAGATATCTCTCAGACACGTATGGAGTGAACATCAATGTGGCCACTTTCCAGTATTTCCGAGAACCGGACGGGTCGGAGCTTCTGGCGCGGGTCTTCCTGCTCGAACCCGCACAGGTAGAACTGCAAAGTCTAACAAAGGGCGCTTCCAAGCGGCGGCCGAAGCTGACTTACGAGAAATTGGATGAACTCGCTCAAGCGAACGGAGTAAACGCTCTGTACCGTCTGGCGGTGGCGGGACTTGGTGAGTACCTGCAGAAACATACGACGCGGAGTTCGATCGGATTCGCCGCAAAGTTCGACGGTAGTCGCAAGAACGTCGTCAGCCTCATTCCACAAGAAAGTAATGCTGCCGCCGGGCTGCGATTTCAGCTTTATCTTCTTCGGCTCAGAACGCTCTTCAATCTCTCCGAAGATGCCGTTCTTGCCATTTTGCCGCCACAGCGCGAGTTTTGGGAATATTACGAGGGCGCGGGCCCAGAATTATCCGGATTGCAAGGCTTCTTCGCCAATGACACAGAAATTAATCGATTCCTCAATGGACTCAAGGAGTCGCGTGCAAGCGGGAACTCAGCCCAAGATCGCACCCCAACCGACGGACAGTGAAATCGCCTATTTCCACCGCACATCCGTGACTTCGCATTATCGATCTTGAACGATGCCAACACCGCCAACCAGACTGCAACCTCCGGTCGATACCGCCCGCGACCACATTTCCGGGCCGGTCGATGCGAGAGTCACCCTGCTCGAGTACAGCGACTATCAGTGCGGGTATTGCCGGCGCGCGCATGACGGCATCATGGAACTGCGGGACGAGCGTCTGCCCGGTCAGTTGCGCTATGTGTTCCGGCATTTCCCTAACGAGCGTCTGCATCCGCAGGCGCAGTTCGCCGCCGAAGCGGCCGAGGCAGCCGCCGCGCAGGACCGCTTCTGGAACATGCACGAATACTTGCTCGCGCACCAGGACGCGCTGGATCGCGATAGCCTGGTGGCCGGTGCGCGTGAACTAGGGCTGGATAGCGAACTTTTCGCGCGCGAACTAGACGACCACACGCATGCGCCGCGCGTAAACGAAGACTTCAAAAGCGCCGAACAAAGCGGCGCGGCGGCCACACTTTTTTCGTCAACGACCGTCGCTACGATGGCCCCTGGGATCAGGAGTCGGTGCTGGAGGCGATCGAGCGGCCACTGGGCTGGAAGATCCGTCTGCTGGCCGAGCAGTTCGCGGGTCTGTCCGCCTCCAGCGGGTTGCTCATGCTCATCGGCGCGCTGGTGGCGCTGGTGTGGGCCAACTCCCCGTGGCGCGAGGCATATACGGCGCTGTGGGACACGCAACTCGCCATCACCGTGGGCGGGCACGCACTGGGCCTGTCGCTGCACGAATGGGTTAACGACGGCCTGATCGTGATCTTCTTCTTTGTCGTCGGTCTTGAGATCAAGCGCGAACTCACCGTCGGGCATTTGACCGAACGCCGGCAGGCCGCCCTGCCCATCGCCGCCGCGCTGGGCGGCATGCTGTGCCCTGCGCTGATCTATCTGCTGTTCAACGCCGGCACACCCGACAGTTCGGCCTGGGGCGTACCGATCGCGACCGACACGGCCTTCGCGCTGGGTCTGCTGGCGATGCTGGGCCGTATAGTGCCGTTGTCGCTGCGCATCTTCGTGGCGGCCGCGGCAATTGCCGATGACGTGGGCGCGATCCTGGTGATCGCGGTGTTTTATACTGATGATCTTGCGCTCATCAGTCTGGCGCTGGCGGGTGTATTGTTCGGCGTGGCCCTGATGCTCAACTGGATGCGTGTGTACCGCCCGCTACCGTACGCCGTGACCGGCCTTGCACTGTGGGTGGTGGTGCTCTACTCGGGCCTGCATCCTACGCTGGCCGGCGTGTTGCTGGCGTTTAGCATTCCCACCCGCAGTTCCCCGAATACGTATACGCTGCTCGGTCAGACGCAGGCGATATTTCACAGCCTGGAGGCGCCGGCGATCGGCGAAAGGAGCGAAAGCCGCTATCAATCCGCGGTGCGCGCGCTCGAAACAATGGTCGAACGTATGCTGTCGCCGTCGCAGCGTCTGGAGCGCGACCTGCAACTGTGGTCGGCTTATCTGGTGCTGCCGCTGTTCGCGCTGGCCAATGCCGGCATCGCGTTGAGCGCCGATGCGCTGGATATCCTGCAGCCGGTGAGTCTGGGGATTATCGCGGGGCTGGCGCTGGGCAAACCGCTTGGCATTACGTTGGGCGCGTGGCTGGCCGTGCGCGCTGGTATTGCAGCCAAGCCCGACGATTTTTTCTGGCGGCAGGTCGCCGGCGCGGGTTTCCTGTGCGGGATCGGCTTCACCATGTCGTTCTTCATCGCCGATGTGGCCTTCGCCGGCTCGGAGTTGCTGCCGCTGGCGAAGTTCAGCGTAATGCTGGCCTCGGTGATTTCTGGCAGCGTCGGCTGGATGCTGCTGCGCGGCGCCGGCCAGGAAAAATAAACCAGGAACGATAAACATGTGCCGCGCGTACCCTAGAATTCCCGGTCGGCATCTGCGGCGGCAATGCGTATAATCCGCAACATATCAACGAAGCTGCGCGCCATCGAAGCAAGGAGCTAGATAACCGCGACTTCAGTTAAAGTGAGAAGCGCGCATGAGTAGAGAATCCGTGGACGATATTTTGCAAGGCAATAGTCTACGCGACGTTTTGATTGCGCTCAGCACAAGGGAAAACATCGACCTTCTTTCCCTGTCCGGATTCAGCCGCGTGGAGGTGTTCTTCCAGTGGTATAACTGGAGCGGCTGCCGCGAGGTAACCGCACCGTAGCGATGTTGCCATCGCGACGCCAGGAAGACGCACCGGACGGCGGGGAAGCCACCCAGCGGACACGCGGCCCGTCGGGACGAGAATGCTCCCGCGCACGCGACAACCGATAGCAATCTGGATCGTGACATGACCTTATTTTTAATACCCGTCGTAATGGCAAACCAAATATGAAAGACACCGAAATTTCCGGCTGGATGTGGGCGGAAGCCTGCCAGCTCCTAGACCAGGCCGATCGCCTGCAGCGGCAGTTTTTTCGCGTGGGTGCGCAGAACCAGGCGCCCGCGTGGGAGCCGCCCACCGACATATTCGAAACCGACGAAGAGGTCTCGATCTGCATCGCGTTGCCGGGCGTGGCCCCGGATCAGGTACAGGTGACCGTCGATGGCGACATGCTGTCCGTCAGTGGGGTGCGGCTGTCGTCGCCGCCCAGCGCGCTGATCCATCGCCTTGAGATTCCCTACGGGCGCTTCGAGCGGCGCATGCGGCTGCCTCTGCGCGCGCTCAAGCTGACACAGAGCATGTTCGAACACGGCCTGCTCTCTTTGACCTTACGCAAGCGATAAGGAGTTTGAGCGATGGAAATTGAAGGTCTGCGAAACGACGCCCCGCGGGACCAGCAACCGTTAGACCCCAAGGCGCGCAACACTGCCGGTGACGAGGCGACACCAGCGCGGCCCATCCCGGATGACGCCATGCCGCTCATTCCGGTGCGCGGACTGGTGCTGTTTCCGGGCGTGATCCTGCCGATTTCGCTCAGCCGCGACATTTCGATCGCGGCCGCACAGGCCGGCGCGCGCGGCGAGCGTCCGGTCGGCGTGGTGTTGCAGCGCGATCTCACCGAGGATGAGCCTGGGCCCGACGACCTGCACTGGGTCGGCACCGTGACCGGCATCCTGCGCTACATCACCGCGCCGGACGGTGGTCATCACATCGTCGCGCAGGGCGACCAGCGCTTCCGGATCACGCAGTTTCTGGACGGCTACCCGTTCATGGTGTGCCGTTACGAGCGCATCGAGCAGACGGAGGTCATGGACAAGGAGGCTGAGGCGCAGCTGCTGAACCTGCGGGAGCGCGCGGTCGAGGCATTGCAGTTATCGTCGCAGGCGCCGGCAGAATTGATCGGCGCCGTGCAGGCCGTGAAATCGCCTGGCGCGCTGGCGGATCTCGTCGCGCATTTCATGGACCTGAAACTCGAAGAAAAACAGGAGGTGATGGAAATCTTCGACGTCAAGGCGCGGCTCGACCGTGTGTCCACCCTGCTCGCGCACCGGCTGGAGGTGCTGCGCCTGTCGCGCGACATCGACACGCGCACCAAGGAAAGCATGGGCGCCCGGCAGCGCGAGTATCTTTTGCGCGAGCAGCTGAAAACGATCCAGAAGGAGTTGGGCGAAGACGAAGGTCACTCGGAAAACATCGCCGAGCTGACGCGGGCGATCGAAGCGGCAAAAATGCCGGAGGAAACCGAAAAGCACGCGCGCAAGGAATTGCAGCGGCTGGAGCGCATGCCGGAAGCCGCGGCCGAATACTCCATGTTACGTGGTTATCTGGAGTGGCTGACCGAGCTGCCGTGGTCGGTGATGTCGGAGAGCGAAATCGATATCGGAGAGGCGCGCAAAATCCTCGACGAGGATCACTATGGTCTGGTCAAGATCAAGCGCCGCATACTCGAGTATCTGGCGGTGCGCAAGCTCAAAGCCAGTGGCCGCAACCCCATCCTGTGCTTCGTCGGGCCCCCAGGTGTGGGCAAGACCTCGCTGGGTCAGAGCATCGCGCGCGCCACCGGACGCAAGTTCATGCGCATCAGTCTGGGCGGCGTGCACGACGAGGCCGAGATCCGCGGTCATCGCCGCACCTACATCGGCGCGCTGCCCGGCAACGTCATTCAGGCCATCCGCAAGGCGGGCACCCGCAACCCCGTGTTCATGCTCGATGAAATGGACAAGCTCGGCGCGGGCATGCAGGGCGACCCATCGTCAGCGCTGCTGGAGGTGCTCGACCCCGAACAGAACTCGACGTTTCGCGACAACTATCTCGCGGTGCCCTTCGATCTGTCGCAGGTGATGTTCATCGGCACCGCCAACATGCTGGACACCATACCCGGCCCCTTGCGCGACCGCATGGAAGTCATCCAGCTGCCCGGTTACACGGAAGAAGAGAAGGTGCAGATCGCGCGGCGCTACCTGGTCGGCCGCCAGTTAGAGGCGAACGGTCTCACCGATCAGCAATGCGAGATCACTGAGGAGGCCATCAGCGCGATCATCGGCGATTACACGCGCGAAGCGGGTGTACGTAATCTGGAGCGCGAAATCGGCAGTTGCTTTCGCCGTGCCGCGATGCGAATTGCGGAAGGCGAAACGCAGCACATACGCATCGATGCGGCCGATCTGCAGGAAATTCTGGGCGCGAAAAAGTTCGAAAGCGAGATCGCGATGCGCACCAGCGTGCCGGGTGTGGCGACGGGTCTCGCCTGGACGCCGGTGGGCGGCGCTATTCTGTTCGTCGAATCCAGCCGCGCGCCCGGCAACGGCAAGCTGATCCTCACCGGGCAGCTTGGCGACGTCATGAAAGAGAGCGCGCAGGCGGCGTTGAGTCTGGTGAAATCGCGCGCGCGCGATTTCGGCGCCGATGCGGACAGTTTTGACAAACACGACATCCACATCCACGTGCCGGCTGGCGCCATCCCCAAGGACGGCCCCAGCGCGGGTGTGGCGATGTTCATCGCGCTTGCGTCGCTGCTAACCGGACGACCCGTGCGCAACGACACGGCCATGACCGGCGAGATCAGCCTGCGCGGGCTGGTGCTGCCGGTGGGCGGCATCAAGGAAAAAGTGCTGGCGGCAGCGCGCGCCGGTCTGGAGACAGTGTTACTGCCCGCGCGTAATCAAAAGGAACTCGACGAAATCCCGGCAGGTGCGCGCGCGCGCCTGCGTTTCGTATGGATCGAGCGTGTCGATCAGGCGGTGGAAGCGGCATTGTGCCCCGTGGATGCGGACGGGCAGTGACACCTCGCCAATTTCGCACGTCATTCCGCTTGCTCCGGCTTTAGTCCCGCTTCAGCTTCGACGGTTGGTGCGACCTAGCCCTATTCCAACCCGATGACGTTATTAGGGCGACGCGCGCCGTATTGCGGAACACATTCCTGCTGAGTCTGTAGCCCTGAGCCGGTGGTCGCCGCCATATTACGTGGGCAAGAGGTATGAGCGCACGATGTCTTTCATCGAATGGAAGGCGATGCTTCGACGGACCATCGAGGCGCACAGGGCGGTATTGAAACCGGGTGGTTTTCTGGTGATCAACATCGCCGACATACTCGGTTTCAAAGACACGGCACTTCCGCGCATCATGGCTGAGCATGTGTCCCGGCGTAAGCCTACGACGCGCGCCTGTTCCTTCACGATAGCCGTATGTGGATAAAAATGAACGAAGGATATGTGTGTCTGGCGCGCAAGGCGTAGCGAGCCACCTTGAATCAGCGCAAACAATTGCCGCTGGCGCTTGTCAGCGGGCATGCCGCGGGAAATCCAGCAGCTTAGATCACTTGCTGAGCAATGAAACCGGCAACGAGATAGAGGTAACGATGAAGATCCTGATGGTTTTAACCTCGCACGACCGGCTGGGCGATACGGGCAAAAAGACCGGCTTCTGGCTGGAGGAACTGGCCGCGCCTTATTTCGTATTCTGCGAAGCGGGTGGTGCGATTACGCTCGCATCGCCAAACGGGGGACAGCCGCCGCTGGACCCCAAGAGCGAGGAGACGGATTCGCAAACGCAAGCGACCAGACGTTTCAGTCAGGACGCGCAGGCGCAAGCAGCGCTCACCAGCACGCACAGGCTGGCCGACGTCGACCCGCGGAACTTCGACGCGGTGTTTTACCCAGGCGGTCATGGACCGTTGTGGGATCTCGCGCAAGACAAACACTCGATCGCGCTGATCGAAGCCATGTACGGTGCCGGCAAGCCCGTCGCGCTGGTATGTCACGCGCCCGGTGTCTTGTGTCATGTCAAGACGCCGGACGGCGCGCCGCTGGTGCGGGGCATGGCGGTGGCCGGTTTCACCAACAGTGAAGAGATGGCCACCGGGCTTGCGGACGCCGTTCCATTCCTGGTCGAAGACATGCTTAAAGGTCTGGGCGGCCGCTATTCCAAAGTCGATGACTGGCAGCCGCTGGCGGTCGCCGACGGTAATCTGATCACGGGGCAAAACCCGGCCTCGTCGGTGCCGGCAGCGCGGGCCGTGCTGGAGCAACTGGGCGGCATAACGTCCCGCTCACTCACGCGCGCGACGGCTTGAGCGCCGCCGCGCGCAGGCAACGACGCCATCCATCACACACGTCGAACAACCTTCCGCAACCCAGCTACCCCCCATTCAACGATACTCGAAGCATCCCAAACCTTTCAGGAGGGTTACGCATGGCAACCTTATCCGAACGACGCGTGTGGATCACCGGCGCCAGCAGCGGCATCGGCGCGGCTACCGCGCGCGTGCTGGCCGCTAACGGCGCGCATGCGATCCTGTCCGCCAGGCGCGCGGAACAGTTGCGAAATATTGCCTGTAAAATCGAAAACGACGGCGGCAAGACCGAGATTCACCCGCTTGATGTAACCGACCGCACGGCCGTCGCGCGTCTCGGCGAGCAACTGGACGCTGACGGCGGCGTGGATATTCTGATCAACAACGCCGGACTGATGCCGTTAGCGCCCTTGCTAGAAGGACGCGTGGACGAGTGGGAGCGCACCATCGACGTCAATCTTAAGGGCCTGCTGTTCGTTATACACGCCGTGCTGCCCGGCATGGCGGAGCGCAAACGCGGGCACATCGTCAACATCGGCTCGGTGGCGGGACGCTTCGCGTTTCCCGGCGCGGCGGTTTACTGCGGCACCAAGTTCGCGGTGCGCGCGATTTCGGATAGCCTGCGTCGCGAGATGATCCAGTATGGTGTGCGCGTGACCGACATCGAACCTGGCGCGGTCGCCACAGATCTCAAGGATTCGATCGGCCACGACCCGTCTCGCGAGGCCGCCACCGGTAAAGGCGGTCTGTACGATCCGGACGCCGACATTCTTGAACCCGAGGACATCGCCAACGCGATTCTCTACGCGGTGAGTCAGCCTGCGCACGTGAATGTGAGCGAGTTGCTGATTCGTCCGACCATTCAGGAACGCTAAACCTCAACCCGCGTTAACGGGAGCGTTGCCGATCCGCAACTTGCACGATGAGCCAGCGTGAGTGCCTGGTGGTAACGATTCTTGCATGGGTTCGGGTCTAAATTGGCCACAGGAGTCCACGCATGACCAAGGTAGTTCGTTTTTACGAAACCGGCGGCCCTGAGGTGCTCAAGGTCGAAGATATGGAGGTCGCCGCCCCCGGGCCTGGCGAAATCCGCATGAACATCGAAACCATCGGCCTCAATCGCGCGGAGGCCATGTTTCGTTCCGGCATGTATCTGGAAGAAACACGGCTCCCCGCGCGGCTTGGCTACGAGGCCGTAGGCACCGTAGACGCGGTTGGCAGCGGCGTCACCGATTTCGCCGCGGGCGATGCCGTCAGCGTAGTGCCCGCCTTTTCCCTGAACGATTATGGCGTATACGCCGAGCAGGCCGTGGTGCCGGCCGCGGCGGTAGTCAGGACACCGGCCGGCCTGGACGCGATACACGCCGCTGCCGTGTGGATGCCGTATCTGACCGCGTACGGTGCTCTCGTGGACATCGGTCAACTCCAGCACGGCGATGCCGTCATCATCCCGGCGGCATCCAGCAGCGTCGGTCTGGCCGCGATCCAGATCGCCAACAGCATCGGCGCCACCACCATCGCGACCACGCGCAGCGATGCAAAACGGGAAGCTTTGCTGGAGGCCGGCGCGGCGCATGTGATCGTAACCGAAGAGCAGGATCTGGTCGCCGAAGTGAAGCGCATCACAGGCGACCGCGGCGCGCGCATCGTGTTCGATCCCGTCGGTGGACCGCAGGTCGAGGTTCTGACGCAGGCGATGGCGCGTTTCGGCATTTTGTTCGTGTACGGGGCGCTCAGCGATCAGCCGACACCATTCCCCACCATCACCGCGCTGAACATGTCTTTAAGCCTCCGCGGTTACGTGCTGTTCGAGTTCAGCCGCGACCCGCAGCGGCTGGCACGTGCGTGCGCCTATGTGACCGGCGGCCTGGAATCGGGAGCGCTCAAGCCCACGATCGCGAAGACCTTCACCCTGGACGAAATCGTCGAAGCGCATCGCTACATGGAGTCGAACGAGCAGTTCGGCAAGATCGTGGTCACCGTGCCACGCTAGAAAACTGGAAGCGAGTCAACATGAAAGCAGTCGGCTATCGTCAACCGCTGCCGATCTCGGCGGCCGAATCATTGCTCGATGTGGAATTGCCCGAGCCCGAGCCCGGTGGCCGCGATCTGCTCGTGCAGGTTAAAGCGGTATCGGTCAACCCGATCGACACGAAAGTCCGCCAGACTACGACACCTGAGTCCGGCGAGGTGAAGGTGCTCGGATACGACGCGGCCGGCGTGGTGATGGCGATCGGTTCGGATGCACAACTCTTCAAGATAGCCGACGAAGTCTGGTACGCGGGTTCGATCGCGAGACCCGGAACCAATGCCGAGCTGCATCTTGTGGACGAGCGCATCGTTGGCCGCAAGCCGTCATCACTGGACTTCGCACAGGCCGCGGCCTTGCCGCTGACCACCATCACCGCCTGGGAACTGCTGTTCGACCGGCTCGGCGTGTTGCGCGGCGAGCAGGCGTCCGGCGAGTCGCTATTGATCGTCGGCGCAGCGGGCGGTGTGGGTTCAATCCTCACGCAACTCGCCCGCAAGCTGACCGGCCTTACGGTGATCGGCACCGCGTCGCGCGCGGAGACTGCGGATTGGGTGCGCGAACTGGGCGCGCATCACGTCATCGACCATGGCAAAGCGCTGTCGGACGAACTCAGGCGCATCGACATTCCGCAGGTCACACACGTCGCAAGCCTCACGCACAGCGACGCGCACTTCTCCGAGATCGTCAAATTACTCGCCCCGCAGGGCCGCTTCGGGCTGATCGATGACCCGCTGTCGCTCGATATCAATCTGCTCAAACAAAAAAGCCTGTCGCTGCACTGGGAGCTGATGTTCACCCGCTCCATGTTCGAAACCACCGACATGATCGCGCAACACGAACTGCTGTGCGACGCGGCGCGGCTGGTTGACACCGAAGTGGTACGCACCACGTTCGGCGAGCATTTCGGCCGTATCAATGCCGATAATCTCAAGCGTGCGCATGCCTTCATCGAGCAACATCGGACGAAAGGAAAAATCGTGCTCGAAGGCTTCTGATACCCTAGCCACGCGCTTGCTTGGCAGCAGCGCGGGCTCGACACTCGCTGGCGTATCCGTCATTAGAAACGCCGCAAGATTAACTCCACCAAGGCCGAAGGGAATCCAGAAGCGCACCCAAAAGGGGAGACGCATAAAGGAGCGGTTGGAAGCCAGAAAACGCTCAAGCAACATCATGAAGGAAAGCACTTGCCAAACGCGAGCAGAAGCTTAGGGTTTCCCTTGAGGCGAATCTTCCCGCGCAGCAAGGCCCACAAGAGACTCCGCTCCTTCGCGAGAAACCCCAGCCAGGTCGCGCTATCCGCTGTGATACGCAGATCGGCCCTGCCTTCGTGCCCGGCTTTCACTTCTACTGCCTGATCGCGGATGACAATGGTGGACTTGCGTTCCTCCGCGCCGGTGAGCGTAAAGTGATAAGTGGCGCTTAAGCCCTTGGAACGTTTCCGCTGAAAGACCAGCGGAATCCCCTGGAGAAACGCATCGACGGACCGGGGCCGCAGGCCGTTGTTGACCCGCTTGATCGTCTTATGTGGGAACCGGACGGTGACGTGCGCCTCGGCGTCAGAGCCAGGCAACGCGTAGACGGTCTCGGTCTTTTTCTGCAAGGGACTGACCACGTCCTGCAGGAAACCCTTCTTGTCGCCCAGATAGCGGACGATCACGTCTTCACCAGCCGGACAGACGGCCATGCAATAGGCTGCTTTGTAATTGGCGCCGAAAGAGAGGCTTTGCCACATCGAAGCCGATTCGGCGTCACTCACTTTCTTGCGGTAATCTCTGGCGTTCTTGCTGTCCGCGACGTGCTCCACCCAATCCGTGAAACCGCCCATGAATTCCCGGTAATTGTGCGTGTAGCACGCCGAGAAATTAAAATGACCATCTGACGCAATGGCGCCAACCGGACACGCGGCCACACATAGCTTGCACTCCAGGCACGGGTTATAGCTGATCGGCTGATCGTAGGCGTCTGCCTCAATATCTAGCAGGACGGTGCCCAGCAGGACGAAGTTGCCGAACCGGGGATGGATGACGTTGCGGTGGATGCCCATGTGACCGAGCCCGGCAGCGATCGCTACCGGTTTGTGCGACACCACCCATATCTTGCCTGGGAACCGGCTTTGTTCCATCGGGAAGCCCATCGCCGGGTTGATTGCACCGATGGCGCGTTGCTCCAGGGCATCGACGATCTTGTGAGCAACCTCGTTAACTTTATCGCCGACGTAGTGAAATTCCAGGTTGGAAGCGGAGCGCGCGGGACTGCGGATCGGCTCTCGATTCATGCGGCAGACAAAACTGAGCAGCGTCTTCGTGGGCGGGAAGAAAGTCAGAATGTCCGCGCGCTGATCGTCAAGTGCCGGCCGGCCGATCTCGATCAAGCCGGCGTCATCCGCACCGCACTCGCGCGCGAGACGCCTCAGCCATTCGGCCTCAATCTTTTCGGGAGCGACACGATCCGCGCCATGCTTGTTAAACCATTGCACCGTCGGGTGCGACGCCGTCTTCATATAGTCACCTCTAATTGCATTTACAAGAATGTGGTTAAAAGATATGTGTCTGGTCAGTACAATCCCAGCTTATGGGCGGCTCCGTAGAGCGATTCAAGAAAGCTTCTCCCAGCAACCAGGGAGCCTTGTCCAGAGCTTGCTGCCAGTGCCTGGAGGCATCCTCAATCAACCGACGCCCCCGTAGCGGTTATACGAATTGGGTCTCGACTAATAAGCCATCGCTCTGCACCATCGTGCCTCCTCTTTCCCGTGGCCGACGCTGGTCGCGCTCACTGCGCCATCAAGTAATAAGACCCGCACCGGCCGCTGGCCGGCACGGGCATTCGTGCCTGCCCTCTTTCACTTGCGATTTACGGCCACCTCGATCAGCCTGATTTCATTACCCGCAGCTTCACGCGGCGCCTGATAAGCCCGTTTGAAGTTCCCGGCCCATAGCAGGTGCTCGGAATCGTCCTGGCGACCGGGGCCGATTACCACACCGGTCCGCGCCGACGCGGGCCCATATGCTCGCTCAAACTGGTGTGCCCAGCCTGGCGCGTGGTCTATTGTGGAATCTCTGTTCGTGCGCGAGGTGGATCTGTCCGTCTGCGGGGATGCGCCGCTGTAAGTCGCGTTGAAATTCCCGGCCCAGAGCAGATGGCTGTAGTCGGCCGCGCTGACCTGACCGCTTACGGCCAGCACTGCGGCAACGATGAGTCTGATGGACGATGGCTTGCGTACGCTGTGTTTGGTCTTCATGATGTTTCTCCACTTGACAAGGTTTAACAAAAACTCGATCAGATGCTGATCGAGCAATTCGGGCAGCGATCGCCCAGGTATCAAGGCCGTTGAGACCTTCGGATGTTGACGCCGTCTACAATGTTGCTGGTGTTTACATCTAGACCGAAGCCTAGTTCACAATGTTGCCATTGTCAACATCTGTGGTATGATTTTTTTATGACACGTCAAGCTGCTCCAAAGCGCTACCATCACGGGGATCTGCGCAACGCCTTGATCAAGGCGGGAACACGATTGTTGCGCGACCACGGCGTGGCCGGGCTCACTTTGCGCACGGTCGCCAAGCGGGCGGGAGTGAGCCATACAGCGCCCTACCGACACTTCCCGGATAAGGTGAGTTTGCTGGCGGCTATCGCTACAGTGGGTTTCGAGCAATTAAGCGCGGCGCTGACAGAGGTTGTAGTCACACATGCGGACGATCCGGCGAAGCAGTTTATCGAGGCAGGGATCGCCTACGTCTTGCTGGCGGTGCGCAATCCGGAGACGGCACACCTCATGTTCGGCGGCGGCAGCCTGGATCTCAAGGATGCCGATCAAACGCTAGAACTGGCCGGCAAACGCGCTTTCGAAGATCTGGTGCGAATCGTGGAGAACGGCCTGCGGGCGGGCATCTATCGCGACGGCGACGCCGAAAAATTGGCCTTGGTCGCCTGGGCGCACGCGCATGGCCTCGCCACCCTGATCATCGCGGGCAGAATTAAAGACGCCGCGTCTTCTGAGCAACAGGTGATCGAGCTAACTCGTTATGTCTGTCAGACCCAACTGTCGGGTATGTTGAATAACACATCCGTTAACTAAAGAGGGTGGTCAACAGCATAAGCTTCCCCGTCCAGTAATTCGTTATGCTCGTAGGCAATCGAAACCTAGCGGAGTGACGTCGATGTGCGGAGCGGATGTGACGCAAGAAGGCTTGTTTTTGACCCGGCAGACAGCCGACTACGTGCGGGAGGATCACCCGCTGGTAGCGATTCGGGAGCTCCTCAATTGGGCGCTGCGCGAGATGGACGTGCTGTTCGAGTCGATCTACGAACACGCGCGGGGGGTTACTCGGTGCCACCGGAACGGCTGCTACGCGGGCTGGTGCTGCAAGCGCTGCACAGGATTCGCGAGCCGAGCGGTGGCGGGTGGCCTCCGCCGGGTGGCTTTTCGCGCCGACTAGCCGCACGCGAGCAAGGGAAATAAGTTTCCGTCGCGCATCAGGCCCGGCAAACGAATAGCAGCGCCCTTGAATATTTCATTATGGAACGTTCCCATCTTACGCGCTTCGCCTGGCTATCCGTGGGGGCGGCCCTGCTGACCATCGCGCTGAAAGCCATCGCTTACTACATTACAGGCTCAGTGGGTTTGTTATCGGATGCGCTGGAGTCTGTGGTTAATCTCGTGGCCGCGATTATGGTGCTAACCACTTTGACGGTTGCCGCCCGGCCGCCGAGCGAATTGCATCCATTCGGTTACGGGAAGGCCGAATATTTCTCCAGCGGCGTCGAAGGTTCGCTGATTCTGGTCGCAGCACTTGGTATCACGTGGTCGGCCATCCAGCGGCTACTCCAGCCTGTGCCGTTAGAACACGTTGGCGTCGGTTTGGCGATAACCCTGGCGGCGGCCGCGGTGAACTTTGCCGTAGCGCGCGTGCTGTTGGATGCCGATCGCAAATATGGTTCGATCACGCTGGAAGCGGATGCGCGCCATCTGATGACCGATGTGTGGACTTCGCTCGGCGTCGTGGCGGGTGTTGCTGCGGTCGCTGTCACGGGCTGGGAGCGGCTGGATCCGATGGTCGCACTTATTGTGGCCGCGAACATTATCTGGACAGGCGCGAAACTGGTGCAACGTTCCATGCTGGCCCTGCTGGACGGCGCGTTATCGGCGTCCGACCAGGCAGCGGTAAAAAAAGTACTGGACCAGAGCTGCGATGAGCACGTCCAGTTCCACGCGTTGCGTACGCGGCAGGCGGGCGCGCGCAAGTTCGTGTCGGTGCATATACTGGTGCCGGGCGAATGGACCGTGCAGCGCGGCCACGATCTGCTGGAGCAAATAGAGGAACAGATTCGCGCCGCGGTGCCGGGCGCGAACATGTTCACGCACCTGGAGCCGCTGGAGGATCCTGTCTCATGGCAGGATGTCGGCCTCGATCGGGATGACGAATCGTAGATGGCTCGCGCGCCTGCATACCCAACGATCACGAATATTATCCACTTTATAATCAGTCATGTACGTTCTACTATTCGCATTGAACTGAAGTAATATTGTCCTCTTTGCGCATCGCGCACCGGCCGTCCCGGCTGCGTATCACCGTGAGCGCGAATCCTCTAGGCTAGGCGACTACCCCATAACTCGTTCCACCATGCCGCGCAAATTTCTCAAGCATTATCTGCCAGACGCCGATACCTTGCACACACGTCGAGAGCTGCGCTTTCTGGGCAAACTGCTGGAGGATCCTTACCTGTTTCACCTCAACCGGCGATCCGTATCGGGCGGTACGGCGGTGGGTCTGTTCGTCGCGTTCATGCCCATTCCGGGCCAGATGCTGATCGCCGGGGGCCTGGCGATTTTGCTGCGGATCAATCTGTTGATTGCAGTCGCGCTGGTGTGGGTGAGCAATCCGTTAACCACGCCGGCGATATTCTATTTCTGCCACCGGCTCGGTAACTGGCTGCTTAGACGACCGCTGACTGCGCTGGAATTTCACCCCAGTCTGGCCTGGTTCTGGGAGCGCCTGGAAATCATCTGGGCGCCGTTTCTGCTCGGATGTCTCGTCGTCGGTCTCGGCTCCGCGCTGCTGGGCTCCCTCGCGGTACGGATCATCTGGCGTCTGCATGTGTTCCGCGCTATCAGACTGCGACGGCAGCGGTTCGCAAGGCGCCCCACCGTGCCGCCGCCTGACGTTCACGACGAGCGTTGAGTAACCGTGTTGTTTGTCAAGTCTTGGCATAATTAGGATTGAAGGATGCGCTATCTCGCACCATCGCATTGAGGATGGTGAGCAGCTTACGCATGCACGCCACCAGTGCTACTTTCTTTAGTTTCCCGGCGGTGACAAGGCGTTTATAGAAGTTACGTATCACCGGATTATGGTGTGCCGCCGTTAGCGTCGCCATGTAGAGCGTATGACGCACCTGGGCGCGACCGCCTTGAATAGTGCGGGGCCCGCGCTTCTGGCCGGAGTCTCGGTTCATTGGGGCCACGCCCACCAGCGCGCTGATCTGGCGTCGATTCAAACGGCCGAGTTCAGGCAGTTCGGCGATCAGCGTAGCGGCGGTCGTCGGGCCAATGCCAGACACCGATCGCAAC
>Ga0136621_1000012_pt1 | contig 49971 bp, 38 predicted proteins | sample AntDryUQ445A2306_FD_104673 | JGI IMG/M metagenome (GOLD analysis project Ga0136621, IMG submission 104673) | Polar desert sand microbial communities from Dry Valleys, Antarctica - metaG UQ445A (23.06) | ecosystem: Environmental > Terrestrial > Soil > Desert | place: Antarctica: Dry Valley...
AATGTCGAGAACGACACCCTCGGAAACCACGTCATCCGGAACGCAAAAGCGCTGCTGCTCGGCGGCGCAGCGTTCCAGGACCAGCGCCTCATGGATCTCGGCCAGATGCTCCTCGCGCGCGAGCTTCCGGAGCAGGTGCTCGCGGACGGGGGTCACTACGAGCGAAGCCCCGCGTATCACCGCCTCGTCCTGCGCGACCTGCTCGAGGTGGCGCCGTTCGCAGACGTCTCCGCGGTTCTCTCGCAGATGCAAAACTTCGCCGCAGCGACGTCTCGACCGGACGGTGCGCCGGCGCTCTTCAACGACGGCGGCCTCGACGTCGCACCCCACCTCGACCTTCCGCCCCCACCGCCGGGTACGACGGTCCTCCCGGACAGCGGCTACGCGGTCGTGAGACGGGGCGAGCTTTGGCTCGCGTTCCGCTGCGGCCCGCTCGCACCATCGTTCCTGCCGGCTCATGCGCATGCGGACGCTCTGTCGTTCCAGCTCTGGTGGAGTGGACGGCCCGTGATCGTGGATCCGGGCATGCCCACCTATGAGGCGGGGCCGGAGCGCGACCGATTTCGAGGCACCGCTGCGCATTCCACCGTTGCCGTCGGAGGCGATCAATTCGAGCTATGGGGCGCGTTCCGTTCCGGGCCGCTCCCTCGTGTCGAGCTGGTGACCGCCGGTGACGACACCCTCATCGCCACTGCTTCCTACCGCGGAGTTCGGCACCGGCGCTCGATCGAGATCGCGAAGGGCGCGATCGACATTCGGGACCGGATCGAAGGCCACGGAACCATGCGGGTGATCGCGGCTCTGCCTCTCGCGCCGGACGCATCGATCGACGTCGAGGCATACGGGCCCCTGCCGGCCCGTCAGGACGGGCGCGTTGTCGCAGAGCGGCTTGGCGAACGGGTGCCGTCGCGCGCATGGGTGCTGGACGGCACCGTGAAGCTACCGGTGGAGCTCGGATGGAGGATCTTGCTGCGACCGGAGCCGGCAGGAGGTTAGACCGGGATCGGTACGGGCGCACCCGCCTCGGCCATTCGCCCGGCGTGCCGCGCGACGCAACGGTCGATCAGCGGCATCGACTCACGCGTCCATTCGACCGTCCTGCGCAGGCCGTCCTCAAGGGGAATCTCCACCTCGAAGCCGAGTTCCCGGCTCGCCTTCTCCGTGCTGCCGTAGCGCTTGATCGAGTGGTCCCACGACCGTCGGGGACCGAACTCGATCGGTACACCGCTGCCCGTCAACTCGTTGACGAGCTCCGCGAGCTCCAGCACGGTCGTGTCGGAGCCGCCCGCGAGGTTGTAGACACCGCCGGGCTCGCCCTTCGTCGCGCAGAGGAAGAGCCCATGGACGATGTCGTCGACGTAGATGAAGTCGCGACTGGCCTCACCCCCGCCGTCCACCCGGAGCGGCATGCCCTTCAACGACCGGTAGATGAAGGTCGGCGTGACGTTCCGCCAGACCGTGTTCGGAGTTCCGCGCCACTCGCCGGCCCCAAGCACCTCGCCCGGCCCGTAGACGTTCTGAAAGCGCGCCCGGACCGTCGGCAGGCCCTCCTGCTGGTGGTAGTACACGGAGTAGAACTCGCCCACAACCTTCGAGATCTGATACGGGCTGTCTAGATCGAGCGGAACGGGGCCGTCCTCTTGCGTCGCCTCCGCCTCGTCGAAGACCTCATGCGGCGCGAGCGTGCAGCCCGAGGCGGAATACACCACCTTCTTGAGGCGTCCGAAGCCCTTGATGCGCTCGTACAGCTTGAGGGTGGTGATCAGATTGTTCTCGTGGTCGGCGAGCGGATCCGCGATCGAGCTCTGGTTCCCGTGGTACGTGGCGAGGTGGAAGACGTAGTCGAAGCGGTCCTCCAGACTCGCCAGCACCTCGTCGTCGGCGATCGACGCCTCCACGAGACGGACACGGGAGTCCTCGGGCAGGTTGTCCCGCTCCGCCGAGAGGAGGTTGTCTACGACGAGGACGCTCGCCGCACCTTCGGCGAGGGCAGTCCTGACGAGATTCGACCCGACGAACCCGGCACCGCCAACGACGAGGAGATCACTGTCCCTCACTTGGCGACAGACCTCTCGAGGGGCTCGTTGGTTGGGTCCAGCGACTTCAGGTGCGTAAAGGTCTCGCTGACACCGTGCTCCCGGTAGTACTCGACCGCCTTCTCGACCCCCGCCTCGAGCGGCGTCCGCGCCGACCAACCGAAGTCCTGCTCGGTCTTCGAGGGGTCGAGCAAGATCGATGGCGCGTCGTCCGGATTCCGCGGCCTCACCTCGACCTCCTCGTCCAACCCGTGCCCCATCGACTTGATCGTCGCGTCGAAGAGCTCCTTGATCGAGACATCGGCTCCCGAGGAGACGTGGTAGACGCCGGTCGTGCCCCCGCCGTCAACCGCCTTCATCGCGACGGTAACGAGGTCGTCGACGAAGACGAAGTCGCGCCGTGTGTCCATCACGAACACGGACTTGCCTGCGCTCAGCCGCTGATAGAACGTCGGCAGCGGCCCACTGAGGTTGCGCGGCCCGTACACGTTGGCAAGCCGGAACGAGATCCAGTCCAACTTGCTCAGGCGGACGTAGTACTCGCCCGCGGTCTTCGAGATCGCGTAGCTGGAGTCCTTCGGCTCGAGTGGATGCGTGAGCGTGATCGGCTGCTCCTGAGGATGAAGGCCGTAACAGAGCGCCGTCTGGAAGTAGACGAAGCGGCCTGCGCCTACCCGCTCGGCCGCCTGGACGACGTTCGCCGTTCCGAGGGCGTTTGTGCGCGAGTCCTCGTCCCAATCCTCCGGGTCCTTGTAGGAGGCGGCCGCATGCACGACGACGTCGGGGCGGAAGTCCTCGAAGGCGCCGTCTACGAGAGCCGTGTCAGCAATCGTGTCCTCGACAAGAGTCAGGCGCGCGTGCTCTGTTGGCAGGCTGTCGCGGCGCGCGGTCGCGAAGTTGTCGATGACGAGCACGTCGTCGCCGCGCTCGAGCAGTTGGTCTGTGATGTGCGAGGCAATGAAACCTGCGCCTCCTGTGATCAGAACTCGGGTCATGTACCAGCCTCGTGGTCGTTTTTGGATAGGGGCAGCGATGCGTCGCCAGCCTCGGAACCATATGCAGTCTCTCGCCCTGCGGCGGGAGTCAGGAGAGGCATGAGCGCCGGCAGGACGAGGTCGGGCCGATCGCGCGCGAGGCCGGCCAAAGCGTCGAAGCTGTAAACGCCGTACGCGTCGTAGCGCCCGACGTCGAAGGAGACTCGCTTCGGCAGCCCTGGGATGGGGAGCGCCACGAACTGGCCGACCGCTGCGTGGTTCCAGACGAGCTCCGAGACCCCACCCTTCCGCACGGCGTCGACCATCCCGTTGTGAGAGACGTCGGGCGCCACCTCGTCGGGCGGCCGGCTCGTCAACGTCAGTCGCCGGGAGTCCGGGTCGTATGCGGCAGTGAGGGCGAACGGGACCACGGGCTCGAGCGCGCCCCGGTGCACGCTTGTCAGGACCGCGAGCCGGAAGATGTCGTCCCACAACCTGGTCGCGCCGGGAATCTCGGAACTGCGGCGTCCCGCGCGCGACGCGAGCCCGAGAAGCCGCCGGTGGCGGAGAGTCTGGCGGACGCCGATGTACACGAGGAGGAGCTCGCGGGCGAGCGCGTAGAACGTGCTCACGTGGTAGCTGCGGCCGGCCGCGAGCTGCTCGAGTTGGAGCCGGCGGCGTGGGAAGCGGCCACCGCGACGCCGCGCGCCCGCGCGCTCTGCGACCGCCTCGTCGAACTCGCGGACGAACGTGCGCTCCGAATAGGCGCCCGACCCAATCAGGTCGTCATAAGCGCGCATGACCATCTCCTCGAGCCGCGGCACGTCGCGCAGGTGCTCCACGATCTCGTCGAAGTTGGAGAAGTCCTTCGCGAGTGGCAGGTAGTGCTCCCACGGGCGCACGACTTCCGAGTACTCGCCCGGAAACATCACCATCGCCGTCCTGCGCGTGGCCGTCTCAAAGATCCGCGGCGACGCCGTGTTCAACCACGGCCCGTCTGCGTACGGCTGCAATGCCGCTTCCTCCACCTCCTCGTACGAGGCGGTCGGGTGGGCTGCGAGGTAGGAGCACACCGCCCGCTCGGCCGTTCCGTCGTGGTCGATGATCGACGACCCGCTCTCGCTCGCCAGCATGGCGCGGCAGGACTCGACGAAGCGATTCCAGCGTTTGCCGTAGATGCGAGCACTCTCCGTCCAGGCGATGTCGCAGCGCAGCCCAGTTCCCGCCGAGCGCGCGAGGAAACCCCGCCCGATCTCGACTTTTTCGTGCCCGAGACGCCCTAGCCAGTACGGCAGCGAGCGCCCACGATAGCCGACGTCGATGGGACGGTCCGCCAGCCGGGGGGACGCGGCGCCGACGAGCGCGTCGGGCACATAGCCGGTCAGCGTCGGCAGGATTTCCGTGTTGGGCAGGCGGTCGCCGTAAACGCTCTCGACCTGCCCTGGTGGGACAACGGAGTAGAGGAGGTCGATGCCGAGCTCGTTGATCACCGCGATGATCTCGTCGACCCAGCGGTACTCGTCCTGGAGGAACTGCACCTTCAGCCCGTCGTAGGCCGCGATCTGCTCGCGAAAGCCGGGCGCCAGATAGTCGTCCCAGATCACGACCAGGGTGTAGTGGATGACCACGACGTCGAACTCGTCGAGATTGAGGAAGCGGCTACACTGCAGGCCTCGAGGATTGAAGAGCTCGATCCGGTGGCGCGAATATCGGCGGAACGCCTGGATGTGGTCGTGAATCGTGTTCGGGTGGCCTTTCTGGTCGTCGGCAAGCAGGAGGATGGACAGGCGCTCGGTGGGCTGGGCCATTTGCGCAGGCTCTCGCTACTTGTCCGCCGTGATGTAGAGGTCCACGCCGAGCACGCGTGCCACGTTCCCGAGCAGCAGGCGGCGCGGGATTCGCCACCGCCCGAAGCCAAAGTCCTGGATGTTTCGCACGTCGACGCCAACGCGCGAGAAACCGGAGAAGAGTTGGCGAACCTCCCCGGGCGAAACGAAATCCGTGTGCGGCGCAGCCTCGCCGGCCACGTTCGAGTCGTACGTACGCCGTAGCTCCTCCTCCCGCCGCTCGGCGCGCCATCGTTCGCGCACGAGCTTCACGATCGGGACCGCGAAATGCCGGATCGAGCGAGCGTTGTAGAGCATCACGACGGCGCGCCCGCCGGGACGCAGGACACGACGCACTTCGTCGACACCGCGCCCGGTGTCGCCGGTGTGATGGAGGCAGCCGATCGAGTAGACGTAGTCAAAGCTTCCATCCTCGTGGGGGATACTCAACGCGGAGCCGCGCATGACCCGAGTCTCCACGTCCCCGACACCGAGCGCAGCCAGCCGATCCCGCATCATCCTCACGGGTCCTTCGGCGATATCGAGCGCGTAGTACTCCGCGCCGCACGCGGCGATCAACTGTCCGAGCGTGCCGTATCCGAGCCCGATCTCGAGGACTCGCCTGCCGAGGAGCGGCTCCTGAAGAGCGTAGTGCGCGAGGTACGGGTAGTAGTCGAAGTAGGCGGCATCGAAGGCAGCGATCGACTCTGGTGTGATCTCCGTGATGCCGATCGAACGGGCGAGGTGGGTTCCGCAGAGCTCGTCCCAGAATGCGGCGTTCTGGCGGTCCATCCTCAACTGATTCACGGGGAGGCCAGGGCTATCGTGCTTCGGTCCGGGCGCGGCCAAAGGGAAATCCTAGCTACCTCGGTGACCACTCTCGACGAGTGTCGTATGCGTCACGAAGCCTGCTGGTTGTTGTCATCGTTCGGATCTGTGATCCCCTCGACCCGGCCACTGGAGTGCGGCGACAACGTGGGCACCGACCCGACCGGCCAGCAGCGACAGGGCCGCGAACTCGTGAATCCCGCTAGGGCCGACGACAACGGATCCGCGGTTAGGCCGCGAAGGCAGCAGAGGGGCGTGGATGCCGAGGCCCGAGTGGTCCCAAACGACTTTCCGTACCGAGCCGCCCTCGTCGTCCAGTGTGGTTCGACGGGGGTCGTAGTGACGCGCCTCCGTCCGCAAGACGATCGTGTCGCCGCAACGGGAAATGCTCACCCACCACGGAACGGCCGCCGAGCCCTGTACCCGCCGGATCCTCGCGAGGATCGCGAGGCGGAGAAGATCGCGGACGAGGGCCCGTGGGGAGGGGCGGCCGGCGGGCGGCATGCCTTCGACGAGCACGCGGCGAACGTGAGGATTCGCGGTGGCCCCGGCAGCCGTCAGGCCCGTGCGGACGAAGATGATCGCAAGCCGGATGCGTTGTCCCCACGTCGATAGCCGTCTTCGGAAACGGAGCAGGGTTCGGGCGACAGGGCGCGGGACCGGAACCCGTACGTCCGCGGTCAGGACTCGAACCCTTCGCCGCAGACGACCAAGTAGAGCGCGACCGCGACGCCCTGCCGCGGGCGGTGTAGCGGCTGCGGCATCGACGACATCGCCAACGGCCCGCAAGATCGGGACAGGCACGCGCAGCCGCTTTCGTTCCGGCGTCCCGATCGCGGCGCGGAGGGTGTCGGCGAAGGCGTCGATCGTATGGCGGCTGCTGAGATAGATCTCCGTGTAAGCCCTCTCAACGATCTCCTCGATCTCGTCGAGGTCCCGTAGCCGCTCGAGCGCGTCGTCGAGGTTGCTCAAGTCACGCCTCACCGGGATGTAGTGGCGTCCGGGTTCCAGCACGCCGCTATACGAGCCCTCGACCAGGATCTGGCAGGTCTTGGTCACGATCGCTTCGAGGTGGCGTGGACTGATCGCGAAGAAGGCGTACGAGTCCCATCCCGATGGCATTCGTGCATCGACCTCGGCAAAGGTGAGTTCAGGGTTCTCCGCGAGCAGCGCGCGGATCCGCTCCTGGATTCGTCCACGAGGGTCAAGCACGCTCGAGCCACTCTCGCAGCCAATGACCGCTCGACCCGACATGAGGAAGTCCAGCCAGCCTGAGATGACCGTGTCCTCGTGCCGCGTTGAGATATCGCACGACAACGCGAGACGTACGGCGCGCTCACGCACGACGCTTCCCAACTCATGCTTCAACTGGCCGTGGCTGCCGAACCAATAGGGCAGCTGCGCAGCTCGGTAGACGATGTCGTTGGGCCGGTCCGCGAGCGGGACGATGCATTTGGCGATGTCCTCCGCGGTCGCAACGTCGATGAAGCCGGTGAGGGTCTTATGGAACCGAACGTGCTTCGGCACGTGGGGGTAGAGGACTGCACGCTGGTCCGGGCCAAAGCACGAGAAAACATCCGTCACGCCGAATCCCTCCAGCCAGTCCTCCAGCACTTCCGAATGGTCGTACTCGTCCTGCGGCAGCGCCACCTTCGGGCAGTCCAGCCCCGCGAGCCACCGGTACTGCCGTTCGAAATCAACGGCGTGAACGTGCCAGCGCATGCCGAGGAAGATGGTGTGCAGAACCACGGCGTCGGGGTTAGACCACCGAAGCCAGGCGGGCGGAGGATCGTCGCCGTTGTGATAGAAAATTTCGTCCCCGCCGCGGTCGAGGGCGTGGAGGTGCTGGCTTACGGCGAGCCTCATCGGGAGCTCCTTGGGATACCAGTAAAGGACGAGGATGCGATTCCGCCCCGCCCGGTCACCGCCCGTCCTGCCGATCGAGTACTTCAAAGCGCGCCGCTCTGCCAGTGCCCCCCGTCGAGCAGCCGCAACCACTCCTCCAGGCTGATCCAGCGCCAAAGCGACCACGAGTTGTTTGCTCCGTCCTCGTGATGTGCGCGCCACTGCTCCTCGAGGCCGACCCGATCGTAGCCGGGGACGTCGGTGACGAAGCCGGCGAAGAGGAGATCGTGCGCCCATCGCTTGAGTGGGCCCCGAAGCCACACGTCTAGAGGCGCCGCGTAGCCGACCTTGTCTGCACGCCACTGGATCTGCTTCGGAAGTACACCCTCCGCGGCCCGCCGGAGGATGTACTTCTGCCACCCACTCTTGACGAAGGCGCGGTCGGGCAGCGTGATACACCAGTCGACGAGGTCGTAGTCGAGGAACGGAAACCGCGTCTCACGGGAGAACGCCATCGCATTCCGGTCGGCGTACCGCAGCAACATTGGGAGCGAGTTGTATTGCAGCGCCTCGGCGATCTGACGTCGCAACCGCTTTCCGGGGGCGAGCGGCGGGACGCCCGTCTCGTACGGGCCGCCATACAGCCCGATCGTGCTCCTCAGGCTCGAGGCGAGCGACAGGAAGCTCGGCGCGATGTCGCGGTCGAACCGGCGCTGGCTGTCCTCGTAGGTGCGACTCGTTCGGTGCAGCCGCCGGCGAAAGGCATTGGTGTCGCGAAACAGCCTCACGAGTTGACCCCGATCGATCAAATCCAGCTGGTAGGCCTTGAAGTAGAATTGATAGCCGGCGAGAAGCTCGTCGGCCCCTTGACCGTCGAGCAGCACGGTCGTGTCGTTCTCGTTGGCCAGGCGCATCACGCACCATTGGAGGTAGATGGAGGCCGACAGGAACGGCTCTTCTTGGTGCCAGTGCAGCCGCCGCGACTCCTCGATCAGTCGCAGCGGATCCGGAGTGACGGAATGCGGCTCGACGCCCGCGTGCGCGACGACCTGGTCGATTTGGGGGCCTTCCGACAGGGTTTCGTCGATGGCGTCGAAGCGGCCGCTGAACGTCTTTTGCGAGAGCATCGGCGTATTCGCGCGGAACCCGGCAAGCATGCAGACAACCATGGACGAGTCCAGACCGCCCGAGAGGCTCGTGCCCACCGATACATCCGACCGGAGTCGCATGCCGATGCTTCGCTCCAACAGCCCGCGGAAGCGCTCAACCGCCTCCCGTTCGTCGTAGTCCTGCTGTATGTCGCTGTAGTTGGGCGTCCAGTACCGCCAGCGGCGGACGATCGTCCCGCGCGCGTCCAAAACCATCGCATGCGCCGCCGGCAACCGCTGTATGCCCGCGAACATAGTCCTCTCGCCGTCCTCGTGGTACCGGCCTTCGACGTACGCCGCCACCGTCTCCGCGTCTGCCCGCGGGACCAGCTCGTCGTGCCCGAACAGTGCTTTCATCTCGGAGGCGATGGCAGTTCCGTCGCGAAGCGGCGCGTAGAAGAGCGGCTTTTCGCCGAAACGATCGCGCGCGACGAACAGCTCCTGCCGGTGCCCGTCCCAGATGGCGAAAGCGAACATCCCGTTCAGCCGCTCGACGCATGCTGGGCCCCACTCCTCGTACGCCTGGAGGAGCACCTCGGTGTCGCTGCGGGTGTCGAAGGCTCTCCCCAGCTGCTGGAGCTCGGCGCGCAACTCGATGTAGTTGTAGATCTCGCCGTTGTGAACGATCAGCCTTTGCCGATCCCTACTGAGCATTGGCTGGTCGCCGCCTGGCGTCAGGTCGATGATCGACAGGCGCCGATGGCCGAGCCCTACCCATCCGTTCGTCGTGGGCTTGATCCACGATTGGGCGCCGTCCGGCCCGCGATGCGCAAGGCGGTCGCGCATCGCGTCCAACATGGATGGGGAGATGTCGGCGCCGCCGACAAGGGCAACGAAACCGCACACGCCGCTAGTCGCTCGGCGAGGCTGCCGAGACGAACGCCTCCGGTGGAGTCCTCTTGCTCGAGGCGCCGCCACCGCCTCCTCGAGCGAAAGAGGAGTACAGCCGGCGCAGCCGCACCTCCTGTGCCTGCCAGCCATACTCACGTTCGATCGCGGCGATCGTCTCTTCTGTCGGGCGCAGCTCCGCCCGTCGCTCGAGTACGGCTTGTACCGCTTTTGCGATCGCGCGTGGGTCGCGCTCGTCCATGATCACGCCAACCGGATATCGAGTTACGAAGCGGCTGAGCTCGGCGAGGTTGGCGACGGCTACGGGAAGGCCGGCGAAGACGCTCTCGAGCAGCTTGTTCGGAAAGCAGTAGTAGTAACTCAGGCAAACGTTCTGGATGGGGATCACGCTGGCGCTCGCGTCGCGGATGAATCCGATCACGTCGCCCGCCGCAACGGGGTCGACGAAATGCACTCGGTCGGAGATCATGTGAGCCGCGGCCAGCTTGCGCATCGCCCTCTCCGTCTCGCCATATCGCCAGCCGACGGTCGCCAGATGCACACCTGGCAGGTAGGCAAGCGCTTCCACCGTCGCCTCGAGCCCGCGGTCAACGGTTACCGAACCGACGTACACGACGAGCGGCGTCGGTTCCCACACGCCGAGGGTCTCGCGGAGCCCCGGGTCGTCGGTCTCGCGGAGGCGTGAGGCAGGTGCGTTCACGACCACCGTCGGCCGTGGAATCCGATACTCCCGAGCGAGCCAGTCCGCGATCCCGTCGGAGACGGTGATGACCGAATGACAGTCGTGCACGAGAGTCGCCTCGTAGCGCGCGATCCACTTCTTCGTGAGCGCCGACAGAGCGTGGTAGTTCGTCTGCGTCTCGAGTTCGTGCGCGTCATAGACCACCTTCGCGAACCGGCGCCTGCCGATCGTGACCGCAGCCGAAAGGGTTATCAGGTCATGCGCGTGAACGACGTCCGGCTCGAGCTCGTCGATCAACCAGCCGGCACGATAGGCGAAGTCGTTCAGGTACCGCAGCGGCTGCATGATCGCAAGCAGCCGCTCTCGGAAGCGGCTCCTGCGCCAGTCGTCATCGACTCTTGCGCGCAGGCGCGGCCATTTGGCCGCGGCGATCAACCCCGGCACGAGCACCCCGGCGGCCAGCACGACCGCACTCAGCTGGACTGCCGTCCGCGCTGCCGCAAGGCGTCGCGGCCCCCCGAGCATCCGCCGAGCCGCCGCCAGGCGGACGCGGACGTCGATCATGATGAGTGCCCTGACGTCCGTGGCAGACTCGTTGTTCTCGTGGGGAATCGAGTGGTACACGACGCCGTTGCGTTGCTCGACCGCGGGCTTGGAATTCGGCGGCCTCCGCGCAATCACGTGTACCTCGTGCCCAACGGCCACGAGGCTCTCTGCTTCGCGGATGATCCGCGAGTCGTTCGTCCATTCAGCCTGGCTCAGCATCACGATTCGCATCGTCAATCCTCAGCGAGGTGGCGTCCGAGGCGCCGGAGTGCGCTCGGTAAGCGGCGACGGATGGAGGCCGGCAGGAGCAGCGCGGTGACTGCAGCAGGGCGACGCAGAACGCGCTCGAAACGCGACCGCCGTCGTGGCGGCCGCTCCGGCACCGCGACGCTCTTCCAGTAGCTGACGCATGCGTCGTACCACGGCCCCGTCCCCAGCTGGTGCAGCGTCACATCGAGACTCGTCGTGACAGCCTTCTCGGCGCTAATCGCCGGGGTGACGAGCCTGACCGCTGAGATGAACTTCTCGTCATAGTCGTTGGCGTCGCACACGGCCGCAAGCTCCACGAGAGCCTCAGGTCGCGTCCGCACTCGGTCGAGCGTCCCAAACGCGCTGATGAAGTCGTCGGTCGTGTGCGCGACGACGAGCGCTTCGGCGACGCCCACGATCGGCTTCATGTACGACGACACGACCGGAAGCGCAGTTGCACCCATCTCCAGCGCCTTCAGCGGAAAACCATTCTCGACCAGCGCCCGCTCGCGCTTGTACGGGATGAAGCCGACGTCTGCCGCGCGGTACAGGTCGGGCAGGCGCGAGGACGGAACCGGGCCGAAGTGGCGGACGTTGCGTCGCCGGAGCACGCGCGCCCACGTCCGGGCGTCCTCCTGGGTCAGCACCGCGACGGGTCCGTAGAACGCAAGCAGCGTCGACGGATGCGCAGCTGCGACGGCGTCGACCAGCTCGAAGTCGACGCGACCGTTGATGTTGCCGGCGTAGACGGCAACGCGGTCGAATCGATCGCGCTGGGAAGCGAGCTCGCGATCGACGGCGTCACCACGGTAGAACGCCCGATCGCACCCGTTGGTGATCACCTCGACATCCTCGCGACCAGTCTCCTCACGGATCGATGCGGCGACGCCTTCACTGACGGCGAGAATCACGTCACTTGTCGAGAGTGCGACGCGCAGCTCGCGGAAGAAGAAGTCGGACAGTCCGCTGAAGTGAAAGTAGTTCTCGGTTGCGTGGTAGACACGAGCAACCGCGGGAAGAGCCGCGTAGAGACCGGCCAGATGCGGGTTGTAGCACCACAAGAGCGGGCGCCGAAACCCCTCCTGTCGCATGTGGTCGTAGACTTGGCCGGCCTGGATCAGCGCATCCGCCCCGTACGTCGATTCCCCCGTTGCCCTGATCGAAAGGATCTCGCAGCCAGGAATGCGCACCTCCGGCTCCGCCTGATTTTCGATCCTCGGCGCAATCTGATTCGGCTGAAGCAGCACGACCGGCACGTTGCGCGCCCAGCGAGCAGCGTAATGCCAACGGTTCGACATCATCTCGTCTCTCCAGCCGGCGAACATGAGGAAGTAGACGGAGTCGATGCCGGACAATTGCTCGACGGGAGACGAACGGGTCGCGGCCCGGGAGAGTTGATCGGCGGCGACGTTCACGCTGGCAGAAGGTGGTAGACGGCACCCACCCCGGCCCGATGGCCACGATAGAGCGGATAGCCGCTTTCGTCGCGCTCGAGCGCGTGAAGGAAGTCCCTGTGCTCCTCAGCGAGGTGCGGCTCCGCAAGTGCGTCTTCCAGGTGGTCGCGCAGCCAGTCCAGCTCTTCCTCCGCGAAGTAGGCGCCGGCGAAGGTCCCGTCGAATCCCGCTCGCCGACACAGCTCGACGAAATCGGTCGTGCTATACGCACGCGCGACCGGGCAGTCGGGGCCGTCCGTGCTCCCCGTGAACGCGGCGTCGACTGACAACCCCACAAAGCGTCCCTGGACGATCATCCGCACGTAGGCCGCGTACAGGTGGAAGTAGAGACTCTCGCGGTTGTAGACCATCACAACGCCACGGCCGGAGTCCTTCAGGACACGGCGGAGCTCCCGCAGCGTGCGGAGCGGATCCGATACGTGGTGGAGCACGCCTTGGCAGTTGACGAAGTCGATCGACGCTGAATCCACCGGGAGCACCGGGTCCTTGTCGGCGATTCGGCGAAGTTCGTAGCTCGAACTCGGAATCTCATGCAGCCGCAGCCGGTGCTTCGCCAGCGCGAGCGCTTTGCGCGATACGTCGAGACCGATCACCTTGTTCGGCCGGGCGTTGAGAAGGAGTCCGACGAGGTCGTGGCCCGGCCCACAGCCGTAATCGAGGATCGTTTCGCCCGCGTGGTCGCCCCAGAGGCCGGTCAAGTCACGGAAGAAAGGGTACTTGCCGAACCGCCACTCGAGGTATGCCTCAGACTCTTGCGCTGACGAGAATGGCTCGCTCCTGACGACCCACTCGTTCCAGTACCGGTCGATGTCGCTGGGGCCCGCCAGGCGCGAGCGCGCCGCGCCGACCGTACCCGAGAGCAACCGCCCCATCATCAGGATCTGGCCGTCGCCTCGGAGGGTCGCCGAGCAGATGGCGCCGGCGCGTCGATCGACCAGCGTCCCGGGTGGCGGACGATCTCGTTGTGCAGTGGTGGGTTGCCGACGACCCGGAACTCGAAGCTCTTGTCGAAGTAGTCGTAGAACTCGGATGGCTCGATGTCCTTGAGGTGTAGTCGGCTATAGAGCCCGAGCGAGAGGAGGTAGTTGCCATTTCCCAGCAGCAAGTTGTCGAGCTCGAGGCGCGCGGTGAACCGGTCTCCTTCTCTGACGTCTAGGGACATCGGCTCGGCGACATGCCGAGTCGTGATCACTCCGTCGGCGCGAAAGACGAGCGCGGCGAGAATCAGCGGGAAGATCCCTGTGTCCCTCGCGACGATGTCCACGCGTACGGTCATCCGCCGGTGAACCTCGAACACGGCTTGCTCGATGCCGTTCTCGTCAAGCAGGGCAACGCGGGCGACGGTCAACTCGCCCCCTCCAGACCAGCGACTCAGCGATGTCACGGCTCCTGGCGAAGTATCGACTTCTTGGTGCGCGGACGCCGGTACGACAGTCTCGGCGAATTCATCCGTAGCCTCACGCTTGCGGTCCGCACGAGCGGGTCGGGTCTCTTCTCCCTCGTGAGGCTGGACGGCCAGAGGTATTCGCACGGTCGACCACATTTCGGTCGCCGGCAGCGGGCCTACCTGGTAGGTGCGCCCGGCGCGCTCGGGCGAGGCGCTGCCGTCCGCCGACGCGCGATAGGTCACCTCGATCTCGTACGTGGAATCGGGATAGAAAAACCAGAGGTAGAAGATGAGGGTGCCGACCGCCGGATGTTCGGGCGCGGCGACCGTCCTGAAGAAGCGATCGCCTTCCCGCTGTGGGGCCGACCAGTCACTTGCCCTGAGTTGGATGTGGCTGGACTGCCCGGTGTCTCCATCCTGCGCATCACCGACGGCGATCTCGTCTTCGATCCGCCCATCGCGGAAAAGCGAGACCCGCGTGACCTCGCATGAAGCGCCCGTTGCGCTCGTGATGCGGACCCCGATGTGATCGGTATAGCTCTCGCGGTCGAATGCGTCGTAATTCGTCGTCTTCCGATTCTTCGCCTGCAACCTCCGGTCGTCCAGCTCTCGAATAAACTTCTCGTACGCCTTGATGACCTCAGTCGTCCGGCCCTGCATGGCGATTCTCCCGCGGTCGAGCCAGATGGTCTCATCGCAGAAGCGTTCGATCTGCTCGAGCGCGTGTGAAACGAGGAGAACTGCTGCGCCGCTGTCCAGCAGCTTCTGCATCCGGGCCGTTGACTTCGCGAAAAAGTATGCGTCACCGGCGCCTAGGATCTCGTCGACGATCAAAATCTCAGGCTGGATCGTGGTGGCGATGCCGATCGAGAGCCGCGCCTGCATGCCCATCGAGTACGTCTTGAAGGGCTGCGTGAGGAAGCGGCCGAGCTCCGTGAACTCCGCGATGTCGTCCACGGCAACGGCGATCTCTTTTTTCGAAAGCCCGAGGAACGACAGCGCCGCGTCGATGTTCTCGTAACCGGTGAACTCGGGGTGCAACCCCCCGCCGATCTCGAGCAGCGCTTGGACGTCCCCGTTGACGACCACCGCGCCCTCCGTCTGCGGCAGATTCCCGGTGACGATCTTGAGGAGCGTCGACTTCCCGGCGCCGTTCCGGCCGATGATCCCGAGACGTTGCCCCCGCTTCAGCTCGAACGAAACGCCCCGCAGCGCCCAGAACTCACGATCACGACTGTCGCGGCCCGACATGAGCTCGAAGCCGAGTGCATCGAGGAGATTCTCTCGCCGGGAGCTGAAAATCCTGTACATCTTCCCGACTTCCTCGAAGCGGATCGCGGTCTCAGACATAGTCCACGATCACCCGTTTCGCCCGGTAGAAAAACCAGCTGCCAGCGGCGAAGGTGCCAATGGACATGATCGCGAGGAGCGCGAAGTGCTCCGTGCTCGGCCAGATGCCGAGCATGATCACCTGCTGATAGGCGACGACGAAGTAGGCGAACGGATTCACCGCGAGGATCGGTTTCAAACCCGGCGGCACCATATCGGGTGTGTAGGCGATCGGTGACGCGACCAGCATGATCATCAAGAACGCGGTGACGAGATTCTGCAGGTCGCGGAAGATGACGTTGAGGAGCGAAAGGAGCCAGTTCACCCCGGTCAGCCAAACGATGTTCAGAATCCAGACGAGCGGCAGCAGCACCATGGTGCGGTGCAGGTTTCCGGTCGCCACGGCTCCCCCGACAACGATGGGCATTCCGGCGAGCATGATCGCTTGGCTACTCAAGACTGGTTTCACCGGAGCGAGATCGATCGGAAAAACCGTGTTGTTGAGGACCGATTTGTTCGCGATCACAGATCCGACCCCGACGCCGATCGCCTCCGCGGCTGCCAGGTACGGGATGAGACCGCAGAAGATGTAGATCACGTATTCGAGCGAGGTCAAGCCCGGTACCTGCACGCGGAAGATGTACAAGTACACTGCCGAGTAGATCCCCAGGACGAGGAGCGGTGCGAGAAAGACCCAGCCGAGCCCGAGGAACGAGCCCGCGTGGCGTTGCGCGAGGTCGTTGCGGGTCACACGCCACAGCAGTCCCCCGTGCGACCTGAGGTACTTCGACGATCCGCCGCGCGGCCGTGCAGGAGCTCGACCTACGGGCGTTTCCATCTACGTCGCCATCAGCGGCGCGGGGTAAACGGCCACAGCAGGCCGCTCGCTCGCCCGATCGTGGAACTCCTGCTGCCACAGCTCGAGTGAGAGCAGCCCCCACAGGTTGCGGCTGAACTTGCCCTCCGTCTCGATGAGGGAGGTGACATCGAATCGGGGGTCGAGGTACGGACGTGACCGCGCCCTGTCGCTCGAGAACGTGTCGACGAGGAATTCGCGCAGCTCGCCCTGCATCCACTCGCCGAGCGGAACCGGGAAGCCCTTCTTGTCCTTCCGCTCGAGGATCGCCGGCGGCAGCACCGGTTCGCCGGCCCGCTTGAGGGCGTGCTTGAGGTCTCCGTTGCGGAACTTGACGTCTGCCGGCAGCCGGGCCGCGAACTCGACGATCCTGTGATCGACGAGCGGGACGCGGGACTCGAGGCCATGCGCCATGCTCACCCGGTCTTCGACCTGTAGGAGAGCCGGCAGCAGCGTCTTGAAGTCGAAGTGCGTCATCGAGTCGAAATACGACTCCTTGCCGACGTTCTCGGCGCGGAAGATGCTGCGGAAGGTGTCAAAGGGCGAGTAGTCGCCGAGGAACGACCAGTTGACGACGTCGCGGAGCGACGGGGCGCGGTCGATCAACCGGAAGTAGCGCTGGTCGAGCTCGCCGAAGAGCCCCTCGCGCCAGAACTCCTGCATCAGCGGCTTGTACTCCCGCAGGGTCTCGAGGTTGGGAATGATCGACTCGTAGGTGACGATGAAGCTGCCGTTTCTTGTCGTCCCGTCGATCGCTGCCTTGATGCACTGCTCGAAGTAGGCGAGCAGGTAGCGCGCGTATCCGCCGAAGACCTCGTCTCCGCCCTGTCCGCCGAGCACCACCTTCATGTGACGGCTCGCGAGGCCCGACACCATGTACTGCGGGAACGACCCGGGACCCGCGACCGGATAGTCGAGGTGGTAGATGACCTTGCGGATGTTGGCCAGAAAGTCTTCTGACGTGATCTCGACCTCGTGCAGCTCGAACTCCCGCCATTCCGCCAGGATCCGTGCAAACTCGCTCTCGTCGTAGTCGGCTCCCTCGCCGAAACGGCCCGTGAAAGCCCTGAACTCGCCTCCCACCTCACGCGCGGCGAGCGAGGCGACGATGCTCGAGTCGAGCCCGCCGCTCACGTAGGCGCCAACGGGAACGTCGGCGCGGAGATGAAGGTTGACCGTCTCCGCGAGCAGTGCCTGCAGCTCCTCGACGAAGTAGTGCTCCGTGTGGTCGAAGTCCGGCTCGTAGTGGACCTCCCAGTAGCGCTCAACCCTGACCGTGCCGTTCTGGACCGTGAGGAAGTGTCCCGGCAGAAGCTCGTGCACGCCTTTGAAGAGGGTCTTGCCGGCGAGACAGAACTGGAACGCGAGGTAGTCCTTCAAACCGTCCGGATCGGTTTCGACATCGGGCAGGAACGGCAGTAGCGCCTTGACCTCAGACGCGCAGTAGAAGACCTCGTCAACGACCGCGTAGTAGAGCGGCTTGATCCCGAAGCGGTCGCGCGCGCAGAAGAGGCGCTGCTCGTTCTCGTCCCAGAGGGCAAAGGCGAACATGCCGCGCAGGCGATCGAGTGCGCTCGGGCCCCACTCGCCGTAGGCGCGCAGCACCACCTCTGTGTCGGAGGAGGTTCGGAAGTCGTCGGCCCCGATCTCGTCGCGGAGCTCGAGGTAGTTGTAGATCTCGCCGTTATAGGTGATCCAGTTTCCGCGCGAATCTGTCATCGGCTGCGAGCCGGTCTGCAGGTCGATGATCTCCAGCCTGCGATGGGCGAAGCCGACATGCTCGTCCACGTGCGCCCACATGCCCTCCCCGTCGGGGCCTCGATGCTCCAAGAGCTGGTTCATCCGGGCCAGTCCGGGCGCGAGCTCGCGCACCGGCTGCCGGTTGAGACTCAGGATGGCGCCGATCCCACACACGTGGCTGAGAGGGTAGACATTAAGGCGGACCTGCCCCGGCCGCGGCCGATGTTCGAGTGTACAAACGCACCGTTTGCCGTCTGTAAAGACGGCGGTGTCGCGTACGGTTTGGCCGTGGGCGACAGTGAGTCGATCGGCATGGCCGGGTGATCGTGCGTCCGCGGAACGGCGAGCTGCGCGCGGCGGCCGAACCGCTGCCGGCGACGATCCCGCCGGAGCATGTGGCCGAACGGGCCTCGAAGCCGTTTCGGATCGTGATCGTCTCGCAGTACTTCCCACCGGAAGTCGGGGCGACCCAGTCACGCATGCAGTCGTTCGCCGAGTACCTGGCGGCCCGCGGCCATCGCGTCACAATCATCTGCGAATTTCCGAACCACCCACACGGGACGATCCCGGCGCGCTACCGCGGGCGCCTGATCGAGGTCGACCGGGCAAACCCGTACACCGTCATCCGCACCTGGGTGAAGGCAAGCCCGGAGAAGACGCAGGCCTCGCGGCTCGCCTTCTACCTGTCGTTCATGGCACTCGCGACAGCAGTCGCCCCCCTCGCCGGCCGGGCAGATGTCGTGCTCGCGACGACACCGCCGCTCTTCACCGGCTTCGCAGGGCTCACGATCGCGAGGATGAACGCCGCGCCGTTCGTTCTCGACGTACGCGATCTGTGGCCTGCGGCCGCGACGAGCCTCGGCCAGATTTCGCCGGGGTGGCCCACGACGGCCGCCGAGATCCTCGAGCGGCGACTGTATCGGAGCGCCGCGGCGGTGGTGGCCGTGACACGGCCCTTTTGCGATCACATCGATTCGCTGCGCGGCCGGCCGCCGCGGACAGCCCTCGTCCCGAACGCGACCCTTGATCTCTTCTTCGAGCCCGCGGAGCCGCGCCGACCCGCAGGGGTGCCGGACGATGCGTTCCTCGTCACCTTCGCCGGCACTCTCGGGATCGCACAGGCTCTGCCCTCAGCACTTGACGCTGCCGAGCGGCTCGGGCCCTCCGTCCACTTCGCATTCGTCGGCGACGGGCCCGTCAAGGCGCAGCTGGTCGAGGAGGCGCGCCGGCGCGGGCTCGCAAACGTCTCGTTCCACCCCCAGGTTCCGCTACAGGAGGTCACGGGCATCCTCGCCGCGAGCGACGTGCTGCTCGTCTCGCTGTCAGCACACCCCACGTTCGCGTCGTTTGTCCCATCGAAGATGATCGACTTCATGGCGACCGGGAAACCGGTGGTGCTGGCCGCGACCGGCGAGGCGAACCGACTGCTTCGTGCCTCGGGCGCGGGGATCGTCGTCCCGCCGGAGGATCCTGACGCGCTCGCGGATGCGATCCGAACCCTGCAGACCGACGGAGCGGCTGTCGCGCGAATGCAGGAGCGCGGGCCTGCGTTCGCGCGCACGCGGATGCGCGCCGTTCAAGCCGCGCGACTGGAGCAGGTGCTGCTCGACGCGGCCGGCCCGAGGCACCTCTGAGCGAAACGCCCAAAGAGCTCGTGCGTCAGCACTGGGAGGAGGAGCCCTGCGGCACCTCGACCGCCGAGGCCGAGCCCGGCACACCCGAGTTCTACGCGGAGGTCGAGCGCGAGCGCTACCGCCTGGAGCCGTACATCGACTCGTTCGCGGAATTCGACCGCTGGCGCGGCCAACGGGTGCTCGAGGTGGGCGTCGGGCTCGGTACCGACTTCGTCCGCTTCGTTCGCGCCGGGGCCGACGCGGTCGGAGTGGACCTGACGGAGGCGGCCGTCGGGGCGGTGCGGCAGCGTCTCGCGCTCGAGGGTCTCGCCGCGGAGGTCCAGGTGGCCGACGCGGAGCAGCTCCCGTTTGACGACGCGTCGTTCGACCTCGTCTACTCCTACGGCGTCCTGCACCACACGCCCGACACCGAGGCCGCCGTGACCGAGGTGCGGCGAGTCCTGCGCCGGGACGGCGAGGCGCGGATCATGCTCTACTCACGTCGCTCCTGGTTCGCGTTCGGCGCGTGGGTGCTCTGGGGGCTGGGCCGGGGAAGGCCGTGGCGGTCGATCTCGTCCGTCCTCGCCGAGCACCTCGAGAGCCCCGGGACGAAGGCCTACACGCAGGAGGAGCTGAAGCGCTTGTTCTCAGGCTTCCGGGAGGTGCGCTTCCGACGCGAGGTGACCCCTTACGACCGCCGCATCGCCGGGCCGCTCGCGCGCCTCACTGGGCCCCGGCTCGGCTGGTTCGTCGGCGTCAGCGCTCGGCGGTGACCTCGCGGGCAAGACGGACGAACGCTTCGATGCTCTCCTCGTAGCCCCACGTCGAGATCAGTTGCCTGGAGCGCTCGCCGAACGCGTGGCGTAGCGTCGTGTCCGCTGCAAGGGTCGCGATCGCGTCCGCTGCGGCCTCAACGTCGCCGCTCGGCACGAGCAGACCGTTGCCGCCCGGCTCGAGCAAGTCCTCGGCTGCCCCCACCGCTTGGGTGAGCACGAGGGGCAGGCCGCAACACATCGCCTCGTTGACGACAACGCCCCAGGGCTCGCGCCGGGAGAGGAGCGCGAACACGTCGGCCGCCACGTAGACGCGCAGGAGGTCGTCTCCCTCGAGGAGTCCCGTGAAGGTCGCCGGCAAGCCCTCCTTGCGCGCGAGCGCTCGAACATCGTCCTCCAGCGGCCCATCGCCGGTGAGCACGAGGTGGAGCGGGACGCCGGACGTCGCGCGAGCCCGCGAGGCGGCGCGGACGAGCAGGTCGGGTGCCTTGAAGGGGACGAGGCGCCCGACGCCGAGGATGGCCACGGCCTGTGGCGCGATCCCGAACGCAGCCCGCGCGTCGTCCCGTTGATCGCGCTGCGCGTCCGCGCGAGCCGAGAGCTCGGCGACGTCCACCGTCAGCGGAAAGACTGCCGTCCGCCGCTCGTCCGCGCCGTACGCCGCGAGGTGGCGGCGGGCGAGGGTGCCCGGCACGAGCCAGCCGGCCGCCTGCGGGACGATGTGTGGCAGGATCGCGCGCTTCACCGCCCCCGCCCACTGCGGCCTCGGCTCGCGCAAGTGGCTGTCTGACATGAGCAAGTACGGCACCCGGTGCGTCCGGCACCAGAGGATCGCGAGCTGTGTCGCCAGCACACTCCAGCCGCCGACGACGACGAGGTCCGGTCGCAGCCGTCGGAGCAGGGGCCAGACCCCCGGCGTGAGCGCGAAGTCGTGGTGGAGGACGCGGGCGAGGGGAAACGTCGGACCGGAGAGGAAGATCGCGCCGTCGTCCTCGATCGTCCAGGTGCGCCGTTGGACAGTCCGCGACGCGTATACGACCAACACCTCGAGCTCGGGATGCGCGGCGAGCCGAGCGAGATGCGGCGTTCGGTACGGCGTCGGCTCCTGGAGGACGAACGCGACCCGGATCACGCGACGTACGCCTGCCACCAGAGTGCGAGGTTGAGGAGGTACCAGGCGTCGCGCCTCGGTCGCGCCAGGACGCGCTCGACCTCCGCCGCATCGAGCAGGTCCGACTCCCGGCAGAAGCGGTCGAGCTCGGTGCGCGTGCGGTCGCCGAGCGCGCCGAGGAACCACTCGTCGACCGGGACGCGGAACCCCTGTTTCGGCCGGTCGATGACGTCGTCCGGGAGCACGCCGCGCACCGCGAGCTTGAGCAGGTGCTTCAGCTCCCCGCCGCGCGTCTTTGCGGCCGTCGGGAGCGCGAGCGCGAGCTCCACGAGCTCGTGGTCGAGGAAGGGCACGCGAGCCTCGAGGCTCGCTCCCATCGACATCTTGTCGATCCGGAGCAGCAGCAGCTCGGGCAGGCGCAGGTTGAGGTCGAGGTAGGTCATCCAGTTCAGGGGCGACGGCTCCGCCGCCCGCTCCTCGAACCGGCGGCGGATCGGCGCGAGCACGTCCCACGATGTCGTGCCCGCGAAGTCGCGGCGGAGTCGCGGCGACAGGAGCCGCTGCTTCTGCGTCTCGGTGAACGCCTCGGCTCCGCCCCAGAAGACGGGCAGGCCCGCCGCGCCCCGGCGGAGGAATTCGTACGGCCGCGACGTCTCTCGGCGCGCGGCGCGCAGGCCGGCGAGCCCGGCCCGCTTCGCGAGCGCGGGCACGGGGAGATCGTCGGCGCGCTGGAGCCGGAGGTGCGTCCGCCAGGACGGATAGCCCCAGAAGAGCTCGTCGGAGCCCTCACCCGCCTGCGCCACGACGACGCCTTGCTGCCGCGCCAGCTCCGACACGTAGTAGAGCGGCACGGCCACGGGATCCGCGATCGGCTCGTCCATCAGCTCGATCAGGCGCGGCAAGAATCCGAGCAGGTCGTCGAGCGAGAGGACGCGCTCGTGGTGGTCGGCCCCTACCTCCCGCGCCACCCGCCGCGCCCACTCCAGCTCGTTCGGATAGGACGGGTAGTCGTCGTCGTAGCCGATCGAGAAGGTCTGCACCGGCCGCTCCTCCCCGTCGGCGAACAGCACGGCGTTCGTGCTCGAGTCGAGGCCGCCGGAGAGGAAGATCCCCACGGGGACGTCGCTCACCTTCCGCAGCCGCACCGACGTTCGCAGCTCGTCGAGAATGCGCGCCGCGAGCTCCTCGTCACTCTCGCCCGTGAGCTGTTCGCGCGCGTCGAGGGGGTCCCAGTAGCGGCCCTCCGCCGTCGTCCCATCCGCTGCGACGCGTAGCCAGGTCGCGGCCGGCAGCTTCCGAATCCCCGCGAAGAGCGTCAGCGGCGCCGGCGTGGTCAGGAACGAGAGGTAGTGGTAGAGCGCCTCCTCGTCGACCCGGCGCGGCTGCTCCGGATCGGCGAGGAGAGCCTTCACCTCCGAGCCGAACACGAGCCGGTCGTGATGGAAGGAGTAGTAGAGCGGCTTGACACCCACCCGGTCGCGGACGAGCCAGAGCTCCCGCGAACGCCCGTTCCAGATCGCGAGCGCGAACATGCCGCGCAACCGGTGGACGCACTCGATCCCCCACTCCTCGAAGGCGTGCACGATCGCCTCCGTGTCGGAGTGGTCGCTCCGGAAGCGGTGGCCCGCGGCTTCCAGCTCGACGCGGAGGTCGGCGTGGTTGTAGATCGCGCCGTTGAAGAGCAGCCGCACGGAGCCGTCCTCGTTCGCCATCGGCTGCATCGCGGCGTCGGAGAGGTCGATGATCGCCAGGCGCCTGACCCCGAGACCCACCCGCCGGTCGTCGGAGACCCACGTGTCCGCGCCGTCGGGACCGCGGTGCACGAGCGTCTCCCGCAGTCGGGTCACGTATTCCGGCGTCACCTCGAACGACCCGAACGAGAGGACGCCCGCGATCCCGCACATGTCTAGGCGAGCTCCCGGAGCAACACCTCTGCCGCCCGCCGGCCGGCGGCTCCATCCCAGAGCGGGACGGGCTCCGCTGTGCGCTCCTGGCGCAGCAACGCTGGGATGTCCGCGATGCGGTCGGGGTGAAGGCCGAGGATGGTGTTCGTACCGCGTTCGACGGTCACGGGTCGTTCCGTCACGTCACGCAGCGTGAAGCAGCGGACGCCGAGCGCCGACGTCTCCTCCTGAACACCGCCTGAATCCGTGAGCACGAAGAGCGCTTCCGCCTCGAGGCCGACGAAATCGTGGTAGCCGAGCGGCCCGACGACGGCGACGCCCGAGGCGTCCAGTCGCCGGCGCAAACCGAGCGCATCGAGGCGCCCGAGCGTGCGCGGGTGCACGGGGAAGACGAGTGGGAAGTCGTCGGCGAGCCGCACAAGTCGTTCGGTGGCCGCCGCCAGCAGCTCCCCATCGTCGACGAGTGCCGGGCGGTGCAGCGTCACGAGGCCGTAGGCGCCCGGCTCGAGGCCGAAGCGCTCCCAGGGACGGGCTGCGCGCGCCCGCTCGAGGTGCGCGAACAACGAGTCGATCATGGTGTTGCCGACGAGGTGAACGCAGCCGGGCGCGATCCCCTCGCGGGAGAGGTTGTCGGCCGCACTCGCGGAGTGGACGAAGAGGACAGAGCTCAGGTGGTCGGTGAGCCGGCGGTTGTGCTCCTCCGGCATGGAGACGTCGTAGCTGCGCAGGCCAGATTCGATGTGCGCGACGCGCAACTCGAGCTTCACGGCGGCGAGTGCCGCCGCGAGCGTCGAGTTGACGTCCCCCGAGACGACGACGACGTCAGGGGATTGCGTCGCGAGCGCCCGCTCCACCGCCACGAGCGCGCGTGCGGTCTGCTCGGCGTGCGTGCCGGAGCCGACACCGAGAAGCTCGTCCGCGGCCGGTAGTTCAAGCTCCTCCAGGAACACCGCTGACATCGAGGCGTCGTAGTGCTGACCCGTGTGCAGAAGGCGAAGCTCGACCGATGGATCGAGCTCCCGCAGCGCCCGGTAGACCGGAGCAGCCTTCATGAAGTTCGGTCGAGCCCCAACGACAAAGCAGACGCGAAGGGCCAAGCCGACGATGCTAGCCTGGCCGGAAGACCGCGGGGAGCACGGGCCATCGCGCGGCTATCGTGCGACGATCGCGAAGCGCCTGATCACTGTCCTCGCGGCGGCCGTCGCCTGTGGAGCCTGGAGCTCTGCGTCCGCGGCCGGCGACCCCGCCTCCCTCGTCAACCCGCTGATCGGCACCGGCGGCGACGCCGGCCACACGTTCCCGGGCGCCGTCGTTCCCTTCGGCATGGTGCAGTTCTCGCCCGTCTCCGCGAAGACGACGAGCCCCGGCGGGTACCGATACGACGACCCGACTGTGCGCGGCTTCGCGCTCACGCGGCTGAGCGGTGCCGGCTGCGCGAACCTCGGCGCCGTCCCGATCATGCCGCTGCGCAATCCGTTCAGGCAGCACCCGGCGGGGCTCACCGCCAGGTTCTCCCACGAGCGGGAGACCGCCGCTCCCGGCCGGTATCGAGTGCGGCTGAGCACGGGCATCGGAGTCGAGCTCACCGCGACGGCACGCACCGGCTTCGCGACGTTCCGCTTCCCGGCGCGCTCGGGCCTCCTCGCCTTCGACGTCGGCGGAGGCGCGACGGAGCAGAGCAGCGTCGCAGTCGCGGTGACCGGCCCGAGGGAGCTCCGCGGCTCCGTCACCGACGAGGGCTTCTGCGGTGGGCCGGCCTCGCCGACGACCCACTTTGTCGCGCGCTTCGACCGGCCGATCAGCTCGATCGCCTTCTGTGGAGACGAGGGCCGCGTCGAGGCGGGCGTGCCGGCGCGCCACACGATCAACACGGGCGGCGCGCTGCTCGGCTTTCGCCTTGGTCACGACAAGACGCTACGAGCCAAGGTGGGGATCTCGTTCGTCAGCCAGAACAATGCGGCTCTCAACCTGCGTGCGGAAAGTCGGGACTGGAGCGGTGCCGCCGTCGCCGGACGCGCACGAGCCGGCTGGAACAGCAGCCTCGGACGGATCAGGGTCGAGGGCGGCCCGCTGCGCGAGCGGCGCACCTTCGCCACTGCGCTCTACCACTCGCTGATCCACCCCTCGGTCTCCAGCGACGTGAACGGCCAGTACCGCGGCCGCGACGGCGCCGTGCACACGGCGCAGGGCTACACCCGCTACACGAACATCTCCGGCTGGGACATCTACCGCACCCAGTTTCCACTGCTTGCGTTGCTCGAGCCGCGCGTCGCCTCGGACGTCGTCCGCTCGCTCGTCGAGGGAGCGGCGGAGTCAGGATCGCTCGCGAAGTGGGAGCTCGCCGGGACCGAGACGGGAATCATGGTGGGCGATCCTGCACCGCTGCTGATCGCCGGCGCGTGGGCGTTCGGAGCACGTCGGTTCGACGCGGCCGCGGCCTTCTCGGCGATGACGCGAGCGGCGACGGTGGCGCAACCGGGGCCCTTTGTCTACCCGAGCCACGCCGCTCCCGTGAACGGAGGTCGGTGGGGCGAGTTCGTCCGTCGACCCGGCCTCGAGGACTACCTCGCGCTCGGCTACGTGCCGCTCGATCAGGCCGCGGGCTTCATCTGGGGGCCTGCTGCAACGACGCTCGAGTACGCGCTCGCGGACTTCGCGATCGGCAGGTTCGCGCGGGCGACCGGCCGAGCGCGACAAGGCGCTCTCTTCGGACGACGCTCCGCCAACTGGCGGCGGGTGTTCAACCCGGCGACTCGTTACATCGAGCCTCGGCTCGCCAGCGGCGCGTTCCCGACTCCTTTCTCGCACGTCGCAGAGAACGGTTTCGTGGAGGGAAACGCGACGCAGTACACCTGGTTCGTCCCGCACGACGTCCTCGGCCTGAGCCGGCTGCTCGGAGGGCCGCGCACGGCACTCACACGGCTCGACCGCTTTCACGCGAACCTCGACGCATCTCATCTGTCGCCGAATGCCTGGCTGGGCAACGAGCCGAGCTTCGGGACGCCATGGCTCTACAACTGGCTCGGCGCACCGTGGCGCACGCAGGCGGTCGTACGGCGCGCGGTCGACACGCTCTTCCGGCCGCTTCCCGCAGGCCTTCCCGGTGACGACGATCTCGGTGCCCTCTCCGCGTGGTACGTGTGGAGCGCCCTGGGTCTCTACCCGGCCATTCCGGGCGTCGGCGGCCTGGCAATCGCGAGCCCGCTCTTCCCCGAAATCACGATTCGATCTGGCTTGGGGGAGCTTCGGATCGAGGCGCCCGGCGCAGGCTCGGAACGGCCGTTCGTCCACGACCTCCGGCTGAACGGCCGGCGCTACGCCAGCACCTGGCTGCCAGTCTCGGCGCTTCGTGGACGCCGGACACTGCTCTTCGACCTGCGCCCGATCCCGCAGAAGACCTGGGGAACGTCAAAAAGCGCCCGGCCGCCGTCGTTCCCGCGCGGCTAGCAGGACTTCTTCGCCGTCTCGGCCTTCCCCACCGCCTGCAGGCGGTCGGGGTCAAGAATCGCTGTCCTGACGGTCGCGCGGATCTTGCCCCCGTGCGGAACCGGATGGTTGTCCTGCTTCCGGCGCGCGAAGAAGTACTCGGGGCCGAACGTGATGGTGAGCGTCTCCTTCGGCTCGATGCCCGTTACGAGCCGGACGAGGTCTGGGAAACGGTCGAGCGGAACGTCGGTCGAGACGCTCGTCTCCACGGTCTTTGCCAGCGAGCCGAAGCTGCGCAGCACTCGCACGGGGTCGAGCTGGTCGGCGAGCGCGCTGAGGAAGCATCGCTGGCGGGCCATCCGCGTGTAGTCGCTCGTCGTCTTCCGTGAGCGAACGTATGCGAGGGCCTCGCGCCCGTAGAAGTGGTACGTGCGCCCCGGGACGACGTCGATCCGCGGCTTCGGCTCCCCCCAGGCCGGCCGCGTGACGGAGTCGAGGAGCCGCTCCTTGACAAGGATTTGTACCCCACCGAGTGCGTCGACGAGATCCGCGAAGCCGCGCAGGTTCACGAGCGCGTAGTAGTCGACGCGAACGCCGAGCAGGAGCGAGATCGCTTGCTTGAGCGCGGTGGCACCCGGGTCGGTCCCGCCCGGGAAGAGCTGCGGCTTCTCCCGAGCGAAGCTGTAGAGCCCGTTCAGAGGCTCGTTGAAGCGCTTCAGCCTGCCGCCGACCGGCACCTGCACGAGGTTCCGCGGGATCCCGAGGGCGGCCGCGCGACCCGTGCCGTGCTGTGCGGCGACGAGGATGATCGTGTCGGTGCGCGCCCCCCAGTTGCCAGGTCCCTCGTCGGTGCCGAGCAGGAGGATCGTCGTCCAGGGCCGCTCCGCGGCGGCCCGCTGGTCGGTCAGCACGTGCGGGGAGCCTTCGAGTGGGCGAGATTCACCGGGATCCAGACGCTCCGCCAGACCGTGCGCCCAGCTGTCCTGGGCAACCCAGTGGGGCAGGACGGGAACGTGCGCGAGGAAGAGCCCGCGCGACCCAAGCACGTCACCGGGCTCCTCGTCCGCGAACACGGACTCGAGGACGTCGTAGGAGCGCACCGTCACGTACGCGATCGCGACGTGCGGGACCGCGGTCAGGGCTGCAAGCGCGACGACCGCCGCGCGGACGGCGGGCGCCCGGCCGCCGCGGCCGGCATCGAGCACAGCGAAGAGACGGACGCCGAGCAAGGCGAGATCGACCGCGAGCACCCCCGCGACCAGCCGCCGGTCAATCGAGATCGAGCCGCGCAGCCAGGCTGCGGCCGCGAGGAGGCCGAGCAGGGCGACCGTCGTCCCGACGAGGAGCAGGAGGCCGCGCCGCCGCGCCCCGGCCACCAGCTGGCCCAACCCGGGCAGGAGCATCGACAGGGACGCGGCCAGGACGGGCGTGTGCCTCGGCGGCGCCATCGACCCATTGTAGGAACGAGGAGGCTGTCTACCCCGAAAAGGACATGTTGTGCAGAAACCGTAAAGCTTCGGGATGACGTCGGAGGCGCTGGCTATAGTCGCGCCGATGTCCACCTCGGTCGTGACCGGCGGCGCCGGCTTCCTCGGTTCTCACCTCTGCGACGGGCTTCTCGCGAAGGGGCACCGCGTGATCTGCACCGACAACCTCGAGACCGGCTCGCTGGCAAACATCGAGCACATGCGCGATCCGAACTTCGTCTTCATGCCGCACGACCTGATCGAGCCGATCTGGATCGACGAGCCGGTCGACTTCGTCTACCACTTGGCGAGCCCGGCGAGTCCGATCGACTACCTGCGACTGCCGTTGCACACACTCAAGGTCGGCTCCTACGGAACTCACCATGCGCTCGGGCTCGCGAAGTTCAAGCGCGCGCGCTTCCTGCTCGCCTCGACGAGCGAGGTCTACGGCGATCCCCAGGTGCACCCGCAGCCCGAGACGTACTGGGGCCATGTCAACCCGATCGGCCCCCGCGGCGTCTACGACGAGGCGAAGCGCTACGCCGAGGCGCTGACAATGGCGTACCACCGCCAGCAGGGGCTCGACACGTGCATCGTCCGCATCTTCAACACCTACGGCAGCCGGATGAGGCCCCACGACGGACGGGCGATCCCGACGTTCGTGCGCCAGGCGCAGGAGCACAAGCCGCTCACCGTCTTCGGCGACGGCTCCCAGACGCGCAGCTTCTGTTACGTCGACGATCTGATCATGGGCCTGATCGCGCTGATGGAGAGCGGCGAGCACCTGCCCGTCAACATCGGCAATCCGCAGGAGTTCACGCTGCTCGAGCTGGCCGAGAAGGTCGTGGAGATCTTCGGCGGCGGACCGATTATCTTCGAGGCGCTGCCGATCGATGACCCGAAGGTGCGCCAGCCCGACATCACCCGCGCACGGCAGCTGCTCAGCTGGGAGCCGGAGGTGTCGCTGGACGAGGGCCTTCGTCGCCTCCACGCCTCTCTCCAGCAGGAGAGCGCCGTTGTCTAGGCGCGTGCTGGTCCTCATCGCCGCCCTCGTTGCGACCGTGGCGCTGTGCGTGCCCGCCGCGACCGCCTCGCGCTTCATCCAGCACGGGATCTTCGACGACGCCCAGATCCACTACGGCAATCCCGACGTCGTCTTCCCGGTGCTGCAGCAGCTGCGCTCGCAAATGCTGCGGATCAACCTCCAGTGGGGCGGGGCGAACGGGGTCGCGCGGCGTAGGCCCTCGAGACCGGCGGACCCGGCCGACCCCGCCTACAACTGGGCCGTCTACGACCGCACCGTGAACTACGCGCAGCAGTACCGCCAGAAGGTGGTCTTTGCGATCATCGGCACGCCGCCGTGGGCGAACAGGGCCGCGGGCTTGAACGTGGCGCCGACGAACATGCTCGACCTACAGCGCTTCGCCGCCGCCGCCGCCACGCGCTACAGCGGTACCTTCGTGGCACCGGACGGGCGGATCCTGCCGCCGGTCCGGCACTGGCTCGCCTGGAACGAGCCCAACACGCCCGTCTTCCTGCGCCCGCAGTTCCGGCGGGTGCGAGGCCGCTACGTGATCCAGAGCGCGATCAACTACGCCAAGATCTGCAACGCGATCGTCAAGGGCATCACGGTCACCCGGGTCGGCGCCGCCAAGGTCGGCTGCGGCGTCACCGCGCCGCGGGGCAACAACAATCCGAACACGAGCCGAGCCTCGGTCTCACCGCTCCCATTCCTGCGCGCCATGCACAAGGCGGGCGCGAAGGGCTTCGCCGCCTATGCGCATCATCCCTACTACGGGGCCCCCAGCGAAACGCCATCCAGCCCCCCGCCGCAAGGCTCTCGCGGTCAGGCGTCGACGGCCGTCACACTGGGCAACATCAACACGTTGATCGCCGAGGTGACGCGCCTCTGGGGTAAGAAGCGCATCTGGATCAGCGAGTACGGCTATCAGACCAAGCCGCCCGACCCGATCTTCGGTGTCTCCCTGGCCAACCAGGCGAAGTACCTGACGGAGGCGTACGGGATCGCCAGGCGGCACCCGCGCATCGACATGTTCCTCTGGTTCCTGCTGCGCGACGAGAAACGGGCTTTCATCGAGGAGGGCTGGCAGTCTGGCCTCCTCACCGACACCGGGCGCAAGAAACCCGCCTTCACCGCCTTCCAGCGGCTCCGCAGCCGATAATCCCGCCATGAGCGTCGAGTGGCCGGGGAAGGAGCGGCGCCTCCCCTCCCTCAGCTCATCGACATGGGCGGTGCGCGCACCGCTTGCGGCCTGGCTCGTCGAGGAAGGGTCGGCCGGGGACGGCGGCTACCGGGTGCTGGACGTGGGCTGCGGCGCCAAGCCGTATTTCCCCTTCTTCAAGGAGCGAGCGACCGAGTACGTCGGAGTGGACGTGGTCGAGAACCCGGCGGCGGAGCTCCTCGGCTCGGTCGAGGCGCTGCCCGTCGGCGACGCCAGCTTCGACATCGTCCTCTGCACCCAGGTGCTCGAGCACTGCGACGATCCCGCGCAGGCCGTCCGGGAGCTGCGACGCGTGACGGCTCCGGGCGGGCGCGTGCTCGCCTCGACCCACGGCGTCCAGGTCTACCACCCCTCCCCGCAGGATCACTGGCGCTGGACGCATGCGGGGCTGCAACGCTTGTTCGAGGAGCAGGGCGACTGGGAACAGGTCGCCGTACGAGCAGGCGCCGGAACGGCGACCTGCCTCGCGATGCTGCTCGGGACCTACGTCGAGATCGCCTGCAGGCGTGCGGGCGCCGCCCGGCTCGCACGAGGCCCGGTCTGGCTGCTCAACCGAGCCGCCGCCGGGCTCGACGCGAGATCGGAGCTCCTGCGCGAGCCCCGCCCGGGATCCCTGACGGCGAACTTCCACGTCGTCGCGACCGCGCCCTCTTAAGGAGCCCGATGCGCCTCTTCCGCCGGAACGCGCTCGGCATCTACGCGGTCTACGCGGCCGCGATCGCATCGGGGTTGATCGTGACCCCGATCGTGCTGCACACGTTGGGGGAGGAGCCGTTCGGGATCTGGGCGTTCATCGGTGCGATCACGATCTACCTCTCGGTGCTCGACCTCGGCGTGGGGCCGTCGGTCGTACGGTATTCGGCCGCCGCGCGTGGAGCTCGCGCGACCGACGAGACCAACACGATCGCCTCGGTCGGGCTGGCGCTCTACGGGGTGATCGGCCTCGTCACGCTGCCGGTCGGCCTCGGCCTCGCCTGGGTCGTGCCGGCTCTCGTCTCGACTCCCGACGATCTGGTTTCGGAGGCTCGGATCGCGACGTTCCTCGTCGTGCTGTCGATCGCCGCCCGGTTTCCGCTCGGCCTCTTCAACAACCTGCTGATCGGGCAACAGCGCTTCGACCTCCAGAACGCCGCCAACTTCGTCTCGACGGTGCTCTACGCCGCGCTCGTGGCGATCCTCCTGCCGAACGGCGGTGGACTCGTGCTGCTGGGCGCACTCACGTTGGGGACGACGCTCCTACGCCTGGCGCTGCCTCTCGCCTGGCTGCGGCGCGAGCTGCCGGAGCTGCGCTTGCGACGCCGGCTCGTCACGCGGGAGCGCGTTCGTGAGCTCGTCTCGTTCAGCTGGAGCAACTTCCTCGTCCACGTGGCGAACAAGGTCGTCTTCGCCACCGACGTCGTCGTCGTCGGAATCGTCCTGGGGCCCCGAGCAGCCGCGCTGTACGCGATCCCGGCGAAGCTGTTCTCGTTGGCCTTCGGGCTCGGCAGCGTCGGCTCGAGCCTCCTCCTCCCCGCGCTGGCGGAACACGAGGGGGCCGGCGAAGAGGAACGCCAGCGCCGCTTGCTCCTCGCCGGGCTGCGCGGCGGCATGGCCGCGGCTGTCTTCCTCGCGCTGCCACTGCTACTGATCCCCGACCAACTGATCGAGGCGTGGCTGCCGCCGGGCGACTACGGCGAGAGCTCGCCCGTGCTCGTGCTGCTCGCGCTCGTGCTGCTCGTGCATCAGCCCATCTATCTCGTAACGCAGTTCCTGATCGCGCGGGCGCGGCAGCGAGAGGTCGCACGGACGCTCGTGCTCGGAAGCCTCGCGAACGTCGTGCTGTCCGTCGTGCTGGCTCCCACCGTCGGGATCTGGGGAGTCGCTCTGAGCACGCTGGTCACCGATCTCGCCGTTCTGCTGTACATCGTCCCCGCGCTCGTCGCGCCCGCCGCCTCGATTCGCGCCGCAGCGTTCGCGCGAGCCGCGCTGCGGCCGGTGCTCCCGGCCGTCGCCGCGGCGCTGCTCCTGCTCGTGGGCGTGGCCCGGCTGACCGAGCCCGACACGCTGCTCGAGCTCCTGCCCCTCGGCATCGCCTGGTTTCTCGCCTGCGGCTTCGCGCTCTGGCGCTACGGCTTCGACGAGGGCGAGCGAGCGACGATCGGGCGTCAGCTGCGCCCGCCGAGCTCGCCCGTGCCCGAAGGGCTCTAGCCGTGTAGGTAGTGGTCGAGCAGCTCCTCGTACCGCCGCGCGAGCACGTCCCAGTCGAGCGCGGCTCCGGCCCGCCTCGCTGCGGCCGCAAGCTTTTGGCGCGCGGGCTCGTCCTCGCCGAGCTGCACCACGGCATCGACGAACTCCCGCGGGGTCGAGACAAGCAGGCCTGCGCCGGTCTCGCGCAGGTTCTCGGTCACCTCGTAGTCGTAGGAGACCATCGGCACTCCCAGCCCGAGGAACTCGGCCACCTTCGCCGCCAGGATCCCCTTGTCTTCCGTGCGCGGATAGAGGGCGAGGTCGAAGCTCGCAACCGTGGCGAGCGCCTGCTCCCGCGGTAGCCGCCCGAAGAGCACGATGTCCTCTCGGCCCTGCACACGCGCCTTAATGCGCTCGCTGGCGCCACCGACGAGCCACAGGCTCGCCTGAGGCAGCCGGACGTGGATCGCGTCCCACAGCTCGAGCAGGTGCTCGACGTTGTAGAGGGAGCTGTCGCCGCCGCGATCCTCACGGCTGAGCAGAAACGCCGCCATCCAGCCGACGACGACCTCGCCGGGCCGCCGGCGCGCCGCTGCGGCGGCGATCAACTCCTGGCGCAACGAGCTGAGGCTGACGCCCTGCGGGATCACATGGTAGGGCTGCTCGACCCCGAGCGATTGGAAGCGGCGGCCGGCGCGGTCGGCGGTGACGACGTAGGCGGCCAGGTTCGGCCGCTGCATCAGCCTGACCTCACGCGGGCTGAACGTCGGGTCGTCGACGTCTGAGACAGCCGGGCCAGCGAAGTACGCGAGCTGCTCGTTGTCAGCCGTGAACATCGACTTGTAGCGCCGGTTCGCGAGGGCAAAAAGGGCCGGACTGCGCGCCTTGCGGCTCCAGCGAAAAGCCCGGTACTGAAGCCCGCGCACGACGCGCTCGTCCGAGGTCGTGAAGAGGTATCCGTCGAGCCTCGAGAGGCGGGGCAGAAGCTCCGCGTAGCGCGGATTGTTGTGGCCCTTGAACCACAGGCTGGTGAAGAAGACCCGCTCCGGGTCAGGCGGCGGCCCGGCGATCAGCTCACGGAGGCGTCGCCGCTCCATCGGGCCGGAGTCTACGCTCGCCCGATGCTCAACCTTCCGCCCGAACCGGGGACGACCGGATTCGTCCTGCTCGCGCTCGGAGCCCCGCCGGAATCCTGCTGCTCGCGCTCGGGCGGAGGCACGTCTCGGCTGAGCTCGGCGGCGACCGACTGCTGACCCTCCTGGTGACGGGAGCGCTTGCCGCCAGCGTCGCCGGAGCGCCGTTCACGCTCTGGCGCGTACTCGTGGACATCCGCGAGACCGCTCCGATCACCCCGAGCACGCCGAGTACGTCGGCGCGGAGACGAAGCTGATCGACGGAGAGCTCGTCCGGCAGATCGAGACCCGGATCCCGGCAGCCGAGACCTACTACGTGCGGGTCTCCCCGGACGCGCACATCGAGATCCGCGAGTCGTTGCGGCTGTGGCTGGGCTACGAGCTGCTGCCGCGGCGGCAGACGCGCCGCGCGGAAGCCGCGGACTGGATCGTCACGTGGGGGCCACCCATGCCCAACTGGGTCTACGCTCCGGGCCGCCGCGACTGATCGGCCGGAACCGCCTCTCGACACGCGAGCCCGTCTATCTCGCCGAGCGAGGGTCGTGACACGAGATCTTGCGGCCCTCGGGTTCGCCAACGGCTGTGTGCTGGCGGCGGGCATGGTGTCTTGCGAGCCATGGGCCTGCGCCCCGCGCTGAACGATCTGCCGTGGTCGCTCGGGGTCGCCTACATCGCCGGCGCGGCAGCGGTCGGCGTCCTCGGCTCGGCGCTCTTGGTCGCGGGTCTCGAGCTGACCTGGTGGCAGATCCTCCTCCTCTGCGCAGCGATCGCCGGAACCGGCAGCGCCCGCCGCGGCGAGCTGCGGCGGCCGGCGCTCGCCGGCGGCTGGATCGGCACCGGCGGCTGGATCAGGCTGTTGCCGCTCGCGACCGCAGCCACGCTCGCCGTCCTCGCGGTGACCTCGCAGTGCAGCCGATCTGGGCCGACGACGCCTGGGCGATCTGGGCCATCAAGGCCGCGTCGATCGTCGAGCTCGGTGGCCTCGACCCCGCGTTCCTTTCCTCCGCGAGCGTCTTCAACGCCGACTACCCGCTCGTCGTACCGGTGCTCGAGCTGCTCGCGATGCGCTTCTGCGGCCTGCCCAACGAGCTCGTGCCGCTGCAGCTTGGGCTCCCCTTCATCGCGTTTCCCGCCGCGCTCGTCGCGCTGCTCCGCGATCGAGTCCGATCGCTCCTGCTCTGGAGCGTCGTGCTCGCGGTCGCGCTGGCGGCCTCGCTGCAGATTCAAGCCGCGTCGGCCGTCGCGGACGTCAGCCTGGCTGTCTTCTTCGCGCTCGCGGGCGCCGCCGGCTGGCGCTGGGTCGAGCGCGGCGAGGACGAGCTGCTCTGGCTCACGGCCCTGCTTGCAGCCGCCGCGGTGGGAACGAAGGCGGAGGGCGCGGTCTTCGCCGGCCTGCTCTTCGTCGCTCTGGCGACGACGGCGCACACCCGTAGGCGGCTGCTCGCGCTGGCCGGCGCGGCGGCGTTCGTGGCGGCCAGCGCCCTCCCGTGGGAGCTCTGGTCGCGGCGGCACGGCCTCGGGAACGCCTTCTCCGAGGCCGGTGGAGCCGGGTCCGTCGACCTCCTCGATTCGCTCGACCGGGTTCCCAGGGCCGCCGCCGCGCTCTCGCGCGAGCTGGCCGACCCTTCCGCGTGGCTCGCGCTCGTCGCGCTTTCGATCGGGGCAATCGTGCTCGCGCTCCTGCGGCGGGAACGACGAGCGGCCGCTCTCTACACCCTCTTCGTGACCGGGTCCTCTCTCGCCGGCCTGCTGACCGTCTACTGGACGACGCCACTCGACTTCGACTACCACCTCGCAACGTCCGTTCGCCGCGTGATCACCGCGCCGGTCTTGTTCGCGGCAGCGATGACGCCGCTCCTGCTCTCGCGGGGTCAGCAGCCGCGATAGACGGCGAGCGTCCGCTCGACCATCCGCGCGACGGAGAAATCCGCGAGCGCCCTATCGCGGCCGGCGGTTCCCAACCGGCGCGCGCGCTCGGGGTCCGAGAGCAAGCGGTGGAGTGCAGTCGCGAGACCTTCTACATCTTCCGCCTCGACGAGGGCGCCGGTCTCTCCGTCCCTGACGATCTCGGGTACCGCGCTCACCCTGGTCGCGACGACCGGCAGGGACGCGAGCATCGCCTCGAGCAGCACGATTCCGAAGCCCTCCCAGCGGGAGGTGTGGACGAACAGATCCGCGCGCTCGAGCCAGTCCCGAATCTCGAGACGGCCCGGGAGGAGGACTGCGCCCTCGAGACCGAGCTCGCCGATCTGAGCTCGTAGGAGCCCCTCGAGCGGGCCGCTGCCGAGGATGGCGAGCCGCGCGCTCGCATGGCGCTCCCGCACGCGCGCGAACGCGCGCAGGAGCGTGACGTGATCCTTCTGGGCGATCAAGCGCCCGACGGCGAGCAGCAACGGCACCTCGAGCGGGATCCCCGCCGATTCGGGAGTGATCGCCGAGCGAGCTGCCGGGAGCTCGTCGAGCCCGTAGTGGATCGTCACGAGCCGCTCGGGATCGTGACCAGCGGCGACGAGGAAAGCGCGCACTGCATCCGAGATCGCGATCAGGCGGCAGGCGCCACGGGCGAACAGGCGGTCGACAAAGCGAAAGGGACCGAGCAGATAGCGGTCGTCGTTGTGGCGTGTCGACACGTAGGGGACACGCAGCCGCCGCGCGGCAATCGCGCCGTAGATGTCCCCGTGGACGAGATGGGTGTGCAGGAGGTCGGGTCGCTCCGCTTGCACCGCCCGGAGCACATCACGCGCCATGCGCGGGCTAACGTCGGCGCCGCAACGAACCTGCCTGTACGGGACGGCCAGCTCGTCCAGGCGATCGTAGAACAGCGGCGCGTTGCTTCCTGGCTCGTCAAGGCCGAGAAAACGGGCGTCGATACCTTCATCCCGGAGCGCGGGCAGCAGCGCGAGCAGGTGGTTCTCGGAGCCGCTGACGCCCCTCAGCTTGTGGAGGTGCAGAACTCTCAACGCGCGAGCAGCGATCGGTACAGGGAGTCGATCTCGTCCGCCATCCGCTCGGTCGCGAACCGGCCGCGCACGTCCTCGGCCCCGTGGCGGCCGAGCGCGCGCCGCAGCTCCGGGTCTCGCGCAAGGAGGGCGAGTCGCGCCCCCAGCGCGCCCGTGTCGCCGACGGGCTCGAGGTAGCCACTGAGGCCGTCGGCGACAACGGCCGCCGTGCCACCTGCGCGCGTCGCGACGACCGGGCGCTCGGCGGCGAGAGACTCGATCGCGACGACGGGCGCGCCCTCGTTCTCCGACGTCAGGAGCAAGACGTCGAACGCCGCGTACCACCTGCGGATCCCCTGCTGGAAGCCCACGAACCGGCAGCGCTCCCAGACGCCGAGCTCGCGCGCGAGCGCCTCGGCCCGCAACCGCTCGTCCCCGTCCCCGACGAGCACGAGCATCGCGTCAACCCGATCGTCGACCAGGGCGCGCAGGGTTCGCGGAAGGTCGAGCGGGCGCTTGATCGGAGTGAACCGGCCGACCCAGCCGACGACGAAGGTGTCGGGAGCGATGCCGAGGTCGCGTCGGATTCGCAGGCGCGCCTGCTCGTCGGCCTCGCTCCAGGCGGGCAGCTCGAAGCCATACGGAACGACGACGAAGCGATCGCGCGAGGCGACCCCGAACGCGACGAGGTCGTTGCGCACCTCGTCGCTCACCGCGACCAGCGCGTCTGCTGAGCGAGCGAGAACGCGCTCGATGATGCGAAAGACTAGCTCCCGCCGGCGGTCGAAATAGCCTCGCAGGACGTGGCCGTGGTAGGTGTGGACGACCGCGCGGGGCCGCGCTCGTCCAGACAGCAGCGCGGCGATCCGCCCCGTCGCGCCTGCTTTCGAGGTGTGCGTCTGGAGCACGTCGGGCCGGTGGCCACGCAAGATCGTGCGCAGATCCCGAATCGCGGCGAGATCCGCGCGCGGCGAGAGCTCGCGCTGCAGCGCCGACAGCTGGTGCACGTTGACACCGAGCTCGTCCGCGACGTACGCCATCGACTCCTCGCCCGCCGCCAGCGTGCCTGCTACGACCAGCACCTCGTGTCCGCGGCGCTGCTGCTCGCGTGCGAGCTGGAGGACGTGGAGGGCCGCGCCACCCACGTTCAGGCGTGCGATCGCGTGAACGATGCGAAGCGAGCTCATGATGGAGGCTCCACGACGATGCGCGGGGTCGCCGCGACGACGCCAAGCGTCAGCCAGAATAGCGAGGCGAGCGGCGAGCCCCCGAACAGAGCGGCGCCGGCCAGCGCTCCGGCCATACCCGCCACCCATCCCGCCGGAACGAGCGCGATCTCGGCAGGCGACGCCCGGAGCCCAACTTGGCTCGCGATCCGTCCGGCGAGGAGAGCGATCAGCAGGAACAGGAGGCCGCCGACGAGGCCCAGCTCGACGAGAATCTGGTCGTAGGTCTGCTGGGGGATGAACGTGCCCACGAGGTCCCCGAAGTAACGTTCCGGCTGGTCCGGAAACCGCGCGCGGGCGTCGGGGAGGTACCGAGCGTAGTCCTCCGGCGGCAGCTCCCCGTGCCAGCCGGTGCCAAGGACCGGGCGGTCGAGGAAGACGCGCCCGCCGACGTAGGCGAAGATCAGCCGCTGGCTCCAGCTCGCCGCGTACTGTCCCGGTTGCTCCGGCTCCGGCCCGAACCACTCCTGGATGAACCCGAGCTCTCCGCTCCGGAGCGTCAGCGTCGCACCTGTGACCGCGATGACGACGCCGAGGGTGACGAGGAGGGCACCCCGTCGCAAGGCTCGCCGGGCAAGCGCGAGCGCGAGCAGAACGCCGGCCGTCAGGTAGAGGCCGAGCAGGCTCGCGAGCGAGGCGCCGAGCGCAATCGCGAAGCTGCCGGCCCCGATCGCAATCGCAACACGCAGACGGCGGCCGGACCGAGCGTAGAGCCCCGCCAGCCCCACGGAGAGCGAAAGGGTGCCCAGTGCCGCGAGATCGTGCTCGCCCATGAACGAGCCCTGGCGACCGCCGCCGCCGGTCACGAAACCGACCGCCCCCCACGTCACGGCGACGACGCAGAACCCGACGATCAGCGTCAGGAACGCGCTCAGCCGCTCGCGGGAATCGAGCAAAATGGCTCCCCCGAGCGTGAGCGCGAAGAGCTCTGCGAGCCGGCCGGCCGACGTGAGGGCGTCCGCACCGTTCGGGATCGCAGTCGCGAAGACGAGTAGGGCGAAGGCAGCCGCTGCCAGCACGAGTCCGGGCGAGGGCAGCGACCGGCGTGTGCGCATACGCCAGGCGGCGAGCACAGCCGTTGCGCCGAGCGCCACGTCGACAGGTCCGACCGACAGGTCGGCTTCCCCAAGGCCGAGCGCGAAGCTCGGCAGGTCGCGCGCGCGGACCAGCGACAGCACCACTGCAACGAGGAAGATCGAGAAGCAGACATCCCGGACCGGCCACCCGAATGCTCGTCGCAGCGGTGTCGGCATCGGGAGAAACTATGATAAGCCGCGCTTCCCGGTGCGCCCCGCCGGTTTGCAAGGAGCATGCGCATCGTTTTCCTCACCGGGATCTGGCCGCCGGATGTCGGCGGCCCTGCGACCCACGGGCCGGACTTTGCCCGCTACCTGGTCGCTCACGGCCACCACGTCCACGTCGTCACCATGGGCGACGGCGAGCCGGCCGAGCGGCCCTGCGCGGTCCAGGTCGTCTCGCGCCGGCTGCCGTTCCCGGTTCGCTACGGCCAGGTGGCGCTCCGGGGGTGGCGAGCCGGACGCGCAGCGGACGTGATCTACGCCACCGCGACCTACGCCGCCGCCGCCGCGGCGGCCGCCGCGGCGGGCCGCCCGCTCGTCGTAAAGCTCGTGTCCGACCCGGCGTACGAGCGCGCGCAGCGCTACCGCCTTTTCGCCGGAACGCTCGAAGAGTTCCAGGACGCAGGGTCCGCGCCGGTGCGCGCGCTCAAGGCGGCACGCTCGAAGGCGCTGCGTGCCGCCCGCGCGATCGTCGTCCCGAGCGCGTACCTCGCGGAGATCGCGGGCGGCTGGGGCCTCGACAAGGACCGCATCCGTGTTCTACCTAACCCGGCGCCGCCACCCGGCGACGTGGACCCGGAAGCGCACGAGCCGGGGACCTTCGTCTTCGTGGGGCGGCTGACGGAGCAGAAGGCGCTCCAGGTCGCGATCGAGGCGATCGCCCGGACGCCGACGGCCCGGCTCGTGCTCGTGGGCGACGGGCCGGAACGGCCCCGGCTCGAGCGAAGCGCAGCATCCTCCGCAGCAGCCGGACGCATCGCCTTCCTCGGCTCACGGACGAGGGACGAGGCCCTTCGGATCGTCGCCGGCGCCGAGGCGGCTCTCCTCTCGAGCGCCTGGGAGAACCTGCCGCACGCGGCCGTGGAGGCGCTCGCGGTAGGCGTCCCCGTCGTCTCGACAGCGGTCGGCGGCGTGCCCGAGATCGTGCGCGATGGCGAGAACGGTTTGCTCGTCCCGCCCGGGCGGCCGGACGCCCTCGCGGCTGCGATCAGCCGGATCCTCGAGGAGCCGGGCCTGCGCAATCGTCTTGCGGCAAGAGCGAGGCCGTCGGTCGCCGGGCTCGGGAGCAACGAGGTCTACGCGAAGCTCGAGGCCGTGCTCGCGGGGGCGGCGGCATGAGCGACGCCCCCCGCGCACTCTTCGTCGGCCGGATGCGCTACAGCCTGCCGCTGCCGGAGTGGCTGGCAAAGAAGTGGGATGCGATCGAGCCGGAGCTCGACTACCGCGTACTCGGCGCTGCAGCGTCTGGCAGCGGCCCGAGCAACCACCGTTTCCACCTCTCCCGACCAGCGAGGCCTCGCAGTCTCGACGGGGTGCTCTTCTATCTCCGCCTGCCCTTCCGCGTCCGCCGAGAGATCCGGGACTTCCAGCCCGACGTGATCTTCGCCTCCGACCCGTTCCTGGGGGCCGCCACGCTGGCCGGCCGCGCGCTCGCGCGCAGCGGAACGAAGGTGATCGTGGAGGTCCACGGAGACTGGAAGACGTTCACCCGCCTGTACGGCTCGCGAGGACGCAGACTGCTCACGCCTCTCGCCGACCGGATCGCGACCTTCGCCGTCCGCCGCGCCGATTCGACCCGCGCCGTCTCGAGCTTCACGGCCAACCTGATCCAGGAGGCTCGCGGGATCCCCGCGAGCGCAGTCCTGACTCCGTTCAGCGACCTCTCCGCCTTCGCCGAGCGCCCGCGGGAGGGGCTGCCGAGCCGACCGACCGTCCTCTTCGTGGGCGCGCTCGAGGCCTACAAGAACGTCACGGGCCTCGATGCTGCCTGGCGCATCCTTGCCGAGCGCGTGCCGGAGGCGGCCCTCGTGATCGTCGGCAGGGGGACGCAAGGGAAGCTCGTGGAGCGCCTCGTCCGGGAGTACCCCGATCGCGTGACGCACCACGAGTGGCTCGATCCACTCGCGGTCGCCGCGGCACTCGATCAGGCGACGCTCCTCGTCCTCCCGTCGTGGCCCGAGGGACTCGGCCGGGTCGTCATCGAGGCGTTCGCGCGCGGCCGGGCGGTCGTCGCGACCGACGCCGGCGGCATTCCGGATCTGATCGCCCACGAGCGCGAGGGACTGCTCGTCGCGCCCGGCAACGTGGCGGAGCTTGCCGCCTCCCTCGAGCGGGTGCTGACGAATCCTGCGCTCGCGGAGCGCCTAGGTGCCGCGGCCCGCGAGCGCTACACGGACTGGCACTCCACGCCCGAGGAGCTGGCGCACCGCTTACGGGAGCTCGTCGAGTCGACGGCGGCGGGCACCGTCAGCTGAGGGGGAGAGCGGTGCGGATCGTGTTCGTGACCCAGACCGTCGACGCCGATCATCCCGCGCTCGCGCAAACGATCGACCTCGTGCGGGCGCTCGCCACACGCTCCGACTCGGTCACCGTTCTGTGCGACTCGGTGAGGCGACACGACCTGCCAGACAACGTGGACTTCAGGACGTTCGGGGCTCGAACGCGCGCGGGCCGCGGATTTCGGTTCGTGCGGGCAGCCGGCGCCATCGTCCTGACGAGGCGCCCCCGACCCGATGCCGCGCTTGTCCACATGGTGCCGCTGTTCCTGCTCCTGCTCGCGCCACTCGCGAAGTCCGCGCGCGTTCCGCTCCTCCTCTGGTACACGCACTGGAACGCGAGCCGGGCGCTCCGCGTCGCGACGAGGCTCGCTGACACGGTCCTCAGCGTCGACCGTCGCTCCTTCCCGATCGAGACGTCCAAGCTGCGCGCGACCGGGCACGCGATCGACGTGGACCGCTTCACGCCCGAGGGCGGATTGCCCGCCGGTGGGCCGCCCGCCGGTGGGCCGCTGCGACTGCTCGCCCTCGGCCGGATGGCGCGCTGGAAGGGATACGACACGCTGCTGGAAGGTTTTCGCCTCGCTGTCGAACGCGGCCTCCAGGCCCAGCTCGAGCTCCGAGGTCCCGCACTGACCGATGACGAGCGGGCGCACGCAGCGGAGCTCGCGCAGATCGTGGACGGATCGGAGCAGCTCCGGGGTCGCGTGCGCATCGAGCCGCCTCTCCCCCGCGAGGAGATTCCTGCGCAGCTCCGGACGACGGACGCGTTGCTCAGCACTACGCAGCCCCGGGGCAACGCAACCCTCGACAAGGTCGTCTACGAGGCTGCCGCTTGCGGCGTCCCCGTCGTGGCAAGCAACGTGGCGCTCGAGGAGTTCCTGGGCGACCTGGAGCTCGAGCTTCGCTTTCCGCCGCGTGACCCCGACGCGCTCGCCAGGATCCTGCTCGGGCTGGCGACCGCAGGGCCGGAGGCTCGACGCGCGGCCGGACTCGAGCTCAGACGGCGCGTCGTCGCCCAGCACTCCCTCGACTCCTGGGCAGACGCCGTCACGGCTCTCGTAGCCGCTCGGGCACGCGAGTAACATCGGCGTCGTGACGCCGCCCACGGAGCCGGCGCTGAGCTCCCGCGAGCGCGACGTGCGTGCGGCGAGACCCTACGTGCTCTTGCGGGCCCCACTGCGGACGTTCGGCCGGCGCATCCTCGCGATCGCGACACTCGGCAGCCTCGATGCGCTGGGGCTCGCATTGGGCCTCTACGCCGCGCTCGTGATCCGCGCCCTCCTCTACGGGGACGAGGTGTTCTGGAGCCTGCTGTGGCGGACGGGGCCTCGGGAGTGGCTTCCGTTCCTGATCCCGATCACCCTGTTGGTCTTCTGGCAGGCAGGCCTCTATGCGACACGCGAGCGCCGCAGTGGCCTCGGGCGCGTCGCCTCGTCACTCGTCCTCGTCGCCGCCATCACGCTCGCCTTCGGGCTCGGCACAGACTACGACTTCACTACCTCCGGGCTGATCCCGACCGCGTTTGTCACCTGCACGACCATGATCGGCACTCTCCGTGCGGCGTACGACTCGTTCACGAGCGAGCTCCAGCGCCTCCTGCGTGCGCGCCCGCGGGCGCTGCTGCTGGGGGAAGGCGACAGCCTCGCGGCGCTCCAGCGGCTGCTCACCTCACGTGGCGGACTCGCGTACGAGTTCGTCGGCTCGTTCCCGCGACGCTCCGACGAGAGCCTCGCCGAGCGGATCGCGCTCGCCCGGCCCGACGAGGTGATCCTCAGCGAGGGCGACTTCGACGAGCCGGCGGTGCTCGAGGTGGTGGAGACAGCCCATCGCGCAGGGGTCAAGGTTCGCATCGCCCCGAAGACGACCGAGCTGCTCCTGCAGCGCGGGGAATACGTGCCCGGCCAGGGCGTGCCGCTGTTCGAGCTACGCCCTCCCGTCTTGGCAGGCGCGGACTGGGCCGTGAAAAAGTCATTCGACCTGACCGTGAGCTTCGTCGTCCTCCTCGTCGGCCTGCCCGTCTGGCTCCTGATCGCGATCGCGATCAAGCTCGACTCCCGCGGGCCGGTTCTGTACCGCGACCAGCGCGTCGGTGTCGGGGAGCGGGAGTTCGGAATGCTCAAGTTCCGCACGATGGTCGAGGGCGCGGCCGAGCAGCAGCAGGTGCTGGAAGAGCGAAACGAGGCCGGTGGCGCCCTCTTCAAGATCCGGGACGACCCGCGCGTGACGCGGGTGGGAGGAGCCCTCCGCAAGCTCTCGATCGACGAGCTGCCGCAGGTGCTGAACGTCCTCCGCGGCGAGATGAGCCTCGTTGGCCCTCGCCCGCTGCCGCTCCGCGATTACCTCCAGCTCGAGCCGTGGCATCGCAAGCGCTACCACGTGCTCCCGGGAATCACCGGCCTCTGGCAGATCTCCGGCCGCGCGGCCTTGACGTTCGACGACCTCGTGCGGCTGGACTTCTACTACATCGAGAACTGGTCGATCTGGCTCGACGTCTCGATCCTCGTCAAGACGATCCCCGCGGTGCTCGCCGGGCGCGGAGCGTACTAGGGAAAGCGGCTCCTCCCAGGAGCGAGGTCGAGGTCACCTCCGTCGCGGCACTCGGCCGGAACCACGTAGGCGGGCGCCGACCGGCCGTAGCTCGCGTTCTCCGCCAGCTGCTGGCGCATCATCTGCGACGCCGTCGCCTCGGAGAGTCCGAGCCGTCGCCCAAGCTCGACGCCGCTCTGGAAGGCGTAGCAGTTCGTCACGCCTTCGTCGCGTACGCCACGGAGATGCCACGCCTCGTGGGCGAGAACCGCGATCGCCCTTGCGGTCTGGCTGAACGGTCGTTCGTCGTTCGCGAACGCAACCCGCTGGAGCCGGAAGCAGATCGCCGGTGTCAGGTATGCCCGCCGGCCGCCGATCTCAGCGAGTCCGTCGGCGTGCTGAACGACTCCGACGGCCTCGCCCGCGGCGTCGCAGCGGACGTCGGCCTCGTGCCCGGCGATGGCCGCAGCCGATCGCGAGAGCAGGCCCTCGGTTCGAAGCTGCTCGTCCCGCCCCAGACCGTTCCAGCCCCGCTCAGGAAGCAGCACGAAGAGCGCCAGCCCAGCGGCCGCCACCACCGCGACGCCCTCGAGCCGGGCGAGCAGGCGCCGCCCCGCCAATCGAGGTCGCGCCACCGGCGGGTCTACCGCCGGCTCGCCGCGACGCAGCCGCTCGCGGGCCTTCTCGATCAGCTCGAACAGCTCCGCCTCGCTCTTGCCAGTCGCGGGGAGCCACACGTCGCGTCCGTCGATCCGAACGAGCACCGGCTCGAGCCACTCCTCCCCGCCGAAGTCCGACAGGTCCGCGGCCTGCGGTTCGCGACCGAGGCGAGACGAGCGGGGCGGGCCCTCTCGCAGCCCCGCGATGACGAAATGCAGCTCGAGAACGACGATGCCCACGAACGGGATCCAGATCGGAATCGCGTTCTGGAGCTCGGGCAGGACGAACCAGGCCAGGATCAGCAGCAGGGCGGCGACCCGAAGGTGCCGCGGCGGGAACATCACCGTGCCCGCACTGCTCGCGCGTGCAGGACGAGCGCGACGTAGCCCAGCGGGATGTATGGGAAGGCGTTCAGCGCGTGCAGGACGAGCGCGAACGAGAGCGCCTCGGCCCGCTCGACGCCGTACGCGCCGAGCGCGACGACGACCGCAGCCTCGAATGCTCCCAGCGCCGCGGGCGACGAGGGGAGGACGAGCACGAGATTCGTCGCGATCAGGACGAGGAGGGCCATGCCGTAACCGACGTTGATGTCGGTTCCGAGCCGCAGCAGCCAGACCGAAGCGGCGAGGACGAGCCCCCCTCCCGTCCCTGCTGCCACTCCCGCAGGAGGTCGCTCGTCCCGTCGGTCGAGCCGTCGTCGATCACGATCAGCTGCCGGTCGAGCCCGAGCGCCTCGATCCGGTCCAGCACCTCGAGGATCGTCCCGCGTTCGTTGTACGCCGGGATGAGGAACGAGATGCGCATCGTCGCGGCGTGAGGCTATCGGAGCCTTACGTCGCCTTCATGCGCCCGCCATACACTTCCCCGCCATGAGGACGCCGAAGATCCTCGCCGTGGCGTCTGCCGTCGACCTCGACTTCCGCTACGGCTGCACACCTGCCTGGTGGCAGCTCTGGAAGGGTCTGTACGAGGTCGGCGTCGACCTGATCGTGACGCCGTACCGCGGTCGCGCGGTCGGGTCGCCCTGGTGGCGGACGGCACCAAACCCCACCTACGCCGAGGGCGAGAGCTTTGCGGCCCTCCGCGACGGACTCGCACGGCTCAAGGGCGACCGCTACCTCCGCCGCGCGGAAGAGAACCCCGTGGAGAGCGTTCTCGACAAGGCGGCGCGCGAGGCGATCTGGCGCTGGGTCACGCCCCGGTGGCGCCGTCACTTGACCCGCGTGCTCGAACGCGAGCGCGACGTCGACGCGGTTGTCGTCTTCACCGTTCCGATGGCGCACTTCCGCGGGATCCCGACCTACCTTCGCGAGCGCTTCAGTGTGCCCGTCCTCTTCTACGACGGGGACGTCCCGATGAGCCTGCCGGAATTCGGCGGCATGGACACGGGCTTCAACTACTACCACGGCGCCGACCCGTCCGAGTACGACCTCGTCGTCTCGAACTCGGAGGGTGGACTCGCCCGGCTCCTCGAGCTGGGCGCGCGGCGCGCCGAGGCGATCTTCTGGGGCGCCGACCCCGAGTTTTTCTCCCCGCGGCCGGTGGAGAAGGACTGGGACGTCTTCTTCTACGGCTACGGCGACAAGTTCCGCCGTGATTGGATGGCGGCGATGGTCGGCGAGCCGAGTCGGGCCGCCCCCGAGCTGGACTTTGCCCTCGGCGGCCGCGACTTCCAGGGGGACACCGGCCGCGCCCGCCTGATCGGCGACATCCCCTTCAACGCCTTCGCGCAGGCGATCTCGGCCGCGCGGGTCAACCTGAACATCACGCGCCGGTCGCATGCCACCGTGACGGCGTCGGCCACCGCGAGGCCGTTCGAGCTCGCGGCAGCAGGCGCGGCGATCGTCTCCAACCCGTACGAGGGAATCGAGCGGTGGTTCGAGCCCGGCCGCGAGCTCCTCGTCGTTTCGTCCACGGAGGAGGCGCTGACCGCGTACCGCGAGCTGCTCGGCGACCCGGCTCAGGCGGAGGAGCTGGGTGCCCGCGCCCGCGAGCGTGTCCTCGATGAGCACACCTACGCGCACCGTGCCCGCCAGCTGCTGGAGCTCGTGGCCATCGGTGCACCGGCGGCGAGCCGTGTCTGAGCTCCGCCGCGTCGCGATCGTGCCGGCCTTTCAAGAAGAGGCGGTGATCGCGTCGCTCGTGCTGGAGATCAAGAGCTTCGACCCGAGCCTCGACATCGTTGTCGTCGACGATGGCTCCACCGACCGCACCGCAGCCTCAGCCGCGGCCGCCGGTGCCGCCGTCGTGCGGCTGCCCTACAACCTGGGCATCGGGGGCGCGGTGCAGACCGGATTCAAGTACGCGCTCGAGCGAGGCTATGACATCGCCGTTCGCCTGGACGGCGACGGCCAGCACGATCCCGCCGAGCTGCCGAAGCTGCTCGAGCCCCTTGCCCGCGACGATGCCGACGTCGTTGTCGGCTCGCGCTTCGCGGGGGGCGACCGCGAGTACCGGCCGGCGTTCGCGCGCCGAGCCGGGATCCGCTGGTTCGCCGGGCTCGTCTCGCTGCTCACGCGCCAGCAGCTCACCGACACGACGTCCGGATTCCAGGCGGTGAATGCGCGCGGGATCAGGCTCTTCGCCGCCGATTACCCGCACGACTACCCCGAGGTGGAAGCTGCCGTGATGGTCGTCCGGCATCGCCTCCGAATCCTCGAGGTGCCGGTGCGGATGCGGGAGCGTGAGCTCGGCGCTTCCTCGATCACCACCCTGCGCTCGCTCTACTACGCGATCAAAGTGACCCTCGCCCTCCTCGTCGGCATCTTCCGGCGCCGCGTGGTTCCCGCGGAAGACGCGTGACGCCGCTGCGCATCTCGATCGCGGCGACCGTCGCCTCGATCCTGCTCATCCTCGTCGTGCTGGAGCTGATCCGAAGCCGCAGGCTGCGCGAGCGGTACGCGCTCCTCTGGCTCGCGACCGGCGCCGTGCTGCTCGTCCTGTCGGCCTGGCGCGACGCGCTGAACACGATCGCGGGCTGGGTCGGCGTCACCGGATACCCGCCCGCCGTCCTCTTTGCCGTCGGGATCCTCTTCATCCTGCTCGTGCTGCTCCACTACTCGACGGTGATCTCGAAGCTCGCGGATCAGAACGTGATCCTGGCGCAGCGCCTCGCGCTGCTCGAGAATCGAGTACTCGAGGGAGAGCACGAGCCAGGTGGGCCGCTCGCAGAGCGCCCGGACCTCACGCTCCGCTGAGCGCCGTGCAGCCTCGCCACGCCCGTTCCAGGCGACTGTTGGACTCTCTTGCGCGCAACGATCGCTTCTTCTCGCCACGCATGCTGGCGAGCATCGCCGCCTACCTGCTCGTCGCGGCCAGCTATCTGCAGGCGAGGGTGACGGACGACGGGGTCATCTACTACGACTTCATGCGGCGGTTGGTCGGCGAGGACGTCGAGGCCTACGCGTACCAGTTCGGAGTCGTCCTTTGGAACCTCCCCTTCTACATCCTCTCGAGGATCGTTCGCCTCTCGAACGACGACGACTGGATCGAGCACGTGCTGATCGGCGCGGTGGCGGTCGCAATCGCCTCCACTGCCGCGGTTCTCGCCCTGTTTTACGTGTCCTGGCGCCTTGTCCGCGAGCTCGGCCTCCCGGGCGGGCCCGGCGCGATCCTGCTCACGATCTTCGGGTCGCCGCTGTTCTACTACTCGATCTTCCAGTCGGGGTACAAGCACGCTTTTCGACGCCCTGCTCGTCGCCACAATGGCGTTGTTCCTGCTCAAGAGCAGCCGCCAGCCCCAGTCCACGCGCCTCGCGGTGGTGCTGGGGGCCACCCTTGCCGTGCTCATCTCGGTGCGATACGCGAAGTCGTGCTCCTTCTCGGCGTGCTCTTCGTGTTCCTGCGCAAAAGGGCGCTTGCTCAGGCGTATCTCGCGACCGCCACGGCTTTCGTGGGTGCGACCTTGATCCTTGCGTTGCCGCTGGCGCTCGATATCCCCTACGGACTCCCGCCGCCAGAGACCCAGGGTGCCCAGCAGAACGCCGAGCCGGGCACGCCGCTCCCACCGGCGGCCATTCGACTCGCTGTGCAGCCGGAGAGACCGGTGAGCGTGGGCGGTGGCGTGGACAACGTCAGCTCGTTCGAGCTCGATCTCCTCGCGCCGGCGAAGATGCTCTTCACCTTCAAGCGCGGTCTCTTCGTCTGGACCCCTCTGACGCTCTTTGCCGTGTTCGGATATCTGTTGCTGCTGCTACGGGACCGGCGGAATCGCACGTTCCTCACGGGACTCGGGCTGAGCAGCTTGGCGCTCTTGCTCATCCACATCCTATGGGGCGCCTTCTGGGCCGGCGGCTTCTCGTTCTCGCAGCGCTTCCTGACTGCTCTCTTCCCACTCTTCGTGATCGGCGTGGCCGAGCTGCTCGCCCGCACACGGGTGTACATCACGCCCTTACTGATCGTCGCGTCGCCTGGACGGCCTTCCTTGCAGTTCATCACTTCTACGGCTACGACAACGTCTCGGAAGCCGATGGAGTCGGACGCATGGTCGAGCTCTACCGAACCGGCGAGGAGACCCGCGACACACTCTGGGAGGAACGCATCACAGGTCCGGTCGGCCGGCACTGGCGGGCGTATCTCGATTGGGCCGGACTTTGGTCACGTCGCGAGCCTTGACTTCCTTCCTCAGATGTTCGAGCAGCGTCGGGAGGAGGAGCGGGATGCAGGCGACGAGCAGGCAGAAGGCAGGCCCAGCAGGCACGAAGGCGACGAGGAACGAGCCGTCCTCCACGTGCGCCTGCGGGGAGGCGCCGTAGACGACCACGAAGGCGCCGAACCAGCCGGCAAGCAGAGATGCGAGCGGAAGCGAGCCGCGAGCGGCGCCGATCGCGCCGGCCAGAGGGAGCCACTGGAGGACGCGGTTGCTCCAGAGGTATTCGCGCAGCCCGGCCATGTTCGAGGTGAACGCCTCCCAGGAAACGACGAGGGCAAGCCCGTAGGAGGCAGCGGCGAAGGCGACCGCCGGCACCGCCGCCGCACCGAAGAACGCCGCCTCCACGGGCCGCCACGCGACCGCGTAGGCAAGCGCAATCCCCACCAGCACAAGCGCAGCGCTCGGGTGAACCAGTGCGGCCGCCCCCGCCGCGAGGCCGCCGAGGACCGCGGCGAAACGAGGGCGATCGACCCCCAGAGAGCGGAGCGCGAGCGCCGCGGCGACCACGGAGAGGGCGGCGGCCGGAAAGCGTCCCCCGTCGGCGATCCCAACGGCCACCGTCAGGACCCGATCGACGTACGTCTCCCGGTAGCGCGAGAGCGCGTAGAGCACGCCCAGCACCGGCACGATCGCGAGCAGCGCTGCCGCGAGGACCGCGACCGCCCGAGCGCCGAGAGACCGGCCGAGACCGAGCGTCGCCCACGCAGCAGCGGGAGCCAGCACGAGCTGGTTCAGTACGAGCAGCCACCACGGTGCCCGCTCGTAACCATCCGCGGCCACGGCGACGCCGGCCGCGACGAGCCACATG
>Ga0136621_1000013_pt1 | contig 49949 bp, 46 predicted proteins | sample AntDryUQ445A2306_FD_104673 | JGI IMG/M metagenome (GOLD analysis project Ga0136621, IMG submission 104673) | Polar desert sand microbial communities from Dry Valleys, Antarctica - metaG UQ445A (23.06) | ecosystem: Environmental > Terrestrial > Soil > Desert | place: Antarctica: Dry Valley...
CGGCACGGGGCGGCGTCCTCAGTCGCGCCCATATTCACTGAATATGGGCGCTCCCTGCGTCCTTGCCTCGCACCACCGATCGCACCAGACCGGCGGGGCCCTCATTCTGAACCGAGTTCTTAGTCGCCCAGCGCCTCCAACAGCAATCCCTGGAAGTGCCCGATCAGTCGCTCGGACCCCTCAAGCAGGCGCCCGTGCTCGAGCACACCAGCGCGCATGCCCTTCTGCACCCGCTCGACGAGCACCGTGTCCTCGGCACCGACCTGATCGTCGAACGCGAGCATCTCCTCGAGCCAGCCCGGGTCGACGCCCGGGGCGACGTAGTAGTCGAGGAACCGCATCGTCCGCTCGGGGCCGACAGGCACGATCGGCCCGATCGACAGGTTTGGCTGCCCCGGCAGCACGTTGATCGTGACATTCGGCCAGAGGAAGTGAAATTGGCCACGCGTGATCGGCCCAGTCGGGTCGAACTGCCCCGGCGCTCCTTGGCGTGCGCGGATCGGCCCGTACTGGCTCGAGAACCAGCGGCTCTCCTCCAAGCGATAGGCGTCGAACGCGACGTCAACAACCTTCGAGAAAGCCGGATGCGCAACCTGGCAGTGGTAGCACTCGAGGAAGTTCTCGCAGCAGACCTTCCAGTTGGCCTCGTATTGGGAGCTCAAGCGTCTTAGGAAGCGGAGCCCACCGACATCGAGACCGGCTTCGGCGACGAGCGCGGGCAGGTCGGCGAACGTCTCGCCCAGCGGTGCCGCGCTCGCATCCGCGTTGACGAAGACGAAGGGTCCCCACGTCTCGACCTGTGCCGCCACGAGGCCGAGTTCGGAGCGGTCGAACCCGGGTTCGAGATCGGATCTCGGCGCCGTGCGCAGCGTGCCGTCGAGGCCGTACGTCCATGCGTGGTAGGGGCACTGCAGGGTCTCGCGCCGGCCTTCGCCCTCGCAGACGAGCGAGCCGCGATGGCGGCACACGTTCACGAACGCGCGCAACGTCCGCTCCTTGTCACGCACGACGACGATCGGGATGCCGCCGGTGTCGCAGGTGAAGAAGGAACCTGGCTCCTCGACCTGTTCGCGTCGCCCCGCGTACTGCCACGTGCGACGGAAGATCCGCTCCTGCTCGAGCAGCAGAACCCGGGGATCGGTGTACCACTCCCAGGGAACGGTGCGAGCGTCGGCCGGTTTCGCCACCCCGAGAATCTAGACGTCCCGGTAACGTGAGAGCACTAGAGAGGTCTGACGGGAATACCTGCACCCGGCAGAACGTTTTTTACCGTTGGGAGCACAGCGCCTGCCCATGCGGGAGCGCCCCGATGCGCACCGCAATGGAGATCCCTCTGGGAGACACTGGGGCAGGAAGTGGCGCGACTCCGCTGAGACGCAACGAAAGGAACAGCCATCACCACGATCCTCTATGACCAGGACATCCAGGACATGCTCGACGACGCCGAGAGGCGCGGCTTCATCGACGCCGCCGAGCTCGAATCGATTGTCGCGGCACGCGAGCTCGGCGAGGACGAGCTCGGAGAGCTCACGGACGCGCTCGAGGAGCGCGACGTGGAGGTGCGCGCCGCCGACGCCGAAACCGTCGCGATCGACGAAAGCGGACGCGACCGGGCGGAGCTTCCGGCGTCCGCGGATTCGCTCCAACTCTTCCTCTCCGAGCTGGGGCGGCACCCGCTCCTCACGGCCGCGGAGGAGGTGGCGCTCGCGAAACGTATCGAGCGCGGCGATCCGGCGGCCAAGGAGCGGATGATCAACTGCAACCTGCGCCTCGTGGTCTCGATCGCGAAGCGCTACCGCGGGCACAGCGTGCCCTTCCTCGACCTGATTCAGGAGGGGACGATCGGGCTCAACCGCGCGGTGGAGAAGTTCGACTACCGCAAGGGGTTCAAGTTCTCGACGTACGCCACGTGGTGGATTCGCCAGGCCGTCCAACGGGCGATCGCCGGGCAGTCACGAACGATCCGAGTGCCGACACACGTCCATGAGCGCCGTCAGAAGCTCAGCCGCGCGGCGCGCAGGCTGGAGGTTCAGCTCGGGCGCGCTGCAACGCACGAAGAGCTTGCGGAGGCGACCGGGCTGCCGCTGCAGCACGTCGACGAAGCGTTGAGCGTCGTCGAGGCGCGTGTCTCTCTGAACCAGCCGGTTGGGGACGACGGTGGAGGCGAGTACGGTGACCTGCTGGCCGACGAGCACTCCGAGGATCCCGATGAGCTGGCAGCGCAGTCGCTGCGAGAGCAGGCCGTCCGGCTCGCTCTCAGGACGCTGCCAGACCGGGAGCGGCGCGTGCTCGAGCTCCGCTTCGGGTTCGAGGACGAGCCGCGCTCGCTTGACGCGATCGCTCGCGAGGTCGGCCTCACGCGCGAGCATGTCCGGCAGCTCGAGAGCAAGGCTCTGGGCGCCTTGGCCGAGACGCTCGCGGAGCACGGCGAGGGCGACCTGGCGCTTTCTGCCTAGTGCCGCCGCCTGCACTCCCACTCCTTCCTGGCGAGCCTGGCGAGCTCGCGATTCGACTGCGCGGCGTGGTCAAGCGCTACGGGCCCATCACCGCGGTCGACAGGCTCGACCTCGACGTTCCCCTCGGAACCTGTGTCGGGTTGCTGGGGCCGAACGGTGCGGGCAAGTCCACGACGATGCGGCTCCTCACGGCGCAGTCGATCGCGGACGAAGGCGAGCTCGAGGTGCTGGGCTTCCGGCTGCCGGCGGAGTCGAAGGCCGCCCGAGCACAGTGCGGTGTGACGCCGCAGCTCGACAACCTCGACGTGACCCTCACGGTCGAGCAGAACCTGCTCGTCTTTACACACCTCTACCGCGTCGGTCGCAGCGAGCGGCGGGCCGCGATCGAGACCGCGCTGAAATTGGCAAACCTCGTCGACCGCCGCGACTCGCGCGTCGACAAGCTCTCCGGGGGTATGCGGCGTCGCCTGCTGATCGCGCGGGCGCTCGTGCACCGCCCGCGGCTCGTGCTTCTGGACGAGCCCACCGTCGGGCTCGATCCGCAGGTGCGGCAGGAGCTCTGGGCGCTGATCGACGCGCTTCGCGCCGAGGGAACGACGATCCTGATGTCCACGCACTACATCGAGGAGGCGCAACGCCTCGCCGACACCGTGCTGATCATGTCCCATGGCCAGCGAGTCGCGGCCGGGCCGCCGGCACAGCTCGTGGCGGAGCACGCCGGAAGCGAAGCGGTCGAGGTCTACGGCTCGCCGGGGAGGCTGACGGAGGTGGAGGCGGAGGCGGCCGCAGCAGGCCTCCGGACCCGCCGCACGGGCACGAGCATCTCCGTCCTAGGGGTGGAGGGCGCCGACGGGCGCGCACCGGAAGGCGAACGGCGCCCGGCGAACCTCGAGGATGTCTTCGTGCTCCTGACCGGGGAGCAGATCGACTGATGGCGACTGCCGCCGAGCGCCCACGCAAGCTTGGCCGGCTGGAGCGTCCGGCGCTCACCGGCGTGCTCGTTCGTGAGATCGTCAACTACTCCTCGTACTGGCGCTCGGCGACCTTCTCCTCGACTGTCGAGCCGACCATCTACCTGCTCGCGTTCGGCTTCGGCTTCGGCTCGCTCGTCTCGCGAGTCGCCGGTTACGACTACGTCGAGTTCGTCGGCACCGGCATCGTGGCCACGGCCGTGCTCTTCTCGAGCGCGTTCGCGGCCATGTTCGGCACGTTCATCAAGTACCAGTTCCAGCACACCTACGACGCGATCCTGGCGGCGCCCGTCGACACCGAGGAGCTTGTCACCGCCGAGGTGCTGTGGGTCGCCTCCCGTGCGGGCGTCTACGGTTGCGTGCCGCTGCTGGTCTCGATGGTTTTCGGCCTCGACCCATCGTGGGGCATGCTCTCCGTTCCCTTCATCGGCTTTCTCGCCGGCTTCGGCTGGGCGTGCTTCGGGATCATGATCGCCGGTTTCGCGAAGTCGATCGACAACTTCAACTACGTCATCAGCGCCGTGCTGACACCCCTCTTCCTCGTCGCCGGCACGTTCTTCCCGCTCGACGGCCTGCCCCGCTGGGCGCAGATCGCAGGGGAGTTCAACCCGCTCCACCACTGCGTCGAGCTCGTCCGGCACGCAGCTTTCGGCTGGGAGGGCTGGTCCGACGCCGCGAGCGTGGCGGCACTGGTCGCGTTCGGGCTCGTCACATGGCGCGTTGCGATCTACGCCATGGAGCGCAAGCTCATCGACTGACCTCCGTCTGCGGTGTGACAGGTCCGTCCGCGGCGGCGTATAACTGAGGTGATGGACTTCCGACGGACAGCCGTTTTCGTACTGGCGATGGGGGTTGCGATCGCGCTTGCTGGCGGGGCAGGTGGGGCAGGTGGGACCGCCGCCCGCTCGGATGCGGAGGGCGTGCGCGTCGAGACAGCGGTCAAGGCCGGCCGCCTGGTCTCGTTTCGCTCGTGCGGCGACCTGCTCGGCTACGTCAAGCCTCAGGCGGCCCGGTTCGTGAGCCCGTGGGGCTTGGGCTTCGGGTCTGGCGTCGTCTCGGACACCGGAGGCATTCCGCTCGGCGCGCCTGCGGCCGGAGCCGAGCGCACGGCTGGGCCGCAGCAGGGCGTCGACTACTCGGGCACGAACGTGCAGGAGGAGGGCGTCGACGAGCCTGACCTCGTGAAGACGAACGGGACGACGCTCTTCGCGGTCGCCAATGGGCGGCTGAACGCGGTCGACGTGAGCGAGCGGCGGCCACGCCTGCTCGACTCGCTCAAGCTCGAGGGCGGGTGGAGTCACGAGCTGCTCCTCCACCGCGACCGGCTGCTCGTGCTTTCCCGCGGCGGCTACTTCGCCCAACCGCTCCCTGCGATCGCCGCATCGATTCGGCCATACGCGCCGGCGGAGTCGGTGCTCGCCGAGATCGACGTCTCCAATCCGAAGGCGCTCCGGGTGGTGCGCACGTTGACTCTCGACGGCTCGTACGTCGCCGCGCGCCTCGTCGGCGGGACCGTGAGGATCGTCTCGGCGGCCCAGGTGCCGTCGGAGCTCCCGTTCAAGCGGCCCGACAGCAACACGAAGGAGGCGCTCGACGCCGCCCGTGACCGCAACCGCGCCGTCGTCGCCTCGTCGAGGGTCTCGAGCTGGCTGCCGTCGTACAAGCTCAAGCGCCGGGGCGCTCGAGCGAGCGTGGAGCGTCCTCTCGTCCAGTGCCGGCACATCCGCAGGCCGGCGTCGTTCTCTGGTCTCGGCATGCTGACCGTGCTGACGGTCGATCTTGCGAAAGGCCTCGAGCCCGTGAGCTCGACCGCGGTCATGACCGACGCCCGCATCGTCTACGCGTCCCCGAACAGCCTGTATGTCGCCACCGAGCGCTGGGCCGACCGCCCCGAGCCGGACGCGCCGACGGAGGAGCCGGACGGCGTCACCACCGCGATCCACAAGTTCGACATCTCGAGCCCGCTGCGCGCGCAGTACCTGGGGAGCGGGCGTGTGCCCGGGTACCTACTGAGCCAGTGGTCACTGTCGGAGCACAGGGGCGTGCTCCGCGTGGTGAGCACAGATGCACCTGCCTGGTGGGGGCCGAGGCGTGAGAGCGAGTCGTTCCTGACAACGCTCCGCCACCGGGATGGCGGACTCGTCGTCGCCGGCCGGATCGGCGGGCTCGGCAAGGGGGAGCGTGTCTATGCCGTCCGCTTCGTCGGCGATGTCGGCTACGTCGTCACGTTCCGGCAGGTCGACCCGCTCTACACGCTCGACCTCGCCGATCCCGACCGGCCGCGCGTGCTCGGCGAGCTGAAGATCCCCGGCTATTCGGCGTACCTCCATCCGATCGGCGAGGACCTGCTGCTTGGGGTCGGTCAGGACGCGACCGAGGAGGGGCGCTCGCTCGGCACCCAGCTCTCCATCTTCGACGTCTCCGACCTCCGCCGCCCGACCCGCCTGCACAAGGTCTCACTCGGTCTTGGCTGGTCCGAGGCCGAATCGGACCACCACGCCTTTCTCTTCTGGCCGCGGACCGGACTCGTGGTCGTGCCGTTCGTGGAGCGAGCGGCTGCTTTCCGCGTCGGCCGCGCCCGCGGGATCGAAGAGCTCGGGCGCATCCAGCACAGGTCGGAGCCGGAGCAGATGGCCGGGATCCGGCGCTCGCTCGTCATGCGCGACACGGTGCTGACCGTCTCGGACGCGGGGGTCAAGTCGAGCAGCCTGTCGACCCTCGACGAGCACGGGTGGGCCCAGTTCCCGGCCCCTCGATGAGGCAACTGCGGCTCTACGACTGACGACGCCTGCCCAGTTCAGCACCCCCCGAGGGCACGCCGGGCAGCGTCGTCGAATGGAGTGAGCCGGAAAGGAAGCAGCCTCTGCAGCCGCTCCTCGCGCGCCACGGTCGGGTTGCGGAGACCCTCGACCAGCGGCCTGGCCACGGAGGCGCTGACGGGGGTGACGAGCTCGAGCCACAGCGCCGATAGCGCCGGTGTGAGGACGGGCACCTCGACGATTCGGGGTCGCTTGCCGAGCAACGCCGCAATCCGCTCGATCATCTGCCTGTAGGTCATCACCTCAGGCCCGCCGGCGTCGAATACCTCGCCGATAGCGGCGTCGTTACCACCAACCCCGGCCAGGTACCGCGCAATGTCCTCGAGCGCGATCGGCTGCGTCGGCGTGGACACCCAGCTCGGCGTGATCATCACGGGCAGCCGCTTGACGAGGCCGAGGATCGTCTCGAACGCGGCGCTGCCCTTGCCGACCACCATCGCGGCCCGCAGTATCGTCACGGGTACCCCGTCGGACGCCAGGCGCTCGCCCGTCTCGCGACGGCTGCGCAGGTGCGGGGACGCGTGCTCGTCGCCTCCGCCGAGGCCGCCCAGGTAGACGATCTGCTCCACCCCCGCAAGAGCAGCCTCTCGAGAGACGTTCCGTGCCGCCTCACGGTCCTGCCGCTCGAAGTCGCGCGCACCGAGCGAGTGGACGAGGTAGTACGCCACGTCCGCCTGCTCGAGCGCGTCCGCCACGCCCTCACCCGAGGCCACGTCGGCCTCGACCCACCGGATCCCGTCCCCTGTGTCGTGCGGTCCGCGCGAGACGGCGACGACCTCATGCTCCCCGGCGAGCAGCGGCAGTAGAGCCTGGCCGATCACACCGCTCGCCCCGAAGACCGTGACCCTCACGCGCTCCCCCGAGCCAGCAGCTCGAAGTAACGGCGGCTCACGGCGGCGTGGAACGGACTCTGGCCTTTCGCGTACAAAGCGCCCGTCCACCACGGCGCGCCCACCCGGGCCGCCAGCGATGGTAGATACTCCTCGACGGTGACGCTGAGCTCGTGCTCTTCTCCCTCGGAACGCTGCGCGAGCGTGACCGAGCCGCCGGCCCGCAGCGCGAGCAGGCCGCCCTCGATCGAATAGCGGCACGAGACGATGCCGTCCCCATACCGGAGCTCCGGCGGGCCGAACCCGAGCAAGGTCGCGCCGCCCAGCAGTCTGAGCCGACCGCCGTCGGCGCGCCACGTTGCGCGAACGCCGCCACGGGTGAAATCTCCGACCGCCTGCCAATAGGCGACGCCGAGCCAGCGCGCGCCCGCCTCGGACATCTCCACCGCGAGCCGCGACAGAAGCACACGCTGACGTGACTCGAAGCCTCCCGACTCGAGCACCCGTTCGCTTGCCTCCCAGCCTTGGAGCGCGGTCACCCTGAGGCGCCGCCTGGCTCTTCGTCGACCACGCGGACCCGGTCTTTCAAGCTCTCGTCGATGTCCATCTCGACCAGCTCGCGGCGCAGCTCGGTATTGACCGGCGTGGTGTGAGTCTCGATTCGCTTCCTGATCACGACGCGCTCCTTGAGCACGACGCGCTTGGTCACGACAACCTCCTCTTCGTAGATCGGGATCGAGAGACCACCGTCGGCGGGGGTAAGGACGCCTCCCGGATCGTCGGCGGCCACCGGAAGGCGTTCGAGATCGAGATCCTCACCGGCCCGAGTCACGGATTCCCGAACGCGAAGGTTTCGATGCGCTTCCTCGCGCGGAGGAAGCCGACGCCGCGCCACCCCCCTGGGCGGACGTCGGCCTCCTCCTCGAGACGCAGGAGCAGGGTCTCGTCCGAACTGACCCAGGCGATGGAACGCCCGCAGGAATGTGTCTTGGGTCACATCGTCGGCATCGGACAGGCCAACGATCCTGGCCGCCACGCGGTGCACGACGGCTTCGTGGCGTTGCACAAGTGTCTCGAACGCGGAGAGGTCGCCCGCCAGGGTCCGCTCTACCAGCTTTTCGTCGGCGGCTACGGCCAAGGCGCGAACACTAGCGCCGCCGGCAAGCGCGGCGGTTTCGAGCGTGGTCGGGCTCATCGAAAGAAGGACAGGCCCCGCCTCCCGGAGGTTACGCGGCCCGGCCGTAACTTTCGCCGCGCCAGGATTGTCTTGTGGGTTCAAAGCAAGAGTTCCCGACAACGCCAGGGGGTCGAAGGCATGCTCGTAGCTGATCTGAACATCTCCGATAGTCTCGAACGCGGCTTCACGGTGTTCTTCGCGTGGCTGCCTTCGCTGCTCGCAGCGCTGGCAATCCTGATCATCGGATACATCATCGCGAAGGTCGTCGGCAAGCTCGTCGCTCGGGTGCTCCATCGAGCCGGGTTCGACCGGCTCGTGCACTCCTCTCCCGGCGGCGACTTCGCCCGGCGCATGACCGCGGCGCCTTCACGCCTCCTCGGCACGATCGCGTTCTGGGCGGTCTTCCTCGGAGTGATCTCGCTCGCCGTGACGGCGCTTGGGATCGACGCGCTCACCGACTTCCTGGCCGAGATCTACGCCTATCTGCCCAACGTGCTCGCAGCGTTGCTGATCTTCCTCGTCGCGGGAGCCATCGCGGCGGGTGTGGCAACGCTGGCGCAGCGGTTCATGGGCGACACCGGCCTCGGCCGCATCGTCTCCGCGGCGGCCCCGGTTCTCGTGATGACAATCGCCACCTTCATGATCCTCGACCAGCTGAAGATCGCGGAGGACATCGTCGTGATCACATATGCGGCGCTGCTCGGAGCGATCGCACTGGGCTCGGCGCTCGCCTTCGGGCTGGGGGGCAGAGACGTGGCGCGGGAGATGCTGATGGGGGCCTATGCGAAGGGCCAGGAGAACAAGGAGCAGTGGAAGCGCGAGCTCGACCAAGGTGTCGAGCGGGCAAAAACCGAAGCGCAGAAGCAGACCGACGCCAATCAATAGGACGACGAGAAAGGATTGAAATCATGAGTGAGCTGACGCTCGAGCGTCTCGAGGAGATGCGTGGCGCAAAGGTGTACGACTCGGCCGGCGAGAAGATCGGCACGGTCGAAGAGATCTTCTACGACGAGAGCACCAACCGGCCCGAGTGGATCGGCATTGGCATGGGGTTCTTCGGCACGAAGCGCGTGCTTGTTCCGGTGGAGGGTGCCCGCTTGGACGATGACGAGATCACGATCCGATGGAGCGCCGACCAGGTGAAGGACTCACCGGACATCGATTCCGACGAGGTCTCGCAGGAGACCGAGCGCGAGCTCTATTCCTACTACGGGCCCGAGTGGTCGGACGCTCGCTCCGACACGATCCTGCCCGAGGGAAGGAGCGGTGGCGGGCCCGACCTGGAGCGCGACCCGGATCAGGAGCTGACTCGCTCAGAAGAAGAGCTTCGTGTCGGCAAAGAGCAGGTCGAGACGGGCCGCGCGCGGCTCCGCAAGTGGGTGGAGACGGAGCCGGTGGAGGCAGACGTGGAGCTTCGGTGCGAGACAGCCGAGATTACGCGGGAGCCGATCAACCAGCCTGTGGGTGACGTGGAGCTCCGCGAGGAAGAGCTCGAGGTGCCGCTGCACGAGGAGCGACCGGTGGTCGAGAAGCAGACGGTCGCGAAGGGAGCGGATCGCCCTCTTCGCTCTGACGGCGCTCGCTCAGGTCGGCGTGTCCACGATGATCCTCACAGGCCTCGTTGCCCTGGTGATCATGGCCGCGACGCTCACCTTCGCGCTCGCATTCGGCCTCGGTGGCCGAAACATCGCGCGCAACGTCAGTGCCGGCCGCTACGTCGGTAGCGCCTACCGGGTCGGGGACAGCATTCAGGTGGCGGGCGTCAGCGGCACGATCAGCAGGCTGGAGAGCGCGGCGACGGTGCTCGAGACCGATGGCGGCGAGCAGGTGCGGGTACCGAACCAACTGATGCTGGACTCGATCGTCACGCTGACCGCCAAGAGCGAGAACGATACCGGCTGAGCTCAGCGACGATGCTCGATGCACGGGCGCTCGGAGAACGGCTCGTCTAGCGTACGCGCCAGCGATGCCGTTCTTGAAGCTCGACGGCGAAGGTCCGGGCGATCCGGAGGTCACCCTCAAGCAGGTCGGTCCGAACTCGTTCCAGCTGCTCCACGGGTTCCGCTACCAAGTGCCGTCCGACGGCGACATCCACCTCGTGCCCGCGCACGACCCAGACCTACCACCGACCGCGCCCAACAACAGCACCGACCTCGCCTCGGTGCCGTTTTGGCTGTGGTGGTTCGTCGCCAGCTACGGGCTCCACACGCGGGCCGCGCTTCTACACGACCAGCTCGTCGACATGACGCAGATCGACCGCGTCGAGGCCGACCGCGTGTTCCGTCTTGCGCTCGAGGAGTCGAAGGTGCGGTGGATGCGGCGCTGGCTGATGTGGGCGGCGGTGAGCATGGCGACGATGGCGCTGAAGACCCGTGCGCGGTTCGCGGCGTTCGTGGGGACGCTCTTCCTGCTCGTCGGCCTCCTGGCGGCGTGGCCCCTCGGCTGGCTCTCGGACGCACCCGGCGACGTCCCGGCATGGGCGCCGGCGCTGGTCGTCTTCGCCGCAGGGTTCGCGTACGGGTTGCTCTGGCCGCTCGCGGTAGTCGGGCTGCTTCTGATCGCGGCGCCGACGATCCTCGTCTTGGCCGTTCTCCTCGTCGTCTGGCTCCTCGATACCGCGAAGGCCGCCTGGAACAAGCTGCGCGGCCGGACCTTCGAGCTGCCGCCGCTCCTCCCTCCCCGTGAGCCGCGCAAGAGGTTCTGAGTCATTCGCCGACGGTCTCGAGCCCAGGCTCCGTCGGCCGCGGGGGCGCCGGCCCGTGGATCGCGAGCGCAGAGGCGACGAGCAGCGCGCCCAGCAGCCAGAAGACCGAGCTCACGCCCGTGCTTCCGGCAACAACGCCCGCGGCGGCCGGCGTCGCCACCTGACCGATGCGGTTGCCTGTCAACCGAACTGCGAGCGCCGTCGAACGTGCGTGCTCGGGGACGAGTTGCACCACGAGGGTCATCGAGAGGGGCTGGCCGAAGCCGAGCCCGAAACCCATGACGACGCACAGAGCAGCAAGCGCCCAGACGTCGTCTGTCACCGTCATCGCCATGAGCGCGACAGCCGCAGCGATGGCACCGATCGAGATGAGCAGTCTCCTGCCGACCCGCCGCACGATGCCTCCGATCCCCACCCTCGCCGCGATCGAAGCAGCAGCCCGTAGCGCCAGCAACCCTCCGATCGCCCGCGGCCCGATATCCCGGCTCTCGCCGATCACGGGCAGATAGGCGGTGAAGACATCGGCGGCGGAAAGCACGGCGATGCTCGCGAAGATGCCGGCGGGAACGCCGCGCGTGGAGACGATGGCTCGCACGCTGCCTCGCCGCGCCTTCGCACGGGGCCTGACGGAGCTACGGCCCAGGTCCGCGACCGCCGCGCAAGCAGTCGCGAGTGCCGCGATCCCGGCGGCGATCAGCATGACGCGCGTCGTCGAAGCTGCGGACGGCGCGGCGCCGGCTCCCAGGACGAGGCCGACGAGGAGCGGACCGACGAGCTGACCGAGGGAGACCCCGGCGGTGAGGAGGCCGAAGTGCTGGTCGTGCCGGGCGCTCTCGGACTCTCGCGCGATCACATCCTGGGCTCCGAGTGCGAGCGCGAGGTGTCCGAGCCCCACCACGGCGCTGGCGACGGCGATCGTCGAGGTGTCGGTGGAAACGGCCAGGAAGAGGCAACCGGCCGTCTGAACCGCGCATCCCACCAGCAAGAGTGGCGCTCCTCTTTGGTCCGAGAGCCGCCCCAGCGGGATCGCAAGGAAGATCGGGAGGAGCGCGAAGGCCGCCGCGACCAGCCCGACTTCGCGCGGCCCCTCCCCGTAGGCGAGCAGCCGGTACGAGGTTGCCGGCCGCACCATGTAGACCGCCGCCTGTGCGACACCCATCGCCAGCAGCGCGAAGAGGAGCCGGCGGGGCACCTAGTGGATCACCGCTACTCGCCGAGGAGCCGCTTGGCCTGCTCGTAGAACGGGATGTCGACGAACTTCCCGTCGACGGTGATCGCGCCCTCGCCGGCAGCCAGCGCACGCTCGTACTCCTCCACGACCCGCCGCGCGTGCTCGAGCTCCGCGTCGGTGGAGCTGAAAATCTCGTTCAGGACCGGTACCTGGCTCGGGTGCACGCACGGCGCGCCGCGCAGCCCAAGCGCGCGCGATTCCTCCGCTGAGCGTCGGAAGGCGTCGAGGTCAGCGAAGCCGACGACCGCCCCCGTCAACCCGATCGAGACGACACCGGCGGCCCTCGCCGCGTTCACGACCACGAAGCTCGCGATCGCGTTGCCGGGGCCGCCGGCCTCCATGCCGGTTACGATCGTGTAATCGCTCGAGCCGAGGCCGACGGCGACGACGCGCGGGTGAGCGGCGCAGATCTCGGCTGCGTTCAAAAGCCCCTTCGGGCCCTCGATGCGCGCGAAGAAGACGGTGTGACCCACCGGTAGGCCGCGCTCCTCTTCGACGCTCGCGGTGATCTCCGCCAGCGCTAGCAGATGCTCCGCCGAGTCCACCTTCGGGAGCACGAGGCCGCGGACGTCTTGTCCCACCGCTGCCTCCAGGTCGCGAACGGCGAGGCGCCAGGGACGGTTGACGCGTACGAGGACGTCGGCCCCTCCCTGGCCCACGCGCTTGGCCGCCTCGGGCACGAGCGCGCGGGCGCGCTCCTTCTCCGACGGCGCGATCGCGTCCTCGAGCTCGAGGATGATCGCGTCGGCGCCACGCTCGTGCGCCTTCGCGACGAAGCGCTCGGAGACGACCGGAACGTAGAGCAGCGAGCGCGGCCGCGTCGATCCCGAGCTCGCCGTAGATCTCGGCGTTGTGCTCCCCGAGCGCCGGGGCCGGATGACGGATCCTCCCGGGCGTCCCGGACAGCCGAGGAACGACGTTCTGGAGCACCACGCCGTCGTCCTCCATCTCGACGACGGTCTCGCGCGCGAGGTAGTGCTCGTCGGGCAGCGCGTCGATCACATCAAGAACCGGGCCGATTGTCAGCCGATGTGCTGCCGAAAGCGTGAGAATGTCGTCTCGGCTGAAACGCCGGAACTCTGGGACGACAGCCTCGTGCAACTCGTCTCGATGCGCGAGCCTGGCCTCGGCGGTCGCGAAACGCGGATCGGCGAGGAGACCTTCCCGTCCGATCGCGCTGAAGAAGCGGGCGGCGGTCTCGTCGGTCGCGGCTGAGATCGCGACCCAGAGGTCGTCGCTCGTCTGGAAGACCCCACGTACCGAGGAGACGCCGGCACCGTCGCCTCGACTACGCACTCTGCCGCGGCCGGCGTACGCAGTCGTGTCGGCTCCCATGATCGAGAAGAGCGGCTCGTACAGCGACACGTCGACGACCTGGCCGCCGCCGTGTGCGCGGACGTTCCAGAGCGCTGCGAGCGCCGCAGCCGCCGCGTAGGTGCCGGCGACCGTGTCTGCCGAGAGAGAGGGGCGCCTGTACCGGCGGGCCGTCCGCCGGCCCGTTCAGGTACGTGAACCCGGAGTACGACTCCGCGAGCGTCCCGAAGCCGGGCTTGCCGGAATTCGGACCCGTGTGCCCCCAACCGGTGATGCGCACGATCACGAGGCGCGGATTGTGCTCGAGCAACGCCTCGGGCCCGCCGCACAGCCGCTCGAGCACGCCCGGGGTGAAATTTTCTGCGAGCAGGTCGGCAGTGCCAGCCAGGCTGAGCAAAAGATCACGGCCGCGCGGGTGGCCGAGGTCGAGCGGTGATGCTGCGCTTGTTGCGGCTATAGGCCTTCCAGTACGCGTCGTACCCGTCGATCGTCGTGTGGCGGAAGGGGTCGCCGGCGCCGGGGCGCTCGATCTTGACGACGTCGGCGCCGAGGTCGCCGAGGACGAGCCCGAGCTGCGCGCCGGAGACGAGCCGCGTCAGGTCGAGGAGCCGAACGCCCGCCAGCGGGCCCGCGTCGGCGCGCACATAGCACTTCTTCGGGAGCGAGAGCTGCGCTTGACCCGACTCCACCTACTCGACGACCGCGCACGCGCCAGGAGGGATGTGCACCTTGATCCGGTCGCCTGGAACGAGTCGGGGACTCTGCACGGTGAGCTGAATGTGCCCGGCGTTCACCTCGTACTCATAGTGGTCGCCCAGGAAGGCAACGGTGCCGACCTCTACGTCCCAGGTGTTCGTCCCGTTCACAGACGTGTCGTCAAAGGGCATGAGCGTGACGGCCTCGGGGCGAACCGCGATGGTGAGGCGCCCCGACGCCTCTTGCTCGGTGCTGACCGCGAGCCGGAGCGGCGAACCGTTGACCTCGACGACGAGGCCGCCACCGCCGTCGTCGGTCCTCGTAGCGACGCCCTCGATCAGGTTGACGCGGCCGACGAACTCGGCGACGAAGCGGTTGGCCGGACGGCGGTAGACCGCCTCCGGCGGTCCGATCTCCTGCACCTCACCCGCGCTCATGACGGCGACTCGGTCGCTCATCGAGAGCGCCTCGTCCTGGTCGTGGGTGACGAAGATCGTCGTCAGGCCGAGCCGGTGCTGTAGCTCCTTCACCCACGCGCGCGCGCGCTTGCGGAGCTTCGCGTCGAGGTTACGGTATCGCGCCCAGGACGGGCGAGGGCGCCCGATCTCAGGCGCCTCCCGCGAGCAGGTGCCGGACTGGCGTGCGCCGCAACGACTGATCCAAGCCGCGCGCATCGGAGCCATGGCGTATGCCTCCAAGGGACATGTCCGTATGCTCGAAGGACGTCGATGGGTATGCTTGTCCCATGGTGAAGCGCACCTCACTGAACCTCGACCTCAACCTCGTGGGCGAGGCCCGCCAAGTGCTGGGCTCGAACGGCACGACGGACACGATCCACCGGGCGCTCGAAGAGGTTGTCCGAGGCGAGAAGCTCCGGCGGCTCGCCGAGCGTACGTTCGACGACCTGACGCCCGAGGCGCTCGAACAGCTTCGCAAGACACGCACCTGGTAGCGCTGGCCGACACCAGCGCATGGACGTGGCGGTCACGGGGCGCAGCCCTCGCCTCCGACTTCGCCGAGCGGCTGCGCTCAGGCGAGATCGCAACCTGCGCGATGGTGCGGCTCGAGCTGATGTGGGGCGGTCGAAATGTCGGGGATGTGACGGCGATCCGCTCCGAGCTCGACGCCTTGCGCGCGGCGCCAATGGGCGAACGCGTCTGGCGGCGCGCGACCGACGTGTTCCAGCAGCTCGCGGAGGGTGGCCCGCTTCACCACCGGCAGGTGGGCATCCCCGATCTGCTCATCGCGGCGGCTGCGGAGCTCGCGGAGCTTCCGGTGCTCCACTACGACCGCGACTTCGAACTCATCGCCGAGGTCACGGGCCAGCCCGTTCGTGCCATCGCGCCGCTCGGCTCGCTCTAGTCGCTCCAGCTCGCCTCCCGGTCATCCATCTCGTCCGCAAGCCGCTGCGCAAGGCGCGTCACGACCACCCGCACGAGAGGGCTCCGCCAGGCTTTGGTCTCGAAATCCTCGAGGGCGCGCTCGCCATCGAACACCTCCCGCATCCTCGCGTCGATTCCCGCATCCTCGCGTCGATCACCGCGAGCCGCAGCGCGATCTCGATCTCCGGCCGGACATTGCCGGCCGTTCGCTGCAGGAGGCCAGTGCTCGGCCGGCCCGACGTCCGCATCTCCCAGGCGAGGTCGAACAGGCACAATCAGGCACGCCCGAACGGCGTCGAGACCCGATCTGGGCGACGACTCCGACGGCGCGGCGCGTGTCGAGCATCGCTCAAGTGAGCCAGACCAAGGCGCACGAGTGGTGATCGAGTCTGTGACGGATGTGTGACAACCGCAGGCGGCGCGGGCTCGTCGCGCGCGGCCGCCACTACTCGCAGCCGAGGCCATCCCCATCGCCGTCGAGCCGGTGCGGGTCGGCCCCTACGACCCGGACGGGAGCGATCCCGAGCGCCTGATGTCGGCGCAGTCGAGGTCCGGCGGCGCAGGCGGAACGCAGCCGCCGGCGTAGTTCGGGTCGCACTGCCCGGCTGGCGTGAGGTGCGCGGGAGGCCCGCTCTGGCCCGTCTCGATCGCACGGTCCGGGTCGAGCACCGTCTTCGGACATGCACGCCAGAGGCCACGTCCCGAGACCTTTGCGCTCTGCGCCACCTGCATCAGCGCCTGCGCATACCTGCCCCTGTCGCTTCCGTAGAAGTACGGAGCGGCAGCTCCTCGGCGCACGAGCTCGACGTTGACGTTCACTCCGCCGTGCCTGATGTACCTGAGTAGTCGCCCGTAGCGGTCCGTCCGGTCGAGGGTGGCGTCGGCCTCGAGCCGAACGTGAGCGCCGAGCGGCACGAGCTGGAGCAGCGCTGCTCGCGCGGCCCTCGAGTAGCACTCGCCGGAGCGGAACTCGGGCGTGTCGACCTGCAGCAGGCGAACGCGCCGCCCGTCGCGGAGCATGAGCGTGTCCCCGTCGTTTACCTCCGCGACAACGCCGAGCTCAGCATCGGGCGCCGCACCGGACAGGCCGGCAGCCGCGAGAGCGACGCTCGCAACTACGAGTGCAGTGAGCGCCGAGAGCGCAATTTTCCTCGTGAAACCGCCAGTCCCCTAGGTAGACGCAGTAGAACAGCGGATTGGCCTGTTGTCTCTAGGCCAGACGGCCCATCTTCGCTACGGCCTAGCCCTAACGGCCGAGGCCTATAGAAGAGACGCCAGTCTGCTCTGCCGACATAGCGTCGTCACGACTCCGCCGGGTCGGTGTCACATGCTGCACGACGACGCAATTCGGGGTCATTGCCGCGGTCGCGGGAAGCCCGTGCGCGCAATCGCGCCGCTTGGCTCCATCTAATGAACACGCTGGACTCAACCTGCGAGGACTCGGCGGGGAGTATGTCGAGCGGTCAATCAACCTCCCCGTAGCACGGAGGCCGGTCCGTCGTCTCACCCGGGCTCGTCGCGGAGGCGACGCGGGCGCAAACCCCCGGCGGACCGCCCGAGGGCGCCGGATACGGCTTCCTCTGGTGGACGGCCGACGAGCCGCTGCGGCACTTCTTCGCAGCCGGCTACGCGGGCCAGTCGCTGACGGTGATCCCTGAGCTCGAGCTCGTGGCCGTCACGACCGGCGACGAGGCGCTGCTCGGTCCGGGCTGGCGCAATGCCAGTCACGCCGTTCTGGAGGTGTTCGGCGGGTGCTCAGTCGAAGACGATGAGCTGACGCGCGGCCGTTCCCGCCCGTAGGCGCTCGAGCCCCACCTCGAGCTCGTCCAGGGTGAGCCGGTGGCTCACGACCTCGTCCAGCTTCAACTCGCCGGAGCGGTAGAGGCCAACGAGGTGGGGGACGTCCGCCTCGATGCGCGCTCGCCCGAGGAAGCAGCCGACGAGGTTCTTCTCGGAGATGAAGCCCCACGGATCGATCGTGAGCAGGTCACCTTTCGGCATCATCCCGACGACGACCGCCGTGCCACCCGAGGCGAGGGACGACCATGCCTGCTGGATCGTTTGCTCGCGGCCGAGCGCCTCGAACGCATAGTCGACGCCGGCCCCGCCCGCCGCCGCCCGCACGGCCTCGACGGGATCGACCTCGGCCGCGTTCACGAGCGCGGTCGCACCCAGCTCGCGGGCCAGCATCAGCTTCTCCAGGCTGACGTCTACGGCCACGATCGGATCGGCGCCTGCGAGACGCGCGGCCTGGACGGCGCTCAGGCCCACACCGCCGCAGCCCCACACGGCGACGCTCGCACCGGCAGTGACCCTGGCGATGTTCGTGACGGCGCCGTAGCCGGTGAGGACGGCGCAACCGATCAGCGCAGCCGTCTCCAGCGGCACGTCGCGGCGGATCGCGACCGCGGCGGACTCCGGGACGACTGCGTACTCGGCGAAGGAGGAGACACAGTTGAAGTGATGCAGCGGCGTGCCGTTCCGGCTCAGGCGGCTCGTGCCGTCCGCAAGCGTGCCGGCGCCGGCGGCCGCGCCGAAGAGCTCGCAGAACATTGGACGCCCGCGCCGGCAAAGAGCACACTCCCCACACGACGGCACGATCGCGAGCACGACGTGATCGCCCTCGCGCACCCGCGTCACCCCCGGTCCCGTCTCGACGACCACGCCGGCGGCCTCATGCCCGAGGACGAGCGGATCGGCTCGGGAAGGGTTCCGTCGACGACGTGGAGATCGCTCGCGCAGATGCCGCTGGCTGCGATCTTCACTAGGACCTCCCGCGCCCGGGGCGGGGCGAGCTCGACCTCCAGGATCTCGACGGGACAACGCGGCTCCCACAAGACGGCTGCTTGCATCTGCACGGGAGGGAGCTTAGAACGGACGTAGAGCCTCTAAGATCGCCGCGTGCGGGCAGCCGTCCTTCACGCCTACAACGAGCCGCTCGCGGTGGAGGAGGTCGCGCTCGCCCCGCCGGGGCCGGGCGAGGTGGGCGTCCGTCTGCACGCGAGCGGCGTCTGTCACAGCGACTGGAACACCGTCTCCGGCGCGACGCCGAACCCACTCCCCGCGGTTCTCGGCCACGAGGGCGCCGGCGTCGTCGAGGCGGTCGGAGAAGGCGTGACGGAGGTGGCCACTGGTGACCACGTGGTGCTGTCGTGGCTTCCCTCCTGCGGACGCTGCTTCTTCTGCCGGTCTGGCCGGGTGAACCTGTGCGCTGTGGCGATGCCGGCGATGCTCGACGGCGCCCTCCCGGGCGGGGGCATCCGTCTCTCGCGCCGAGGAGCGCCTATCCACCACTATTCGTTCCTGTCGACCTTCGCCGAGCAAGCCGTCGTACCCGAGGCGAGCTGTGTGCCGATCCGGCGGGACGCGCCGCTCGCCGTCGCCGCGCTCGTCGGCTGCGCGGTCATGACGGGAATCGGTGCAGCGATCAACCGCGCGCGCGTGACACCGGGCAGCACCGCGGTCGTCTTCGGCACCGGAGGCGTGGGACTGAGCGTCGTCCAGGGCTGCCGTCTCGCCGGGGCGCTCCACATCGTCGCCGTTGACCCACTCCCACTCAAGCGCGACCTGGCGCTCGAGCTCGGGGCGACGCATGCCGTCGGGGACGGCCGCGAGGAGGCGTTCCGTCTGACACGCGACCTGACCGACGGGCGCGGCGCCGATTATGCGTTCGTCGCCGCCGGCGTGCCCGCTCTCGTGCGCCAGGCGTTCGACGCGCTGCGCCTCGGCGGAACGCTCGTGTGCATCGGCCTTCCCGCCGAAGGTTCCGAGGTCGTACTTCCGGGGCCGGAGCTCGTGCGGCAGGAGAAGATCGTCACCGGGACGCTGTACGGCTCGTGCCGCCCGCACACCGACATGCCGCTCGTGCTCGACCTCTACATGGAGGGACGGCTCGACCTCGACCGGCTCGTCACCAAGACGTACGGGCTCGAGGAGATCAACGGCGCCTTCGCGGACATGACCGGCGGGATGGTCGCGCGCGGCGTGATCGATCTCGCTCCTAGGGAGGCGCCGTGAGCTTCGGCGAGCCCACGCTCGTCGGCGAGGGTTTCGTCGGTTCAGGGCCGAACGCGGCGCACCTGAACGTCGTCCTGGGGCGCAAGGGCGGTCCCGTCGAGACGGCGTGGGTGACCGCGCTCGCGACGCCGCGCCAGGGGCACGCGGCCTTCGTCGCCATCCTGCAGCCGAACGTGCCCGTGAAGCCGCTGACGTTGTTCGTGAACAAGGCGGACATCCGCGGCGAGGAGCACGCCAACCTGACGTGGGGCCCCGCGCAGGCCGGAGTCGCGCGTGGCGTCGCTGAGGCGGTGGCCGACGGTCTCGTTCCCGGCGAGGAGATCGACGACCTCCTCCTCATGGCAGCCGTTTGGGTCGATTGGTCGGCGGACGACGCCGGCGAGGTGTACGAGAACAACGCCAGGGCAACGCGCGCGGCGCTCGAGGCGGCGGTCGCGCGGCGGCCGGCACTGGACGAGATCCTGGCGGCGCGCGAGACACCCTTCAACGCGTTCTTCCGGCCGCGGTAGCGCCAGGGTTCCTGGATGAAGATCACCGCCGTTCGCACGCAGCGGCTGCGCACCGAGCTCGACCCGCCGTTCGAGGCGGCCTGGGATCCCGAGCCGCGCCGGGCCTTCGAGGCGACCCTCGTCTACGTCGAGACGGACGAGGGCCTCACCGGTGTCGCCTCCGGAGACACGATGGACGGCTTCGCGCCATACGAGCATCTGTTCGTCGGCCGTGACCCGCTCGCCATCGAGCCGCATGTGCGAACGCTCGAGACGATCGCCTTCCACGCCGGCCGTTACTGGCCCGTGGAGGCCGCGCTCTGGGACCTGAAAGGGAAGGCGCTCGGCGTTCCGGTCGCCTCCCTTTTCGGCGGCGTCCTGACGCGCCTGGCGGCCTACGCCTCCTGCGGCGAGCTGAAGACGCCAGGCCTGCGCGCCGAGTCGGCGCTCGCGCTGCGAGAGGAGGGCTTCCGCGCGCTCAAGCTCCGCATCGACCGGAACCGGCTCGACGAGGGCCTCGCGGCCGTGCGGGCCACTCGCGAGGCGATCGGCGCCGAGATGGAGATCATGGTCGACCTGAACCAAGGCTGGCGGATGCCGGGCGACATCGCTCCCCTCCTCGATCCGGCCGGTGTCCTCTCCCTCGCCCACGAGCTGGCCGAGCTCGACGTCTTCTGGCTCGAGGAACCACTCGTCGGGAGCGACGTCCGCGGGCACGCAGATCTTCGATCGGCCTCGGGGCTGCGAATCGCGGGGGGTGAAATGGCGCGAACCGTGGCCGACCTCCTCGCCTTCATGGACGAGGATGCCCTCGACGTCTACCAACCCGACGTCGTGCTCTCGGTGGGGCTCGAGCGGGCGCGCATGCTCGCAGCACTCGCGCGCGAGCGGGGACGGCTCTTCACACCGCACACCTGGACGAACGGCATCGGTCTCCTCGCCAATCTGCATGTGGCGGCCGGAGTCGGCGGCGGCCCGTTCCTCGAGGTGCCGTACGACCCACCCGGATGGACGCCAGAGCGGCGAGACTTCATGCTCGCCGAGCCGACCCATGTCGACCGGGAGGGCTACATCAACGTCCCCGACGCCCCGGGACTCGGGGTCGAGCTCGACGAGTCTGCCGTGCGCCGCTATGCGATCGACTGAGCGGGGACTCCGATCGCCCCGGTGAAGCGACGTCGGCGTGCTAGGGGTGAGGGTGACGTGACGCGTGCGCCGGGAGGTAGTAGCGCTCCGCATACTCGATCACTGCCCGCTGCATCGAGAAGCGCGGGCCGAGCCGGCCGATCGAGGCCTTCATCATCTCGATCCACCGGTCTCGATCGCCGGTGAAGGTCGGGACGACCTGCTCCTCGAGCAGCCGGTAGAGCTGCTCCGCGTCCGCCTCGTCGGAAACGCCCTCGATCGCCCAGCCGACGGCCGGGTCGAACGCCTCGGCCCACCAGCCGTCGAGTACGGAGAGGTTGAGGACCCCGTTGACCGCGGCCTTCATACCGCTCGTCCCGGAGGCCTCGAGCGGGCGGCGCGGGTTGTTCAACCAGACGTCGCACCCAGGGATCAGCGTGCGCGCGAGCCCGATGTCCCAGTTCTCGAGGAAGACGACTCGGCCTCCCGAGCGCGGGTCGCGCGCGAGCTCGACGATCCGCTGCATGACATCCTTGCCGGGCGCGTCTTGGGGGTGGGCCTTACCGGCGACGACGATCTGCACGGGCAACGCCAGTAGCCGCTCGAGGTCCGAGAAGACGAGACCGGCTCGCTTGTAGGTGGCGAAGCGTCGGGCGAAGCCGACCGTCAGCCGCTCCGGATCGAGCCCGGCACGCTCGGCAAGCCGGTCGCGGGCCTGCGCGTGGACTCGCCAGAGCGCCTCCGAATCGATGCCGGCGGTCGCCGCCCAGTTCCCCTCGTCGGGCGGAGCCTCGGGTCTGACGCCGGCCTCGCGCAGGAACTCGGCGAGCGCGGGATCGAGCCACGTGCCGAGGTGGACGCCGTTCGTGATGTGGCCGATCGGCGTCTCGTGCCCGTTTCGGTTCTGCCAGAGCCCGGCCCACATCTCGCGCGCTACCTCGCCGTGGAGAGCCGAGACCCCGTTGGCATGACCCGAGAGGCGGAGCGCGAGCGGCGTCAGGCCAAAACCACCGTCCTCGCCGAAGCGGCCAAGCTCGAGCAGGCCTTCCCTGCCGATGCCCGCCGCGTCGGCCAGAGAGCCGAGATGGTGCGCGACGAGCTCCTCGCCGAAGACCTCGTTCCCCGCGGGTACCGGCGTGTGCGTGGTGAAGACCGTCGTCCGCCGCACGCGCTCGATCGCGTCGGCGGTCGCGACTCCCTGCTCCACGAGCGCGCGAACACGCTCGATCGCGAGAAAGGCAGAGTGCCCCTCGTTCATGTGGAAGACGCTCGCCTCGATCCCGAGCGCCGCGAGGGCACGGATGCCGCCGACTCCCAGGAGGAGCTCCTGGCGGATCCGGTGCTCCCGGTCGCCGCTGTAGAGGGCATCCGTGAGCCACTCGACTTCGAGCAGATAGAGGGGCACTGCGCCGACGTCCTTTCGCCAGACATCGGCGGAGATCCTCTCACCGGCGAGGTCCATCTCCACCGTGACCGGCTCGCGCACGAGCCCGGCCGCCTCGGGATCGACCGGCTGGTAGGTCTCCGTCTGCCGGCCGGACTGGTCGAGGCCCTGTGTGAAGTAGCCGCCGCGGTAGAGCAGCCCGACCCCGACGAGCGGGAGGCCCAGCTCCGCGGCCGCCTTGAGGTGGTCCCCGGCGAGGACGCCGAGACCGCCGGAATAGATCGGCAGCGTCTCCTCGACCCCGAACTCCATGCTGAAGTAGGCGACGAGGAGATCGCCCGCGTCGTCGGCGTGCGTCCGCCGCCACCAGGCAGCCATGTCGGTCGTCGTGTGCATGAGGGTCTGGTCCGGCCCCCAGTCACAGAGGGCGCGCAGAGGCTACCGAAGGCCGGGCTAGAAGGGGCGACGGGGACCCGCTGGGGTGAGGCGGGCCCCCGTCTGAGGGCGGCGGTCCCCGGAGGGGAGGAACGGCGCCGGAGGAGGGGAGAACGCTACTTGCTGAAGCCCCGATGGCCGAAGCCGAAACCGCCGAACCCGAAGCCGAGCTTGTAGCCGGGCAGCTCGGCGTCCGCGAGCTCCTCCTTCAGCTCGGCCGCCTCATCCTGCTCGAGGTCGCCATCGGCCACCGCCTCGTTGATCCGCGCGGTGATGAGTGCCCGGCGGGCGTCGCGGAACTCGGTGTTCAGCTTGGCTGCCGTGATCCCGAGATTCGCAGCGACCGTCCGCGTCCGGCTGACCGCCAGTGCGAAGCGCAGGTTGTCTGCGGCCTCTTCCTTCAGCTTGGCCGCATCGTCCGCATCGACGTCACCGTCCTCCACGGCCTCGTCGATTCTCGTCATGGCCGCCTTCTCGATCGCCTCCACGAGCTTCGCTCTGGTCACCTCGAGCTGCTTCGCCGCCTCGGTAACGAGGGCGCTCGCGCTGGCTCCACCAGGACCCTTGCCGCCGCGGGGACCACCCGGGCCGCCGCGGTGGGCACTGGCGGTAGTGACTCCCACTACCAGCAGCGCCGCCAGGGACAGCGCGGCCACCAGGGTTATCCTCTTCATCAAGCCATTCATCGGTCTCCCTTCGTCGATGTCGTACTCAATGAAAGACCCCGCGCTTGGGAATTCGCTGGGAGTGGGCTGTGTGTTCGGCAGGGATAGCCGGTCTAGAGGTCGAGGACGAAGTCGAACCGCGCCACCCGGCGCCCCTTGACGAGACGCCATCCGCGCAGGAGGCACTCGGGATCGAAGATCCCGTCGCGCGCATTCCCCGACCTGCCAGGGAAGAAGAGCTGGGTCGTGAGCACGGGCCTGCCGGGTGCCTGCACCTTGACGTGAATGTGGCGCGTCCTCCCTGGATACAGCCCCGGAACGACGCTGAAGAGGGTGTAGCGCCCCTCCGCGTCGGTGAGCTGGTGCCCACGGAAGCGGTAGCCGTCGTTGTCGTAGGCGCCCCGGGCATCGCACTGCCAGAAGTCGGCGAGCGCCCGGGCGACGGGCTTGCCGGCGGTGGTCAGTACCCGGCCGGTCAGCGTCAGGCGGGTTCCAGCTGCCCCGGCGGCCACGATGGAGCGTCGCCGCGGCGAGTTGGGCGTAAAGTACGGCCCCTCCGTCAGCTCGGGCGTCGGGTCGTCCGCGTCCGCGATCGCTGGTGTCGGCGCAAGCGGAAGAGAAGCGACCGGAGCGGAGGCCTTGGCAGACCCTGCGGATCGTCCGGCACCGGCGAGTGCGGCCAGGGGTGGCAGCGCCAGCCCCAGCTCGAGTAGACGCCGGCGGGTGATCTCGAGCTCGGTCATGTCTCGTCTCCTATCAGTTGGGTTGAGCGAGAGGAAGCGTGATCGTGAAGGTGCTGCCGTCACCCGGCACGGACTGGGCGCCAACGGTGCCTCCATGTGCCTCGGCGACCGCGGCCACGATGGAGAGGCCCAAGCCGACGCCGCCACTCGCCCGGGCGCGCGAGGCGTCGGCACGATAGAAGCGCTCGAAAACGCGGTCGGTCTCGTCGGCAGCCAGGCCGGGGCCGCGATCCTCCACGTCGATCACCGCGGAGCCGTTGGGGCTCGTCACCCGCACGCTCACCGCAGCCTCGCGAGGCGTATGCGCGCGGACGTTACTGAGGAGGTTGTCGACGATCTGCCGAAGTCGGTCCCGATCGCCGATCACGACGGCGGGCTCGAGCTCGCACGCGATCAGGCGCTGCGGCTCCACTGTGCGCGCGGTCTCCACCGCCTCGGAAACAACCTCGTCGAGCCGAACGAGCTCGCGCTCCAGCGGTCTGCCCTCGTCGAGGCGCGCCAGCAGAAGCAGGTCGTCGACGAGGAGGCTCATGCGCTCCGACTCTCGGCCGATCCCTTTCATCGACCGCGCGAGGTCGTCCGGCCGGCTATCGGCGCCGCGGGTGAAGAGCTCGGCGTACGCGCGCACGGCTGCGAGCGGCGTTCGCAGCTCGTGGGAGGCGTCCGCGACAAAACGCCGCAGCTTTTGTTCGGACGCCTCCTGCGCGCGAAACGACGCCTCGATGCGCGCGAGCATCGTGTTGAGGGCGATCCCGAGCCGCCCGACCTCGGTCTGCGGCTCGGCCCGGTCGACGCGACGTGTGAGGTCACCGGCGGCGATCGCCGCCGCGGTCCCCTCGATCGCGCTCAGGGGCCGCAGCCCAAGGCGGACCACCCACAGCCCGAGCGCCACGAGCGCAACGAGCACGGCGAGCGTGACGAGCAACATGATCGTGAGCAGCCGGCCGAGGGTCGCGTCGACGTCGTCGAGCGGGGTCGCGAGGACAAGCGTAACGGCGAGGCCGCGGGCGTCCGAGGCCCGAACCCGGTAGCGCTCACCACCGTCGACCGCGTCGACGGTGAAGTAGCGGGCGCGGTCAGGGCCGATTCCGGACAGCTCGATGGTGGCAGGGAGCTGTGGCGGCGAGGGTGCCGGATCCGAGAGGCGCTTCACCTGTCCCCTGCAGACGCCCTCGCCCTCGGAGTCACGCACCTCGACGTAGTCGCCCGAGCTCGCGCCCGGGAGAGGCCGCCCGCGGGCCCCCGGACAGTCTCCGTGTCTGAGCGGCACGCTCAGGGCTTGCTCGAACTCGACCAGCGAGTCGTCCGTCCGTTCCATCAGGAAGGAGCGCAGGGAGGTGTAGGTGGCGATGTTTGCGGCCGCGAGCCCCACGGCCGTCAGCACGATCACCCCGAGCACGAGGCGGGCACGCAGCGACAGCCGCCGCGCCACCTAGCCCCCCTCGTCGAGCATGTAGCCGGCTTGACGGATCGTCCTGATCAGGGGTGGTCCGACTGCGTCGAGCTTGCGGCGGAGGTAGCTGACGTAGGTCTCGACGACGTTCGCGTTGCCGCCGAAGTCGTACCGCCACACGTTCTGCAGGATCTGGGCCTTGGCGAGCACGCGGCGGGGATTGAGCATGAAGAAGCGCAACAGGCTGAACTCCGTCGCGGTCAGAACGACCTGCCTATCGCCGCGATAGACCTCGTGCCGATTCTCATCGAGCACGAGATCGGCGAACTGCAGCACGTCACCCGGCAGGCTTCCCTTCGTTCGGCGGAGCACCGCCTGGATGCGGGCGACGACCTCGGCCAGGCTGAACGGCTTCGTCACGTAGTCGTCGCCGCCTGCTCGCAGCGCTTCGACTTTGTTCTCGGTCGCGTCCTTCGCCGTCAGGAAGAGCACGGCGGTCTTGAACCCGCGCGCACGCAGCCGCCGACCGACCTCCAGGCCGTCGATATCCGGCAGCATCCAGTCGAGCACGATCAGATCCGGCTCCTGCCGCGTCACGGCGTCGAGCGCCTCACGCCCGGAGAAAGCCTCGTCGACATCGAAGCCCTCGTAGCGAAGCGCCGTCGCGACCGCGTCGACGATCGACGGCTCGTCATCGACGACGAGGATCCTCTGGCCGTTGCCGTTGTGCACACAGCAATAGTGGCGACTCTCCCTGTGAGCCGGCTGTGAGCTTCGGCTCTCTAGGCGCCGGAGAGCCGGGCGAGGGTCGCGCCGTCCGCGGAGTCGGACTCGCGGCTCTCGACGAGCGGGTGTCCGTCCAGCTCCTCGCGAACCGCGGCCCGCACGGCACCGGTCCCGCGGCCGTGCACCACGCGGATTGTCGGCAGCCCCGCCAGCGCCGCCTCGTCGACGAACGTGCGGACCGCCTCTCGCGCCTCCTGCGCGCGGTGTCCGCGGACGTCCAGCTCGTCCGAGACATCGCCGCGTGCGCTCGCGACGACTCGCACCGCCGGCTCGGGCTGCGCATCGCCCCCTCGACTGCCGCCGTGGGCGTCGGGCTGTAGGCGCGCAAGCGGGATGCGGATCCGGTGCCCGGCAGCGCCGACGACTTCGGCCTCGTCGCCCTCGATGGAGGCGATCGTGCCTCGCACTCCCAGGGCGGGAGCTTCGACGGGGTCGCCTGCGGCGAGCGGCCCCTGCAGGGTGACAGGCTTCGCGACACCGTGGAGCGCCCGCTCTGCACGCACAGCCCGTTCCGAGGCCGCTCCGAGCCGGCGGTCGCGCTCGCTCTCCGCACGCGTGGTCGGCCCGCCACTTGCACGGCGGGCCTCCTGATCGCGACGGCGCGCAGCCCGGATCTCGTCTCGGAGCGCTCGCAGCTCCGCCCGTGCCTCGGTGAGATCGCGTTCGGCGCCGGCGATCGCAAGCTCGCGGGCATGCGCCGCCGACGCACGCACGGCCTCGAGCTCGGACCCGAGCTCCGCCTCCCGCTCGCGTAACCGCTCGCCGAGCCGGGCCGCCTCCACATGCTCTTCCTGCGCGGCGACCCGCTTTTCAGCGGCCGTACGGTCGGCTGCCTCGGCCTCGGCGAGCAGCTCGGCGATCCGAAGTCGCTCCGGCACGACCCGCCCGCGCGCGTTCGCGACAACGTTTTCGTCCAACCCGAGCCGCCCCGCGATCCAGAGCGCGTGGGAGGTGCCGGGGCGGCCGAGTGCGAGCCGGTAGAGCGGCTCGTGCGTCTCCGGATCGATGCCGGTGGCCGCGTTCGCCACTCCCTCGGTCGCGCTCGCCCACTCCTTCACCTCGGCGTAGTGCGTGGTCACGACGGTCAGCCGCGCCTGCCGGACGAACCGCTCGAGGAGCGCCTGCGCGAGCGCGGAGCCCTCCACGGGATCGGTGCCGGACGCGACCTCGTCAAGCAACACTAACGACCGTTCGGTAGCCACCTTGAGGATCTCCACCAGATTCCGGACATGTCCCGAGAAGGTCGAGAGGCTCATCGCGATCGATTGCTGGTCGCCGATGTCGGCGAGCACCTCGTCGAACACCGGCAGCGCCGCCGTCGCCGCCGGCGGCCGCAGCCCCGCCTGATGCAGGAGCGCTGAGAGACCGAGCGTCTTCAGCGCAACGGTCTTGCCGCCCGCGTTCGGCCCGCTGACCACGAGCGCACGCAGGTCTCCGAGCTCGAGGTCGATCGGTACGGCGGTCTCCGGGTCGAGCAGCGGGTGACGGGCGGCGAGGAGACGGACCTCGTCCGACGGCTCGACCGGCGCCCCCTGCCACCCGCGCGACAGGGTGCCCGCCGCAACCGCAAGATCGATCGCCCCGGCTGCCTCGACGAGCGCGGTCAAGCTGGCAGCGGCCGCGCCCACCCGGCCGGAGAGCTCGCGCAGGATCCGCTCGACCTCCTCACGCTCGGCGCTCACCGCCTCGGAGTGGCGGTTGTTCAGCTCGACCACCTCGAACGGCTCGACGAACAGCGTGTGGCCCGAGCTCGAGGCGTCGTGGACGATGCCGGGGACGCTGCGCCGAGCGCTCGCCTTCACGGCGAGCACGGGGCGACCGCCGCGCTGGGTGACGAACTCCTCCTGCAGGTGCTCGCGCAGCTCGCTTCCCCGCGCGAGCATGCGCAGCTCCTCGGTCACGCGCTGACGGCCCTCGCGGAGCTCCTTCCGGAGCCGGCGGAGCTTGGGTGAGGCGTTGTCCCGGAGATCGGCGCCGTCGTCCTCCACGCACCGAACGATCGCCTCTGCGAGCGGGGCGAGCGCCGGGTCGATCCCCTGCGACAGCCCGTGCAGCAGCGGTGCGGTGTCCACGTGGGCCTCGAGCGCCGCCCGTGCAGCCACCCCGCCGGAGACGGCTGCGGCGACGTCACTGAGGGCTTCGGGGGTGAGCACCGCGCTTCGGGCCGCGTGATCGGCCGCGGCGCGGATGTCGCGGATGCCGCGCAGCGGGGGTTCCTCGGCCTGATCGAGCAGGGCAATCGACTCTGCCGTCAGCGCCTGCCGCCGCGTGACCTCCGTCGGGTCCGACGCCGGCTCGAGGGCTCGGGCGAGCTCGGCTCCGTGCGTCGTCTCCGTCGAGCGTGCGAGCCGCTCGACGATCGCGGGGTACTCGAGGACGGCAAGGGCGTTCCGCTCCACCGGCCGAATGTACCGCGGGGCGCCGTAGGCAGCTGCTACGCGCTCATGACGAAGCAGGCGTCGTGCGAGGAGCGGGCGACACGGGTGCGCGAGACGACGCGGCCGCGCGCGTCGGCGACGCAGAGCGTCCCCTGTGACAGCGAGGGGGTCAGGACGCGGCCCCAACCCTGCTGGACGTTGTAGGAGCCGAGCGGGACCCGCTCCGAGCGCAGCAGCTTCCCATCGAGCGTGTGGACGCGGAGCATCCCGTCGTCGCCGCTCGTCACGTACGCGCGGCCGCCGAGGAAGGTGACGTGCTGCGGCGGCGCGTCCCCTGCGAACGTCCGCAACAGGCTGCCGCGGCCGTCATAGAGCGCGAGCGAGCGCCGATCGCCTGAGGTGACCCAGATGCGGCCATCCGGCGCGAAGCCGACATCGTGCGCAAGGAACGGCGGTCGGATCAGCGCGAGCAGCCGCGGCCGCACCGGCTCGGAGACATCGACGATGGCGACACGCTCGGCCTTCGTGCCCAGCGAGACCCACAGGCGCCGGTCGGAGCGGCCGAGTGAGAGATGGCGCACACCAGCCCCGATCTCAGCACGCGCCACGACCCGCCCGCGCACGACATCGAGCACGGCGATCTCCCCCGTACCGGAATCGGAGACGTACGCATGCCGCCCGTTGCGCGCAGCGGCGGTGTACCGCGGTTCCGAGAAGCCACGCAGGACGCGCCGCACGCGGAGTGTCCGCCCGTCGATCAGGCTCACCGCGCCCTCCGCGGAGTGCGCGACGACAGCGTCCGTCTGGAGCACGCTCTCGATGCTGCGCGGATCCAGGAGCGTCGGGATCTGGCGGAGGACGCGCCCGCTCGAAAGCTCGACCGCAGTGATGCGCGCGTCGAGATCGGCCGTCACAAGCACGAGTGGCCGGCCGCCGGCGAGGCGGCCGAGGCTCCGAGGTATTGCGAGAGCGACGGCCCCGAGTGCGAACTGTCGACGATCCATCGGGATGGATACGGCGGCTGGGCGGCCGGAGGTCCAATCAACGTTCAACGATGCCGGTACGCCTGCGTGAAGACGCCAGCGGCGAGATCCCAGTTCGGAACGCCTCACTCCTTCGAGGGACGGTAAGTGCAACCAGAAACCCGATGCTGATAGGGCGTGCGCACGCTCTGCGCACGCAAACTCTGCGACCGCCTATGGACGATCCCGCGCGCACATCCCTCTCCGACTCGGAGAAGCCCCTCCGGCTCGTGAGGCCGTCCGCCGACGGCACCGTCCCGAGGGCGGGCTCGTCCTCTGGCAACTCCCTCGTCGAGTCGTACCGGCGGCTCGCAGACGTCTTCCACGATCTGTTGTCCGAGCAGGGTCTCGACTCGCTGCTCGTCCGAATCGCGGACACCCTTGCGGAGATCGTCCCCTACGAGGCGCTCCACATCTATAAGGCGGACGAGCCCATGCGCGAGCTCGTCCCGGTGCTCGTGCGCAGCGAGTGGGCGGAGGAGATCTTGAACGAGCGCTTCCCGTTCGGCGAGGGGATCACCGGCTGGGCGGTCGAGAACCGCGAGCCCGTGCTCTCCAACCAGGCACACCTCGACCCGCGGGTGCGCTTCGTCCCGGGTACGCCGGTCGACCCAGAGGCGCTGATCGTCGTGCCGCTCGCCGCCCGCGGAGTCTTGAAAGGGACGCTCAACGTCTATCGGATCGGCCACAACGCCTCGTTCACCGACCCCGAGTTCGAGCTCGCGAAGCGCTTCGGCGATGCCGCCGCGCTCGCTCTTGACAATGCGCACATCCGCGCGCGGCTCGAGCATCAGGCTCAGACCGACTCCCTCACAGGCCTCTACAACCACCGCTTCTTCCAGGAGCGGCTTCGGCACGAGCTGACACGGGCCTCCAGCGAGCACAGCGGCGTCACCCTCGTGATGATCGACATCGACGACTTCAAGAAGGTCAACGACGTCTACGGACACGCCGTCGGCGACCACGTGCTCGCCGAGCTCGCCGACCAGCTGCGCCGGGCGGTCCGGTCGACCGACGTCCTCTGCCGCATCGGCGGGGAGGAGTTCGCCGTGATCGTGCCGGCGAGCGAGAGCCACCATGGTCTGACCCTCGCAGACCGACTGTCCGCCCACTTCGACGGTGTCGAGTTCGATGTCGCCGGGAGGATCGCGCTCTCGATCGGCGTCGCGCACGGCCCTGAGAACGCCGCGAACCCGCGTGAGCTGATCGCGTGCGCCGAGGCGGCGATGATGACGGCGAAGGCCCGCGGCAAGAACCAGGTCGTCCTCTTCGACGACTCGGCGAGCGAGCGGCCCGAGCTGGCGCCTGTCCGGCAGGACCTCCGCTCGATCGCCCATCTGAAGATGCTCCAATCGGTCGTCACGAAGGTGAACAGGTTGACCGACGTGGCACAGATCGGGATGACGATCGCGAACGAGCTGCGGATGCTGATCGACTACCACAACTGTCGTGTCTTCCTGCGTCGGGGCGACGACCTCGTTCCGATCGCCTTCCAGGGTGAGCTGACGGCGCCGAAGAGAGCTGCGCTGGACCTGCTTGCGACGCGGGTCGGGGTCGGATTCACCGGCCACGTGGCCGAGACTGGTCGACCTCTGCTCCTCGGCGATGCGTCCGACTGCGACTTCTCGATTCGCCTCGAGGGCACCGACGAGATCGAGGAGTCGATCATTGCCGTGCCGCTCAACTACGGCTCCCGCGTGATCGGCACCATCGTGATCTCGAAGCTCGGCCTGAACCAGTTCGACGACGACGACTTACGCCTGCTCGAGGTGCTCGCCGGCCATGCAGCGGTCGCGCTGGAGAATGCGAACCTGTACGAGGCGCAGCGCCGCGAGGCGGAGAGCGCGCACGCGCTGCTCGAGTTCGGGGCGGACCTCGCAGGTGCAGAGGGCCTCGATCGCGTGCTCGAGTTGATCGTGGAAGGCTCCGCTCGAATCGTCGGGGCACCGCACGCATCCCTGTGGCTACAGGACTCGGCCACCGGCGATCTGGTCGGCCGCGCCGCAACAGGGTATAAGAGCGACCGCCAGATCGTCGGCCGTCGCTTCCCGGCTGCCGCCATCAACCTCTTCACCTCACGGCTCGAGCCCTACCTACTCGCACCGGAGGAGTACGGCGCGCTGGCCGACCCCCCGGCGGGTGGCTCGGGGTCGTACGCGATCGCACCTCTCGTCGTCGACGGGCGTTGGGGTGCCATCGCCGTGGCCGCGCCGCCGGAGCAGACGCTCGGCGACCGTGAGCTGGAGCTTCTGGGCGGTCTCGCGCACCAGGCGAAGGTCGCAATCGCGAATGCGTCCAGCTTCGAGTCGCTCGAGCGCACGTTCCTCTCGACCGTCGAGACGCTGGCAAACGTGCTCGAGGCGCGGGACACGTACACGTCGTCCCATGCACGCTGGCTCACCGACACGGCCCTCCAGGTCGGCGCCGAGCTCGGCCTTGACGCCGAGGCGCTGAAGCGGCTCGAGCTTGGAGCGCTCTTCCACGACATCGGAGAGATCGGGATCCCAAACTCGATCCTGCAGAAGCCGGGGCCGCTCGACGACGACGAGCGGGCGCTGCTCGAGACGCACCCGGAGCTCGGCGAGAGGATTCTCGCTCCGATCGACCAGCTCGGCGACGTCCGCCCGATCATCCGCGCTTGTCACGAGCGTTGGGACGGAGCGGGTTATCCGGATCGGGTGGCGGGAGACCAGATCCCGCTCGAGTCAAGGATCATCTTCGCCTGCGACGCGTACCACGCGATGACGACCGAACGGCCCTACCGCAAGCGCCTGTCGCACGACGAAGCGTTGCGGCGGCTGGATGAGGCGGCAGGGACGGAGTTCGACCCCGCTGTGGTCGAGGTCTGCCTCCGTGTCCTGCAGGCTCCACGCGACTAACGGGAACCACCTACGCAAGTCAGCCACTACGCAATACGGCGCAGGACGACCAGCGAGCGACCCTCCACGGGCACGACGCCGCGAGCGGGGAACACCTCGGCGGCCCACGGCTCCAGCTCGACCTCGGCCGTCGAGAGCTCCGAGACCCAGCGTCGCCCGAACGACACCGCGGGCAGCGTGAACCGAACCGCCTCGGCCTGCGCGTTGAAGAGGATGAGAAACGTGTCGTCGATCACCGGCGCGCCCTGCTGGGTCGCCGTCGGGATCTCGATCCCGTTCAGGAAGACGCCGAGGGTGTGCCTGTCTTCCCGCCAGGTCTGCTGCGTCATCTTCCGTCCGTCCGGGCGAAACCACCAGACGTCCGGCAAGCCGGAGCCGAGCCGCTCCTCGCCGGTGAGGAAGTCCGCCCGCCGGAAGACGGGATGGCGCCGTCGAAACTCGATCAGCCGCCGCGTGAAGATGAGCAGCCGCTCCTGCCGCTCGTCGAGGCCCCACTCGAACCAGGAGATCGCATTGTCCTGGCAGTAGGCGTTGTTGTTGCCGTGCTGCGTTCGTGCGAACTCGTCGCCGCCAAGCAGCATCGGCACGCCCTGCGAGAGGAAGAGCGTGGCCAAGAAGTTCCGCATCTGCCGCTCCCGCAGCGAGTTCACCTCCGGGTCATCGGTTTCTCCCTCAACGCCGTGATTCCAGCTGCGGTTGTAGTTCTCCCCGTCTGTGTTGTGCTCGAGGTTCGCCTCGTTGTGCTTCTCGTTGTACGAGACGAGATCGCGGAGCGTGAAGCCGTCGTGCGCGGTGATGAAGTTGATCGACGCGAACGGCCGGCGGCCGTCGTGCTGGTAGAGATCGCTCGAGCCAGTGAAGCGCTGCGCAAACTCGGCCACGTTCGACTCGCCTCGCCAGAAGTCACGCATCGTGTCCCGGTACATGCCGTTCCACTCCGTCCACAACACCGGGAAGTTGCCGACTTGGTAGCCGCCCTCACCGACGTCCCACGGCTCTGCGATCAGCTTCAACTGGGAGAGGATCGGATCCTGATGGATGATGTCGAAGAACGCTGAGAGGCGGTCGACCTCGTGGAACTCGCGGGCGAGCGCGGAGGCGAGGTCGAAGCGGAAGCCGTCGACGTGGCACTCGATCGCGAAGTAGCGGAGCGAGTCCATGATCAGCCGCAGCACCGACGGATGAGCCGGGTTGAGCGAGTTGCCCGTGCCCGTGTAGTCCAGGTAGAAGCGAGGCGAGCCCGGCACGGTGCGGTAGTAGGAAAGATTGTCGATGCCCTTGAAGGAGAGCATCGGGCCGAGGTGGTTGCCCTCGGCGGTGTGGTTGTACACGACGTCCAGGATCACCTCAATGCCCGCGCGATGCAGCGCCTTGACCATGCCCTTGAACTCGCGCACCTGGTTTCCCGTCGAGCCGGTGGCCGAGTAGCCGGCGTGCGGAGCGAAGTAGCCGATGGAGCTGTAGCCCCAGTAGTTGGAGAACCCGCGCTCGGCAAGCGCCCGCTCGTCCGCGATGTGGTGCACGGGCAGGAGCTCGACCGCGGTCACGCCGAGGGAGTTGAGGTGCGCGAGCGCCGGCTCGGACACGAGACCCGCGTAGGTTCCGCGAAGATCCTCGCGCACCCCGGGCATCTGCTTGGTGAACCCCTTGACGTGCACCTCGTAGATGAGCGTCTCGTGCCAGGGCGTCTCAAGTCGCCGGTCGTCCTCCCAGGGAAACGACTCGTCGATCACGATTGACTTCGGGATCGCGCCAGCGTCGTCTTCGTCGTCGCGCTCCAGATCGGCGTTCTCGCCTCCGGGCACGTACGGCAGCGTGTTCCCGCGTTCCCACTGCACCGGACCCTCGATCGCCTTCGCGTACGGGTCGATCAGAAGTTTCCTCGGGTTGAAGCGTTGCCCCGCCTCGGGTGCCCAAGGGCCGTAGACGCGGTAGCCGTAGCGCTGGCCGGGGCTGATCCCGGCGAGATAGCCGTGCCAATTGAACGCCGTGCGCTCGACGAGCTCGTACCGCCGCTCGCGGTCATCCTCGTCGAACAGGCAGAGCTCGACCTTCTCCGCGTGCTCGGAGAAGAGCGAGAAGTTCGTTCCGTCCCCGTCCCACTGCGGGCCCAGCGGGAACGGCTTTCCCGGCCAAACCCTCATTCCGCCTACCCAGCCGCCTCGGCCTTTCTCAGGCCCCGCAGCGACCAGGCGGCGAACACCACGACCATCCCGAGGGCGAGCCCGAAGGCGAGCGCGACGTGCGCCTCTTCGCCGGCGAGCATGCTCCGGACCGCCTCGAGCACGTAGGTGAACGGGTTCACCGTCGCCACCGCCTCGATCCAGCCGTTGAGGAGGTCGAGAGGCACGTACACGGGCGCGAAGAAAAGCATCAGGAAGACCGGCATCTGCATCAGCGGCCCCGCCTGAATCGTACGCAGGCGCATCGCGATCCCGGCCGCCCAGAGGACGCCGCACAGATTGATGAGGAGCGCGAGCAGGTACATGCCGAAGACGTCCACGGGGCCACCGAAGACATTCATCCGGGCGAGCAGCGCTACGACGGTCAGGATGATCGCGACTAGCGCCCACCGAACGACCGCGGAGATCGCGTAGCCGAGCACGATGCCGGTCCGGTTCGGCGCTGCGAGAAGCAGGCGACGGGCGAAGCCGCTCTCGAAGTCGCGGGCGATGCCGAAGCCCGTGAAGACGCCGCCGAAGGCAGCGGACTGGACGAGAACGAAGCAGAACTGGAACGCCGTGTAACCGGGTCCGAAGTCGAAGCCCGGAACGCGCGACACCTGTGACAGACCGCCGGCAAAGGCCGTGAAGAAGAAGAGCGGGAAGAGGATCTGCGGCAGAAACAGGGCAAGGTTCGTGTAGACGATCTTCAGCGTCCGCCACGCGACCCCCGAAGCGACCGGCCAGATCCTCACGTCCGCGTCAGCCTCTCCTGCATCGCCCAGGCGGAGAGGGCGATCGCCGCAACCGAGATCGCGGCGGCAACGCCGAAGCCGAGGGCGAGCGCCTGACCGTCCCAGCCGATGACGATCAGGCTGCGCACGCATTCGATCAGATAGGAGACCGGGTTGGCCGTCGCGACGGCGCGGAACCAGTCCACCTCCATCAGATGACGCGGTGCGTTGAAGGACGAGATGAAAAGGAAGACGAAGAGCAGCGGGAATGCGCCCTGCACCGCCTCACCGGAACCGGTGCGGAGCGCGAGAAACGAGCCCAGCGCGCCGAAGCCAAGGGAGACCAACGCAGCGAACGCGAGCAACACGATGACCCCGAGCGGCCCCGACGCGAAGTCGACGCCCACAGCGAGGCCGACCAGAAGGTAGACGATCGCCTGCACGAGGCCGAGCAGGATGATCCCGCCAAGCTGTCCGGCGAGGAGCGCCGACCCCCGCATCGAGGTGAGCGCGAGCCGGTTCAGGAAGCCGGTCTGGATGTCGCCGGCGAGATCGGTGCCTGCATTCATCGTCGAGAAGAGCGCGCCCTGGATGAAGGGCACCGCCAGCGCGAAGGCAAGGAACGAGTCGGTGGGGAAGCCGGGGAGCTGCGTCGACGCATCGAGGCCCGCCGCGTTCACGAACATCAATGAGACCGGGAAGAGGATGGGAGGGATCCAGCTGGCCGGCTGGCGTGCGGTGCGCGTGATCGAGCGGAGCGCGACGGCCCCGATCTGCGACGCAATCGCGCTCACGCGTCGGGCCGGGCGCCGTTCTCGCCGGCACCCTCGAGCGAGCGTCCCGTCTTCGCGAGGAAAACGTCGTCGAGCGATGGCGCCTGAATTTCGAGGCTCGCGAGCCGGACGCCCTCGTCGTCGACGGCGCGCACGACCGCCGGGAGGCCGGCAAGGCCCTCGCGCAGACGCACGGCAACATCCTTCGAGGAATCGCCGAGCGGCTCACCAAAGCGCGCGAGGACCTCGACGAGCCGGGCGCGGTCCGCCTCCTCAGCCGGGAGCGCATGCACGCTCGGCAGGCCGATCTCCGCCTTCAGCACCGTTGGCGAGCCCTCGGCGACGATCCGGCCGTGGTCGATGATCCCGACCCGGCTCGCGAGCACGTCGGCCTCCTCCAGGTACTGGGTCGTCAGAAAAACCGTCACACCCTCCTCCCTTGCGAGCCGGCCGACCTCGTCCCAGAGCGCCGTCCGGCTCTGCGGGTCGAGGCCCGTCGTCGGCTCGTCGAGGAAGAGAATGCTCGGCCGGTGGACGAGCGCGAGCGCAAGGTCGAGACGCCGCTTCATGCCCCCCGAGTAGCCCTTTACCTTGCGATCGGCCGCCTCCGACAGCCCGACGCGGGTGAGGAGCTCGTCCGCGCGCTGTCGCCGTTCGGTACGCGGGATCCCCTGCAGCGTCGCCTGCAAGCGCACATGGTCTCGGCCCGTGAGGAGCGGATCGAGCGCGGCTTCCTGAAGCGCTGCACCGATCACCGAGCGCACCTTCGGACCCTCCTTGACGACGTCGTATCCGCCCACGCGAGCAGTGCCGGCAGTGGGCGGCAGCAGCGTTGTCAGCATCAGCACGGTCGTCGACTTGCCGGCGCCGTTCGGGCCGAGGAAGCCGTAGATCTCGCCCGGATCGACGTGCAGATCGATCCCGTCGACCGCCCGCGGCCCCTTCTTGAACTCGCGCACGAGCCCTTCGACCTCGATTGAGTTCCGCGTGTGCCCCATCGGTTTCAACACTACCGAGGGCCCCGCCGCCTCCGGCTACTCCTCGGTTTGGGGCACGAGCCAGACGGTCGCCAGCGGCGGCAGCGTCAGTTCCGCCGAGAACGGCTGCTCCAGCCAAGCCGTCTCGACCGCCTCGACGCCCCAGCCGTTGCCGGCGTCGGAGCCGCCGTAGAAGCGAGAATCCGTGTTGAGCGCCTCCCGCCAGCGCCCGCGCAGGGGGAACCCCGCCCGCCAGCCGTCGCGCACGACGGGCGACAGGTTCGAGATGCAGACGAGCCAGCGCTTACCGTCGAGCGACACCCGCGCGAATGCGAGCACGTTCTCGCCGGCGGCGTTCGGCTCGAGCCAGCGGAAGCCCTCGTGTGAGAAATCGCGCTCCCACAGGGCGGGCTCGCCGCGGTAGACGCGGTTGAGATCCCGGACGAGCGCCTGGACGCCCGCGTGATCGGGATTCTCGAGCAGGTGCCAATCGAGCGATCCAGCCGGCTCGCTCCACTCGCGCTCCTGTGCAATCTCGCCGCCCATGAAGAGCAACTGCTTGCCGGGATGCGCCCACATGTAGCCGTACAGCGCCCGCAGGTTCGCGAGCTGCTGCCAGCGGTCGCCTGGCATCCGCGAGAGCAGCGACTGCTTTTCGTGCACGACCTCGTCGTGCGAGAGCGGTAGGACGAAATTCTCGTTCCAGGCGTAGACGAGCGAGAAGGTCAGCTCGTGGTGGTGGAAGCGGCGATGGATCGAGTCCTTCGAGAAGTACTCCAGCGTGTCGTTCATCCAGCCCAGGTTCCACTTGAGGCCGAAGCCGAGGCCGCCGAGGTAGGTCGGCCGCGAGACTCCCGGCCACGCCGTCGATTCCTCCGCGATCGAGACGACGCCTGGCTCACGTTCGTGCAGCACCTCGTTCAGCTCTTTCAGGAACGAGACGGCCTCCAGGTCTTCGCGCCCGCCGAAGGCGTTCGGCACCCACTCTCCCTCCTGGCGCGAATAGTCAAGATAGAGCATCGAGGCAACTGCGTCGACACGCAGCCCGTCGGCATGGAATTCGCGCACCCAGTAGAGCGCGTTCGCGAGCAAAAAGTTCCGCACCTCGTTTCGGCCGAGATTGAAGACGAGCGTGCCCCAGTCGGGGTGGGCTCCCCGGCGCGGGTCGGCGTGCTCGTAGAGCGCAGTGCCGTCGAACTGCGAGAGCGCAAACTCGTCTCGCGGAAAATGGGCGGGGACCCAGTCGAGGATCACCCCGATCCCGGCCGCGTGCATCGCGTCCACGAAGGCGCGGAAGTCGTCCGGAGAGCCGAGCGTCGAGACGGGCGCGTAGAAACCGGTCACCTGATAGCCCCATGAGCCCGAGAAGGGATGGTGCATCACCGGCAGCAGCTCCACGTGCGTGAAGCCAAGGTCGTCGGCGTAGCGCACGAGCTCCACGGCGAGCTCGCGCCAGCCGAGGCCGAGCCGCCACGAGGGCGCGTGCACCTCGTAGATCGAAATCGCCTTGACGAGCGGGTCGGCCTCCCGGCGTCTGCTCAGCCAGTCGTCGTCGGCCCATTCGTACGACGAGCGGTAGACGATCGACGCCGTCTTCGGCGGTACCTCGGCGGTAAGAGCGAACGGATCGGCCTTGAGGCGGCGGCGGCCGTCGGCGCCGAGGACCTCGAACTTGTATGTCGCGCCGACGCTGGCCTCGGGTACGAGCGCGTGCCAGATTCCCGACGACCCCCGCGGCTCCATCGCATCGGCGTCGCCGTCCCAGCGGTTCCAGTCGCCGACGACGGAGACCTTGCGCGCGTTGGGTGCCCACACGGCGAACTGGATGCCGTCCTCGACGACGTGCGCGCCGAGCTGCTCGTAGATCCGCTCGTGTCGACCCTCGCCCGCGAGGTGGAGATCGAGCTCCCCAAGTCTCTGTGCCGTCGACTTCGGCATCAGAAGTCCGTTTCCAGCATCCGCTGGATGCCGGAGACCGGAATCCCCACCCAGTCCGGCCGGTGGTCGAGCTCGTAGCGCAGCTCGTAGACCGCCTTCTCCAGCTCGAACACCATCAGCAGCCGCTCGATTCCCTCCTCCCCCGCCGGTAGCAGAGCCGGATCGGCTGCGGTCACATACCCCTCGAGGAAGTGGCTGCGGCAGCGCGCCTCCCAGTCGGTCGGCGGCTCGATGCCGCGCTGCAGCTGCGAGGCCGAGGCGGCGTACGCGAACGAGCGCAGCATTCCGGCCACGTCGCGCAGCGGCGAGCGCTTCCGACGGCGCTCGGGCACACTGCGTGCGGGCTCGCCCTCGAAGTCGAGGATCAGCCAGTCTTCCTCGGCCGTCCAGAGCGCCTGCCCGAGGTGGTAGTCGCCGTGTGTCCGGATCACCCTGCCGACGTTGCCGATGTGGGTGAGCAAGCGCAGCCGGTCGCGCACTTCTTCCCCCCGGCCCGAGATCGGAGCCAGAGCCTCCGAGCTCTGGAGCGTCATGAATATCTGCTCGATCTCCTCGTCGATCGACGCCGACAGCAACGCGAGGGCCTCCGAGCTCGGCTCCTCGGGCGCGAAGTGGGGATCGGCGGCATCGGAGCCAAGCGCGTTGTGCAGCAGCGCCGTCACCTCGCCCAACCGGCACGCGTGCTCGGGCATCCAGCTCGGCTCGGAAGAGATCGTGTCGAGCGCCAGCTTCCAGCCGTCGCCGCGCGAAGGCACGAAACGCTGCAGGATCCCGAGCGTGGTGCCCAGCGGAGGCCCCTCGTAGGCGGCAAAGCCTTCGAGGGCGGCGACGTGCTCGAAGCCGCGCTGCGTGAGGAAGCGGAGGATCTCGAGCTCGGGGTTCACGCCAGACTCGATCCGCCGGTAGAGCTTGAGCGCAAGAGCCTCGTCGAGCACGACGGAGCTGTTCGACTGCTCCGACCCCATGGGGCGGATCGCCGAGAGCTCTCGCGCGCGGTCCGCCAGGCCTTCGGCACCCCAGAAGGTCATGCCGGCATGGTCCAGCCGCAACGAGGCGCCCGAGCGCATCAGTCCCACCAGCTCCCGGATGAGGACGGGATCCGCAATCGCGTCGTAGACCGTCCAGCCATCCGTCTCCGCGATCACCGCCTCCTGCCACCCCTCCTCCGCAGGCCTGAAGCCGAGCGGCAGGTGGTAGAGGTCGTGGCTCTGCAGGCCATAGCGCACCTCGACGATCGCGAAGGCGAGGATCGGAGGGCCGCCCGGGGCAACCGCGGCATCGAGCACGCGTGCGTCGAGGACATCCCTCGACTTCCCGGCGAACCAGCGCTGCGATGCGATCGTCCCGAGCAGGACGAGCCCGTCGAGAAAGCTCAGATCGCCGGCCTCGATCCTGGAGCGGAGGTCGAGGCTCGGACTACTGCGCATCGGCCGGGTCCTGGAGCTGGAACCAGAAGAAGCCGCGCGGGGCGAGCGTGAGCAGATATGGCAGCTCGCCGATCCTGGGGAACTCCGTGTTCCCGAACAGCTCGACCGGGATGTGGCCGGAGAATGCGGAGAGGTCGAGCTCGACCGCCTGGGCCGTCCGCGCGAGGTTGTGTACGCAGAGGACGATGTCCTCCGAAAACGAGCGGATGTGCGCGAAGATCCTCAGGTTGTCGGGACGCAGGACGTGCACGTCACCGAGTCCGAAGACTGGATGTTGCTTCCTGAGCTCGATGAAGCGGCGCAGCCAGCGCAGGAGGGACGTCGGCGTGCGCAGTTGAGCTTCCACGTTCACGGCGCTGAAGCCGTACACCGGATCCATCAGCGGCGGCAGGTAGAGCTGGGCGAAGTCCGCCCGCGAGAAGCCGCCGTTTCGGTCGCCCGTCCACTGCATCGGTGTGCGAACCCCGTCGCGATCACCGAGGTAGACGTTGTCTCCCATCGCAATCTCGTCCCCGTAATAGAGCACCGGTGAACCGGGCAGCGAGAAGAGGATCGCGTGCATCAGCTCGATCTCGTCGCGGCCGTTGTCGAGGAGCGGCGCGAGGCGGCGCCGGATGCCCAGGTTGAGCTTCATCCGCGGGTCCTTCGCGTACTCGGAATACATGTAATCGCGCTCCTCGTCGGTCACCATCTCGAGCGTCAGCTCGTCGTGGTTGCGGAGGAAGAGGCCCCACTGCGCATTCGAGGGAATCTGCGGCGTCCGGGCGAGAATCTCGACCATCGGCAGCGCCTCCTCGCGGCGCAGGGCCATGAACATGCGCGGCATGACCGGAAAGTGGAAGGCCATATGGCACTCGTCACCGTCGCCGGCGCCGAAATACTCGACGACGTCTTCGGGCCACTGGTTGGCCTCAGCGAGGAGGACGCGGTCGGCATAGCGCGCGTCCACCTCCGCACGCACCCGCTTCAGGTACTCGTGCGTCCGGGGGAGGTTCTCGCAGTTCGTGCCCTCCTGCTCGAACAGGTACGGGACAGCGTCCAGGCGGAAGCCGTCCAGACCGACCTCCAGCCAGAACCGCAAGACCTCGAGCATCGCCTCCTGCACCGCCGGATTCGCATAGTTCAGGTCGGGCTGATGGCCGAAGAATCGGTGCCAATAGTACTGTCCCCGCTGCGAGTCCCACGTCCAGTTGGAGGACTCCGCATCGACAAAGATGATGCGCGCTTCGGAGTACCGGTCGGGGTCGTCCGACCAGACGTACCAGTCCGCCTTCGGGTTGTCCTTGCTCTGGCGCGATTCCTGGAACCACGGATGGTCGGACGAGGTGTGGTTCATCACGAGATCGACGATCACGCGGATCCCGTGTTCGTGCGCCGCCTCGACGAACGCCCGGAAGTCGTCGACGGTGCCGTAGTCGGAGTTGATCCCGTAGAAGTCTGCGATGTCGTAGCCGCCGTCGCGCAGGGGCGAGGGGTAGAAGGGCAGCAGCCAGATGCAGTCGATTCCGAGCCACTGCAGGTAGTCGAGCTTCTGCTGGAGACCACGGAAGTCGCCCGAGCCGTCGTCGTTGCCGTCGAAGAACGCCCGCGTGTGGATCTCGTAGAAGACGGCCGTCTTGAACCACAGTGGGTTCGACTCGAACCAGTGCCCAGGCTCGCTCATGCGAGACCAATTCTCTTCATGCGCCGATCTTCATCACATGCGCCTGACCAGGTGCGAGGCCGACGTAGTTGCGACCGACGCGCCAGCGGTAGCGCTCGCCGGTCAGCAGGTCGCGCACCGGGAACTGGCTCGGGAAGCCCGCGCCGGGAGGCACGACCACCACGTCCTCCCGCGCCAGACGCGGATCGAGGTTGACGGCCACCGCGATCTCGTTCCCCTTGGCGTACGCGAGCACGTGCTCGCCGTGGGTCTCGAGGAAGCGGACGTTCTCGAACCGCTGCAACGCGGGCTCTGCACGCCTGATCGCGTTCAGGCGCTTGATGAGCGGCAACAGCGGGCCGTCGAGCGAGCGCTGCTTGACCTCGTACTTCTCCGAGTCGAGGTATTCCTCGCTCCCCGGCCTGAGCGGCACGTTCTCGCAGTGCTCGAAGCCGGAGTAGATTCCGTACGCCGGTGAGAGCGTCGCGGCGAGCACGAGCCGTGCCTCGAAGGCCGGGCGACCACCCTGCTGCAGGTACTCGTGCAGGATGTCCTGCGTATTGACGAAGAAATTCGGGCGGTAGTACTCCGTCCAACCCCCCAGCTGCTCAACGAACTCGATCAGCTCCGCCGACGTGTTCTTCCAGGTGAAATACGTGTAGGACTGGCCGAAGCCGACCTTCGCCAGGGTCGTCATCATCGCCGGACGCGTGAAGGCTTCGCTGAGGAAGATCACCTCCGGATCCCGCGAGCGGATGTCGCCGATCAGCCACTGCCAGAACGGAACGGGCTTCGTATGGGGGTTGTCCACACGGAAGACCTTCACCCCTCGATCCACCCACACCTGGACGATGTCACGGAGTGCTTGCCAGAGCCCCTGCCAATCTTCCGACTCGAAGTTGACGTTGTAGATGTCCTGGTAGCGCTTCGGCGGGTTCTCCGCGTATTTGAGCGTGCCGTCCGGCCGACGCTTGAACCACTCCGGGTGCTCCTGCAGCCAGGGGTGGTCAGGTGAGCACTGGATCGCGAAGTCGAGCGCGATCTCGAGCCCGTTTGCCTGCGCTGCCTCGACGAGACGGCCGAAGTCCTTCAGCGTTCCGAGCTCAGGGTGGATCGCGTCGTGGCCGCCCTCTGGCCCGCCGATCGCCCACGGGCTGCCGGGATCGCCGGCCGCGGCGACGAGCGCGTTGTTCCGGCCTTTCCGGTTCGTCGTCCCGATCGGGTGGATGGGCGGCAGGTAGATCACGTCGAACCCGAGGTCCGCCAGCTGCGGCAAGAGCTGCTCGACTCCCTCGAACCCGCCCCACGACCTCGGGAAGAGCTCGTACCAGGAGCCGAAGCGGGCGCGCTCACGCTCGACGTCCACCTCGAGGGTCCCGCCGAGCGACGCCTTGCCGTGCCGGTGCCTGGTGCCGAGCTCGGGCGCTATCGCGCGCCAATCCTCGAGCTCACCACCCCCGAAGAGCGCCACTCCCTCGGCCGTCTCGCCGGTCAGGTCGCTCTGCTTGGCCACGATCTTCCGGTCGAGCTCGTCGAGCAGGGTCGCGTAGCGGTCGACCCAGGCCTCGATCGTAAACTGCCAGCGGCCGAGCTCTGTGACGGCGAAGTCCCCCCGCCAGCGATCGTTTCCGAGGAACTCGAGGGGGCGCTCCAGCCACTTGCGCGTCCCGGCAGGCCGGTAGCGCACGACTGCGCGAAGCTGATCGTGACCTTCCTTGAAGATGTCCGCCGTGATCACCACGAGATCCCCCAGCGTCCGCTTGACGGGGTAGCGGCCGCAGTCGATCTGGGGCTCGACATTCTGGATCTGGATCCGCGGCGGTTGCTTTGATCTTACGAGAGGCACGCTTCCGAGACTTTCAACGATGCGAAACGGTAAACGGATGAACCTTCCTCGATCGAGTGGAATCGTGCTGCACCCGACCTCGCTGCCGAGCGGACGCCTCGACGCCGACGCCTACGGCTTCGTCGATTGGCTCGCGGACGCAGGGCAGGGCTGGTGGCAGATGCTCCCGCTCGGCCCGCCCGACGACGTCGGCTCGCCCTACGCCTCGGCGTCCGCCTTCGCAGCCTGGAACGGCTTCCTGGCCGAGCCGGATGCGAGGGTGACGAGCGAAGAGAAAGAGACGTTTCGCCTCCGCCAGTCCTTCTGGGCGCTCGACTGGGAGGCGGCGGGTGGGAACCTTGCGGATCAGGTGCGCTTCGAGCGCGAGTGGTCTGCCCTGCGTGCCTACGGGCGCGAGCGCGGCGTCCGCCTGATTGGCGACATACCCATCTACGTCGCCTGGGAAAGCGTCGACCACCGCTCGCACGCGGAGCTTTTCCTGGAGGGTCTCGTCGCCGGCGCGCCGCCGGACGACCTCAACCCGGACGGACAGCACTGGGGCAATCCGCTCTTCGACTGGGAGGCGCTGGCGCGGCAGGGATACCGCTGGTGGATCGAGCGGCTCCGGCGCACGTTCGAGCTCTTCGACCTGACGAGACTCGACCACTTTCGCGGCTTCGCGTCCTTCTGGGCGATCCACGCGGGCGAGCAGGATGCGCGCATGGGCAGGTGGCTCCCGGGCCCAGGCGAGGCTCCGTTCAGGGCCGCCGAGGGTGAGCTCGGGCGGCCGCTGCCCGTGATCGCCGAAGATCTCGGCCTGATCACGCCGGACGTGGAAGAGCTGCGCGACCGACTCGGATTCCCCGGAATGGTCGTCTTGCTCTGGGCGCTGAGTGGTCCCGCCAACAATCCTCACCGCCTCGAGAACCACCGCCAGCATCAGGTCGTCTACACCTCGACCCACGACACCAACACCCTCGCCGGCGCGTTTCCAGATCGCGACTCGTGGCGGCTGATCCGGCTCGCCATGTCCTCGTGCGCGGCGCTCTCGATGGTGCCGCTCCAGGACGTGCTCGGCCTCGGCGGCGATGCGCGGATGAACAGGCCCGGCGAACGGTACGGCAACTGGAGCTGGCGTCTCGAGGCCGGACAGCTCACACACGAGCTCGCGCAGAGGCTCCGGGCGGCGACGGCCGGAGCGCGGCGCGTTGCTGGAACGCACCCGAATTCAGGGTAGGGCTCGCGCCGAGGGGGACTCATCCGGCTCAGACCGCAGGCCGCTGGCGACCGCGCGGCGGCCGTCCCGCTGGTACGCGACGTCCACGACATCGTTCTGGCGATAGGTGCCGGCGACGCCGAACGCGATCGACGCCCAGCGCCAGAAGCCGAGCCGTCCCTCCTGCTTCAACTCGCGGGAGAAGACGAGGGTGCGCTCCCGGACCCGGTAGTCACGTCCCTCCACCTGCGAAACGCCGTTCACGAAGACCTCGAACGGCCGCGTCACGGCGGGTGGGAGGTGCACCCGTGTTTGACTGCGCCCTGTCTCGGCCACCGCTCATAGAATGCCAGCGGCCGTGCGACGTTCCCTGGTTCCAGCCGTCCTGCTCGCGCTCCTGGTCGCGGCCCCCGCACTGGCCGGCAACGGCGGGGTCGCCCCCGTGGAGCCGGCCTCACCGAACGCGGAGCGGATCAACGACAGCTACTACTGGGTCTCGATCTTCACCGGCGCGATCTTCGTGCTCGTCCAGGCGACGCTGATCATCTTCATCGTCCGGTACCGCCGCCGCCGGCGCGCACGCACGGAGGACGGCGCGCAGGTGCACGGGAACACGAACATCGAGCTCGCGTGGACGATCGCGCCGGTCCTGATCCTGGTCGCGATCGGCACATTCGTCTTCTACAAGCTGCCCGGCATCCAGAACGTCCCCGACGCGAGCGCGCAGGGCGGCCGGGTGGACATCGAGGTCAAGGGGTACCGCTACTACTGGAACTACACGTACCCCAACGGCGTGATCGCGGTCGATCGCCTGCGGGCGCCCGTCGGGCAGAACGTCCGGCTCGAGCTGACCGCGCCCCCCTTCGACGTGATCCATTCCTGGTGGATCCCCGCGCTCGGCGGGAAGTTTGACGCGATCCCGGGGCAGACGAACGAGACCTGGTTCAACGCCGAGGCCCCGGGCGTCTACCGTGGCCAGTGCGCGGAGTTCTGCGGTGTCCAGCACGCGGAGATGAAGGCCACGGTCGAGGCGATGCCGCGCGAGGAGTTCGAGTCGTGGCTGGAGGACGAGGCTCGCGCGCAGGAGGCCGGCAGCTCGGACCTCGGCGAGCAGACCTATGCGGGTGCATGCGCGAAGTGCCACGGCCTCGGCGGCGAGGGAGACATCGGCCCGCAGCTCCGGGGAAACAGCCTGCTCGACGACCCGGATGCGATCGAGGAGGTCGTTCGCAACGGCCGCGGCGAGATGCCGCCGATCGGGAAGGACTGGGAGGATCGGCAGATGGACGCGCTGACGGAATACCTGAAGGAGGAGCTCCTCGGTGGCGGCTGATCCAGCAGCGGTCCCACAGTGGCAGCGCGGCCGCTTCGCGAGCTGGTTCGTCACCATCGACCACAAGCGGATCGGCATCCTCTACATCGCGACGGCAGGCTTCTTCTTCGCGGCCGGCGGAATCATGGCCCTCCTAATCCGCACGCAGCTCGCCCAGGCCGAGATGGGGTTCATCGAGCGCGACGGCTACAACGAGCTCTTCACGATCCACGGGACGACGATGATCTTCCTCGTCGTCGTGCCCATCCTGGCCGGCTTCGGCAACTATCTGGTGCCGCTGATGATCGGCGCACGCGACATGGCCTTCCCGCGCCTGAACGCGATGTCGTACTGGCTCTTCCTCTTCGGTGGGATCGTGCTGCTGCTGTCGTTCTTCGCGGACGAGGGCGCGGCGCGCGGCGGCTGGACGAGCTACCCACCCAACTCGGTCTACTCGGAAGGCAACGGGCAGGACCTGTGGATCCTCTCGCTGCACATACTCACGCTCTCCTCGCTCGCGGGGGCGATCAATTTCATCGTCACGATCCACAACATGCGGACGCGCGGGATGTCGTGGACCCGCCTCCCCCTCTTCGTCTGGTCGATCGAGGTCTACGCGGGGCTGCTGCTCCTCGTCCTCCCGGCGCTCTCCGCCGGTCTGACGCTGCTGCTGCTCGACCGCCAGGCGGGGACGAATTTCTTCGTTCCGAGCGACGGCGGCGACGCCGTTCTCTACCAGCACGTCTTCTGGTTCTTCGGGCACCCCGAGGTCTACATCATGATACTGCCGGTCTTCGGGATCATCTCGGAGGTGATCCCCGTGTTTGCGCGGAAGCCGATCTTCGGCTACAAGGCGATCGCCTTCTCGTCGGTCGCGATCGGCTTCTTCTCGCTGCTCGTCTGGGCCCACCACATGTTCACGGTGGGGATGCCGAGCGTCCTGAACGGCTTCTTCATGGTCTCGTCGATGGTGATCGCGGTGCCGACGGCGATCAAGATCTTCAACTGGCTCGCGACACTCTGGCGCGGCAACCTGCACTTCGACACGGCGATGCTCTTTGCGCTTGGCTTCGTCTCCGTGTTCACGATCGGCGGCCTCTCGGGGATCTTCCTGGCCGCCTTCCCGATCGACTGGCAGGTGCACGACACGTACTACGTCGTCGCGCACCTCCATTACGTGCTCTTCGGCGGCTCGATCCTCGGCATCCTCGCCGGGCTCCACTACTGGTGGCCGAAGATGTTCGGGCGCCTCCTCGACGAGCGGCTCGGCAAGTGGAGCTTCTGGTTCATCTTCATTGGCTTCAACGTCACCTTTTTCCCGCAGCACATGCTCGGCCTGCTCGGGATGCCGCGTCGGATCTACACGTATGACGACAGGGGCTTGATCGAGGACTACAACCTCGTCTCCTCGATCGGTTCCTACGTGATGGGACTCGGAATCCTGCTGTTTCTCTGGAACGTCTGGCGGTCGAGGAAGGGGGCGCGCGCAGGCAACGACCCGTGGCTCGCCGACACGCTCGAGTGGTACACGACCTCACCGCCTCCCCCGCACAACTTCGACGAGGTGCCGTACGTGACGAGTGCCCGACCGCTGTACGACCTGCGCCGGAGGCTGAAGGAGCGCAATGCGCTCTGACGCCGCACCCGGCCCCTGGCTCCGCCTGGCGGCGGTCGGCGGCGCGGTCGCGACGCTCCTCGCCGTCGTTTCCGGGACCATTGGGCCCGGCACGGCCCATTCCCTCCTCTCGGCGCTTGCGCTGCCACCGCTCGTTGCCGTCGCGGTGGCGGCCGCCGTCGCCTACCGGCGACTGCTCCCGTCCTCCATCGCGGCCCTCGCCTGCTTCGTCGCCGCGGCGGCGATCACGGCCCCCGCCGTGCACGCTGCGCTCGCGGCGCTCGCCTTCGCGGCCGCCCTCGTGGCCTCGGCGCAGTCCTTCCGCGGCCATCCGGCGAGGTCCGGGCCATGGCGCGACTACGTGACCCTGACGAAGCCTCGCATCATGTCGCTGCTGCTCGTCACCGGGGCGGCCGGGATGTTCGTCGGCACGCAAGGCGCACCCGATGCGGGCGCGTTCGCCGCGGCCATGGTCGGCCTTGCTCTCGCCTGCGGCGGCGCCAGCGCGCTCAACCACGTGCTCGATCGCGACCTCGACCGGCTGATGGGCAAGCGGACGGAGCGCCGGCCGGTCGCGGCGGGCCGGGTGGCGCCGGAACGCGCGCTCGAGTTCGGGCTCGTTCTCTCGGCGCTCTCCTTCGTGCTCCTGGCGAGCGTCGTCAACGTCCTCACCGCCGCCCTCGCCCTCGTCGGAAACCTCTTCTACGTGCTCGTCTACACGCGCTGGCTGAAGCGCTCCACGCCACAGAACATCGTCATCGGCGGCGCGGCCGGCGCGGTCCCGCCGCTCGTCGGCTACGCGGCCGCGACGGGAGACCTCGCCCTGCCGGCGCTCTGGCTCTTCCTGATCGTCTTCCTGTGGACGCCGCCTCACTTCTGGGCGCTCGCGCTTCTGATCAAGGAGAACTACGCCGCCGCGAACGTGCCGATGCTGCCCGTCGTGCGCGGCGAGGCGGAAACGACGCGGCAGATCGTCCTCTACACCGTCGCGCTGGTCGCCTTCACCCTCGCGGTCGGCTTCTGGTTCGGACCGGTCTACGTCGCGGCCGCAGCCGTGCTCGGCGGCGCGTTCCTCTGGCTCGCCTGGCGGCTGCGTCGCGAGCCGACACGTCGGCGTGCCGGCGTCCTCTTCCATTACTCGCTCGCCTATCTCGCACTGCTCTTCGTAGCGGCGGCACTGGACCCGGTGCTCCTGTGACCGACCTGACCCCCGAGCTCGAGCGCAAGAACCTCGTGCTCGGCTGGCTCCTCTTCGGCGTCTTCGTCGTGCTCTTCGCGGGAACGATCGCAGTCGCGTTCCTCTACCTCGCGCTCGACTGAGTTCCCGGCAGGGCGCTCCGCGGCCTTCTCGGTGTTACCGTGACCATCTTCCTCGCGCAGCCCGATTCGGCCTCACCGGGTGTCCGGCTGGCCGTCAAGGACCTCTTCGACAC
>Ga0136621_1000014_pt1 | contig 49535 bp, 46 predicted proteins | sample AntDryUQ445A2306_FD_104673 | JGI IMG/M metagenome (GOLD analysis project Ga0136621, IMG submission 104673) | Polar desert sand microbial communities from Dry Valleys, Antarctica - metaG UQ445A (23.06) | ecosystem: Environmental > Terrestrial > Soil > Desert | place: Antarctica: Dry Valley...
TCGCTGTATCGCTGCTCGGACTGCGTGCGTGGTCGCGGCGCTGCCGTGTAAAACCTGTCCCATAGGGCCTCCTTATCAATGCTGAGATCCCTTATACCATTACATTCTGGGACTGAACAGCTAGGCTCGGCAGTATGTTCGGGCTTCGGCAGGCTATGGCTGCGGCCACCCTCTAAGGCTCGCAATGCGGTCGCCTTTCGGGGCGGATTCTTCATCGTTCGAGATTTCTCTGGGCGGGAAAACTCACGCGAATCGAGCACGCCGGTCCTACTATCAGCTTCACCAACTTTGCCCCCGCCCCGGCGTATCGGTGACCGACACAGGCAGGCCGTCTCCGTGGTGGAGACGGCCCCGGTGACTACAGCGTTACGGTGTCAGTGCGACGCTCAGGATGGCGCTCGGGTTCAGGATCGCCAGGCCGCCGCGCATCTCGGCCAGGATGGTGACCATGTTCTTGACGAAGTTGTCGAGGTCCTCGCTGCTGATCAGCACCGTCGGCGCTTCGCGATCCAGCACCAGCGCCGCGGCGGTGTCCATTACCAGCGCCGTGCCCACGGGGAGCGAGCTGGTGGAAACTACCGGCATGGACCATATTGACGGTTGTGCAGGCTGGGCCCAGCCGCCGGATAGATACTGACCGTTGCCGGTGTCAGCACGCTCGCTGCGGATGGTGTGCCAGTCGTTCGGGTTCAGGATTACCAGGTTTGCTTCCCAGCCCATATCAGCGAGCAGGGATCCAGTGGCGCCGAGTCGGTCCGCCGCGTTGCCGCCGGTGGCGCCGCTGGCGGTGGCCGCGGTTGCCAGGCCTAAGACATTGCGGCCGACGCCCGTGCCGATGACGACCTGGCGCTCGAAGAACTCCAGCACTCGATAACGGAACAGGTCGCCGAGCGTCTGCTGCAGCTGATTCTCGTCGGCCAGGACTTGTTTGGAGACTACAATCAAAGTGCGCGAAGGTGTTGATGTAGACCGACGTCAGATCGGCATCGTAGCCGCCTTCGGCCTTGATAGCGCCTTCGCTGGCCTGGTAAGCGGCCGCGTTGTTATTCAAAGCGTCGTCGGTCATGCGTGCGAACTCGAAGGTGTTGGACGACGACACCGTGATCTTTCTCAGCACGTCCAGCAGGCGCAGCGGCCGCATCGGGTTTTCGTAGACGCCTGCGAAGCGCTGCGGCTCAACCGGATAACCCGCGGCCGGTGTGGCGCCGCTGCCTTGCAGGCTGGTCAACGCCTTCTGGATCATCCCCAAGTCGGCCTTGAACTCGATCCGGCCGGTAGACGGCAGGCCGTCGCGGAACTGGTTAAGGCGCTCGTGGCGGAACAGCGCGGCAAACGGATTTGTCGGTGCGCCGCCAACCAGCCCACCCTCGCCGCGTGGTTGCCCGGCGCGCTGCTCGAGCTCCAGTACCCGCGCGTTAAGCTCTTCGTTCTTCTCGTGCAGGCTCTTTACTTCGCCGTCGGTTTTCTTTTTGTAGTCACCGACCGCCTGGCCGTGCTCGGCCAGCGCCTTGGTCATTACGTCTTCAGCAGCACTCATGATTTACGTCCTCAATTGTTGGGTAATGGCATCGAGCCCGGCCACCATGCGGGCGAGCTCGGCTTCATCGGGTTCCTCTCGTACCAGTGCGGCACGGCCGCCGGCAGCGAGTCGCTTGGCTTCGCGGGCGGATAGGCCCAGGGCGCACGTACAGCACGATCGAAGTCCTTGGGGGATCGGTACAGCAACGCCTTGACGGCCTCGACCCGGGCCCCTCGTTCGCAGGAAAGGTCACGAGGCTCGCTTCCCAGATCTTGACCTTGGTCAGCGTGCGGATCTCGGTTTCGGTATCGAAGGCATCGGCGATCGTTTGAAATCCGATCGACAGCCCGCTGATGGTGCCGGCCTTCACGAGGGCGTGCGCTTCGCGAGCCTGGGCGACATCCTTGATGAGTAGCTGACCCTCGACGAACAAGCCGCGCTCGTCCTCGATCATCTTGGTGAAGGGGCCCAGCGGCTGATCTGCGCGGTGCTGCCAGAGACACGGCGGTAAGGCGCCCTTGGCTTTCCACTCGGCAAGCGATTCAGCGAACGCGCCTGGCGCTATGACGTCGCCGCAGGAATCCGGAGTTGTGCCGAACGTGCTGGCATAGCCCGAGAACGATCCACTGTCGGAGACGGATCGCACCTCAAGTTCAAAATCGCGGGTTTTCAAATCACGCACGCAATGTACCTCGGGTCAGCAACCGCATGGATTCCGGTTTGCCGGGAGGCGCACGTCACGTGCATCAAGGCGGGGTGTGATCGGCGCGTCGCGCGCAGTCACAGCGGAAGTATAAGCGCTTTTAATGAGCCTGAACAATGCTAGTTCGCCCAGTCCCGTCGCCCAGGGCGCCGCTGGGCGGCGGGGTGCGCCGGCTTGGTGACGTGAATAATCTTCTTCGCGTGTTCCTGCGCCTCGGCGTCGCTGAGCGGCCCTTGCAGCGACCATGACGATATTTTTCCGCCACGCAGGAAGGCGACCGCCAGGCAGCGGCGGTGCTGGCACCATGTCATCACCCAATTATCCATTGCGGTCGCGGCGCGCTGGTGCGCTACGGCTTCGCAATCAGCGCACAGGCGCGGCAGCTGGGCGTGTTGCTTAGATTGGTCACTCATAGGCGCGTCCTCACACAAGGTTTTTTGATCGTCGGAAGCGCGTCAAACGCTGTATATGCAGCGGTTCAGCGTCGCAGGGAGGACTAACCCCCCCCCTATCGCGATGCGCGGCCGTACAAAAGCGACTAGCACGCCGGTACTTAGAGCGTGATTTTGAAGCTTTGCCCCGCCCCTACCCATGCGCGGAGCGATCGCGCCGCGCGAGTTCTGCCCGGCACGCTTCCCCCGCTTGACGCTGAAGCTCGCCAAGCTCGACCAAGGTATCTGCCACCGCGCGACGATCGGCGATCGACATGACCTTGAACTCTGGCGGGATCACGCCGTCGTGCTCGGTCATGTATGCGTCGATGCGCTGCGCTACTCGCAGCCAGCGTTCAAAGCGCGCGAGGTCCGGCAACATCATCGCGAGCTTGGCGCGCGGCACGATATGGGTGCCGAGGTCGACGTAGCCGATTGCCGCGGTAACGGTGCCGTCTTGATGCTTGATCTTCATTCTGCCTCCTGAAGGGTGTTCAATGATTTGTCCGCCGGCCTTGATCGCGGCAATGCGCGCAACCTTCGTTATCGCAGCGTGGGCAGGTAGCGTGGCCGCTGGCCTGCGGAACGATGGTGTACGCAGGCGTGGTCCATACCCTTGCGCCGTGGCCGCTATGCTGAGCGGTAACACGGTCACATCCGTTATGTGGCGCGGGTTTCGGGGTTTTTAGAGCGGTCACATTTTGGTCCGTGTGACCGCTTTGATTGTTGGTAATACCGCTCTGGCTTGCGGGTTGTGACCGTGTGACCGGCTGAGAGGGGAGATACCGCCGGAAGGCATCATCAAACTGGCGCAACTCATAACCCTTGAATGTGTCAGTTCCGTTGCGGCGTGTCCCGCGCACAACCCCGAACGGTCGCAGCAGGCGGGCAAGCTGGGTCGCGGTCAGCGGCTTGCCCTTGCGCCATTCTGTCCACAGACCCTCCATGTCCACCAGCGCGTCCACCAGGTCAGTAGATCGGATGCGATCCACGCCGCGCGCCTCGAAAACCGAATGTATGTCGGCAAGTAATTGGACGCGCGCAGACGTATCCTCCACGGCGTCGCGCCAGACAGTATCCGCGCGGCTTTGCGCGCGCGCTCCGGCCACTCTCCGCCGGCCGCGTCCGCTGCGATCAGTGGTGTCCAGTTATCCGCGGCACGGTCATGGAGTCCGCCAGGTAGATCGGGATCGGCGCGCTGAAGTCCGTCGATATGATCCGCGGCCCAGCGTACGCAGCGCGACGCCAGATCGTCGAACCTGTCTGAATGACGCAGCCGCGTAACGGTCTCGCTCGGCAGCTTGCGGCGCATGCTAATGGTGATCGACCGATCCATGATCGTGTCGCGCGCCTCGCCGATACAGGCGATCGCTTTGCACGCCCAGGTCGCAAACCGCCGTGGCTCATGATCCTCGTCGACGGTGCGGATCACATACGCGGTGTCGCGCGTGTGACCGCTATTGATGATGCCGCGCAGCTCATCGGACTGGCGCAGGAAGGTGTCGGCCTCATCGATCAGCAAGCACGGCTGCCACTTCTCCACGGCGCGGAACAGCGCCGCCGCCGCCAATGGCCGGTGATATAGCCGCCTCAGCAGCGACAACCCAGTGGTCTTGCCGCATCTTTTCTCCGGCGAGGGCAGCGCCAGGATAGAACACACGTACGCGGCCTCATGCGTGTAGGTCAGCAACACCCATAACGCGATCGCGGTGTCCGCGTGGTGAGGCAGCACGGCATGGCGGGTCATTGTGTCGGCGATCGCGTCCAGCAGCGCCGCGCCGTCCACAGGGTCAGGCCACGGCTCCAACTCGTCGAACAGCACGGCCGCGCCAGCCTCGGCGCCGGGCTCAGACTGCGGACGCAAGCGCGCTACCTCAGCGTCGAGCGTGCCAACTCTCACATTCAATCGATCGGCATCACTCTGCCGCACACGGTCATACTCGATCGGTGAGAATGCGGCCAGGCGCGCGATCGTCTCGGCCGCGCTCGCTATCGTGTCCGTAGGCGCGTCCTCGGATTCCAGCGCCCGCGCCAGGTCCTCGGCCGAGTGCCGCTGATACCCGTTGCCGTCACTCACGCAGCCTCCCGCGCGATCCGATCGCTCGCAGTGTGCAGTCGGCCCGCTGTATCCAGCCCGGCGGCGACTAGCGCGCCGTCGCGCAACAGCGCGCCCATGACTCGCCGCAGGCGCAGCGCATCGATGTATCCGAGAATCTCGACATGCCGACCCGCGACCAGCCACTCGTAGGCGACAGGATCATGGCCGTCCGGCAGGATCAGCATGGGGTCGGCCGCGCCGTATACCTCCAGGTCGTGCAGCGCGGTGGTGAGTGCAAGCAGCCAGGTGTCGCCGGCGCACATGGTTATCAGATCCGGGGCATTACTCGGGCGGGAGCGGATCGACACGCCGGCGGCCGGCGCATCGCCGCGCCCCGATCTGTTGCGGAGTCGATTTGAGGGCTAGAATCAGGTCGCGCTCCGCCCAGAGCTTTAACCTGATCAAGCCCGCCTCGAGCGGGTTTTGTCATTATGCGGCCCTGTCGGCGCCGCTGAGTAGGCGATCGAGTGCTACCTGCGGCACGACTAGTCGCCTTCCAATCCTAATTGCGTACAGCTCCCCTTTTTTGATCGCGTCGTAGGCCTGGTTGCGCCCGATGCCGAGGATTTGCGCCGCCTCCGCCACAGAACGCGTCTTACGCTGCCGTTTTTGTTTGCTGGTATTCACTGCTCGTCCCCGTTGCGGTATATGCGTTACTTATTGTAACGGCCTGTCCTTGCGCGTCAACACGGCATAACGTATATTTAGCGTAACGATTACGCTGATTAAAAGATATGCCGATGACGAACGAGCTGACCCAGTTCATGTGGGACGTACCGGAGTGCGGGTTCCAGGTCGCCGAAGTTCAGCGGTGGCTCGGCCAAAAAGCCGATGATCCGCCGCAATTGTTCCTGACGCGCGCTACTACAGGCGATACCTACTCGGCTTACCGCTATGCGCCTTTACTTGCACATACCGGCTTGTTCAAGACCTTCGCCGCGACAGAGCCGGCACCCGACGGCATCCTGACGTTCGCCAATAAGTACGGCTGGCTCGGGGCGGAAAGTCTCCTCATTGACGCGCCCGCGCAAAGGGGCGAGCGCCTTAGCGTGTGGACGACCGAAATATCAAGGATGCGCAGGCTCGTAGACCTCTGGGAAATGGCCGAACGGAAGGACATAAAGGCGCTTCGCCAGCACATCGTATGGTACGACAACGAAGCCGTTGAATTAAGACATCGGACACCGCCGATGGAAACCTATGCGTGGGTTGCCAGCGCCCAAATCAACGCCGACATCCTTGCGCGCCTTACGCCGGGCGACGTAATCGAACCCGCTTATTACTACCTGCAATCTGCGATCAACCAGGCGCTCAAGGGAAAGGTCTCGCCCGGCATGCTTTGGGACGAAGGGCGCCTCGGCCTTTACCAGGTTCCGAGCAGCCTACTCGGTGCCATGTGGCTGCAATTCGCGCAGGCAATCGATACCGGTCCCGAATTCCGAAAGTGCGCGCAGTGCCGCACGTGGTTTGCGGTGTCGCTCGACGCGAGCCGCAAAAGTCGCCGCTATTGCTCCGATGCCTGCCGCGCCAAGGCTTACCGCAATCGCAAGCAGGAGAAAACAGCATGAAAGGCCACCTCACCAAGCGCAGCAATGGATCATGGTCGATCGTCATCGATCTAGGCCGAGATCCAGCGGGCAAACGCAAGCAGGCATGGCGGACCGTGCGCGGCACCAAAAAACAGGCGCAGGAGGAGCTTACGCGCCTGCTCCACCAGATGCAGACGGGGGAACACGTCGAGGCGCATCGGCTGACCGTGCATGAGTACCTAGAACGATGGTTGCAGGCTTACGCCAAACCCAACCTGGCCGCCAAGACTTATCTCCGATACGCGGTGATCTGTCGCGGGCATTTGATACCAGCGCTTGGCAATTACCCGCTCGTCAAGGTGAGCCCTTTACATATCGAAGAATGCTTCGCAAAGACGCGAGAGCGCGGACGCCTGGATGGAAAGGGCGCGCTATCGGAGCAAACACTGCTGCATCATCATCGCGTACTAAAGCTCGCCATGAAGACGGCGGTCAAGTGGCGACTTATGGTGCGCAACCCGGCCGATGCGGTCGAGGCGCCGCGGCCGGACCGCCATGAGATGCGCGCGCTTGACGAACGCGAAACCGTGAAGCTACTGGACGCGGCCAAAGGCACCCGTCTGTATGTTCCTCTGCTGGTAACAGTAACAACTGGCTTACGCCGCGGCGAATTACTCGCCTTGCGCTGGCAGGACGTGGATCTTACCCGCGGCGTGCTTACAGTCCGTCAAACGCTGGAGCAGACGCCCGGCTGCCTACGCTTCAAAAAGCCGAAGACGCGGAAGAGCACGCGCAGCATCTCGCTCTTGACGCTAACCATTGAGGCGCTACGCACACACGAGATCGCACAAAAGAAGCTGCGTCTGATGATCGGGCCAGCGTACGAAGATAATGGTCTTGTGTTCCCGCGAGACGATGGTGCTGTGTGGCCACCGAACGGGCTCACTGGCCTCTATTTCAAACTCGTGAAGAAGGCAAACTTAGGTAAGGTTCGGTTTCACGATTTGCGACACTCGCATGCGACGCAATTACTGCGGCAAGGCATACACCCTAAGGTGGTCTCGGAGCGCCTTGGGCATGCCACGATTGCTATCACGCTGGACACCTACTCCCACGTATTGCCAGGCATTCAGGAAGAGGCCGCACTCACGCTGGACGCGACGCTTCGGGCGATCATGCCGCAAGCGTGAAAATTTGGTTAGCAATTGGTTAGCAAGAGGTCCCCAAGGGCGCGAGCAGGGACCTCCTTTTAAGGCCTAAGTAATTGATTATGGCGGAGAGGGTGGGATTCGAACCCACGGTACCTGCGAAGGTACAACGGTTTTCGAGACCGTCCCGTTCGACCGCTCCGGCACCTCTCCCAAACCTAACTACAGGCTAGATGCCTGCTAACGACGCAGTTTGCATCATGCCAATTGTGGACGCGAACAATGACGAAATGCCTACGCTGCGGCTTTTTCCTAATGAACCTTCACGGTTTACCGCATTACGACTGAGCTCGGCGCATTCGCGGAAACTCAGACAGTGCTGGATGAACTTCTGCCTCAATTGTCCAGTAATCAGTTTGATGAGGATAGCATAGAGGACAAAGGTAACAACTTAAGTGCAAAAGTGTTCGGACGGAACATCCGGGACGGACTTTTGACCACTATGGTTGATGCATCATGGCAAATGCATCTACTCTGACGCCCCACGTCAGCTCGGGCTCTGGCCTTAGTGGTCGGATTCTCGCGCCGACCGCCGCTCCCCAAAAAAGGCCCGGAGCAGATCACTGGATTCTCTACCAAGAACACCCGCCTTTACTTCGATATGATGATTGTGGCGGCCTGATCGTATCCAGGACCTGACACCACTTCCCTTTGCGTTTCTTAAGTCGGCGGCACCATACACCAAACGCGCAATTCGCGCGTGAATCATTGCCCCAACGCACATAAGACACGGCTCCAGGGTGACGTAAAGGGTGGCACCCGGCAAACGATAGTTTTCGGCCTTTTTGCCTGCCGCGCGCAAGGCGCATATTTCGGCGTGCGCCGTAGGGTCGTGGGTGCCGATGGGGCGATTCCAGCCTACGCCCAGCACCTCGTCATGCAGGACAAGAACTGCCCCTACCGGCACTTCGCCCTCCGGAATCGCACGCTTCGCGAGATCAAGCGCGTGCGTCATCCAACGCGCGTCAGCATCGCCAACGGAGGGCGTCACTCCCACTCGATAGTGGCGGGCGGCTTCCCGGAAATATCGTACGTGACGCGCGAGATTCCATTGACCTCATTGATGATGCGCCGCGAAACGTGGTCCAGGAAATCGTAGGGTAAATGCGCCCAACGAGCGGTCATGAAATCAAGCGTTTCAACGGCGCGTAATGCCACAACGTAGTCATAGCAGCGACCATCGCCCATGACGCCAACGCTTTTGACAGGCAGAAACACCGCGAATGCCTGCGATACCTGACTATACAGATCGTGCGCGCGCAACTCGGTGATAAATATATCATCAGCCTGTCGCAGCAGATCGGCATACGCTTTTTTTACCTCGCCAAGGATCCGCACGCCTAATCCGGGCCCCGGAAACGGGTGACGATGCACCATATCTAACGGCAGACCCAACTCAAGACCGATCTTTCGCACTTCGTCCTTGAACAGTTCGCGCAGCGGCTCCACCAGCTTTAGCCTCATGCCGGCAGGCAGGGCGCCGACGTTATGGTGAGATTTGATGAGCCGTGCCTTGCCGGTGCTAGCGCCGGCTGATTCGATTACGTCAGGATAAATCGTCCCTTGCGCCAGCCATGCGGTGTTCGCGCGCCTGGCGGCCGCGTCGTCGAATATCTCGACAAACAGCCTGCCTATGACCTTTCGTTTCTCTTCAGGATCAGCGACGCCACTAAGCGCGCTCAAAAACCGCTCTTCCGCGTCGATCCGAATGACTCTGACACCCATATGACGCGCCAGCGTAGTCATCACCTGATCGCCCTCGTGCAGGCGCAATAACCCGGTGTCTACGAATACGCAGGTGAGTTGCGGACCTATCGCGCGGTGCAGCAACGCCGCTACGACTGCCGAATCCACGCCTCCGGACAGCGCGAGAATAACCTCGTCCGCGCCGATTGTATCGCGTAAATCGTTGATGGATTCTTCGATGATATTGCCCGCCGTCCAAAGCTGACGACAGTCACAAATATCATGAACAAATCTGCTCAGAATCCGGCCGCCTTGTGACGTGTGTGTAACCTCCGGATGGAACTGCAGTCCATAGAATAAACGCCGCTCGTCCGCCATACCGGCAATCGGCGAGCTGGAAGTGCTGGCCATAAGCTCAAAACCGGGCGGAAGCGCGGATATGCGGTCACCGTGCGACATCCAGACATCCAGGAGCCCGTAACCCTCGGGTGACGTATGATCTTCAATGTCGGTAAGCAGCCGTGTATGCGCGTGAGCGCGCACCTGCGCGTAACCAAACTCCCGCTTGACAGACACCTCAACCCTGCCGCCCAGTTGCGCGGCCATTGCCTGCATGCCATAGCAGATACCGAGCACCGGCACCTCTCGCGTAAATATTTCAGGCGAAATCCGCGGTGGCGCCTCAACGGTTGCTGACTCCGGGCCGCCGGACAGGATCACACCCCGGAGCTGGCTGGAGTCAAGCGCATCACCGGCGTCATCCCAAGGCAAAATTTCGCAGTACACGCCCGCTTCCCGCACGCGACGCGCAATCAGTTGTGTGTACTGCGAACCGAAGTCGAGGATCAGAATAAGATCGGACTGGATATCCATCGCGAATGAGATAGGGCGACGTAGCTGATACGAAGACTATTATTGGAGCCGGTGGCGCAAACGCAATCGGCGGACGGTGGCGTGTTAAAGCGCGTCAATCGACCCGGTAATTCGGCGCTTCCTTGGTTATCGCGACGTCGTGAACATGGCTTTCTCGCACGCCGGCCGGCGACACGCGCACAAACTGCGCGCGCTCGTGCAATTCCTCGATGGTGCGGCAACCCACATAACCCATGCTCGCCCGCACGCCGCCTAGCAGCTGATGAAGAATCGCCACCACCGTCCCTTTATAGGGAACGCGGCCCTCAATGCCCTCCGGCACCAGCTTGTCCACCTCGGCTGGCTCTTGAAAATAGCGCTCGCTGGAACCCTGTTGCATCGCGCCAAGCGATCCCATACCGCGGTACGCTTTATATGATCGTCCCTGGTAAAGTTCCACATCGCCGGGCGCCTCCCGCGTACCGGCGAACAGGCCGCCGATCATGACCGTGTGTGCGCCCGCCGCCAGTGCCTTGGCAACGTCGCCGGAAAACCGGATACCGCCATCTGCGATCAGGGGCACATCTAGTTTTTTGAGCGCATCCGCCACTTCGGCGATCGCGGTGATCTGCGGCACACCGACCCCGGCCACTACACGCGTCGTGCAGATCGAGCCCGGGCCGATACCGACTTTTACAGCATCCGCGCCGTGTTCAACCAGCGCTCGGGCAGCTTCTCCTGTTGCGACGTTACCGCCGACCAGCTGGACTTGCGGAAAACGCTTCTTAACCCAGGCGACCCGGTCTAGCACGCCTTGCGAATGTCCGTGCGCGGTATCCACTACGATCAAATCAACGCCTGCGTCGACCAGCGCGGTCACCCGCTCCTCGGTACCCGCGCCCGCGCCGACCGCGGCGCCTACGCGTAAACTCCCCTGGTCGTCCTTGCACGCGAGCGGATAATCGCTTGATTTCTGGATGTCCTTGACCGTCACCATGCCGCGCAACTGGAAGTCGTCATTAACCACCAGTATTTTCTCGATCCGGTACTTGTGCAGCAGATGCTTGATCTGTTCACGATCCGCGCCCTCTTTCACCGTGACCAACCGGTTCTGCGGCGTCATTATGGTGGAGACCGGCGCGTCCAGCCGCGTTTCAAAGCGAAGATCACGGCTGGTGACGATACCGACCAGCGACTCGCCTTCGACCACCGGCACGCCCGAGATGTTGTTGGCGCGCGTGATCTCCAGCACCGCCCCGATGCTCAAGTTGGGCGAAACGGTAATGGGTTCCTTGATGACGCCACTCTCGAACTTCTTGACCATGCGCACATGGCTGGCCTGCTGCTCGGGGGTCATATTCTTGTGAATGACGCCAACGCCGCCTTCCTGCGCCATCGCGATGGCCAAGCGCCCATCCGTCACCGTATCCATCGCCGCGGACAATACCGGTATGTTGAGCGAAACAGTGCGCGTCAGGCGCGCGCTGAGGTCGGCATGCCTGGGCAGCACGGTGGAATGAGCCGGCACCAGCAGAACGTCATCGAACGTCAGGGCATCGTGAGGGACGATACGCATTGGATTCCCCCGCAAAATTAATTCGGCATTATAGGGTGTGGTCTGAAACGGGTAAACCACAGCAGCTGCGACGGCTCACTCGCATCAATTATTACGGTCAAGAACCCATTCCAAAAATCGGAGCCACACGCACCGCTGGAATCCCCGGCATTGATTAATTAGGCTGACTACATGCCCGATTTACTTGAAACCCTTGCCGTGCAGCGCGATGTTTACAGCGTGTCCCGCCTCAATCGCGAGACGCGCCTGTTGCTGGGCACCAGTTTCCCGCTCATATGGATCGAAGGCGAACTGTCGAACTTCGCCACACCCGGTTCAGGTCACATGTACTTCACCCTCAAGGACGGCGCCGCCGCCGTGCGCTGCGCAATGTTCAAAAACCAAAACATGTACCTGCGTTTCCGGCCGCGCAATGGGCTGGCGGTGCTACTGCGCGCGCGCGTTGGACTTTATGAGCCGCGCGGCGAATTCCAGTTGACCGTAGAACACATGGAAGAGGCGGGCTTCGGCGCCTTACAGCGCGCATTTGAACTGCTCAAGCAAAAGCTCGCCGCCGAGGGTTTGTTTGATGGGCAACGCAAACGACTACTGCCGCCGTTTCCGCGCCGACTGGGTGTTATAACGTCGCCGGTCGGCGCCGCCATCCGTGACATTGTAAGCACAGCGCGCCGCCGGTTTCCGGCCATGCCTGTCATCATTTATCCCTCACCCGTACAAGGTGCAGCGGCCGCCGAAGCGATAGCCCAGGCGCTGCGCACCGCTAGCCGACGCAAGGACTGCGACGTGTTGATCCTGGCCAGGGGCGGCGGTTCGCTGGAAGACTTATGGGCATTCAACACCGAGATCGTCGCGCGCGCAATTGCGGCGTGTGAGATCCCGGTGGTCAGCGGTATCGGCCACGAAATCGACTTCACCATTGCCGATTTCGCGGTCGATCAACGAGCCGCCACCCCAACCGCCGCCGCGGAACTGACTACGCCGGACGGTCCGCGGTTGCTGTCCCGCCTGGTGGGATACGAACAAGAACTGGAGTTGCGTCTGCGGCGACACAGGCAGCGTCTCGGGCAGACACTGGAATGGCTACGGGGTCGCCTGCGGCAGCAACACCCGAGGCTTCAGGTACAGCGGCAAATGCAGCGGATCGATGGCCTGGAATTGCGGTTGAAACTGGCGGCGCGTTATGTGTTCAAGGAACTTAACAGCCGGTTGAACGAACCAACCATGCGCTTGCAGCAATGTGGTCCACGCGCGTTGCTAATGGGTGCTGCGGCGCGGCACTCGCAACTGGCACAGCGTTTATGGGTCGCCCAGCACAGGGAGATGGAGATCCGCCGCCATCGGTTGAGAAGCGCCGGCGCCATGCTGAACGCGATCAGTCCGCTAAAGACGCTGGATCGAGGTTACGCACTTGTGACCCTGACCGATGACAATCGTGTGGTGCGGGATAGCGGCGTGGTCATGCTGGGAGACGCGCTGGACATTCGTCTTGCTCGCGGCCATCTGCGGGCAAAAGTAACCGGCAAGACGCGCTAGGAGGCTTCAAGAATCTCGGTCGAAACGAGTACGGCGGCGGTCCTGATCAAAGGTTTAAACATACGCTTGCGCGGGCTCCGAATATTTGCTATCAAAGCCGACTAATTTTGATGGGAGAAGCAGAAATGGCTGTGAAGAAAACGGTTGCAAACAAGGCTGCGGCGTTGTCGACATTGCCCGTGAGCGGAGTCACGCCATATAAGCCGAAACGCGGCGAGGAGTACATGAGCGAGGCGCAGCACGAGCACTTCCGGCAGATACTGCTGACCTGGAAGCGGGAACTCATGGAGGAAGTCGATCGTACCGTCGATCACATGAAGACCGACGCCGCCAACTTCGCCGATCCCGCGGATCGCGCCACACAGGAAGAGGAATTCAGCCTGGAACTGCGCACTCGTGATCGTGAGCGCAAGCTGATTAAAAAGATCGACGAGTCCCTGAACCTCATCGAAACCGAGGAATATGGTTATTGTGAGGCCTGCGGAGTCGAAATCGGTATCCTCCGACTGGAGGCGCGGCCCACCGCAACCCTGTGCATCGACTGCAAGACGTTGCAGGAGATCAAGGAAAAGCAGCTGAGCGCCTGAAAGACGCTATTATTTTCTTCCCCATCCAAAGGCCGCCAGACCAGCCGATGAGCCGCGCGCGAGTTAAACGGCTTATTAGCGACCAGTCTGCCGTAACCATACCCGCTGATCTTTCAGCACAATGACTCAACTCACGCCCGTCCAGGCTGGCGGCGCACAGGCACCCACAGACCCCGCCACCCAGGCTGCTTACATCGGCCGCTTCGCGCCTTCGCCCACTGGACCGCTACACTTTGGATCGCTGATCGCGGCTGTCGGCAGCTATTTACAGGCCCGCAGCCTCAGCGGGCTGTGGCGCGTGCGAATCGAGGATATCGATCCGCCTCGGGAACAGCCCGGCGCCGCCGCAAGCATTTTGCGCGCTCTGGAGGTTTATGGTTTCCGGTGGGACGGCGACGTTATGTATCAAAGCCGCCGCAAACAAGCTTACCTCGTGGTCCTGAAAAATCTGGTCAACGACCGAAAGGCGTATTATTGCAACTGCACGCGCCGACAGGTCGAAGTCAATGGCAATCCCGGCGCATTGAGTACCATTTATGCAGGCACCTGCCGCAGCCGCGATTTGACGCGCGGTCGCAGCTTGCGCGTGATTACACATAACCAGCCGATCTGCTTCGATGACCAGCATTTTGGCAGATGTTGTCAGCACCTTGAATACGAGGTCGGCGATTTTCTTGTCTCCCGTGCGGACGGTTTCGTTGCCTACCATCTGGCCGTGGTGGTTGACGATGCCGAGCAGGGCATCACCCAGATCGTACGTGGCGCGGATCTGCTGGACACCACGGCGAGACACATTCATCTACAGCAACTGCTGCACTTGCCCACGCCGGACTATCTCCATCTGCCGGTCGCGGTGGACAGGCAGGGTTTCAAGCTCAGCAAGCAAACGCGCGCCAGGCCGCTCTCTGTGCGCGATCCCGTGCCCCAGCTGATCGCCGCACTCGCGTTACTTAATCACCGACCGCCGGCCGCGGTATGTAAAGCATCGCTTGATGACATCTGGCACTGGGCCATCACGCACTGGGCTGCTGCAAGACTTCCGAAGCGGCGCGATATTGAACCACACGATAACGCGCGCGCTCCTAACTGATCCGGGGGTGCTTGCGCTTCAGGCTGGGATCTTCATACCACGCTTTAGCACAGCGACCGACGCCTTCACAACCATGAGTTATTGTCTCGCAAACTGCCTCTACGGGAGCATGGTCCTCACCTGCAACTCGCGTGCGAACGCGGGCATAGATCAGCATGGCGCTGCGGCCCGTCTCAGTCGTTCTCGCCATCATTGTCGTCAGACCGGAAATCCAGGGCAACGGAATTAATACAATAGCGCTGCCCGGTGGGCGCCGGCCCGTCTTCGAATACATGGCCCAGATGCGCGTCGCAACGACTACATGTGACCTCTACGCGTCGCATGCCGTGACTCAGGTCGGCTTCGGTATCGACATGGTTCGCATCCGCGGGCGCCCAGAAACTGGGCCAGCCGGTGCCGGAATCGAACTTCTTGTCGGAATCGAATACCGAGTTGCCGCAGCATGCGCACAGGTAAAAGCCTTGGCCCTTAGCATCGGAGTACGCACCGGTAAACGGTGGCTCCGTGCCCTTACGCCGGCATACCTCAAACTGTTCCGGCGTCAGTTCCTGACGCCATTGCGCTTCACTCTTTACGATCTTGTCACTCATTAACTGGCCTCCGACAGCGTCGCCGCCAATGCGGCGGGTTGATTGACCCGAGCGTCGAAGTTTTATACAAGCGCGATGGTGACACAAGCCGCGACAGGAATACTCTTCACCCGCAGGGCGAATGTTGTATGCAAAACGCGCGGCCTGGCCGCGGCCTGCTAAAGCGTGACCAGTTCGCCCTGATACAGCACCGGACCGGTGGGCGCGCCGGTGGGGGAACCGCCCTTGGGTTCGCGGCTGATCGCGAACGCGCCGGAGCTAAGAATCACTTGTCTGTCCTGATCGTCGAGGTCAATCAGGATCTCCTGATTTCTGGGCAATACAGCAATTGAAACCGGCGCCTGGCCTGAGCCGGGAATCGCCCACAACTCAAAATCGGATTTCGCACCGAGCTTCGGTGCTTGCATCATGAGAAGGGTCAGGCGCTGCGTATCGCGCGGCGCGGTGGCGACGATCACCGGCGCCTGCCGTGCATCCACGAGCACCGCCACGTAGGCGGGTGTCGGCGTCACTGGCGGCGGCAATGCTGTCTGCCATAACGTCAGCCCGACGCAAGCAAGCACCGCCACCCCCGCGATCGAACGCCATACCGCGAGATTCCCCCAGAAACCCGCTGGGTGCGGCGGGCGATAGGTACCGATTTCGCGCCGGATTCTGCGCCATACCCGTGGATGGGGCGTGATGGGGATGATATTGAGACCTAGCGGATGCAGGCGCCGCTCCCACACCGCCGTCGCTTCGCGCATATAGCTCCGCTCGGCCATCAGCTCCAGGAAGCGGCGGCGCGCACCGCCGCCCATGGTGCCGAGCACATAGTCGCCGGCCAGCGCCTCGAAGACCTTGCGATCCTGATAGCGATCTAGCCGAGGCATTCCCGCAATTTCTCCAAACCGCGACGAATCCACGCCTTGACGGTACCCAGCGGCGTGCCGGTCAGCGTCGACAGTTCGTCGTGGGTATGGCCGTAATAATAAGCCATCATGATGCAGCGACGCTGCGGCGCCTTGAGCTGCCGCAGGCACCGAGCGAGGGCTTCGGCTGACGCATCCATGGCGGCGGCAGTACTCGGGGAACGTACCTGAGTCGCGAAATCCTCATCATGAAATTCATCTGACATCTGGCCGGCCTGCACGTGGGCGCTGCGCAACAGATCCAGCGCGCGATTACGCACGATGCTGGTCATCCACGTAAGCGCGGCGCCTCTGGAAGGATCGAAGCTGGAAGCTCCGCGCCAGATGTTAATGAACGCATCCTGCAGCACGTCTTCGGCCAGATCTTCGCGCCTCAACATGCCCAGGCAGATTGCATATAACCTGCCTGAGGACTCGCGATACAGTTCTTCGAATGCCTGCCGATCGCCGCCTGCACAACGACTCAACAACTCCGCGAAATGGTCCAGCCGTTCCATCTAAGATTTTATTTTTAAGTCGCTCTCGTAGCGCATGAAGCATCGCACCAGGCACACGTGGACTCGATCATATCTCCTAATACGATCAAACCACTGTCTGGATGCACGCTCAACAAAAAAGGGGCGCTGGGCCCCTTTTGTCCGTGGCATGCACCGCGACGCGGCTAGCCCGCTTCCGCTGCCACGGCCTTCATGCTCAGACGGATGCGGCCCTGTTTGTCGACCTCCAGCACCTTGACCTTCACCTGTTCGCCTTCCGACAGCTTATCGCTGACCTTGGCCACGCGCTCGTCGGAAATCTGCGAGATGTGTACGAGGCCGTCCTTGCCGGGCAGGATGGTGACGAACGCGCCGAAATCCATGATCTTTGCCACCTTGCCAACATAAATACGGCCGACTTCCACGTCCGCGGTAATCAACTCGATGCGCCGCCGCGCCTCCTCACCGGCCTCCTTGTCCACCGAGGCGATCTTGATAATGCCACTGTCATCGATATCGATGGTCGCACCGGTCTCCTCGGTCATGGCGCGAATAACGGCGCCACCTTTACCGATAACATCGCGGATCTTTTCGGGGTCAATGCGCATGGTGATGAAGCGCGGCGCATACACCGACATCTCGGTACGCGGCACGTCAATCGCCGCGTTCATTTTTTCCAGGATATGCATGCGACCGTCGCGCGCCTGCGCCAGCGCCTTGGCCATGATCTCGCGGGTGATGCCGTCAATCTTGATGTCCATCTGTAGCGCGGTAATGCCAGTCCGCGTGCCGGCGACCTTGAAATCCATATCGCCAAGATGATCTTCGTCGCCCAGGATATCGGTGAGCACCGCGTAGCGCTGTTCTTCCTTGATCAGCCCCATGGCGATGCCCGCGACCGGACTGCTGATTGGCACACCCGCGTCCATCAGCGCCAGGCTGGTGCCGCATATGGTGGCCATGGAGCTGGAACCATTGGATTCCGTAACTTCCGACACCACGCGAATCACGTATGGGAAGTCATCCGTATTGGGCATGACGCCCTGCATGCCGCGCTTGGCGAGCTTCGCATGACCGATTTCGCGGCGTTTGGGCGAGCCTATGAAGCCGGTTTCGCCGACGGAATACGGGGGGAAATTGTAGTGCAGCATGAAATGGTCTTTGCGCTCGCCTTCGATGGCGTCGATGATCTGCGCGTCGCGGCCCGTACCCAAAGTGGTAACGACAATCGCCTGCGTCTCGCCGCGGGTGAAGAGCGCCGAACCATGCGCCCGCGGCAACACGCCGGCGCGGATCGCGATTGGCCGTACAGTGGTCTGGTCACGCCCATCGATGCGCGGTTCTCCGGCCAGAATGCGGCCGCGCACGATGCGGCGTTCCAGACGTTTGAACGCATCTTTAGTCTCCTGCATGGGCATTTCCGGCGCGGTTGCATCTTCGCCCACGAACCGAGCGACAAGTTGCTCCCGAATCTCGCTCACCCGCTGTTGCCGATCCAGCTTGTCGGCGATGCGGTAAGCGTCATTCAAGTCCGCTTCAGCGTGTTCGGCGATCGCGTTATCAACAGACTGATCGTGCGTCGGCGCCTGCCAGTCCCAGACAGGCTGCTTGACTTCAGCGGCCAGTTCGCGAATCGCCTCGATGGCAGCCTGCATTTGCTCATGACCGAACATGACGGCGCCCAGCATCACGTCCTCGGGCAATTCTTTCGCTTGAGACTCAACCATCAACACGGCCTGGTCATTGCCCGCGATCACCAGATCGAGCGCCGACTCGCGCAGCGCGCTGGCACTGGGATTCAAAATATAATCGCCGTCCCGATAACCAACGCGCGCCGCCCCCAGCGGACCGTTGAAAGGGATGCTGGAAATCGCCAGCGCCGCCGAAGCGCCAAGCAACGCGGGTATGTCGGGATCAACCTCATTGTTGAGCGACATTACAGTGGCGATCACCTGCACTTCGTTCGTAAACGCCTTTGGAAACAGCGGCCGCAACGGCCGGTCGATCAACCGTGACGTCAAGGTTTCTTTCTCGGTCGGCCGCCCCTCGCGCTTGAAAAAGCCGCCGGGTATCTTGCCGGCGGCGTAGGTGCGTTCCTGATAGTTGACCGTCAGCGGGAAGAAATCCCGGCCTGGATCGGCCTCCCTACGCGCCACCGCGGTTACCAGCACGACCGTGTCCGCCATCGTCACCATCACTGCGCCCGAAGCCTGGCGCGCTATTTCGCCCGTCTCTATGGTGACGGCATGCTCGCCGTACTTGAAAGTCTTTTTAGTGCTTGAGTTCACGTGATAATCCTGTGTGCAAATGATGGAAAGGCTATGAGGACTGGCGATCAGCGCCGCTCAACCAAAAGCGGTTGCTGCGGCAAGGCATGCGAAAATTCAGCAAGCGGTAAATCCGGACGGTATGGCTCGCGCTCACGCTGTCACGAGAGCCGCACAATAATGCCGGAAGGGACATTAGTTAACGGTGACAACCAGTCGAGACCGTCGCAACCCGGCACTGAACCGGACATGATGCAGCCGCACTGCTGGAGCGGCACGGCAAGCTCGAATCAGCGGCGCAGGCCAAGCGTCCCGATCAGCGACTGGTAACGCGGCTGATCCTTGTCTTTGAGGTAGTCCAGCAACTGGCGGCGCTTGTTGACCATTTTCAAAAGGCCATGGCGCGAGTGGCGATCGTGCTTATGCTCGGCGAAGTGCTTGCCAAGATGGTCTATACGCGCAGACAGCAATGCGACCTGCACCTCGCTGGAGCCGGTATCCTTGTTCGAATGACCAAATTGTTTGACGATTTCGCCTTTTTGGGTGGTTGACAGCGGCATTCATGCTCCTGTTGAAAGACTTGCCCTAATGCGGCGGAGTTTATCACGCGTTGTGGGCGTGGACACTACCGAGCTGTATAAAAATGGCGCTAGACGGCGCCTATCGTGCGTTCCGGCGCGATGCGACCGTCGTCCAGCACGCGCCCCAAACCAATGAATCCCTGGCGCCGGTCGTACAAACGCGTTTTGCCGTGTGCGGGCGCGCCTGCAATCCGCACCGGCTGTCCGGTCTTCAGATAATGCGCGGAGACCTCATCGACGTTGAGCGCCGGCCAGGCGGCCAGCGCGGTGTCGATAGGCAGCAATCGCGCATCCACAACCGCCATGCCGCGAGCCGCGAGCGCCTCAAGCGACTGCATATCGATCATCTCGGGTGCGTCGTATGGCGCCACGCCGACACGTCGCAGCACGGTCACGTGCGCGCCGCAACCCAGCGCCTCGCCGATGTCTTCTACCAGGGTGCGCACGTAAGTCCCTTTCGAACAGTGAATGTCCAGGGTCAGGGCATCGTCATCGCGTCCGGCGAGGTCAAGGGTATGAACCATCAACGAGCGGGGTTCGCGCGGCACATCGATCCCGTCGCGCGCTAATGTGTACAACCGCTTGCCCGCGCGCTTGAGCGCCGAATACATGGGCGGAATCTGCTCGATGCGCCCGCGAAAGCGTTGCAGCACACGTTCTATCTGCGCGTGAGAATATTCCGCCACGGGACGACGTTGAATAATTTCGCCGTCGGCGTCGGCCGTGGAGGTTTTGATGCCCAGCCGGCAGGTGGTTCGATAACGCTTGTCGGCGTCGAGCAGATAGGCGGAAATTTTGGTGGCCTCGCCCAGGCAGATGATCAGCAGGCCGGTCGCGAGCGGGTCGAGACTGCCGGTGTGTCCAGCCTTGCGCGCGTCGAAAAGGCGTTTCACCGATTGCAGCGCGCGGTTGGAGGTAATACCGGCCGGCTTATCCAGCAACAGCAAGCCATTGACGATGCGCCCGCGTTCGCGCCTGCGTGCCATTGTCATGCGCCCGGTGGTTGCCGCATCATTCTTCTGGTGTCCGCGGCCCGGCATCCTCGGCCAACGCGCGATCGATCAGCGCGTCGATGCGCGCGCCCTTGCGTTGTGTATCGTCGTACACGAAACGCAGTTGCGGCACTGTGCGCATCTTCAAACGCCGGCCCAGTTCGCGCCGCAAGAATCCGGCGGCCCGGTTGAGGCCGGCCGCACTCGCACGGACGCTCGTATCGTCACCCAGCACGCTGAAATAGACCTTTGCATGAGCGAAATCGCGCGAAACGTCGGCATCGAGAATTGTCACCATCCCGACATCCGGATCCTTCACGGCCACGGTTAGGAGTTGTGCGAGTTCGCGATGGATCTGCTCGCCGACGCGCACGGTGCGAGGATATTCCCGGGGCATAATCGTCAGGTCCGCGGATAGGATTGACTACAGCAATACATAATCGACAAGCCGAACGCGGGGCGTCCTCCGTGCGCTGAACTACAGATTGCGTGCCACCTCAAAGCGTTCGTATACCTCGATCTGGTCGCCTGCCTTGACATCGTTGTAGTTCCTGACCGCGATGCCGCATTCGGTGCCCATACGGACTTCGCTCACATCGTCCTTGTGACGCCGCAGCGATTCCAGCTCACCTTCATAGATGACCACGTGCTCGCGCAGTACGCGGATCGGGTTGCCCTTGCGCATCACGCCCTCCACCACCAGACAGCCTGCGACAGCGCCGAATCTCGATGACTTGAAGACGTCGCGGACTTGCGCCAGACCAACGATCTCTTCGCGTAACTCGGGCGACAGTAATCCGCTCATGGCTTGGCGTACGTCGTCGATGGCTTCGTAGATCACGCTGTAATAGCGCACCTGCAACCCCTGGTCTTCGGCCGTACGCCGCGCCGAGGCGTCGGCGCGTGTGTTGAAACCGATGACGGTCGCCTTGGACGCGAGCGCCAGATTGATGTCGGACTCGTTGATGCCGCCGACATTGGAGGCTACGATCTTGACCTGCACCTCAGCGGTCGAAAGCTTTTCCAGCGCGTCGCGCAAGGCTTCGGCGCTGCCCTGCACGTCCGTCTTCAACAGAATATTGACGGTGGCAGTATCGCCCTCCTTCATTTGATTGAAGATATTTTCCAGTTTGGCCGCCTGCTGAGTAGCCAGCTTGTTGTCGCGCGAACGAGTGTGGCGCAGGGTCGCAACCTCGCGGGCCTTGCGCTCATCCGCCACGACCACCATATCGTCCCCGGCGTTGGGCGCGCCGGACAAACCCAGCACGACCACGGGTGTGGACGGTCCCGCGGCAGTGACTTCCTGCCCCTGCTCATCGAACATGGCGCGCACCCGCCCGTATTCCTGGCCTGAAAGAATCATGTCGCCCCTGGCCAGACGACCCTGCTGGACGAGGATAGTGGCGACCGGGCCGCGACCGCGATCCAGGGTCGATTCCACCACCACACCGCTTGCCGCACCCTGGTCTGGCGCCCGAAGTTCCATCAACTCGGCCTGCAGCAGGATCGATTCGAGCAGAACATCGATGCCCTCGCCGGTATGCGCGGACACTGGCACGAAGATCGTGTCTCCCCCCCACTCCTCTGATATAACCTGCTGCCCGGAAAGCTCGTTTTTCACCCGATCCAGATCGGCGTTATCCTTATCGATCTTGTTGATCGCCACGACCAGCGGTACTTCGGCGGCGCGCGCATGCTGAATCGCTTCGATAGTCTGCGGCATGACACCGTCGTCGGCGGCCACCACCAGCACCACGATATCGGTGACTTGCGCACCGCGTGCGCGCATGGCGGTGAACGCGGCGTGGCCCGGCGTGTCCAGAAATGTCACCAGACCCCGGTCGGTCGTAACCTGATACGCGCCGATGTGCTGCGTGATGCCGCCGGCTTCGCCGGCCGCCACTTTCGTACGCCGAATGTGGTCCAGCAGTGACGTTTTGCCATGATCGACGTGACCCATGATGGTCACCACAGGTGGACGCGAAACCGCTTCGCCGGCTGGTGTGGCTTCGATAGTAAGGGCCGCTTCCTGGTCTTGGGCCTGAACCGGCCTGGGATTGTGGCCCATTTCTTCGACCACCAGGGTGGCCGTATCCTGATCGAGCGACTGGTTGATGGTCGCCATCACGCCCATGCCCATCATGACCTTGATGACTTCCGTCGCCTTGACCGCCATTTTCTGCGCGAGTTCGCCCACAGTGATAAGTTCCGGAATCGCGACCTCATGCACGATGGGCGCGGTGGGCATCGCGAAGCCGTGCTTGCCCGACGGCGCCACTTTTCCCGGCCGCAGCTTGGGTTTGCGTTTGCGGCGGCCACGCTTGTCGGTCGCCACGTGCAACTCCTGCCGACGCTGCCGGGATTCGCTGTCGTCGACTTTGGCAGGCGCGTTGTCGCGCTCCCGCAGTTTCTTCGTCTTGGCAGGTTTCTTGTCATCCCGCGGCACCTCTTGCGCTGGGAGCGGCGGTGTAATCTCGGCCTGCTTCGCGCGTTCGGCCTCTTCCGCCTGCTTGCGCAGCGCCGCTTCGGACTGGCGCGCTTCCTCCGCCTGGCGGGCTTCTTGTTCCGCGGCCGCCTTGCGCTCGGCCTCAACGCGCCGCACCTCTTCTTCGGCCTTGCGCACCTCCTCGGCAATATCCTCCTGTCGTTTGGCTTCCTCCGCCTGTATCACACCGCGTTTTACATAAGTGCGATTTTTGCGCACTTCCACGCTGACGGTTCTGGCGGTACGTCCCTGCATACCCGACAGTTTCAGTTCGCTGGTACTCTTGCGACGCAAGGTGATCTTTTTGCCGTCCCCGTCACCGGTCACTCGCCCGTGACTGTGGCGCAAGTGATCCAGCAACTGCGACTTCTCGGAATCACTGATTGTCGCATCGGCCTGATTCACGCCCAGACCGGCATCCTTGAGTTGCTCAAGCAGGCGCTCCACCGGCGTACCCACCACCTCGGCGAGTTGTTTTACTGTTACTTCCGACATGTGTCCCACTTCCTCCAGTACTGCTTGTGGCCGTCCCGAACGCATGACGCATCGGGCGCCAGGGTAGGCGGCAAATCGCTTAAGAGACGGCCGATGACTGGCCGTCGGGTTGCTCGCCGGTAAACCAGGGCGCCCGCGCGGTCATGATCAGCGCGGCCGCACGCTCCCGATCCAGCCCCTCGATTACCTCTAAATCATCCACCGCCTGCTCAGCCAGATCCTCCATGGTGCGGACGCCCATGCCAGCGAGCTGGAACGCCAGTTGCCGGTCCATGCCGTCCATCTCCAGCAGGTCCGGCGCGGGCGCCTCGGTACCAAACTGTTCTTCACTCTTGATGGCCATGGTCAGCAGCGCGTCGCGCGCACGTCCGCGGAGTTCCTCGACCATCTGCTCGTCGAATTCCTCGATTTCCACCAATTCCTTGGGCGGTACGTAGGCGATTTCCTCTACACTGGAAAAGCCTTCCTGCACTAGGATCGCGGCGACTTCGTTGTCCACGTCCAGTTCGCGCATGAACATCTGCTGGAGATCCTGCGCCTCGGCCTCGCTTTTTTCGTCGGCCTGAGCTTCGGTCATGACGTTGAGTTCCCACCCCGTAAGCTGGCTCGCCAGCTTGACGTTCTGCCCGCCGCGCCCGATGGCCTGCGAGAGCTTTTCCTCGTCCACGGCGATGTCCATGCTTTGCTTGTCTTCGTCCACCACGATGGACAGCACCTCCGCGGGCGACATCGCGTTGATGACGAACTGCGCCGGATTCTCATTCCACAGAATAATATCGATGCGCTCGCCGGCGAGTTCGTTCGACACGGACTGCACGCGCGAACCGCGCATGCCGACACAGGCGCCGACCGGGTCCAGGCGCGGGTCGTGCGAGCGCACCGCCACTTTAGCGCGCAGGCCTGGATCGCGCGCGCCACCCATGATTTCAATCAGACCCTGCCCGACCTCCGGCACTTCCAACTTGAACAGCTCGATCAGAAACGGCGGTGCGGTGCGCGTCAGGAACAACTGCGGCCCCCGCACTTCCGCGCGTACCTCTTTTAGATAACCGCGCAATCGGTCGCCTGGGCGCGCCGATTCGCGCGGGATCATTTCCTCGCGTGGAATGAAGCCTTCGGCATTGCTGCCCAGATCGACAAAAAGGCCGGAACGTTCCACGCGCTTGACAATGCCCATCACCAGTTCGCCGACCCGATGCTGATAGGCCTCCACGATCTGCGCGCGCTCCGCTTCACGCACCTTCTGCACGATCACTTGCTTAGCGGTCTGCGCGGCGATGCGGCCAAACGACACGGACTCAATCGGTTGCTCCACATACGCGCCCACTTCGATCTCGGGATGCGTACGACGCGCGTAACTGAACAGGATCTGTTGTTCGGTAGACTCGAACTCAGGGTCTTCATCATCCAGCACATGCCAGCGGCGGAAAGTCTCGTAATCACCGCTCTTGCGGTCGATTTGCACGCGCACGTCGATTTCGCCACCATGTTTCTTGCGGGTCGCCGACGCAAGCGCCGCTTCCATAGCGTCGAAAATAATCTCTTTATCGACGCTTTTTTCGTTGGCTACAGCGTCCACCACCAGCAGAATTTCTTTATTCATGTGTTCATCTCCGCTCCCTTAATCCACGTCGGCTTCATGTCTGGGTCATGTCCGGCACCAGACGCGCCTGCTCGATCGCCGCGAGCGGGATCACATACGCTTTCTCCAGCTCGACGACCCTCACCTGCTTACCCTCCACGTCGCGCAACCGCGCATCGAATTTTCGCCGCCCCTCGATCAGCCATTTGAGTCTGATCCTGACCCGGTGACCACAATATCGCCGGAAATGCTCAGCTTTAAACAGCTGGCGATCCAGTCCCGGTGAGGACACTTCCAGGATATATGCGCCGCCAATCGGATCTTCGACATCGAGCACGCCGCTCAGTTGATGACTGACCCGACCGCAATCGTCCAGGGTTATGCCGTCGCGCCGGTCGATATAAACCCGCAATAATGACTGCCTCCGGCGCGGCACATATTCGCAGCCCCACAACTCAAAGCCCAGGCCCTTGATCACCGGCTCGATCAGTTGCATGAGCTTGGTTTGTTCCATTGCCCCTATGTACGACAGACTACGGCCAAAGCGGACCAGGCGCTAATACCGACGCTGGCCGAAAACAAAAAAAGGGCGCGAAGCCCATTTTTACTCCGGACGGCTTCCCGCCGCTTTACGCTGCGGACGCCCGCTGCAATCCGCTGATGGGATCCTGCTAAACTCAATAAAAAAGCCCCTGAACGGGGCCTGTTAAACGACCGGCGCTTAACCAATTTACATCGCGCCGACCAAGCCTCGCTTGGCATTGTAACAATTATAGTTAAAACACGGCGCGCCTTTCAAGGTGTGTCACGGATAAGGATCGGGTAACCTTGCGCGCATCGGCGAATCGACAGGCACAAACGCGGACGCCGATATGTAATATGGGGGCGGCAAACGGATGCGCAATGCGTGGCCTGCGAACCTGATCGACACGAAGATCACGCAAACGCGTTGTACCTTATTTCCGCTGCAATCAGGCCATGCTTGCAGCTTCAGATGCGCAAGGGGGCAGCACCATGACCACCAGTAGTGCAACTGCGAAGATTCCGGCAACTTTAATCATGGGCGACGGCATCGGGCCCGAGATTGTCGAGGCCACCGTCAACGTGCTAAAAGCATTGGGGGCGGGTTTCGACTGGGACTATCAGGAAGCCGGCATGGCCGCGGTGCGGCTTTACGGCGACCCCTTGCCCCGCAGTACGCTGGAGAGCATTCGCCGCAACCATCTCGCGCTCAAGGGGCCGCTGATAACCCCCGTCGGTGGCGGCTACCGTTCGATCAATGTCACCTTGCGCCGGGAATTCCAGCTATTCGCCAACATCCGCCCGGCGCGCTCGTATCTGCCGGAGGGCCTGTTCAAGGATGTCGACGTGATATTGATTCGGGAGAACACCGAAGGATTTTATGTCGGCGTCGAGCATTACATCCCGATCGCCGACGATCCGCGCGCCGTGGCCGAGGCGTCCGGCATCATCACGCGCTTTGCGTGCCGTCGCATCGCCGAATATGCCTGCGAGCTCGCGCTCAAGGCGGGACGCAAAAAAATTACCATCGTACACAAGGCGAATATCCTAAAAGCTTTGACCGGGCTTTTCCTGGAGACCTGCCAGGAAGTGTGTCGCCGTTATCAGGACCGGCTCACCATCGAGGAACGCATCGTGGACAACTGCGCGATGCAACTCGTGATCAACCCGGCTCAGTTCGACATCATTTTAACCACCAACATGTTCGGCGATATTCTGTCGGATGAGTGCGCGGGGCTGGTCGGAGGTCTGGGCATGGCGCCCGGCGCAAACATCGGTACCGAGGCGGCCTTGTTCGAGGCGGTGCATGGTTCGGCGCCGGACATCGCCGGCAAGGGCATCGCGAATCCCACGGCGCTAATGCTGGCCGCGGCACTGATGCTGGAGCACGTCCATCAGCACGACAACGCAGAACGACTGCGCAACGCCATAAAAGATGTGCTTGGGAAAGACCAGGTGCGCACCCCCGATCTGTGCGGTGAGGCGACCACCATACAATTCGCGGACGCCGTCATACGCCGTCTGGATTAACGTCTGCGCGCATGCGCTTTGTCAGCCACTGTCGCTGAGCTTCGACTGCGACACCAACCGCGGAATAATGACCGTGGTGCCGGGCTGCAGGTTGGCGAAATCCAGGTCAGGGTTGTACTGACGCAGCAGCCACAGCGGCAGCGTCGGTTCGGCCTGCGCCAGCGACCATAGACTGTCGCCGGACCGCACCTGCCGTTCGGTCATGCCATCGATATGAAACCGCGCGAAGAACGCGTCCTGTAACGCGCGGTGATAGGCAACGCGACGGGTCGTGAAGTCCGCGGTCGTGACCTCGCTGAAATCCAGCTTCAGGCGCCAGCCGAGCACTACTGATTGCGTAAAGCTCAGACGGTTGACGTCGCGCAGACGCTGAGTCGGAATCGCCAGCCAGTCAGCGTAATGGCCCAAGGTTTCGATCGCCTGCACCTCGATAGTACCGTCGGCGGCCACTTCGTAGTCAACCGGATCGGCCGTCGTTGCCGGTCGCGCCGGCGTGGCCAGCACGTCACCGGCCGCATCGGCCGCCTCGCCCGATGACACGGGTTCGGCCTCCTCAAGCTTGACGACTACGGCTTCGCTGGGGCGCACCTGGGGCATCGGCGCCGGGGCAGCAGGCGCGCTTGCGCCGCCCACGGGCGGCGTCATCAACAGCACCTGACCGATTCGCAGCGCGTTCGCGTTGCGCAGGTCATTGATTTCCACCAGCGCGCTGATGGTCACCCCGTGCCGCGCGGCGACGATGCTCAAGGTTTCGCCACTTTGCACACGGTACTTGCCGTCGGTCGGCATGGAAACCGGTAACGCGGCGGCGGCGGCGGCAGAGGTCTGGCCCGATGCGGGCAGCAGAATGCGCTGACCGACGCGAATAAAATCGGCGCTGCCCAGCTGATTGCGAACCATCAGATCGCTCATCGACGCACCGTAATAACTGGCGATGCCGGACAGAGTATCGCCGTTATTCACGATGTGGAATTCGTCGGGTATCTGCATGGCGAAACGCATGGCCGATGGAATGGCCGCCAGCGCCTGCGCGGCGCGCGAAGCATCCGTGACGTCCTGCGGCAGTCGCAGCGGATATCCGGCGGGTACGTACTTCTCGCCACGCCATACCGGCGGCATCAGCATCACGTTGCGGGCGCGAAGCCCGCTTAAGTCGACGTTCAGTGCGCGAGACAGGGTACTTGCCAGCATAAAGTCGGGCACCCGAACTGTGCGCAGCGGCTGGTCAGCGTCGCGCGCCGTGCCCGGAAAGTATTTATCGGCATCGTTATGCACTTCCAGCGCGGCCAGAAAGGACAGATAAAAGTTGCGCGAGGCAAACCCGAAGGTCGAGCTCTGGTAACGCCGTACGATGGTGGCGATATCGCGCGTGCCCAGGCTCTGCGCGGCGCGACGCATGCCGGCGGCGCCATGGTTGTAGGCTGTGATGGCAAGCGGCCAACTGCCGGTCACCGCGTAATTGAGCGCCAGCAACTGCGCGGCGGCGTCGGTGGACATATAAGGGTCCAGACGTTCGTCGAGAATATGGTCGATGTGCATGTAACGCTGCCCGGTGGCGGGAATGAACTGCCACATGCCCGCCGCACCCACTTTGGAATAGGCATCCGGGTTGAAAGACGATTCCACGTGCGGCAGCAAGCCGAGTTCCTCGGGCAGACCGCGTGATGCGAACGCCTCGCGTATGTATGCCGCCCATCTTCCCGAACGCTGCAAACCCTCGCGGAAACGGTCGCTCTGACCGAGCTGGAAACGGATGTTTGCAATCGCCTCGGTCAGGGTGGCGTTGTCGACGCCGTTCGGCCAGAGTTTTAGCACCCGCGCCTCTTCGTTGCTCAGATCGCTGCGTTTCCCGGCGGCGAGTCGAGCCAGTATTGCGCGATAGTATTCCTTGCGCGCCTCCGCTTCGTAATAATGCGTGCTGTAAGACTCGTCAGGACGAAAGCGCATGACTTCGTAAACAATGCTTAAATCACGATCGTCGTGCACCAGGCCTGAAGACGTGTCCACTTCCGTGTAAACACGCTTCCAGAACGCGATGTCGGCGGTCAACTCCGCCGGTCGAGGAAACAGCATCGAGTCGGCAGCGCTGGCGCAGACGCCCCAGATCAAGGTTACGCACAACAGGAGGATTCGCATATCACCAGCTCTAGTAGTTTTTGGTTACAGGCTGGCCGGCAAACGCTTTAGAACCGGCCGGACCGGCCTAATTATCGGTCCGGCAAAATGAAACTGGCATGCCGTTCGTGCATCACGCGTTACCGTATGTCGGAAGTTCTCGCGTCGGGCCGCCGGAAACATGCCGTTGGGTCTCGGCATTTCGCCGAACGGCATGTAGGGTTGATAAAGCCCGGCGCCGCATTCGACAGGCACACGCGAGCTATGTGGGCGTAACCACCGACCGCGGAGAATTACGCGCACGGGCGCACAATACCCCTTGTTCGGCGCGGGCGTCAGCAACGATCACGGCATTTAATGCTTGCTCAGATCAGTCTTGCCCGTGCTCGTCCGCTTCTTCGCCGATTTCCCAGTCCTCGATGTGTGTCTCGATGATCTCGCCGTTGCTGGCGTCGACTTCGACCTTCCATTGTGTGTCGTTGTCGTCGACGATGTCGATCTCGTAGGTGGGGTGACCATTGCTTTCAATCTCGTACTCGACTTCCTTGACTTCGCCAGCATACAAGTCGGTGACCGTCTTGATCGCCTGTTGCCCGCTGACCTTCGCGTGCTTCTTGAACTTCGGATCGCTGGCCGATTCCACTTCCTGCTCGACCTCATAGATCATGCCGGTGGTGGCGTCGCACATCAGCTCCCTTTCCATGCCGTTATCATCGCGTGCCTCGATTTCGAAGCTGGGCTTGCCTTCCTGAGTGACACTCAAGTACTCGACCTTCACGAAATCATCCGTACCCGTAATCTTACCGGCCTGGCTCAGACAGGTGCCTAATGCGGCGGTGCTGTAATTGTGACCGCCATGGTCGGCTTGCGCGCTTCCCAAGCTCAGAACACCGGCGGCAGCCACCGCGACAGCCATGCCGTGCTTTCGATTCAGTACCAATAACTTTTTCATGGGTGGGATCTCCTAATAGGTTTGATACAAATTGGCAGGTTGAAGGGGAATTTTACCGCACACCCCCGCATGCGAAGCGCGGAGCGTACGCCATTTAGCTCGCAATGACGCTTCCGCGCGAATAACAAGATATCACGGTCGATTATCAATTGGCGCGCGGGCGCTCACCCGGCTCCATGCCGATTTCCCAGTCTTCGACGTGCACCTCGATCACTTCGCCGGTAATGGCGCTGACTTCGATCTTGAACTGGTGGCGACCCGCATCGACGATATCCAGCTCATACGTCGGGTCGCCGTTGCTTTCGATTTCATATTCGATCGCGATGAGTTTGCCGGGATACAGACGCAAGGCGCTACGACGCGCCTGTGCTCCGGTAATTTTCATGCGCTGACGAAACAGCGGATCGGCGGGGCTTTCGACTTCCTGTTCGATTTCGTAAACGCGCCCGGTAAGCGCGCTGCACATCAGTTCCCACTCCCGACCCTGGGCGTCGAGCACTTCGAATTCGTAAGTCGGCCCGCCCCGCTGGGTGACGCTCAGAAATTCGACTTTGACGTACTGACCGGTCTTGATCTCGGCAACGGCTCCCAGACAGTCCGCAAGACGCACCATGTCCTCCGCGATAGCGGGCGCGCCGCATGCGAAAATCAAGGCGACCGGCAACAAACATTGTAAATGCTCGATCCGCGCTTGCGTGATTGAAACGCGGCTAATGCAGGTCAGTATAAATTCCGGTCAGTTATTTACACGCGGCCGTGAAAGTGGCAATCCGGTGTGGCCCGGGACACCCAGTCATTCCGGTATTCTGCGTTTGATGTACGCGGCGGGCAATGGGAGAAATTCCTAAATTTATAGCGAACGGCCGAGGCCGCTGGCGCGCTAAAGATCGAGAATATCGAGCAACTCGCGCTTCTTGATCTCGTAATCCTCTTCGGTAATCAGACCCTTGCTCCGCAACCCGTCCAGAATAAGAAGGCGCTCCTCCAGTTGGCTCCAGCGAGGGTCTTTAGGCAGCGGGCTGGCGGCGGGCGCGGCGATTACGGGCGCGGGCGCCAGCCGTCGGGGTGCCACGGGAGCGGCTGCAATGGCGCTTCGATCCAGGCGAATCCAGTCAGCCCGGCCGTCGACAAATGCGATCTGCGGGGATGCGATCACCTCGCCGCTCACGTCGGTATCGGTACCGCGGAAGCCGGGTTTTAACGGGTGCAGATCGCGATCAATCTGTTCGCTGTAAAAATCATCCAGCTCTCCAAAAATCAGATTGAGCGAATCATCGCGATAAAAGACGCGCGCGGTGGTCACCCGCCGTTCGCTACCGAACCAGGAGCCGGCCGTGCGAAACACGTGAAACACGACGTCCTCGTCAGGGCTTGCATCCCCCAGAGCCTGCGCGAGAGTCGCCGACAGCTCCGACAATTGTTCCGTCGGCACCAGGGAAATAGGCTCGCCCCCTTCTTCCGGCCTGACCTCTAAACCCCTCAGCCACACCCTGATTTGGCTGGCGGAGATGTCTAGGGGATGATCGTTTGGCGCGACCGACGCTAGCGATTCGTCCCGCGATTCGCGACTCACGTATAGATAATTGCCCCTTGTGTACACCCCGTACGAGTCCGGCGTCACCTCGCCGGGAAGCGGCGCTTCCAGGTCCGCGGCGCGCCACTCGAGCAATCCGCAGCCGGCGAGCAAAACGATCAACAAGATCGAGATGGCGAGTTGGATCGGACGTCGAAACCATTTACGGCTGGCTTTAACGCTTGGGGAAATCCCGACAATAATCTCTGAAACTATGAACATGTGTGGCTTTGTTTTCCGGCCTGAGTTCTAACATATGGATGCCGTAGAGCAAATTTCTTAATTACGGCGCAAGCACGCAAGCGTAAGAGCGAGTCTGCATCGACGAACTGCTTGAACGCGGGCGATCGCTGTTTATTCTCTGGGCTACGCCCATTTTAGTCTGGGAGCGCACAAGACCAGCGTAATCCGCCGGGATTGGTACTTACACCGCAAACATTAGGTTTATGGTGACGACCGGCATGACAAAAGCGTAACTATAACACCGCACAAAAAACTACGGCCAGACTCGCGTCTGGCCGTACCAGGGGTGACTACCTTGCGCTTGTTATTAGAAAGCTACGAAAGCGCCGACGTTGATGTTGTCGGTGTTGATTTCACCGCCGACCTGGTTCTCAGACTTGGCGTCCGTGTACTCAGCCAGCAAGGTCAGGTTGGGCGTTAGATTGTGGTACACACCCACCGTGAACTTTTCGTTTTTACTTAACAATGTGTCGACTCCTACTTCCCCAGCGTTGGCATCCAGATTGTTCACGCCGTAGTTCACGCCAAACTTGGTGTTGCCGAGGGTGTAGGAAACCTGACCCAGGTAGCCGTCCGATTCACGCCTGGCGCCGGTGGCGTCGAAGCCGTCAAACAGGAACGCGGTGTGACCCCAACCCTTGGTGAAGTAGTAGGAGGCCAGCGCATCAAACCCGAACAGGCTGAACAAAGCCGTGGCGTCGACGGCATAAGCACGCTCTTCCGGGTTGACAACTTCGGTTCCGTTGATGATGCCATCGTCGTTCACTTCGGTCCCCAGGTTCTTGACCTCCTGCGTGATGCCGCTGATCGAGAAGCTGCTCGGGTTGCCGATAAAGTCAAAGGCATATACCAGCTTGGCGTGGAAACCGGGCTGCTCACTGGTGCTGCCCGACGTGCCCGTGGAGAAGCCAGACAGATTGAGAGCATCATACGGCTGGAAGATCCCGACCGTGCCGTTCAGGCCGCCGGCCAACTCTGGGGTTGTGTAATTCATCTGCGCCGGCGTGTCCGTATAGATGTAGCCGAAGCCGATCGAACCCAGGGTAGTATTAACCGGTGACCGGGCCGTGAAGGTAGTTGAGGGGCCGACACCGAGGATGGTCATGTCGTTGATGATGACGTCGTACCCGAACAGACCGAAGTCGCGGCCGAACTTGAATTCGCCCATGGTCTCGTTGCCGAAGGTCAGGAATACCTGGCGCAGATCCAGGTTGGTCGTATCCAGGCCGTTCTGTTGAAAATCACCTATCAGGTTAGGTCCATTAGCTCCGAAATCGTTTGCTGCTACGCCGGGGTAGAACCCGACCACGGTGCCAACATCGATGTCGTTCTGGGTGGTGGTGGCGCCGAACACGATGGCCGCTGGCAGCAAGCCGGTCGAGACGGAGGACGAATTTTCATCCTCGCCAGGCACGGTGCCGCACAAAACACTGCCTGCCACTACGTCGGGACTATCATCGCACCTGGTGTACGTGTAATGAACGTTGACGTTACCGGTCGCGCTGAAGGTCCAGTCACTGGTCTGGAACTCTACTGCGCTGGCGGCCCCGCTACCGAGTACGGCTGACGCACCAACGGCGGCGATGATCAGCTTGTTGTGTTTAATCATTTCAGGTAACCCCTGTTGTCGAGATTGCATGTTTAGCGAAAGAACAAGTTGCGGTTTGCCTTCCGAGTGTTGACTTTGAGCCCACCCTGGCACTCTCAAGTAAAGCGTAAAAGTAGCGTCGTTACAACAACAAGATACGTACGGGGCCAACCTTGGCTGAAACTGCCGACAGCAGATCTTACACCATCCCAGAGCTACGTACCTTATGAGACTGTTTATAGTTCATATTTATCGTCATTGCCAGCTTTTTCTAAAAAAAAGTTACTATTTGACGTAAATTCGCAACGCACAATACCGTGATGCTCCGCACAAAAACGTGTTGCGTAATAAATACAAACTGGAACGCCGAATCGCTTATAACACGCCTTGACTAAGCGCGACCGCATGCCCTCAATCGAGTTTTAATGCTTTTCACTTGGCTGGCGCCGTGTTTAGCGTCAGCAATTTTTTGATTGCAGAGAGAATGGGTGAGCGGAATGCACGCTTGACGAGACATGCGGAACACGCAACTGGCTGATTAGAGCGGGCCGATCAGACCGTGGACGCGGACATGCGGCGCGCGTCCGTTCGGGACGGCCCGTCAATCCGGCTTGCAGGGTGCCGGGTTTTAGAATCCCCAGTTCAACTGGGCGCTAACGATATCGACTTCGACCTCGTAATTTCCCCTGAGCACGTGCGGCGCCTGGCTTTCAAGTGTGTTCTCGATCGTCGCATCCCGGATGACAAGATGCGCATACCCTAAGTCCAGGCGCAGATTTTCAACCGGCGCATAGCTGAGACCCAGCGCCAGCCAAAGACGATCCTGGTCCGGTATGCGCGGCGTGCGTCGCTCCGCGTTCGGTACCGGCGTCTCGTCGTAGGCCATGCCAGCGCGATACGTCCATACGGTTTCGGGCTGGTAGCGCAGGCCAAGCGAATAACGGTAGCTGTCTTCCCAGTCCTGGGTTGTGACTGAATCGGGCTGGTTCGGATTATCGAATTCCAGTCGCAGTTCGTCGAACCGGCTCCAGTCCGTCCAGGTCACGTCGCCGAGCAAACTCCAGGCGTCGGTGAGTTGATAGAGCGAACTTAGCGAAAAACTGGCCGGCAAGTCGATCTCGGCGCTGCCACTGCTGTCGGCAAACAGCCCGGAAGTCGCGAAGGCCGGACTGATGTTGTCGAAGTCGGCTTCGCCGCGGACCTCGATGCCGATGGCGGACCGGTACGACGCGCCAATGCGAAAGGATTCGCTCACCTTAAAAAGCGCGCCCAGATTGTAACCGTAACCCCAATCGTCGCCCTCGAATCGAACCTTGCCGTCGGTGGCGGGATTGCCTGGCCTGCCAAGACCGATACCGCCGCATGCCGCGCCCAGCAGTCCCAAACAGATGGAGGATTGATCGATGGCGCTGGAAAGCTTGCCATCAAAATACAGCGCGTTCAGCCCAAAGCCCAGCGCGAGGCTGTCGTTGACTTTCCAGCCGATGTTGGGGTTGAAGTTGACCGTGAGCAACTCGGTGTCGATGGCATGGTAACGCCCGACCCAGTCTTCGTTGTAGTTAGTCGTAAAGCCGAACGGGGCGTTAATTCCGAGGCCGAAGGTGATGCTGTCGTTCAACGGCTGCGTGTAATACACGTTGGGCACCGGAATGACCGCCCCGGCACCGCCTCCGTCCCCACCCGAGACCGGGCCGTTACCGACAAGCGGCGTCAAGCTGGAGCCATCGTTGCGAAATTCGACGCGCGGTACAATGACGTGCAACGCTGGGGCAAACTGACGATCTTCGAGCAAAGTCATCGCGGCCGGATTGAACCATACGGTGGAAGCGTCCTCCGCCACCGCCGCCGCGCCAGCGAAGGCATTGCCGAGGCCGCTGGCGCCATTTTCAGTGATCGCGAAGCCCGCGGCCGTCGCTTGCCCTCCCGCGCAACACGCGGACAACACCAGCAAACATTTACCGGCTTTTTGCATTGAACACCCGCGTTTTCGACAGATGTTACGGTTTGTGATAGATGTCAGGGCGAATCGATTTCATCGCGATTAACAAGCCGAGGCTGCCGAGCAAACGGCATGGGGTAAAGTCAACGCCGACCAACGGTAGCGTGCAACCGACAGACGGCACTTTTTAAGCGATGGGACAGCAACGATACCGCGCCGTCGCGCCGGTCGCGCGAGGCCTCGGAATGTTAATAAAGCAGTGGGAACAAAGCGCGCGGCGTCGCTGCCGCCTGTGAAAACTCGGAGCGACCTAAAAAGACGCGCGCAACCCGACCCAGCCCCCGCGCGGCGCGCCCGGTCCAAAGAAGCGCGGATCATCGAAATCGTTCAGTAGCACTTCGCCCGGCTCCTCGCCGACGGCGCCAAAGGTCTCATAGTCCTCGTCGAACACGTTCTCGACGCGCGCGAACAGCGAGACGTGGTCGGTCACCCGGTGCTCGCCGTTGAAATTGACGAGCGTATAACTGTCGACCTCGTCCAGCTGATTGGATTCGTCACCGCGCAGCACCTGATCGCCGTTCAGGATCAGGTCGAATCCAACGCTGGCGTTGGGCAGCACGCGCAAGTCCGCGCCGGCCTTCAGCAGATGTTCCGGCACCAGCGGCAGCCGGTCACCCGCGCCGACCTGAATCTGCCCGGCATCGTTCGCGACCGGATGCTCTTCGCTTGCCACCAGAAAGCTGTCGCGGAATTCCGCTTCCAGGTAAGTGTAGTTAAAAAACCAGTTGAACCGTTCGTCGAGTACGCTGCCCTCCAGTCCAAGCTCGATACCCCGCCGGCGGGTGTCGCCTACATTGTCGAAGAACCCTTCACCGGTGATGTTGCCTTCGGTGATGAACAGGATGTCGTCTTCGTTTTCGGTGTTGAAGGCGGCCAGACTGTAGCTGAGATCGCGACCCACGTCGCCGCGCACGCCGAACTCGAAGGTCCGCGCCACCACTTCATCCAGCGGTGGATCGGCCACGAAAGCGTTCGGCAGGCGGCACGGATCTTCCGGGTCCGCGCAGGTCAGCTCCGAAGGCGTCGGGATGCGGTTGGATTCGTTGTAACCGCCGAAGACGGTGAGCGCCGGTGCGAATGTGTACGCCGCGCCCGCGGCCGGGTTGAAACGGTTGAAGGTATGATCGCCGTTCAACTCCGGATCCAGCCCGGAGCGATCCTCGATCGTGACGTTGGTGTGATTGAAGCGCCCGGCTACGGTGACTGCCAGCGCCTCGGTGACCGACAGCGTGTCGGTGAAATACGCGCTGTAGTTCTCGACGTCCGAAGTCAGATCGGTGACCTGCTCCTGCACAAAGAAGCCGCTGCCGATGGTCTGGCGAGTATCGTCCAGACGACCGAGTTCGGTGCTCTGGCGGAAATCCGTGTCGCCATAGTCCGCCTCGACGCCAATGATGAACTGGTTCTCGCGCTCAAACAGATCCTGCAAAAACGTGGTCTGAAAGGCGGTGCCGTAGCCATCCTGGTCGGTGTCGCTGCGGTTATTGGTGCCGGGCGCGATCCCCGCATCCTCATCGCCCACCGTAGCGATATTGGACGGGACCGGTCCCAGCGCCGGATCTACCGCAATTTCCTCTTCGCTCTCCTCGCCTTCTTCAGCCTCTTCTCCGCCGCCCTCGCATACAATGGCCGGATTAAACGAGCATGGCCCGTAATCAGACTCGTCACCGTTTAGCGTGCTCGTGTCGCTCACACGGTAATAGACGTTACCGGTAAACAACACGGACGGCGTGGCCTGATGCGTACCGCGGAGGTTGAAAAACGCGAGTTCGTTGCCGGTGAAATCCGGGCGGGTGAAGATCGCTTCTCGATCCTGCTGGAGCAGCTCGATGGGGGTCGCGCCGTTGCCGACCAGCTCGGTCTCGGCCAGATTGACGCTCAAATCAAAGTTGGTGCGGTCGCTCGCAAGCCAGGTAAGATTGCCGAACAGATTCTTGGCCTCGGTGGGCGAATAGTCGCGCCAGCCCTGTTCGTCGAATAACTCACCGGTGATGAACCAGCCCCAGTCGCCGCTGCTGCCGCCATTTTCGAGTTGTGTAAACCAGCGATCGAAAGACCCGCCGTAAACCTCGCCCCGCGTGCCGGGGTGCGTGAACCCGTTCTTGGTCTGAATCGACAAGGCGCCGCCCAGAGTATTGCGTCCGAACAGCGGATTGGAGCCGGGGATCAAATTGATCGAACCGATGGCGGAATCCGGGATTATTGCCCAGTTGACCGAGTCGCCGAACGGCTCGTTGAGCCGCACGCCGTCCTGATAGACCGATATGCCTTGCGCGGCGCCCAATAGCGGCGTGGCCAGAAACCCGCGATACTGCACGTCTTTCTGTAGCGGATTGTTCTGTGCGTCGTTGACATGGACGCTGCCGAGATGCTGGTTCATGAACTGCGTGATATCGGGTGCGCCCGATGCGCGGATTTCGTCGCTGTCCGCGCTCTGCACGTTGGAGGGAAATTTGGTGATCGGCAGACCGGTGCCATGCGAAGGCGTTACGCCGATCACGTCGATCTCCTCGATCTGAACCGGGTCACTGCCGGGCGTCGCATCCGCTTCGTCCTGAGCGCTAACGCGGCCCGCCGGCACGGATAGCCCGAGCATCGCGACCGCCGAGACGGTCAATACGCCCACTTTGCCCACATTATTCATCTACCCTGCTCTCCTCCGCTCTGGGGTCGTCATCGACCTGTTTTACTGTAATTACCGTTGCGTGCCCGCGGATTTGTCCAACCGCTGCCGGCTAACCCGGAAATATGTTGGCTGGCGGGATGTTTTCCTATAGGAGTTTTTCCTAACCTGTGCTTTCCCCGGGCGGAGACATGGCTCGGGAGTTCGGCGCCCAGGCAAAAAAAACCCGGAAGCAGTGCTTTCCGGGTTCGCCGCAAGGCTTAACGTCGCAATGAGTAACAGGAACCGTCAACGTTCATTGTTAGCCTCGGGAGGACGCCCCAGCAATAGGAAATTTTCCCGATAAGGCGGGCGTTTTATACTGGCGGCTCGAATAAAAACCAATCTTTAAGCCGGCCGCGGAGCCTGCTCCCATACCGGACGGAGTGGCAGACACACCACCACGCGCGTACCTTCACCCGGCGCGGTCTCGATCTCGAATGCACCGCCCAGCACGCTGGCGCGTTCGCGCATCCCGATCAGGCCCAGTCCCGTGCGGGTGGCGCGCGTTTCGAAACCACACCCGTCGTCCGTTACGCGCAGGCGCAGCTCTCCTGCGCGCGCCGACGTTTCAATTTCCACCGACAATTGCTCCGCCCGCGCGTGGCGCTCGATATTCGTCAGACACTCTTGGACGATCCGGTAGACATGTATGCTGACGGTGTCGTCGAGGCTGTTCAAATCCACTTCGCCGCGATGTTGCAGGCGGCAAAACTGCTCCGGATGACGCGTGTTCCAGTCGTCGATGGTCTGCCCCAGCGTGATCACCAAGCCCAGTTCATCGAGGGTCGCCGGGCGCAACCGCTTGATCATGCTGCGGATGACCTCGAATACGCGCGACGACACCGAGACGATGGCCTGCGCGCTCTCGTGCACCTGCGGCGCGACGCCGCCGCGGCTCCATTTGCTGATGGAGACCGCATCGGCCTGTACCGCGCTCAGACACTGGCCCAGCTCGTCGTGCAGCTCGCGCGCCATCAACCGCCTTTCTTCCTCCTGGATAGCCAGCGATTTCTGCGTCAGATAGCGATTTTCCGCCGTGCTCTTTTCCAGCGCGCCGGCCATATGATTGAAACTGGCCGAGATGCGCGCGAACTCCGGCAGCCTGAAAACCGGCAGCCGCAAACGGTAATGACCGCGTTCGATGCCGTCCAGACCCTTCAAAATGGTGTCGATGGGCCGCATCGCGGCACCGAGAGTTACGAACACCACCAGGTTGGCGGCCAGCCAGAAGCCAACCATAAGAATCAGCAGATCGCTGGTATCCTGCCAGGCTTCGCTGATCTCGTCGGCCGGGTCCGCGTATACCACAAGCTGCGAATGTGGCGGGCTATCCAGCGTTATGGACCGACGGAATTCCAGCTTTTGCCGCGCCAGCAGATTTCGAAACCAGCCGGGCGCCGTTGCGGTTCTGGCGCCCGCGCAGCCGCGACTCTGCACCGGCGGCGCGCCCTTTTCGCCGTACAGCCCGATGCACAGATGGCGGATGTTCTCGAGTGCATCAATGCGTTCGACCAGACGCGCTCTGGCCCGCGGATTGCCATGTGGTTCCAGTGCGGCGATTGTTTCGCCCAGCAATTGAACAGTCAGAGCTACCGTAGAATGCAACTCATCCTGCACCGCGCGGCGCGTGTTGTTGATCGCGAGGAAAAGAGCAAGCAGCAGCGCCAGCAGAAACAGCAAGGTGATTAACAGATTGAGGTGGAAGCGCAGGCTCATTATTCAATCGCCGCCTCTGGGTTCAAGCGGCGCTCCGGGAACAGTTTTATGCCCCGCCGCGGCTACGGCGCGCGCGGTCAAACCACCACGACACCATGGCGTATCGCCAGCCGTGCGAGTTCGGCCGTGCTGGCGACGTCGAGTTTGTTGCGAATCTGCGTGTTGTAGTTCGCGACCGTCTTGACACTCAGCGACAGCAATGCCGCGATCTCGTTGACGGTGCGCCCTTCGGCCAGGAGCCGGAAAATTTCGAATTCGCGGGCCGAGAGCGCGCCCAGCGGAGTGACCGTACCGGCACGGTTAACAGCCGCCAGACGTTCCTCGATGCCCGGCCCCAGATAAACGTCGCCGCCCACCACTCGCTCGACCGCCGCAATCAGCACCTCGGCGGCGCTGCTCTTGCTGATATAACCGCGCGCGCCGGCTTGCAGCGCGCGTTCGATGAACACGCTTTCGTCGTGAATGCTGAACACCAGTACGCGCGCCGCTCGATCGCGCTGAGTGATGCGTCTGATGGTCTCCAGCCCGCCGATGCCGGGCAAGGTGAGATCCATGACCACCAGATCGAAAGATTCCCGCGCATAACGGGCGTAGGCCTGTTCGCCGGTATCGGCCTCGAATACGCTGATGTGTTGCGATGAATGCTCCAGCAGCCGGCGATAGCCCGCGCGCACTACCGCGTGATCGTCCACCAGCAAGACCTTTAGCGGATGGCTACTGTCGCGCATATATTCTTTTGCTTGTCACGCCGCGATGTCGCATCGAGCACGCCTGTTCTTCGTTCCTATTTTTGAGTACCCGTTCTGGAGCGCGATGAGTGAACGGCAACCTGACGGTCGAATCCGCGAGATACTCAAGCAGCCCACGCCACGATGCCGCTCTAGCCGCCTATATAAGACATCTCAACCTTGGGCATCGGCAACGCGTGCTCGCTGCGCAGTTCGGAGTATCGATCCGCGCGCCGCCCCCAGATCGATGCGATATACCGCGCGAGATGCTCATCGCTTGCGCCCTCGCGCAGCAGCCTCCTGAAATCGTGGCCTTGCGTGGCGAACAGGCAGGTATAAAGCGTACCTTGCGCGGACAGTCGCGACCGCGTGCAACTGCGGCAGAACGGCTGCGTGACGGACGTGATGATGCCAAGCTCGCCGCCGCCATCGATGTAACGCCAGCGTCGCGCGACTTCGCCGGCGTAGTTGGCGTCGATCGGCTCAATCGGTAACTCGGCGTTGATCCTGGACGCGACGTCGGCGGCTGGCAGCACCTCATCGTGCCGCCAGCCGTTGCTGTTGCCAACGTCCATGTATTCAATGAAGCGCAATACATGCCCCGTGCCGTGGAAGAAGCGCGCCATGGGCAGGATGCTGTGCTCGTTACCGCCACGCTTGACCACCATGTTGATCTTGACCGAGAGGCCGGCGTCGACCCCGTACTCGATGCTTTGCAGCACGCGGCTGACCGGAAAATCGACATCGTTGATCGCCATGAAAGTGGCGTCGTCCAGCGCATCAAGGCTGATGGTTATGCGTCCGAGTCCGGCGCGCTTGAGCGCTTTCGCCTTGTCGAGCGTGAGCAGCGAACCGTTCGTGGTCAGACTGATGTCTTCGATGCCCGGCAGCGAAGCCAGCATTTCGACCAGCATTTCCAACTCACGCCGCACCAGCGGTTCGCCGCCTGTCAGCCGGATCTTGCGCACACCGTACCCTGCGAACACCCTGGCCAGCCGCTCGATCTCCTCGAAGCTCAGCAACTGATCGTTACCCAGGAACCGATGGCCAGCGCCGAATATCGATTTGGGCATGCAATACGTGCAGCGGAAGTTGCAGCGATCCGTGACCGAGATCCGCAGATCGCGCAGCGGCCGGTCGAGGGCGTCCGTCAGTGAGCTAGAATAATCTGGCATACAACGGTATAGCGAACGCTTTGAGTGGCCTACGACTTACGGAACATGGTTTGCAGATTGTTAAGGCCAGCTTCGTAGACATCGCGAATCGCCTTTTCCGCATCGGTTGCCGACGCGCCGCTCGCGGGCGCGAACTCGCTGGACCATTCCACACTGCACCCTTTGCCGGAATCGTCTTTCACCACCCGCAGTTCCGATACGTAATTGGCGACCGGCAACGGGCTGTCGACGATCGAATACCGGTACTTGAACGACTCGTCATCGATGCGCTCCAGGCGCTCGACGATGGTGCCGCTGCCGATCAGGCTGAGACGCCGCACCGAGCCGCCCTCCTCCAGCTCGCTCTTTTCTACCGCCGGATGCCAGTCGGCGAACGACTTGAACTGCCCGATCATCTGCCACACCTGTTCGGCGGGCACGTCCAGATGGGTCGTCGAATTAACCCTGGTCGGCTCGACGGATTCCGTTGCTTTACTCGATTTAATTGCCATGTTCCTACCTTTTCTCTCAGCATGGGGACAAATGACGCGGGGTGAAGATTCAACCACCGCCGCTGTGAACGTACAGATCGACGCGGTGCATGAATATCTCCACCTCGCTTTGCGTGTAGCCGACGAACTGGACGGTAACGAATGTTGTCGGCAATGTTACCGACGCCAATATGCGTTCGTCCTGAGGTGTTAGGCTGATGCGCGCGCCTGACGCAATCCATTACATAGTATAAGCGTATCGCTGTCGCGCTTGTAGGGTTTATCGCGGAAGGCTTGCGCGAAGGGGCGCAGAAATTCCGCCTGGTTGACGCCGATGTCGCGCCTCCCTGACGTCGTGTCCCACAAATAAGTTGCTTGTCCTTAAAGCAGTCAATCCGGCCAGAGATTGGCGGACCCACAGGGGTGGGGCGAGTAATTCAGCAAAGTAGGGTGGATTAAGCCCGCCGCCCCGTCCGACTAGCTCAGGCAAGCTTTGCGGGCGTATCCACCAACCGCGATGGATCGACTTAACCAGGTGTCAGGTCGATGCGCCGGTCGCTCTCTCACTGCAAACCGGACAATCCGGATCTTTCGGCAGCCGCACCGCGCGTATGTCCATGTTGCGCGCGTCGATCAAAAGCAGTCGCCCAGCCAGAGTATCGCCGAAACCCAACAGCACCTTGACCGTCTCGATAGCCTGGATGCATCCCACCAACCCTGCTACCGGACCCAGCACGCCGTTTTCCGCGCATGAGCCAGCGGGTTCCTCAACGTTGCCATACAGACAGTGATAACAGGGGCCGTCCGCGCGATTGAACGGGTAGACCGAAACCTGGCCTTCGAAGCGTATGGCGGCGCCCGAGATCAGCGGCGTGCGGGCATCGAAACAGGCCTGATTGATGGCAAAACGCGCCGCGAAATTGTCGGTCGCATCGACCACCGCATCGACCCGGCCGATCTCGCTGCGCAACGTTTCGGTATTGAACTCGGTAGCTAGCGCCACAACCGAGATTTCCGGATTCAGCGCGCGCAGGGTCGTACACGCTGACTGGACCTTCGATGCGCCGATCCGGTCGGTGGTATGAACGATCTGCCGCTGGAGGTTGGAAAGCTCCACGCGATCGTGATCCATCAGCAGCAGTTCACCCACCCCGCTGGCGGCCAGATACATGGACACCGGCGAACCGATCGCGCCCAGGCCGACAATCAGCACCCGCGACTTGAGTAGCGCCGCCTGACCCGCGATATCGATCTCGGGCAGCATGATCTGGCGACTGTAGCGCAGCAACTGATTGTCATCCATAGATGATCCCACGTTCATGGTCAGCGGGTTCAGGGTCCGGATACGCCCTCATAATCAGCGTCACAAAGCGGCGGCCGCATCTGCTGGAACTGGGGCTGACCGTGGGCTTCGGCCATATAAATGCGCTGAATGGCGTAGGCCTCCCGTTCACGGGCGATCTGATCGGCGCAGGAAAGCGAGTCGTACTTGCCGCTGAGATGCTGAAGGTAATGCACAAGTTCATGCACCACCAGGCTGCGCGTGTCGCTGCGATTGTCGCCGCGCATGCGCTCATCAAGGTAAACCACATGCGCGTCGTTATACCAGCCGATGGCCTCGCACTCGTCGCCCCCGCAAGCCTCGGAAACAAAAAATGTATGCGGCTTGTATTCAAGCTCGGGCGGACCTTGCGGTTCCGCGTAGCCGGAAAGTAGCACTGCCCAACTTAACAAGGCTGAGAAAGTCGCCATTTCCATAGTATTTCTCCAGTAAGGGTACGTTTACCGCTAAGGGTAAAATAGCCCGGCAACGGCATTAAGCCTTTGCAAGGGGGCTTGACGGGCGTCAAATCCGCGTAAACTATAGCGCGGTTGTCCGCTTTTTGTATCTACGCGTTTTGTATGTTTATTAAGGATGCGTGCCAGTCTTGCAGGTGTGACTGAAAAAGCGTTTTCAGATTCGATCCTCCGCTGCGGGCGAATTACCTGCTTTATGCTCGTCGCCGCTTGTCTGTCAGCGTGCGCGCCGGCGCGCGGCCATGTACAGACGCCGATCATCCACGCGGAAACACGCACCAAGACCTTCGAGAACGTTGTCTTCGATCTGGAATTCGCCATCACCCAGCGCAACTTCCGCATCACTGGCCGCAACGACATCGGACGCGGAATACGCGCGCGGGGTGTAAAAGACTTCCCGCAAGCGATGATCATCCACTTCTGCAATCTGACCCTTGCGCAAGAGGCGCTGGAACTCGATCCGCTATTCATCACGCACATGCCCTGCCGCGTGGCAGTCTACGATCATGGGGAGCGCGTCACGGTTACGACCACAAGCCTACCCGAGGACTCGGATGAGCCGCGCGTCAACGCGTTCTCGCGCAAGCTGAATATTATGCTGCGCAGGATATTGAACTTCGCGGTGCAATAGTGCGGTCATGAAGCTACCAAGCAAAAACATCGCGCATGGCGTCGCGCTTTTGTGCTGTTTGGCCCCGTTAGACGTGCTGGCCGAGAGCGAAGCCTGTCAGCCCGAGCGGACCTTTGTGCCAAGCTCCAACAATGCGCCGGATGTAAACCCGCGCGTCATCGGCATGCTTTGGAAGGTCGAACGTCGCGGCACGCCCGCCAGCTATCTTTTTGGCACTATTCATTTGCAGATCACAAGGCTTCCTCCGGCCGTGGCGCTCGCGCTGGTGAAAGCTGATCGTTTCGTCGCCGAGACGGTAATGGATGATTCTGCGGTGGCGTATTACCGGCGGCAGATGCTCTCTAACCCCGCGCCGAATCTGGACTCACTTTTCGAGCAACCGTTCCGCAAGCGCCTGCTGGACCTGCTGGCGGATTATGGCGTCGATCGACAAACGGCCTTGCGGCTAAAACCATGGGCGGCTTTTAATTTACTGTCCAGACCCATACCCACGGGCGCCCCGACGCTCGATCAAATGCTGGAAACAACGGCGCGACAGCGGAAAATACCAGTGGGTGGCCTGGAGACGGTCACGGAACTGGTGGCCGCGCTGGAGAACATCCCACTATCCCACCAACGCGAGATAGTGATGGATACGGTATGTAACCGCTCGCTGATCGAAAAACAGGCCCAAGCGCTGACGCATCGCTACTATAACCGTGATTTGAGCGGCATGCTGAATGTGAGCATGCGCTATGAAACCTCCAATGCAGCCGCCTCGCGAAGATTCAGCGAGCGCCTTCTGGATGACCGGAGCCAGCGGATGCTGAAGCGTCTGGGCCCGTATCTGGAAGCGGGCAACGCCTTCATCGCGATCGGCGCACTGCACTTGCCGGGCGAAGAAGGATTGCTACAGGGACTGGAAGCGCAAGGTTATCGGGTTACCGCAGTTTATTGATCGCTGCTTTTCCGCACTTTCTCATAATCAGGAAAGAACGAGTTCTCCAGAAGATAAGTGGCCGCGCGCGACCAGGCTTCGTTGGTATTGCCGCGCATATCCACCGATGCGCCTACAACATCCTTGCCACTCGGCACCTCGCGCAACACCACGTTCAGATTGAGGATCAGGTTACTGACCTTCTGCACCCACCCGACCAGTACATAATCGGATTTCACGGTTTTGCCAATGCGCATTTCGCATCCGTTGCAGTCATGCAGGTACACCTGATTCTGTCTTAACTGCGCGCTGATCCGCGCCGCGGCCTCGGTGCCGACGATTGTGAAGAATTTCGAATCATCGAGTTGCCGAGCCAGCTGCTGCATTGTCCTTGCAAGGCGCTTTTTGTCGGGCTTGCTGGAGCTTGGCATCATCTCGCCTTGCAGGCTGGTATCGAGCAGATCGAAAGCCGCTACGGCGACAGTCGCCTCACGGCTGTGCGCTGCAAGCGGTGAGATCAGAAAGGCGCCTAGCAGTAGGAGGCAGACTTGGCGAGTTAGCGATGGTCGAATGTTGCGTATCATTCTACTCTCTCTTTTTGGGCCAGCGGCTCGACGGCGCCGAGGGTAACGACCTCTTCCAGCAGCGTTTCAGGGGCTTCCTGTCCGGCCTGCCTGGACCCGGAGGGTACCACGCTACGCAATTGGTAAACTTCGCCCGGCACGGCGTCAGCCATTAGAAAAACGTAATATTTGTCCGCGTACGGCTCGATTTGCGCGCGGCGCGGATCGTCACGATAAGGCACAATACTGATCTGGCTGCCATTAACCTTCCGGCCGTCATATTCGAACGTGACCGCTTTTACCTCGGCCTGATTTTCCAGTGCCACCTTGATTGCGTTCTGGAAATAAATCGAGGAGCCTTCGGTGCGCTGCGCCATGTCATTGACATCACGCTGCAGGAACATCGAAATAATGGGGTTGCCCTGTACATCGGAGATGGGCGCTATGTACTGGTTGCGCGCACCGGTGAAGTATCTGACCTTTGCCGTTTTCCCGCCACTTTCTTTTTCTGGCGACACCGTTATATCGATGCTGTCCTTGTATTCCTCTTCCATTGGGCCACGCTTTTCGAAAGCGTAGTGCAGGGTAGACGGGGCCCGAACGTTATCCAGGTGATTGGTTAGAAACAACAAGGTGTTCGCCCGGGAAAACGCATTGTCTGGCGTGGCTATCGCAAATCCCGCGAAGAGACTGACGGCCATCAGTGACGCGACGGTGATGGCGATTATGCCTAGTCCTTTATACATCGATTCAGTGCTTACCGACGCATTGCCTATCGATCCAGGGGGATTAGTCATCGTCATCCTCTTGCACCAAGTCCTCTTTGGGAATTTCAACCAGCGGGACATTGTATCCGGCGAGTACTTTGTGCATCTGATCCTTGTTCTCTGCGATCAGGCGCTCGATCGTCTGCATCCACTCGTCTTCGCCATAGCGCATACCCATTGAGATGCCGTATTCGAAGCGGATGCCTTGTGACTTCAACGGAAGGACTTCCAAGTTTGCGGTCTTGTACTGTTGGGCGTAAAAGCCGCCGATCGGACCCCACACGAGCGCCGCGTCGATCTTGTCATCCACCACATCCTTGACGATTCTCGCCGGCGTCACGGCGCGGCTACCGCTCTGAGCCTGATACGGCTCCAACTGAGTCAGCAAACCGTTTTGCTGCAGCCACGCGGCGCCGGGGCCCACGTCGAATGTGCCGATGCGCAAGGTCCCGTCGGCCCGCGCCTTGGCGATAAAATCCTGCGCCGCGTCGAGATCGCCCAGTTTTCCGTCCCTTGAATAGACCAGCGTGTAGGTCGATGCGTAATAAGGGGTGGTGATCGTGCCCACGTCCAGGCTGGTGGTGCCCATGACGAGGTCGCATTGAAAGCGTTGTTCCTGCTCGTTCCAGCCTTTCAGGCTCAAACGGTCGAAACCCATCTGCTGCGGCACCCAATAATATTCCACCGGCAGATCCAGCTCTCCGGCCATCAAGTCCGCGATCTTGTTTTCGAAACCTCTCTCGGCCCTGTCGGAAAACGGCAGGTTATGGGGATCGGCGCACACGCGAAAGACATCGCGTTCAGACTCACTGGCCGCTTGCTCGCCCGATGCTTTGACGCTGCGCTGCCCTTGTGCGGCAGCGCTTGTGGAGGCGCCTTGATTTCGGGATTCTGAAGGTTGTCGGGGTTCGGAGGCGCGTTCACCGCTTTCCGCGGCTGTTTTTCCGTCTTCTTCTTCCGACTCGGGTGTACACGATGACGCGGCTACAGCGAATATTACGATCGCCGCGATGCGCAACCGCGTCACGCCATGGTTGCCCGTGATTCCTGCTCTCAACATATTTTTTGCCCCTTGGCTGCGAAAGCGACAAGCGACCCTGTCACAATTCAGAGTGCGCCAAAGTGTCACGCCTGGTGCGTGTCCGAGTCACGTGTATAGCTTTCCGTGTTGGCTATTCGTTTTGTGTTCGTGGAATGTCATGATCACAGCCGCGGGTCGCGGATACTTCCGCGACCCGCCGTTGACTCAAGCCATCAAGACAAATGTCCCGCTTGGGTTAGTGCCTTCGTCGGTGACTCTGAGGGCTCCGGTGGGTGACTGGATGTTAGAGTAAATCTAATGTACCCGGCCCGCGATCTGAACTTATTCCCCAGAACGCTGCGGCTCAAGGCGCGATCAGGTCACTCCCATCCGCCATACTTCTTTTTCTTTTGACCCATCTCTTCCAGCGCCCCTGTTATCTTGCCGTCTTTGACGGCTTGCAGGTATGCCCAAATGTCCCCAATGTAGGGTTTGATATTCGGGTCTTTGCCGAAAGCAGGCATTACGCCAAAGTCACCCTTCAGACCGTTGGTGACGACTGTTTCGAAGACTATCTCGTCCATGCCCTGAAGCCTTCCGTTTTCAGTGGTCAGGGCAGGGCCGCGTATGCCGCCCACACCTTGCGCACCATGGCACAGCCCGCAGGTACCCTCGAAGCGCCGCTCGCCCTCGTACGTACTCGCATCTACCATACAAACGCCCTCCGAGCACTTCACGATGTAAGGTTTATCACCGCCGCCCGCAGAGGCCACGCCTACAAATGAAGTGGCGATGAGGCCGCCAATTATCATGGACATGTTGAACAGCTTTTGCATACTAACTCCGCTATTTTTGTGTATGTTAAACAAAGTGAGTTGATGGTACCGAACAAGCATGAAACCAAATGTTTGGAGCAACGAAGCCCCCATGAGGTTCAGTCGCACCAACCAATTACGTCAGCACAAATAAGGTACATCAGCATCCATCAATCGCCGCATGCTGACCCAGCGCGTGTTCCGCGGTTTAGGGCCACCCAGTCGCAGTAGTTACCGAACAGCTACATAAGTTAGACGTAGCACGTAACATGCCACCATCACAGGGATACCAGATAGAAAACTTAGATGCCGCTATATCGAGTGAACAGGCAGATCGGATGTTTGTTCACGCGCCAAGTTGAGAGTCTGATCAGCGTTACATTGACGTGACAAATGCACCCCGCTAGAGTCAGTCCAATAGTTTCAATCGGATATAAAGAGGTGGCCCCACAAAATCGGACAGCGGGATAAGTGGAGCTCTGCAACAATGGGCGAGAGATTGCCCGAGGAGCAAAGAGCATGAGACGACCCCGCCGTAACCACACAGCGGTATTCAAA